>Ga0265780_10000458_pt1 | contig 63448 bp, 33 predicted proteins | sample P1T30metagenome_FD_192432 | JGI IMG/M metagenome (GOLD analysis project Ga0265780, IMG submission 192432) | Plant litter microbial communities from East Loma Ridge, Irvine, California - P1 T30 | ecosystem: Environmental > Terrestrial > Plant litter > Unclassified | place: USA: California... | reverse complement strand
GTCCCGCCGGTCGACAGCTTCCAGGACATGCGTTCGGAAATGTGCCTGATCCTGGAATCGCTGGGCATCCCGGTCGAAGTGCACCACCACGAAGTGGCCGGCGCCGGCCAGAACGAAATCGGCACCCGCTTCTCTACCCTGGTCGAGCGTGCCGACTGGACCCAGAACATGAAGTACGTGATCTGGAACGTGGCCCACAGCTACGGCAAGACCGCCACCTTCATGCCGAAGCCGATGAACGGCGACAACGGTTCGGGCATGCACGTGCACCAGTCGATCTGGAAGGACGGCAAGAACCTGTTCGCAGGCGACGGCTATGCCGGCCTGTCGGAAACCGCCCTGTACTACATCGGCGGCATCATCAAGCACGCCAAGGCCCTGAACGCGATCACGAATCCGGGTACCAATTCGTACAAGCGCCTGGTGCCGGGCTACGAAGCTCCGGTCAAGCTGGCTTACTCGGCCCGTAACCGTTCGGCATCGATCCGCATCCCGCACGTGGCAAACCCGAAGGGCCGCCGCATCGAAGTGCGCTTCCCGGACCCGCTGGCCAACGTCTACCTGTGCTTCGCCGCGCTGCTGATGGCCGGCCTGGACGGCATCCAGAACAAGATCCACCCGGGCGAAGCCGCGACCAAGGACCTGTACCACCTGCCGCCGGAAGAAGACAAGCTGATCCCGACCGTGTGCGCGTCGCTGGAGGAAGCCCTGGAAGCCCTGGACAAGGACCGTGCCTTCCTGACCCGCGGCGGCGTGTTCAGCGACAGCATGATCGATGCTTACATCGAGCTGAAGATGGGCGAAGTCCAGCGCATGCGCATGACCCCGCACCCGATCGAATTCGACATGTACTACTCGTCGTAATCGTAAGGGCAACTGCGAGGAAAACCCATTGTTGGCTTGGCATGCCAAGCCAACAATGTGTAGCCATGCGGTAACAAAAACGCGGGGAAAGCCAGCCGGCTGCCCCGCGTTTTTCATTGGATGCTCAGTGATGCGGTATAGTCAGTGGATTCCCAACCAGACACTCACCGTGTCGACTGACCTGATGCGAATGACAAGCAACAGCTTTATTTTGCGCCCGGCCGGTATCGCGGCAGCCTTTGCGCTGATCGCGGCCATGGCGCAACCCAGTGCCCACGCCCAGTCCACCGTCTACAAATGCGTCGACAAGAGCGGGCGGGTCGAATTCACCGACATTAACAAATCCGGCTGCAAGGCCCTGGATTTGCCCGGCTATATCCCGGCACCGCCGCAGGCATCCCGCCCGAACCCGGCACCGTCGCCGGCCGCGTCGATGCGCCAGGGTGCCGTGCGTGCGCCGGCGGCCAGTCCGGTCAATTTCCCGCGCGTGGACACCTCCACCCAGCGCGCCCGCGATGACGACCGCCGCGAGATCCTCAACGAAGAGTTGCGCGCCGAGGAAAAGAAACTGGCCGAGCTGAAGGCCACGTTCAACAACGGCGAGCCCGAGCGGCAGGGCAACGAAAAGAACTACGCCAAGTACCAGGAACGCGTGGCCGGGATGCGCGACGATATCGGCCGCGCCGAAAAGAACATCGATGCGATCAAGCGCGAGATCGCCAACACACGCTAAGGACGCATGAACGTCATTCCCGCTCATCCGCCATCGGGCGAGCCCCCGCATGAACGTTTCGCGGGCCTCGACCTGCTCGCCTCCGCCGTGCTGGTGGTGGACGCTGAGGGCCTGGTGCGCCATGCCAACCCGGCCGCCGAGCACTTGCTCGAGATCTCGGTGAAATCGCTGTCGCGCCAGAAGCTGGCCAGCCTGTTCACCAATGGCGAAGAACTCGGTTCCCTGTGCGAGCAGGCCGCCGCCCACAAATACGCCGACCTGCGCCAGGACCTGACCCTGCAGCGCCTGGCGCGCGAACCGCTGCACGTGCACAGCATCGTCAGCGCCGCCGGCGAAGCCGCGGGTACATTCGAAGTCATCGTCGAGCTGCGCGAAAACGTGCAGCAACTGAAACTCGACCGCGAAGAGCGCCTGCTCGATCAGAGCCAGGCCAACAAGGAACTGATCCGCAACCTCGCCCACGAGATCAAGAACCCGCTGGGCGGCATCCGCGGCGCGGCCCAGCTACTCGAGCTCGAGCTCCCCGATGTGCACCTGAGCGCCCTGAGGGAATATACGCAGGTGATCATCAAGGAAGCCGACCGCCTGCAGACCCTGGTCGACCGCCTGCTGGCGCCCCACCGCCGGCCGCACATCGTCGGCGACGTCAATATCCACGAAGTGTGCGAACGGGTGCGCAGCCTGGTGCTGGCCGAGTTCCCGTCGGGCCTGGCCATCCGGCGCGACTACGATGCCTCCATCCCCGAATTCCGTGGCGACAAGGAACAGCTGATCCAGGCGGTGCTGAACATCGTCCACAATGCGGCCCAGGCCCTGCGCGGACGGATAGTCGCCGGCGATGCCGAGATCGTGCTGCGCACGCGGGTGGCGCGCCAGGTCACCCTGGCCAAGGTTCGTTACGGGCTGGCATTAGACTTGCATATCATCGATAACGGACCCGGCATCGCGCCCGAGATCCGCGACCGCATCTTCTACCCGCTCGTCTCCGGGCGCGAAGGCGGCAGCGGACTCGGGCTGACCTTGGCGCAGACCTTCGTGCAGCAGCACATGGGCCTGGTCGAGTGCGAAAGCCGGCCCGGACTGACGGACTTCCGCATCCTGATCCCGCTGCCATAAGCGTGCGGGGGAGAGGGTGCCCCTTGAACTAGCGCGGGAAGCAAGAACTAATGAAACCAATCTGGATTGTCGACGACGATGCATCGATCCGCTGGGTGCTCGAAAAAGCCCTGGCGCGTGAAAACCTCGCAACCCGGAGCTTTGCCAGCGGACGCGAGGCGCTGGCGGCGTTCGAAACCGAATCGCCGCAGGTGCTGGTGTCGGACATCCGCATGCCGGGCGAATCCGGCCTCGACCTGCTGGCGGCCGTCAAGGAACGCCATCCCGGCCTGCCGGTGATCGTCATCACCGCGTTTTCCGACCTCGATTCGGCGGTCGCCTCCTTCCAGGGCGGCGCCTTCGAATACCTGGCCAAGCCCTTCGACATCGACAAGGCCGTCGCGCTGATCCGGCGCGCGCTGGAAGAAAGCCTGCGCGAAGCCAGCGTCGAGACGGCACCGACCGAGACTCCCGAGATCCTGGGACAGGCACCGGCGATGCAGGAAGTGTTCCGCGCCATCGGCCGCCTGTCGCAATCGAACGTCACGGTCCTGATCACGGGAGAAAGCGGCACCGGCAAGGAACTGGTGGCACGCGCGCTGCACAAGCACAGCCCGCGCGCGCAGCAGCCTTTCATCGCGCTGAACACAGCGGCGATCCCGAAGGACTTGCTGGAATCCGAACTGTTCGGCCACGAGCGCGGGGCCTTCACCGGTGCCCAGGCCATGCGGCGCGGCCGTTTCGAGCAGGCCGAGGACGGCACCCTGTTCCTGGACGAGATCGGCGACATGCCGTTCGACTTGCAAACCAGACTGCTGCGCGTGTTGTCGGACGGCCATTTTTACCGCGTCGGCGGTCACCAGCCCGTCAAAGCGAATGTGCGCGTGATCGCGGCAACCCACCAGAACCTGGAACAGCGCGTGCGCGACGGCTTGTTCCGCGAAGACTTGTATCACCGCCTCAACGTGATCCGCCTGCGCCTGCCCAGCTTGCGCGAGCGGCGCGAGGACATCCCCATCCTGGTGCGCCATTTTTTGGTGCAGAGCGCACGCCAGCTGGGCGTGGAGACCAAGCGCATGAGCGAGGAAGCGCTGCGCTTCCTGTCCGGCCTGGAACTGCCCGGCAACGTGCGCCAGCTGGAAAACCTGTGCAACTGGATCACCGTGATGGCGCCCGGCCAGACCGTCGAAGTCAAGGACTTGCCGCGCGACCTGACCCAGGCCCAGCAGAACCCGCAAGCCCTCCATGCACTGAGCAGCCTGGGCGCGGCGCCCGTGGTGGCGATGCCGGCGCCCTCGGCCGGTCCGCTGACCGGCACCGATATGGCCGTCTTAGGTGCGGCGGTGCTGGCGCCGGCCTTGCCGAACGGCGCCGACGGCTGGATCGGCCTGCTTGAACTGCAGGCGGCGCGCATGCTGTCCGACGGCCAGGTCGAGGTGATGGACGTGCTGGGACGCCAGTTTGAATCGGCGCTGATCCGCACAGCGCTGAAGCATACGCACGGGCGCAAGAACGATGCGGCGATCCGTCTGGGGATCGGGCGCAATACGATTACGCGCAAGATCGCCGAATTGGGGATCGATGGGGCGAAGGACGAATAAGGTCCGGGGGACCTTATTCGAAAGGTCCGGGGGACCTTATTCGAAAGGTCCGGGGGACCTTATTCGAAAGGTCCGGGGGACCTTATTCGAAAGGTGGACGGGTTTTCCGTCACCCTGGCCGTAACGTCGAAGCGCATCGCCTTGGGTTAAACTCTGTCATCCGCGCAACAAGCGCTGCTTTTGACGAACACTCATGCTGATCAACTGCGTCGCCTACCAGGAAGGCAAGAAGCTGTCCGACATCCCGGTTGAGGACATCAGCGACTATCTCGACAAGCCTGGCTGCTTCGTCTGGGTCGCCCTGCGCGATGCCACGGCCGACGAGATGGCCCAGATGCAGGAGGAATTCAACCTGCACGAACTGGCGGTGGAAGACGCCGCGCGCGGCCACCAGCGGCCCAAGGTCGAGGAATACGGCGACTCCGTGTTCACCGTGGTGCACACGGTCGATCTGGAAGGCGACCGCCTGGCATGCGGCGAGCTGGCGATCTTCGCCGGCCCCAATTACGTGCTGTCGGTACGGCGCGACGCCGCCAAGAACTTCCTCGGCGTGCGCGCGCGCGCCGAGCGCGAGCCGCACCTGCTGCAGATGGGCTCCTCCTTCGTCATGTACGCGCTGATGGACGCCGTGGTCGACCGTTATTTCCCCGTGGTCGACATGCTGGAATCGGAACTCGAGACCATCGAGGACCGCATCTTCACCCACGGCGCCCAGCGCAACAACGTCGAGCGCCTGTACCAGCTCAAGCGCAAGGGCCTGGAGCTGCGCCATGCGGTGGTGCCGCTGATGGATGCCGTCGGCCGCCTGCTGGGCGGCCGCGCGCCCACGCTGGCCGCCGGCGTGCAGGACTACATGCGCGACGTGCACGACCACCTGATCCGCATCGCCGGCCGCCTCGACACCGTGCGCGACACGATCGCCACCGCAATCCAGGTCAATCTGTCGATGGTCTCGATCGACGAGAGCGAAGTCAACAAGCGCCTGGCCGCCTGGGCCGCCATCTTTGCCGTGTTCACTGCCTTTGCCGGTGTGTGGGGCATGAATTTCAAGTACATGCCCGAGCTGGAATGGAAGTACGGCTACCCGATGGCGATCGGCGTCATGGTGGCGGTGTGCGTCTACCTGTACCGGTTGTTCAAGAAAGCCGGCTGGTTGTAAGCAAGGTCAGCGCATGGCGCTGGCCTTGGTGAAGATCTTTTTCGGGCACATCGCGTGCACGCCCACGTTGCCGTCCACCAGCTGGGTGATCTCCATGTCGACCGCCGCGCTGGCCAGCATGTAGGCGTCGTCGCGGTTCAGCCCCTTTTCCTCGACCAGGAAGGCGATCATGTCCTTCAACGCCATCTCGGTCGCCTGCTTCAGGTCTTTCGAAAAGCCCATCGAGATGTAGTGGGTAGGCGTTTCCGCGCGCGGCCACAGCAGGTGGCGGTTCTTGTGCACCACGAAGCGGAAGGTGCCCGACAAATAGGTCTCCAGCGCCGTGATGTCGACTTCGCCGTTGCCCTGGGCCGCGTGGCCGTCGCCGGCCTGGAACAGCGCGCCCTTGGCCGCCACCGGAATGTACAGCGTGGTGCCGGCCACCAGCTCCTTGTTGTCCAGGTTGCCTGCGTGGACGAAAGGCGGCGCGGTGTCGATCTTGCCGCCGCTCGGTGCCACGCCCATGCTGCCGAAGAAGGGTTTCAGGGGGATCTCGATGCCGGGCGCGAAGTGGCCGACCATCTTCTGGCGGTCCAGCGGCACCACTTTATAGCGGCTGTACGGGTAGTCCATCGGCAGGAAACCCGAGCCGACGCCGAACACGTTGCAGGCGAAGCTGGCATCGATGTCGACCTTCAGGATCTGCACCTCGAGCACGTCGCCGGGCTCCGCCTCCGCGATCGCGACCGGACCGGTCAGGATGTGGCCACCCGGCCCCTTTTCCTGCACTTCCTTGTAGATCGGCGCGGTGTAGGGCGGAATGTCTTCCGGCTTGACGCCGCGGGCGATCATGCGCTCCGGCGAGCCGCAGGTGGACAAGGTCTGCATGCGCACGGTGTCGCCCGAATGCACGGTCAGGGCCGGCGTCGACTGGCCCGAGTAATAACCCCAGGCGACCGTCTTGGGCGTGGCAAGCAGCGTGTGTTCCGCGGCATGCGCGGCGGCGCCTGCAAGCAGGGAGAGGCAGACCGGAAGGAGGGTGGGGCGCATGCTTGTCCTTAAAAAAAGTCAACCGGACCAGTCTACGCATGAGGCATGCGGACGTCCATTGCGATCGGCGTCATGGCAGCAGCGTGCACTTGCCTGAGGCGATTGTACGGAACGGTGCCGTGTAACGATTTCTATCGAAATGTACGTTGTGGGTTACCAACGTCATGCCTGATCGAATGCGTAGTGCTTACGCACGCGAAGTTGAGCGATCACGCCTTTTATATTGCAATAAAAATAATTATTTTGTGAGAAAGCGATGGGTCAGACGCAATAAATCGGTCAGACGCCGGTAATTTTTATCGATTAGCAAATAGGACAAGGTGTGGTTTATTCGGCAAGCCGTAATTTGTTTCGAATTGTTGTGTGGTAATCGGTGAGAATTTGCTGGTGTAAATATTGACCAATGCTCAATCGGACGATCATTATTCGCTTTCCGGCTTGGGCCGATCATCAATCTTCCCAAGCCAGACTGATTAACTTAATTTAGTTTGGGATATCAATGATCAAGGAAACCGTACTCGCGCGCTCGCTGCGCGTGATGTTCGCAGGCGGCATGGCGGCAGGCGTCGGCCTGTTCGCCCTGCCCGCAATGGCACAAGACAGCGCTGCGCCAGTCGCACGCGTTGAAGTCACCGGCTCGTCGATCAAGCGCGCCGACGTCGAAGGTTCGCTGCCGGTGCAAGTTGTCAGTGCCGCCGACATCAAGCGCACTGGCGCCACCAACACCGCCGAACTGCTGACCACCCTGAGCTCGAACTCGATGGCTGGCGCGAGCAACCAGGCCGAAGGCGCGGGCCTGTCGACCTATGGTCTGTCCACTGCCAGCCTGCGCGGCCTTGGCGCCAGCAAGACCCTGGTGCTGGTGAACGGCCGCCGCCTCGGCAACTACGCGACCGACGGCACCGCCGTCGACGTCAATTCGATCCCGCTGGCCTCGATCGACCACGTGGAAGTGCTGAAGGACGGCGCATCGGGCGTCTACGGTTCCGACGCCATCGGCGGCGTCATCAACTTCATTACCCGCCAGAATTACCAGGGCGTGGAACTGAACGGCTTCACCAGCGCCAGCCGCTACGGTGGCGGCCAGACCCACAAGGCCAGCGTCCTGGCCGGCTGGGGCGACTTCGACGCCGATCGCTACAACGTTACACTGTCGGCCGACTTCAGCAAGGACAACGCCATCTTCGGCAGCCAGCGCGACTATGCGAACAGTGGCTGGAACAACAACGGTTTCCGCGACTCGAGCGCGACCCCGAGCGGTGCCTTCTCGACCTTCAACCCGGTCACCACCCCGAACGCCAATGGTGTAGTCCCGAACGCACTGACCTCGATCGGCACCGGTATCGGCAATCCGCTGGCACCGAACAACTGCGCCGCCAATGGCAGCGCTTTCGACGCCAACCTGAATACCTGCCGCTTCGACAGCTCGCCTTACGGCAACCTGATCCCGGCTGCCAAGCGCGCCAACGTGGGCGGCAACTTCCGCTTCAAGCTGAACGACCAGGCCGAATTCTTCATGGAAGGCTTCGTGTCGCGCAACGAAACGAAGCAAGAAGGCCAGGCGTCGCCATACAGCGCTTCCTTCCTGTCGACCGATCCGGCCTTCGCGACCCAGAACCTGTATCCGGCGATCATCGTCTCGCCGAACAGCCCGTACTACCCGACCGCCCTGGCAACCGCCAATGGCGTCAACGGCCAGCCGCTGACGGTCAGCTACCGTGCCTTCGACGGCGGCGGTCGCATCGCCGAAGACACCGCAATCGCATCGCACCTGGCCATGGGCTTCCGCGGCACCGTCAAGGGCTACGACTACGACATCGCCTACACCCATAACTCGAGCGACGTCACCGAGCGCGCGCTCCAGGGTTACCAGAACCAGACCGCGCTGGTCCGACTGCTGAGCAACAACAACGCCTTCAACCCGCTGACCCAGTACCAGTCGCCGGCACTGGCGCAGCAGATCTACGCCACCAACTACGTCGGTGACGTGATGAGCGCTACCCTGCGTAACGACTCGCTGAGCGCGCGCATCTCGGGCGACCTCTACCAGCTGCCGGCAGGCATGATGAAGTTCGCGGTCGGCGCATCGATGTCCGACGAGAACCTGTCGGTCAATCCTAGCCAGGCCTACCAGAGCGGCGACGTGTCGGGCTACGGTGGCGCCCAGCTGCCGCTGTCGGCATCGCGCAATTCGTCGGCCGTGTTCGCCGAGACCATCGTCCCGATCATCAAGAACCTGGAAGCCGACGTGGCCGTCCGTCACGACCGCTACCCGGGCGCCAGCGCCACCAACCCGAAGGTCAGCCTGCGTTGGCAGCCGGTCTCGCAGGTGCTGCTGCGCGGTTCCTACGGCAAGGGCTTCCGCGAGCCCTCGCTGCCCGAGCTGTACAACCAGCAGACCATCGGCACCAGCGCCAGCCTGACCGACCCGGTCACCGGCCAGTTTGGCCAGTTCAACCAGACTTACGGCGGCAACCGCAACCTGAAGCCGGAGAAGTCGGAACAGTCCTCGCTGGGCATCGTGGTCGACCCGGTCAAGGGCCTGTCTGTCGCCGTCGACTGGTGGAAGATCAACGTGAACAACCTGGTGACGACACTTTCGCCATCGTTCACCCTGGCCCAGGCAGCCGCCGGCAACCCGGCCTACGCCGACCTGGTGACCCGCGATCAGCTGGGTAACATCACCTCGATCTCTGGCACCAACATCAATGCCGGCAGCGTGAAGACCGAAGGCGTGGACCTGGACGTTCGCTGGGCCATCCTGAAGAGCCCGACCTATGGCAACTTCAACCTGCGCCTGAACGGTACCTATACCTCGAAGTATGACCTGACCCTGCCGGACGGCACCGTGCAGCAGAGCGTTGCCCGGACCATCGACAACGAAGGCAATGTGTTGAGCGCCGTGGTCAACGGCGGCATCATCATGCGCTGGAAAGATCAGCTGACCCTGGACTGGAAGTACAAGCAGTACGGCCTGTCGCTGACCAACAACTTCCAGTCGGGCTACTACGACAACGCGCGTGCCGATGCGGACGAACCGATCGCCCAGCACATTGGCGCGTTCTCGACCTGGGACCTGCAAGGCACCTATGGCGGCATCAAGAACCTGACCCTGACCGCAGGCGTACGGAACCTGTTCAACCGCAAGCCGCCTGAAGTCATCACCGGCGGTTCCTACTTCCAGGCCGGCTACGATCCGTCGTGGTTCGACCCGCATGGCCAGACCGGCTACGTAAGCGCCAGCTACCAGTTCTGATGTTCATGTAACGTCGATCGGGTACAAAAAAACCCGCCGCTGTGAAGCGGCGGGTTTTTTATTTCACCGAACAGTTTATCGGGCGTTGCGCGCAGCCCCGGCCGACGCCAGCATCACCAGCGCGATCGCCAGCCACTGCAGCGGGCTCAAGCGCTCGCCCAGCACCAGCCAGCCCGCCAGCGCGCTCACTGCAGGCGAAGCGCTCACCAGCATGCCGAACACGCGCCGCGGCATATGCCGCAGGGCCCGCATTTCCAGGGAATAGGGCAGGGCGCTCGACAGCATGGCCACGCCCAGCCCCGCCGCCAGCACCCCGGGCGCCAGCAGGGCGGCGCCGGCGTGCAGGGCGCCCACCGGCACCGTGAACAGCGCCGCCGCCAGCATGCCCCAGGCCACCGCCTGGCCGCCCTGCAGGGTCGAAACGCGCTTGCCGAATACGATATACATGGCCCAGCACAGCGCGGCGCCGCCGGCCAGCAGCATGCCGATCGGATCGAGGGCGGCAGCGTGTTCCCCGAGCGGCATCAACATCCACAAACCCAGGCCGGCACAGGCCAGCCAGGCGAAATCCGCGAGGCGGCGCGAACCGGCCAGCACCACCAGCAGGGGGCCGGTGACTTCGATGGCGACCGCGATGCCGATCGGGATGCGCGCAAAGGCGCCATAGATCAGCAGGTTCATGCAGCCCAGCATGAGGCCGTAGATGAGGAGGTTGGGGATGTCCTTGCGTGCCAGCGGCGTGCGCCAGGGTTTGCACCAGGCCAGCAGCATGCAGGCGGCCAGGCCGACCCGCAGCGCGGTGACGCCCTGGCTGCCGACCACGGGAAACAAGTGCTTGGCGATGGCGGCGCCGACGTAGGTCGACACCATGGCCCCGAACAGCGCGCCGAGGGCACCGGCCATGGCGCCGCCCTCGGGCTGTCGGACGCTTTCTATCTCAGCCGGCATGCGGCATGGCTTGACCGGCCATGGCGTAGGCCACCGCTTCGGCGACGCGGATGCCGTCGATTGCGGCCGACATGATGCCGCCTGCGTAACCGGCGCCTTCGCCGGCCGGGAACAGCCCGCGCGTGTTCAGGCTCTGCAGGCTGTCGTCGTGGCGCTTGATGCGGATCGGCGACGAGGTCCGGGTCTCGACGCCGGTCAGCACCGCATCTTCTTTATAGTAGCCGCGGATCTGCTTGTCGAAGGCGACGAAGGCTTCGCGCAGGGCGACGGTGGCGTAGTCGGGCAGGGCCGGGCCGAGGTCGGTCAGGTGCACGGCCGGCTTGAACGAGGGCGTCACCGAACCGAAGGCCGTGGACGGCACGCCGCGCACGAAGTCGCCCATCAGCTGGCCCGGGGCGTCGTAGTTGCCGCCGCCGAGCACGAAAGCGCGCGATTCCAGTTCGCGCTGGAAGGCGATGCCGGCCAGCGGATGGCCCGGATAGTCGGCCGGCGTGATGCCGACCACGATCGCACTGTTGGCATTGCGCTCGTTGCGCGAATACTGGCTCATGCCGTTGGTCACCACGCGGCCTTCTTCCGAAGACGCCGCCACCACGGTGCCGCCCGGGCACATGCAGAAGCTGTATACGCTGCGCCCGTTCGAGGCGTGGTGCACGATCTTGTAGTCGGCCGCGCCGAGGATCTTGTTGCCGGCATTGGGGCCGAAGCGGCAGACGTCGATCAGCGATTGCGGGTGCTCGACGCGGAAGCCGATCGAGAACGGCTTCGCCTCGATATACACGCCGCGGTCGTACAGCATCTGGAAGGTATCGCGCGCGCTGTGGCCGATCGCCATCACCAGCTGGCGCGTCGGGATCGTTTCGCCCGAGGCCAGCTTGACGCCCGCCACCTGGCGGTTGTCGCCGTCGCCTTCGACCAGCACATCATCCACGCGGGTTTCAAAACGGATCTCGCCGCCCAGGGCCAGGATCTCGGCGCGCATCTGCTCGACCATTTTCACGAGCCTGAAGGTGCCGATGTGGGGCTTGCTGACGTAGAGGATCTCTTCCGGCGCCCCCGACTTGACGAATTCGGTGAGTACCTTGCGGCCGTAGTGCTTGGGATCCTTGACCTGGCTGTACAGCTTGCCGTCCGAGAAGGTGCCGGCACCGCCCTCGCCGAATTGCACGTTCGATTCGGGGTTCAGCTTGCGCTTGCGCCAGAAGCCGAAGGTATCGACAGTCCGCTCGCGCACTTCCTTGCCGCGTTCCAGCATCAGCGGCTTCAGGCCCATCTGGGCCAGGATCAGGGCCACGAACAGGCCGCACGGGCCCATGCCAACCACCACCGGGCGCGGGGTGCCGGGTGCCGGGGTGCCGGCCTGGACGAACTTGTAGCCGGTGTCCGGGGCCGGCAGCACATGTTTTTCCTGCGGCTTGTCGGCCCGCAGGCGTGCCAGCACCCGTTCTTCGTTCTTGACCTGCACGTCCAGCGAATAGATCAGGACGATGGCGCTGCGCTTGCGCGCGTCGTAGCTGCGCTTGAAGACCGTGAAATCGATCAGTTCGTCGGCGGCGATGCCGAGACGGGCCAGGACGGCCTCGCGCAGTTCGGGTTCGGCATGGTTGAGGGGCAGTTTTAGTTCGGCAATTCGCAACATGGGTAACGGTTTCGCATGGAAACGCTTGAGGAGGATTCAACCTTCTATTGTACCGCGCTGGTACCGCTGGGCGGGAGCGCTTCCCGGCCGTGAAAAGTATTTCCGCAAGCGCGAAAATCAAAAAAACGTTGTATCAAGCCAACGTACGACAAATCGATGACAAATTTATTTTATGCACCTTAAATGTGCGCACAAAACCCATATCACATAAATACATATGCATATAAGAAATCTTACTATATAAGCAAGAAAAAGCATATTCCGGTATTTACGTGTATGTACTTGATTTGACTACTTTTTGTGCACTTGTGTCTTGTTCCATTTGTTTAATACACATTTGCAATGATGTGCTACGTCAGTGTGCATGCGGGGCGAACCATTATGGTGCGGTGATTATTTCGCGGTTTTCAGGGCCAATTTGAGGACTTAGTAGGAATTGACACTGCGAGAAGCGGCATGTTCCTATGTAACTACATATCCTTTGTGCAACAAGGGTAAATGTTGCCAGAAGCTAAGCAACAGGAGCCGCGTGGTTTGGCACCAGGAAGTGATTCGCGACGTAGTCTCCCAGTTGATCGAGAGAGCAGCTGGATTATCAAAACTAGGAAATCACATGCTCAAGAAAACCGTTTTAGTTCATACACTTGCATTGGCGTTCGGTGGCGTTGCCCTGACTGCCGGCGTGATTGCGCCGGCTATGGCGCAGTCGAATGCGTCGGGTAACATTTACGGTCAGGTGGACTCGCCGGCCGGTGCCACCATCGTCGTGCTCAACACGGAAACCGGCCTGCGTCGTACCACGACGCCTGAAGCCGGTGGCCGTTACCAGTTGAGCGCGCTGCCGGTGGGCCGCTACACCGTCGAGCTGCAGCGCGACGGCAAGGCCGTGAACAGCCAGGAGATCGACGTCAACGTGGGTCAGGGTACGAACGCCTCCTTCACAGCCGCCGTTGCGGCGCGCGTGGAAGTGACCGGCCGCCGTAGCCGCATCGACATTTCCAACACCAATAGTGGCGCTACCTTCACCGCGCGCGAACTGGCCAAGCTGCCGGTGACCCCGTCGGTGGCCTCGATCATCCAGCTGGCCCCGAACACCACGCGCGGCGACTCGCGCTACGGCGACGGCAACGCACCGAGCTTCGGCGGTTCGGCGGCTTCGGAAAACGCGTTCTACATCAACGGCTTCCCGGTAACTAACGTGCTGTTCCAGGTCGGTACGTCGGAACTGCCGTTCAACTCGATCGCCCAGGCGCAGATCCTGACCGGCGGCTTTGGCGCCGAGTTCGGCCGTTCCACGGGCGGCGTGATCAATATCCAGACCAAGAGCGGTACCAACACTTGGGAAGCGGGCGGCAGCATCAGCACCGAGCCTAATTCGCTGCGCTCCAAGGAAAAGAACATCTATTACCCCAACGTGGGAGCCGCGACCGACGGCAAGGTCTACTTCTACAACCAGGACAACGAACGCTCGCAGACCATCGCCAACCTGTTCGTCGGCGGTCCGATCATCCGCGACAAGCTGTTCCTGTACGCGAACGTGGAACGCACCCGCACCGACATCGATGACGTCCGCCTGGCCAGCGCCAGTGCCGCGGCCATCAACACCGGCTGGGAAGAGCGCAAGGACACGACCAACCGCGCCTTGGTCAAGGTCGACTGGAACATCAACGACAACCACCGCCTGGAAGCCACCTACCTCAAGGACGACCCGAAGTCGGACCGCTCGTACTACGGCTTCAATTACGGCACCGCCGCCGTCAGCGGCATTGACCCGTTGTCACACGGTTCGACCAAGAAAGGTGGCGCCTACTACGAAAGCTACGGCCCGACCCCGGTGGCCGCACGCGTCGGCGCCGAAATCAAGATCCTGAACTACACCGGCAACCTGTCGGACGACGTCACCTTGACCGCCATGATCGGCAACAGCATGACCGAGCACGTCTACGTGCCGTTCAACTACCTGCCGGGTGTGTTCCAGACCACGTCGGCACCGGAAAACCGCGTGCCGGGCCTGACCTACGTCAGCGGCCAGCCGGTCTCGGGCAACCTTTTGACCGAGGGCGCCTACGACAGGCAGAAGGTCATGTCGCTGAACCTGCAATACAAGCTCGGCGACCATACGCTGCGCATGGGCATGGACAAGAACGACATCAAGTCCAAGGCAGGCACCAGCCGCGCCGGCGGCGGCACCTGGGCCTACAACCGTACCGACACCCCGAACGTGCCGCTGGGCGACGAGGTCGCCGCACCGGCGACCAATGGCGGCTACGGCGCCCAGGGCTACTATGTGACCCGCGTCCTGTCGTCCGGTGTGTCGACTCCGGCGGTCAACCAGCAGGCGCAATACATCGAGGATTCCTGGAACGTCGCCAAGAACGTCCTTATCAAGGCCGGTCTGCGTAACGAACAGTTCACTAACTACAACGGCGACGGTCAGCCCTATGTCTCGATGCGCCATCAACTGGCACCGCGCCTGGGCGTAACCTGGGACGTGTACGGCGATGCCTCGACCAAGGTGTTCGGTAACCTGGGCCGCTACCACCTGCAGATGCCGACCAATGTGGCGGTGCGCGCAGCTGGTGCTTCCCTCAACACCAGCCAGTACTACACCTACACCGGCGTCGATCCTACCACCGGCGCACCGACCGGCTTGCAGCAACTGTCGGGCGTGACCTCGGCCAACAACGAGTTCGGCCAGTCGAAGGATCCGCGCACCGTGGCCGCGCAGGGCATGGACTCGCTGTACCAGGACGAACTGATCCTTGGCTTCGAGCGCGCTTATTCGCCGAGCCTGAACTTCGGCGCCAAGTTCACCTACCGCAGCCTGCGCTCCGGCATCGACGACTTCTGCGATTCGCGCCCGTTCAAGGCATGGGGCGCCGCCAATGGTATCGCCGGCGCCGAGGATTTCGAATCGTCCTGCTTCCTGTTCAATCCAGGCAAGGACAACGACTTCCTGGTCGATTACGGGACCGGCACACTTACGCCAGTCCACTTGACTGCGGCCGAACTCGGTTATCCGAAACTCAAGCGCACCTACGCGGCACTCGACCTGTTCGTGGAGCACCCGTTGCGCAATGGCTGGTACGGCAAGATCAACTACACGCTGGCGCGTAACAAGGGTAATACCGAAGGGCAGACCCGTTCCGATTCGGGCCAGGCCGACGTGTCGACCACCGCCGTGTTCGACTATCCGGAACTGACCCTGTATTCGAATGGCCTGCTGCCGAACGACCGCAAGCACCAGCTGAAGGCGTATGGTTTCTACCAGATCATCGAGGAAGTGAGCGTCGGCGGCAACGTTCTGGTGGCGTCGGGCCGTCCGAAGAACTGTATCGGTAACCTGCCGACTTCCTACTACCAGGCAGGTAACCCGGCAACCGACTACGGTTCGGAGTTCTTCTTCTGTAACGGCGAACCCGCACCGCGCGGCAGCTTCGGCCGTCAGCCGTGGGATGCACGCCTCGACCTGAACGTCGCCTATACCCCACGTTTCCTCAAAGGCTTGTCGCTAAAAGCCGACGTGTTCAACGTGTTCAACCGTCAGGTTGCTCAGAACATGTATGAATCCTACTACAGTGGTCAGACCGTCAACCCGCTGTACGGTGGAGTCGTAAGCTACACCGCGCCGCGTTCGGTACGCCTCAGCGCAGAGTTCGTGCACAAGTTCTAAGCACGCATCAGTTCATCGCTTCATGAGCCCGCAGAACCTCTGCGGGTTTTTTCATTTCAGGTGAGAAATATTGCTTGCTGAGGTGTTGTACTGACCCAACAAGGCGCCTTCATTGACCAATTGAAGAAATGAATTTTTCACACAACTTTGATAGTCAAAATTCACTAATTTTTGTAAATACTCGCACTAATTTGTTGCAGCGCGCCATGATGTTGAAAGAACGCACTTTATCCTTAATAACGCGTTAAATAAGGTTAAATGCGCCTAAATTTGGATCTCAAAAGAAATATTTTTTATATTATTGCGTAAAGATAGTGCAATACAACAGGCTGCTACGGTGAGGGCGCACCATGTAAGTGCAAGTGCATGCATCGCGGGTATCTAAAATTTACACATGTTTCAAATTGACACTGAAAGAATGCATATGTTTTTATTAAACCCGTTCTGGGTTGTGCCATGCACCGAGCATGTGCGCCGGGAGAAAAAGTCTGCCAATACAAAGCAGATCGGTCGTGATGGAAGGCGGCGGTTCAAAAATACTGCCGGAATTAAAAAAAGGGAATCACATGTTGAAGAAAACCGTTTTAGTTCACGCGTTGGCGCTGGCGTTTGGTGGTATGGCGCTGACGGTGGGCATGGTCCAGCCGGCAATGGCACAGTCGAACGCATCCGGTTCGGTGTTCGGTAAAATTGCTGCTGGCAGTGGAGACACCGTAGTACTCAAGAATACTGGCACGAACGCCACCCGTTCGTCCGCTGTGGACGCGAACGGCAACTTCCGCGTCACCAGCCTGCCGATCGGCACCTACACCGTGACCCTGACCAAGGGCGGTAACACCGTCGGCACCACCCAGCTGGAAGTCTTGGCAGGTCAGGGCGTCGAAGCGGCCTTCCAGGGTGCCGCCGGCGTGCAGACCGTGCAAGTGAGTGGCCGCCGCACCCGTATCGACGTGTCGAGCTCGTCGAATGGCGCGACCTTCACCGCACGTGAACTCGAAAAGCTGCCGGTCGCCCGCAACGTCGATGCGATCATCCAGCTTGCTCCGAACACCACCCGTGGCGACCCGACCATGACCGCAGGCGCCAGCCTCGGCGGCGGTGCCGCTTCCGAGAACGCGTTCTACATCAACGGCATGGTCGCCACCAACCCGCTGACCCAGCTGGGCGCGATGGAACTGCCGTTCAACTCGATTGCCCAGGCCAACGTCCTCACCGGCGGCTTCGGTGTCGAATTCGGCCGTTCGACCGGCGGCGTGGTCAACATCACGACCAAATCCGGTACCAACACCTGGGAAGTCGGCGCCATGGCTTCGATCACCCCATCGTCGACCCGCGCCAAGTATCGCGACATCTACTATTCGAACACCGGCGTGCTGCCGAAGACGGATAACCAGCTTTACCTGCAGCGTCATGACAACGAGTCCGAGCAGAAGCAGTACTCGATGTCCGTCGGCGGCCCGCTGATCAAGGACACCCTGTTCGGCTTCGTCGCGCTGGAAGAGACCAAGCAGGATACCAGTATCGTCAACGGTTCGACCGCAGCGACCACGCTGGGCAGCACCGGTTGGCGCGACAGCAAAACCACCACCAAGCGTTATCTCGGCAAGTTCGACTGGAACATCAACGACAACCACCGCCTGGAATTCACGGCCATCGGCGATTTGCCGCAGACCGATTATTCCTACCGCTCGTACAACTACGCGACCGGCGCCGTTGGTTCGACCGTCAACTCGTCGATCCACCAGGAATTCGGTCCGGCTAATGCGAACGGCGGCACGATCCAGAGCCTGCGCTACATCGGCAACATTACCGACAACTTCACGGTCAACGCCCTGTTTGGCCGCATGAAAGATGAGCACATTTATCAGCCGACCGGCTACGATCCGACCCTGGCACAGGTTTCCGCTTCGCCGGAAGCCCGTATCCCGGGCCTGAACTACAACAGCGGTCAGACCCTGAGCGGCAGCATTCCGCTGAGCGGGTCTTCCGACCGCATGCTGTCGAAGCGTCTTGACCTGGAATACAAGCTTGGTGACCACACCTTGCGCGCTGGTCTCGACAACAATTCGATGAAGACGATCGCTGGCGGCGATGCCTATGCAGGCGGCGCCCTGTACACCTACCTGCTGAGCCCGACTCCAACGCAGACGCAACCGGGTTCAGGCGGCGATGTGCCGGCACTGGCTGGGCGCGGCGGCTACGCAGAGCAGGGCTACTACGTCGACAAGACCATCTACTCGACCGTCTCGAACGCTTTTGCAGGCCAGGACGCGCAGTACATCGAAGATCGCTGGCAAGCAACCAAGAATTTGCTGGTAACGGTGGGTGTGCGTCGTGAAGGCTTCTACAATGCCAACCAGGACGGCACCAAGTACATTGAGATGAAGAACCAGATCGCTCCACGCGCCAACGTGTCGTGGGACGTGAACGGCGATGCGTCGCTGAAAGTATTTGGTAGCCTGGGCCGCTACACCATCCAGATTCCGACGCTGGTGGCCCTGCGCGGTGCCAACGGATCGCTGTACACCGACCAGTACTTCACCTACACCGGTACCGATGCCAATGGCCAGCCGACCGGGCTGACCCCGATCACTGGTGTCCAGTCGGGCAACAATGAATTTGGCCAAGCCAAGGATCCGAAGACCGTCGCTGCGCAGAACATGAAGCCCGCCTATCAGGACGAGCTGACTGTCGGTATGGAACGTGCGTGGAGCCCGGACCTGAACTTCGGCGCCAAGTTCACTTACCGCAAGCTGCAATCGGTCATCGACGATTTCTGCGATGCTCGTCCATTCGAAGCGTATGCAGCGGCTAATAACATCAACACCGACAACTGGGCCGGCTTCAGCTGCGCCACCTTCAACCCGGGTCGGGCCAACGACTTCCTGGTCGACTACGCTGGCAATGGCACCTACACCAACGTGCACCTGACCGCAGCGCAAATGGGATTCGAGAAGGCCAAGCGTACCTACGCCGCGATCGACCTGTTCGCCGAGCACCCATACCGCAACGGCTGGTACGGCCGCGTCAACTACACCCTGTCGCGCAGCAAGGGCAATACCGAAGGTCAGACTCTGTCGGATACCTCTACGGCTCAGGGCGACGTCGCAGCCACCCAGGCTTGGGACTATCCAGAGCTGATGGTTGGGGGCAATGGTCTGCTGCCTAATGACCGTACCCACCAGATCAAGGCGTTCGGTTTCTATGACGTAACGCCGGAAGTCAGCGTCGGTGCCAACCTGCTGCTGTCGTCGGGCCGTCCCCGTTCGTGCTTCGGCACCAATCCGACGACTATCGGCACTGACTACAATTACCAATCGGCTTCGCACTACTGCTTCGGCACGACCGGCGACCAGAACGTGCTGTCGGAACGTGGCACCCTGGGTCGCTTGCCGTGGGAGAAGACTCTGGACTTGAATCTGGCCTACCGCCCGACCATCCTGAAGGGCCTGGCGCTGCGTGCTGACATTTACAACGTCTTCAACAGCCAGACTGTTCAGAAGGTGTACGAGCGCTACAACACCAGCAACGCCCGTTACGCTCTGTATGAAGCGCCGATCGCCTTCACCGCACCGCGTTCGATGCGCTTCACGGTCGAGTACAACCACAAGTTCTGATTCATCGGAATGCGTAATCGGTCCCGCCCTTGCGGCGGGCCTGCACAAGCCCACGGTTCGCCGTGGGCTTTTTATTTTGGGCTGATTCGCTTTCGCTGCTGATCCGCCGGTTTTCTTGCAATGCCTACTGCGGCATTCTGCGTTGCGTACTTCCAACGCAATGTCAGATACCCGAAAACCCCACCAAATTTGCTACGCCCCGTCGATGTGCGCGAATGCGATGGTGAAACACAGCGCTGTCATTCATGGTGCATGACACATATACCGCGTCGTAACGTTCAGCACGTTTTCTTCATGAATTGGCCACTATGTCGCGCTAACTTGTTCAACGTTCAGTAAATACACTGATTTTTTCCCATCAGTACGTACATTTGTCTTAATCAATCTGCACAGCTTTAGTGCTTCTCTTTGCATTTTACAAAGGTATTTACTTTAGGTTAATGAAATTGACAGCCCAAGAATGACTATGTTGTTATGTCTAGACATATTTTCAATGTCACTTCAGAAACTTAAAGTGGGATTGCAGATGTCGAAGGCCGCGGTACAGGGCGCCGAGTGATGTAAAAAACCTGAAATACGGCTGCAGGTCAGCCGCGTTACCAAATTGGGAAATCACATGCTTAAGAAAACCGTTTTAGTCCATGCACTTGCCCTCGCATTCAGCGGGGTGGCGCTGACCGTTGGCGTCGTCGAGCCGGCGATGGCACAGTCGAATGCCGCCGGCGTCATTTATGGACAAGTCTCAAACCCGGCTGGCGCCACGGTGGCCCTGACAAATACCGATACCGGACTCAAGCGTACAAGCAACCTGGACACGCAAGGCAATTTCCGCGTGACCGCGCTGCCGGTCGGCCACTACAAGGTCGACCTGGTCCGCAACGGCAGCGTGGCCGCCAGCAATGAAGTGGACGTGCTGCTCGGGCAGGGCGTCGATGCCTCCTTCCGCGACGTGACGACCGTGCAGGTGACCGGCCGCCGTTCGCGCATCGACGTGTCGAGCGCCACCAATGGCGCGACCTTCACCGCCAAGGAGCTGGCCGCGCTGCCGATCCAGCAGAACGTCGCCGCGATCATCCAGCTCGCCCCGAACACCACCCGCGCCGACCCGCGCTATGCGGCCGGCGCCTCGTTCGGCGGCGGCGGCGCCTCCGAAAATGCCTACTACGTCAACGGTTTTCCGGTTACCAACCCGCTGACCCAGCTCGGCGCCTCCGAGCTGCCGTTCGGCGCGATCTCGCAGGCCCAGATCCTGACCGGCGGCTATGGCGCCGAATTCGGCCGTTCGATCGGCGGCGTGGTCAACATCACGACCAAGGCCGGTACCAACCGCTGGGAAGCCGGCGCCACCGCCAGCATCGAGCCGGATTCGACGCGCGCCAGCGCACGCAACGTCTATTACGCCAACAATGGCTTCCCGACCGACGGCAAGCTGTACGCGAAGAACGATATCAGCAGCGATGCCACCAAGCGTGCCGGTGCCTACGTCGGCGGCCCGATCATCCAGGACAAGGTCTTCATGTTCGTGGCGGCCGAGCGCATCGACCGCAAGACCAGCGGCGCCGACCTGACTGCCGAGTCGAGCGAATCGACGCTGGCCTCGACCGGCTGGATGGATCGCAAGGACGTCACCACCCGTTTCCTGGGCAAGTTTGACTGGAACATCACCGACAACCATCGCCTCGAGTTCACCACGATCGGCGACAAGCCGACCTCGGACCAGCAACTGTCGGACTTCAACTACACCACCTTCGCCCACAACGGCAACGTCACTGCCGGCGGTCACTACCAGAGCGTCGCCAACCTGTCGCCGACCATCGGTGCCAAGACCAACATCCTGCGCTACACGGGCAACCTGACCGACGATCTGACCCTGCAGATCCTGCATGGGCAGAGCAAGACCCAGCACATCAACGATTACATGGGCTACGATCCGACGGTGCCGGGCGTGGTCGCATCGCCGGATGCCAGCGCACCCGGCATTGCCTATAATAATCCGCAGCCATTCGCTGGCCAGCGCATGGATGCGCCGTCCTCGTACGACAAGGTCAAGTCGACCCGGGTCGACCTCGAGTGGAAACTGGGCCAGCACACGCTGCACGCCGGCCTGGACGACAACAAGCTGTCCTCGTACAACGCCGGCCAGCTCACCCCCGGCGGCTTCACCTGGTATTACGCCCACACCGACACGCCGAACGACCTCACTTCGCTGACCGGCTACAAGACCGCCGTCAACAACGGCAGCGGTCCGCTGGCGGCGCAGGGCTTCTATGTGTACAAGCAGATCTTCCAGGACATCACCCCGGCCTTCTCGAACCAGTCGGCGCAATACCTGGAAGACCGCTGGCAAGCCACCAAGAACCTGCTGGTCACGGGCGGCCTGCGCGTCGAGCAGTACAAAAACCTGAACGGCAACGGTCAACCCTTCCTCAAGATGGATGACCAGATCAACCCGCGCCTGTCGGCGTCCTGGGATGCGTTTGGTGACTCCAGCCTGAAGGTCTACGGCTCGCTTGGCCGCTACTCGATCCAGATTCCGACCCACGTCGCGATCCGCGGCGCCTCGATCTCGACCTACACCCGCCAGTACTATACCTATACCGGCGTGGGCGCCGATGGCCAGCCGACCGGCTTGACTGAGCTGAGTCCGCTGGTATCGCCGGACAACGAGTTCGGCCAGACCAAGCTCGCCGAGACCGTCGCGGCCCAGAACCTGAAGCCGAGCTACCAGGACGAGTTCACGGTCGGCTTCGACCGTGCCTGGTCGCCGAACCTGAACTTCGGCGGCAAGTTCACGGTGCGTAAACTCCGTACCACCATCGACGATTGGTGCGACCAGCGTCCGTTCGATACCTGGGCCGCTGCGCACAACGTCGATACGTCCAATTGGAGCGGCTTCGCCTGTGCCTCGATCAATCCGGGCTCGACCAACGACTTCCTGGTCGACTTCGCGGGCACCGGCAAGGACCTGACCAAGGTCTCGCTGAGCGCGGCCGACATGGGCTTCGACAAGCCGACACGCCTGTACACCGCACTCGACATGTACCTCGAGCATCCGATGCGCAACGGCTGGTACGGCCGGGTGAATTACACGCTGTCGCGCAGCAAGGGCAACACCGAAGGCCAGACCCTGTCGTCGGTGGCACAGACCGACGTGGCTGCGACCCAGACCTGGGACATGCGCGAGATCATGGAGTACTCGAACGGCCTGCTGCCGAACGACCGTACCCACCAGATCAAGGCTTTCGGCTACTGGCAGGTATTGCCTGAGTGGACGCTGGGCGGTAACTTCCTGGCCGCATCGGGCCAGCCGATCACCTGCGTGGGCACCTATCCGATCGCCGCCCAGACCGAAGGCTTCTCCGACTACGGTTCGGCTTACCACTACTGCTTCGGCCCGAATGGCGCCAACCTGCCGTCGCCGCAAGGCTCGGCCGGCCGCCTGCCGTGGGACATCCGCCTGGATGCCTCGCTCAGCTACATGCCTGCCGTCGTGAAGGGCCTGGCGCTGAAGGTGGACGTGTTCAACGTCTTCAACAAGCAGACCCTGCAACAGATCGACCAGCAGTACAACCAGGACGACGGCAGCCGCTCGCCGACCTATGGGACCCCGGGTGCCTTTGTCGGTTATACCGCGCCGCGTTCGGTGAAGTTCACGGTGGAATACAACCACACGTTCTGACGCGCCAGGATGCCACCGAAGCCGTCCCGGAGGGGGCGGCTTTTTCGTTATTGAAGTCCTCCCCAGCCTGCGGCCAGGATCGCCAGCGCCGCCAGGCCCGCCGTCTCAGTGCGCAGCACCCTACGTCCCATCGACAAGGACAGGGCACCGGCCGCAATCGCCGCATTCTCTTCTTCCGTGCTGAACCCGCCCTCCGGTCCTATTAATAGCGTCACATCGCGCGGAGCGTTCGCCCGGGTCCAGGCGGCGAGCGACGCATCGGCACGCGGACTGAGCAGGATCCGCACCGCATCGCCACCTGGCTGCGCAATCCAGCGCCCGAATTCCTGCAGCGGCGCCACCTCGGCCAGGCGATTCCGGCCGCATTGTTCGGATGCGCTCACGATCACCGCCTGCCAGTGCGCCATGCGCTTGTCGGCCCGGTCGCCGGTCAGCTTGACCACCGAGCGGCGCGCCGCCAGCGGCTGTACCGCGCTCACCCCCAGCTCGACCGCCTTTTCCACGATCCAGTCCATCTTGCTGCCTTCCGGCAGGCCTTGGGCCAGGGTGACATGAAAAGGCAGTTCCGCCTCGACCGCCTCGTGCGCCAGCACCTCGGCGCTGGCGCGCCGCTTGCCGACCTCGGCCAGGCGCGCGCGCACTTGCCCGCCTTCGCCATTGAACAGCACCAGTTCGTCGCCTGGCTGCTGGCGCACGACGTGCAGATGGTGGGCGACGGTTTCCGGCAAGTCGATGATGCTGCCGGGCAGGAGCGGCTGGGGGCAATAAAAGCGTGGCATGAATGGCAAGTGCGGCTGTTGGCAAGCCGCCATTTTAAATCTCGCGCGCACTGCTCTGGTAAAATACTCGGTTAAGGCGGCCCGCTCCATCACGCCACAGCTTTCCCAATCCTCAGACTCACCACATCCATGAAACCTCTGCAAACCACCACCCTGATGGCCAACGCGATCCGTGCGCTGGCGATGGACGCTGTCCAGAAAGCGAATTCCGGCCACCCGGGCATGCCGATGGGCATGGCCGAGATTGCCGTCGCGCTGTGGGACAGCCACTATCGCCACAATCCGGCCAATCCGGGCTGGCTGAATCGCGACCGCTTCCTGCTGTCGAACGGCCACGGCTCGATGCTGCACTACGCGCTGCTGCACCTGTCGGGCTACGACCTGTCGATGGACGACATTCGCAACTTCCGCCAGCTGCACAGCAAGACCCCGGGCCACCCGGAAGTGCACATTACGCCGGGCGTGGAAACCACCACCGGTCCGCTGGGCCAGGGCATCGCCAACTCGGTCGGCATGGCGCTGGCCGAGTGGCTGCTGGCGAAGGAATTCAACCGTCCGGGCTTCGATGTAATCGACCACCACACCTACGCCTTCGTCGGCGACGGTTGCCTGATGGAAGGCATCTCGCACGAAGTGGCCTCGCTGGCAGGCACCCTGCGCCTGGACAAGCTGGTCTGGCTGTACGATGACAACGGCATCTCGATCGACGGCAAGGTGGAAGGCTGGTTCACCGACGACACCCCGAAGCGCTTCGCAGCCTACGGCTGGAACGTGATCCCGGACGTCGACGGCCATAGTGTCGAGGCAGTGGATGCCGCGATCGCCCAGGCGAAAACCTCGGACCGTCCGACCCTGATCTGCTGCAAGACCATCATCGGCAAGGGCTCGCCCAACCTGCAGGGCGGCGACAAGGTGCACGGCGCGGCCCTGGGCGACAAGGAAGTCGCGGCGGTGCGCGAGCACCTGATCTGGGATGCGATCCCCTTCGACATCCCGGCCCCGATCTACGAAGCCTGGGACCAGAAAGCCAAGGGCGCCGCCGTCGAAGCCGAATGGAACACGCTGTTCGCCGGCTACCGCGCGCAATTCCCGGAACTGGCGGCCGAACTCGAACGCCGCATGAAGGGCGAGCTGCCGGGCCAGTTCGAGGCGACCCTGGCCGCGGCCATCGCATCGACCGTCGACAAGAAAGAGAACATCGCCACCCGCAAGGCCAGCCAGAACGCGATCCAGGCGCTGGCGCCGGTGCTGCCCGAATTCCTGGGCGGCTCGGCCGACCTGACCGGTTCCAACCTGACCAACTGGAAGGAATCGGTCCCGCTGCGCTCGGGCACCCCGGGCAATCACATCAACTACGGCGTGCGTGAGTTCGGCATGGCCGCCATGATGAACGGCATCGCACTGCACGGCGGCTTCATTCCGTTCGGCGCGACCTTCCTGACCTTTGCCGACTACAGCCGCAACGCGCTGCGCATGGCAGCGCTGATGAAGATCCGCTCGCTGTTCGTGTTCACCCACGACTCGATCGGCCTGGGCGAGGACGGCCCGACCCACCAGTCGGTGGAACATGTGTCCTCGCTGCGCCTGATCCCGAACCTGGACAACTGGCGTCCGTGCGATACCACCGAGTCGCAGGTGGCCTGGGGCGAGGCGGTCAAGCGCCTGGATGGTCCGTCGACCCTGATCTTCTCGCGCCAGAACCTGCCTTACCAGGAGCGCGACGCACTCACCATCGCGAATATCGCCAGGGGCGGCTACGTGCTGCGCGACGTGGCGAATCCGCGCGCGGTGCTGATCGCGACCGGTTCGGAGATCGAACTGACGGTGAAAGCGGCCGACACCCTGGCCGGCCAGGGCATCGCGGTGCGCGTGGTCTCCATGCCGTCGACCGACGTGTTCGATCGCCAGGACGCCACGTACAAGGCGCAGGTGCTGGGCAAGGGCATCCCGCGGGTGGCCATCGAAGCCGGCGTGACCGACTTCTGGTACAAGTACGTGGGCCTGGAAGGCGCCGTGGTCGGCATCGACACCTTCGGCGAATCCGCACCGGCACCGGTGCTGTTCAAGCACTTCGGCTTCACCGTCGAGAACGTGGTCGGCAAGGTCAAGTCGGTACTGGTTTAATTTGGTGGCTCCGCCGCATGGCACAGGGGACGATGCACTGCGAGTGCTGTGCGGCAGGTTTTTCGCGCTATGCTTGCGTGATAACGAAATTTTTTTTCAATCTGGAGTAGAACAATGACGATCAAGGTAGCAATCAACGGTTATGGCCGCATCGGCCGCAATGTCCTGCGCGCTTTCTACGAAGGCGGCAAGAAGCAGGACATCCAGATCGTGGCGATCAACGACCTCGGCAACCCGGAGTCGAACGCCCACCTGACCCGCTACGACACCACCCACGGCAAGTTCCCGGGCACCGTCGAAGTCGACGGCGACTTCATGATCGTCAACGGCGACCGCATCCGCGTGTTCGCCCAGCGTAACCCGGCCGAAATCGGCTGGGGCGAGCTGGGCGTGGACGTGGTGCTGGAATGCACCGGCTTCTTCACCACCAAGGAAAAGGCTTCGGCCCACCTGAAGGGCGGCGCCAAGAAAGTCATCATTTCGGCCCCGGGCGGCAAGGACGTCGACGCCACCATCGTCTATGGCGTCAACCACGACGTGCTGAAGGCGTCGGACACCGTGATCTCGAACGCGTCCTGCACCACCAATTGCCTGGCCCCGCTGGTCAAGCCGCTGAACGATGCCATCGGCCTGGAAAACGGCCTGATGACCACCGTGCACGCCTACACCAACGACCAGGTGCTGACCGACGTGATGCACGAAGACCTGCGCCGCGCCCGTTCGGCCACGCACTCGATGATCCCGACCAAGACCGGCGCCGCCGCGGCGGTCGGCCTGGTGCTGCCGGAACTGAACGGCAAGTTGGATGGCTACGCGATCCGCGTGCCGACCATCAACGTCTCGATCGTCGATCTGTCCTTCATCGCCAAGCGCGACACCACCGTCGAAGAGATCAACAGCCTGATGAAGGCCGCCGCCGAAGGTCCGCTGGCCGGCATCCTGACCTACAACAGCGCACCGCTGGTCTCGGTCGACTACAACCACAACCCGGCCTCGTCGAACTTCGATTCGACCCTGACCAAGGTGTCGGGCCGCCTGGTGAAAGTGTCGTCCTGGTATGACAACGAGTGGGGTTTCAGCAACCGTATGCTGGATACCACCGTGGCGCTGATGAACGCCAGATAAGGTGTACTTGCAGCCGGATGGCTGCACTCGACATCAATGCACCCCTGTGCCGGGCAACCGGTCCAGGGGTGTTTTTTTGGGCCGGACGCAAGCGTCTTGTCATGAATGACGTAAAGCGACCAAGCTGAACCTTTGGTATAACAGCCAATGAAAAAAGGCAGGCGCCCGGGAGGGCACCTGCCTTCATGTCGCAGTTCAACCGATCGCAGTTGAACCGATTACAGCCGAACCGATCAGCGGAAGCGGTATTCCGCGGTCAGACGCAGGCTGCGGCCCTGCACGTCTTCGATGCTCTGCGGGATCACGCTGCCTGCGGCGGCGAAGCCACGCAGGTCAACCGGCGGACGATGGTCGAAGATGTTGCGCACGAATGCCGACAGGGTCCAGTTCTTGAAACCGCGATAGCTGATGTTGTAGTCCCAACGCATGTAGGACGCCATCGTGCATTCCGACTCGCTCCAGCCGCGCTTGGCACAGCCTGCCACCGTATAGCTGCTGTCGAAGTAGTCGCCACGCAGCTCGGTGTCCTTCTGGTAGGTCGCACGCAGCGAGTGCGTGAAGCCATTGTTTTCCAGGCTGACGGTGGTGTTGGCTACCAGTTTCGGTGCGCCGTAGCGGCCGGCCAGGTTGTCGCCGTAGGCACCCAGCGTGCTGCTGAAGTAGCGCAGCTCGGTCAGGTAAGTGGCGTTGGCATCAACGGTCATGCGGCCGACCGGCGTCTTGAAGCGTGCGCTGCCCGTCAGGTCGAAGCCGTTGGTCTTGGTCTTCGAGACGTTTTCGAACATGCCCGAGGTGCCCAGCAGCGCGCCGCTGGTCACGCCATACTGGGTTTGTTCGGCGGCGGTGAAGGTCTTGTCGCTGGCCAGGGTGCCGCGCTCGATGATGCCCGGCGCCTGGTCGGCTTCCGCTGCCAGCAGCTCGTCGGTGCTCTTCAGGCCGATCTCATCCTTGCGCTCGATGCGCCAGTAATCGACCGACACGCTGTAGCCCTTGACCGGTTCGAACACCAGGCCGAGGGTGGCGCTGCGCGAGGTTTCCGGTTTCAGTTGCGGATTGTTGCGCACGTTGCTGAACACGCCGGCGGCGCATTCGTTGCCCTCGACCGTATCGGCACGTGCCGCCAGGGTCTGCTTGGCCGGATCGTTGGCGCCCAGTGCGGCAGCCTGCGCGCGAAGGTTGGTGGCCAGCGCCAGCGCCTGCGGGCAGCGCGCCGGATCGTTGATGCCGTTGTCGAACGCGAACTTGCTCGACTGTGCGCTTTCGGTCAGGTTAGGCGCGCGGAAGCCGGATTCGACGGTACCGCGCAGCATCAGCTGCTTGGTGGCGGCGTAACGGAAGGCCAGTTTCGGCGACACGTGGGCATCGAAGTGCTCGTATTTATCGACGCGGGCAGCGCCGTCGATTTCGAGTTTTTCGGTCACCGGCACGTTGACTTCGGCGAAGGCGGCGCCGGTGCTGCGCTTGGCATTCGCGGTGGCCGAACCGTTGCCGACGATGTCGCCGCTCAGCAGGTTGTCGGTCGGACGGATGTCGAACTTCTCGTGGCGCAGTTCGCCACCGAGCGCCAGGCCTACCGAGCGGCCGCCGATCTGGGCGATTTCGCCGCTGATCTTGCCGTCGATGAAGTACTGGCTGATCTTGCCGTCATAGCCGTATTCCGGGAACAAGGTGTTCAGCACCTGTGCGGAATTCTGCTGGCCGATCTTGTAGTCGTGGTTGAAGAAGTTCGGGTCAAGCGGGTTGTAGTTGGCGTCGTACTGGGTGTAATCGCCAATCACTTGCTTGAAACCGCTGGCGCTGAACGTGCCGCGCTGCTTCATCTTGGTTTTGCTGCCCATCATGCCGACTGCGGTTTCCCAGTCGTACTTGTCCCAAGTGCCTTTCAGGCCGGCGAGTACGCGGTACTGGTCGCTCTTCACGTTATTGCTGCTGCCCGCGTCGGCGAAGCGATAGCGCAAGTCGGCCTGTTCGCCGGTCGGGTTGACCGGGCTGTTGGCTGCCAGCGGCAGGTAGGTGAAGGTCTGGCGCTCGCCGGTCGCCGGGTTGCCCCAGATCGTGTCCGCGTTGGTGGCGCCATAGGTCGGGAAGGCGCTCATGTAGTCCGTCTCGGTGTGCGAGTACAGGACTTCGGCGAAGGCGTCGATCTTGTCGTTGATGCGCAGTTTGCCCGACACCAGCGCATTGGCGCGCTTGGCTTCCGGCACTGCCTGGAAGCGCGAGAAGCGGTCGTACTGGCACAGGCCGGAGGGGCCGACGGTAGGGCATCCGGCGACCGGGCCGCCGGCGCCAGTGTCGAGGCCCAGGATGTTGCCCGGATAGCTGTACGACGACGGCGCGCCGCGGTTGCCGAACATCTGGCCGCTGCCAGGGGCGAGGGCGCTGAACTTGTCGCCGTAGGTCGGGTTGACGTCGTTGACGACCTGGCGCCAGTTGACGTCGCCGCGCTGGTATAGCTCGACGTTGGCCAGGACGTTGTAACCATCCTGGGCAAAGTTACCGAAACCGCCGGTGATGCTGGCGTTGCGGCTCTTGAATTCGCTGTTCTTCAGGGACTGGTCCTGGCTGGCCTTGACCTGGATGCCCTGGTAGTCGCCGCGGGTGATGATGTTGATCACACCGGCGACGGCGTCGGAACCGTACACGGCCGAGCCGCCGTTGCGCAGCACTTCGACGCGTTCGATGGCGTCCATCGGCAGCGAGTCGAGGTTGGTGAACACCTCGTTGTAGTCGGCCAGTGCGTACGGCGCCACGCGGCGCGAGTTCAGCAGGATCAGGGTCGACTGCTTGCCCAGGTTACGCAGCGATGCGGACGATGCGCCGCCGGCGAAAGAGTTGCTGCCGCCGATGTCGGTGAGGCTGCCTGTCGCCGAGGTGAGCGTGTTCAGCAGTTCGGTCACCGTGTTGGCGCCGGTGCGCACGATGTCTTCGCGGCGCATGATCGTCACCGGCGTCGAGGTCTCCGCATCGATGTGGGCGATGTTCGAGCCCGTTACCACGACCCTTTGGACCGGTGCATCGGTATTAGCCTGTTGAGCAAATGCAACAGGAGAATAAGCCAGGGCCAGGGCGACCGCCAGCGTGCTTTTTTTGTACAGGAATGGTTGCACCAAAAATCTCCGAGATTGTAGACGAGCATCCGGGACGGGACTCCGCCCCAAAATGGCTCAGCCTGCTAATCTGCATGTACAAATTATTACAGTCAAGTTACATTTATGCGCTTCGCATAGATACAACAAAATATGCATGAATCATACATTGGGGAGTATGTTCATTATCCCACAGGTAAGTAAATACATCGATGGGGGGAGTATCTTGAAAAAAACGATAACTTGTAAAAAGTTTCTACGTATATGTAAACAGGTATCACAAATCGTAATTTTCAGATGTTACGTGGCAACGCGGTGAAAGACGAAAAAAAGGCCGTCCAACACGGGACGGCCTGTAACATGGCAGGTCGCGCTCAGCGCTGTTTGGGCCAGGGCGTCAGGATCTCGAAGCCGTTCTTCGTCACCGCAATCATGTGTTCCCACTGCGCCGACAGCGAACGGTCGCGCGTGACCACGGTCCAGCCGTCGTCGAGCTGTTCAACGTCGGCCTCGCCGAGGTTGATCATCGGCTCGACGGTGAAGGTCATGCCTTCCTTCAGCAGCAGGCCGGTATTCGGGCGTCCGTAGTGCAGCACCTGCGGCTCTTCGTGGTAGACCTTGCCGATGCCGTGGCCGCAGTATTCGCGCACCACCGAATAGCCGGCCTTTTCGGCCAGGGTCTGGATCGCATGGCCGACGTCGCCCAGGCGCGCGCCCGGACGCACCGCGCGGATGCCGGCCATCATGGCGTCAAAAGTGGTGTCGACCAGCTTCTTCGCTTCCGGGGAGGGCGTGCCGGCGAAGTACATGCGGCTGGTGTCGCCGTGCCAGCCGTCCTTGATCACAGTGACGTCGATGTTGACGATGTCGCCGTCCTGGAGGATCTCGGCAGGGCTCGGAATGCCGTGGCAGACCACGCCGTTGACCGAGGTGCACAGGGTCTTGGGGAAGCCGTGGTAGCCGACGTTGGCCGGGGTGGCCTTTTGCACCTTGCGGATGTAGTCGTTGCAGCGCTGGTCGAGTTCCTCGGTGGAGACGCCGGGCACGACGTGTTCGGAGATCATTTCCAGCACCTCGGCGGCCAGGCGGCCGGCGACGCGCATCTTCGCAATGTCTTTTTCGTTCTTGAGTTTGATAACCATGGTTCGTTTCTGGTAGGCCGACTTCGCATCATACCACCCGCTTGAAATGTTAAATACCGCCAGCCGAAGCTGGCGGACAGGCGGCAAGGCGGATGGCGGCGGGTGCGGCCGGATCAGAACGACTGGTTGTAGCGGACGTAGAAGAACCGGTCGATCGGCCGCTCCGGATCCACCGTCGAGGACGAGGACGGGCCGCCGAGGGCGCTGCCGGCGTCATAGATCGTCACCGGCTTGCGCTTGAACACATTGTTGGCGCCGACCAGCAGGCGCGCCTTCCACGGCAGCGCGTAGCCGACCGAGAGGTCGCTGTAGCTCATGCTGCCGAGCCGGTTGTAGCCGGTGCCCCAGCTGGCCGCATCGTTCGGGTTGCTGCATTCCTCGTTGAGGGGCGCGCTCCAGCAGTGCACCTTCAGCTTGCTGTAGTAGCGCGTGGCCAGGGTGGCGTTCCAGTTGCCCAGGCTCCAGTCCAGCGCCAGGTTGGACTTGAGCCGGTTGTAGCCGAACTCGCCGGCGTACTCGACGCGGGCCGCGCCCGGCGTGCTCTGGGTCTTGTAACTGTCGACATAAGTCGATTCGGAACGGATGGCGAACTGGCCGAGGCGGGTGCGCGGCAGGCGGTAGGCGATGCTCAGGTCCACGCCTTTGGTGGCCAGTTCGCCCAGGTTCAGGGTGCCGCGCGACAGGCTGGCGATCTGGCCGGTGAGCGGATCGCGCCGGATCCGGTCGCAGAAGGCTTGCACGCCATCGATGTAGCACTGGTTGATTTCGAATACCGCGCTCACGAGGGTGAGGCGGTTCCTGACGCGGATGTCGAACCAGTCGAGCGCCACCGACAGGCCGCTCAGCCAGGACGGGCTGTAGACCAGGCCCAGGGTGCGGGTGACGGCGGTTTCCGGCTGCAGGTCGCCGTTGCCGGCGCCGCTGACGAAGGGCACCGGCGTTTGCCCGCCGGCGGCGGGGACGGGAGCGCCGACCTGGTTGACCTGGCGGAAGGCGAGCGGCACGCCGGCCGCGGTGCAGCGCGCCTTCACGACCGGGTTCCTGGCGGCTTCGCCGAACATGCTGTCGCAGGCGTCGAGATAGGAGTCGTAGGTTTGCGAGCCGCCGCCGAAACTGTCGCCGACGGCCGGGGCGCGGAAGCCTTCGGCCCAGGTGCCGCGCACCAGCAGGTCGCGCGCCGGTTTCCACATCAGGCTGGCCTTGCTGTTGGTGGTGCTGCCGAAATTGCTGTAGTCCGAGTAGCGCGAGGCCAGGTCGATGCCCAGGCTGTGCACCAGCGGCAGCGCTTTGAGCAAGGGCACGTTGATTTCCAGGTAGGCTTCGCGCACCGTGTACTTGCCGACGGTGGTGTTGCCGGCGAGGTCGCTCGAATAGCCCGATTGCTCGAACTGGCCGGGATGGTCGTCGCCACGGACCGCGCGGTGCTCGATGCCGGCCGCCACGCCGATGGCGCCGGCCGGCAGGGTCAATAGTTCGCCGGTGAGGTCGGCGGTCGCGCTGCCGACGGTGGACCCGTAGGTGGCCTGGCCGACCGACATCACGTAGTCGAGCGCGGCCTGCGTCGACGCCGATGGACCGCCCAGGATGTCGAAGGGCACGCAGTCGCCGAGCGCGATCGGCGCGGCCGGTGTGCCGCACTGGACCACGCCGTTGTTCATGAAGGAGGGGCCGAGCGCCTTTTTCAGGTTCAGCAGGTTGAGGTTGCCGGTCGACTGCACGTCGCCGCGCACCGCGCTGTGATTGTAGCCGAGGTCCCAGTTCCAGGCCTTGCCGAGCAGCGCGAAGCTGCCTTCGAGTACGGCATCGACGTGCAGGGTGCGGTTTTCGTTGTCGCTCACGCGCGGCACTTCGATGGTGCGGCGGTAGAAAAACAGGTCCTGGCCGGGACCGGTGGCGGCGATGCCCTGGCTGCCGTAGGGATTGTAGTAACTGGCCTTGTCGATGTACACCGGGAACTTGAGCTGGGTCTGGGAGTTGAGAGGGTAGCCGGCCACCTGGCGCGTCGAGCGGCGCTCGGCAAGCATCGCCGTGGTGGTGAGGCGGGTGTCGCCGGGCAGGGCGATGCTGCCCTTGGTGAACAGGGTCGTCAGCCGCGTCGGCTCCGTGTACATCATCTGCTGTGATGAATTGAACAGGTCGGCGTCGGCGTTCGCATAGGGGTGGTAGTTCAGGCGGTCGCGGGCGTCGCTGCCGCTGCCGCCGCCGTCGTAGCCGCCGCTGTGGTTCAGGTAGAGGTTGAAGCCGGCGGCGGCGCCGTTGGTGGCGACCTGGCGGATGCGGCCCCAGGGACCCTGGCCCAGGCTGGGACTGAGGTGCGCCGGGCCGTTGGTGGTGGCGGTGATGGCGCGGTCCCTGGCCCACACCGGATCCTGGTTGGCGTAGCTGAGGCCGAACATGATGCTGGCGCGCTCGTTGCCGGCGCCGTAGCTGACCGACAGGTCCTTGCTCTTGCCGTCGCCCAGTTCGTTGCGGCCGGCATAGACGCTGGCCTGGCCGCCTTCCATGCTTTTTTTCAGGATGAAGTTGATCACGCCGGCGATCGCATCCGAGCCGTAGATCGCCGAAGCGCCATCCTTCAGGATCTCGACGCGCTCGATGAAGGCGGTGGGGATGGTCGAGACGTCGGTGTAGCCATTCGCGCTGGCGGTCCAGCGCTTGCCGTTGACCAGCACCAGCAGGCGGTTCGCCCCGAGGTTGCGCATGTTGATGAACTGGCCGCCCTGTTCGCGGCCGGCACCCAGCGTCGCGCCTTTCGAGAAAGCCGGCGTGCCGGCCACCGACAGGTTGTTGATGATCTCGCCCACGGTGACCAGGCCGGTCTTCTGGATCTGTTCCTGGGTCACCACCTGGATCGGCTGCGCCGTTTCCAGATCGACCTGGCGGATGCGCGAGCCGGTCACCTCGACCCGCTGTGGGGCGGGCGCCGCCGTATCGCTTGCGGCCTGGGCGCGTGCCGGCGGGAGGATGGCCTGCAGGGAAGCCAGCAGGCCCAGCGTGATTCCGATACGTGCTTGCATGAGACCCTCCGTGAGGACAGCGCATGAACTTGCAGGCTGGCATGAAGGTAATGCCGGCACATCTGTATCAGATCACCCTGTATTGATGAGTGTCAATGCATATAAAATAGTCTTTTACAATCGTAAGAAAAACAACAAACTTCAAGCGCCGAAGCAGGCCTGCCACAAGCGCACCACGGCCTCGGCATGCGCCGCCACCAGCGCCGGGTCGACGCGGGCATTTTCCTCGCCCTGCAGGCGCACCTGGTGCTGCAGCCGGCGCAGCGCGCGGTAGGCGTCGGCGCCGCCGCGGGCCAGCTCCACGTCGATCAGGCCGAGTTCGCCGCACAGGCGCAGCAGCGCGATATTCCCGCGGTTGGCCGTCAATTGCGGGTAGGCCGCAGCATGGCGCAGCACCAGGTACTGGACGATGAACTCGATGTCGATCATGCCGCCGGCATCCTGCTTCAGGTCGAAGCGGCCGCCGGGGTTAGGGTGGGCGTCGCGCATGCGCTGGCGCATGTTCACGACTTCCTTCCTCAGCGCGTCTGCCTTCGCATCCCGGTCCTGGCGCAGCACCGCCTCACGGATCGCCTCGAAGCGGGCGCCGATGGCGGCGTCGCCGGCGCAGAAGCGGGCCCGGGTCAGGGCCTGGTGTTCCCAGATCCAGGCCGAACCCTGCTGGTAGCGCTCGAAGGCCTTCACCGAGGACACCAGCATGCCGCTGGCGCCGTCCGGGCGCAGCGCGGTGTCGATGTCGAACAGGATGCCGGCCGGGGTGTGGGTGGTCATCCAGGTGATGAAGCGCTGGGCCAGCCTGGCGTAATTCGAGGGGGCCAGCTCGTCTTCGTCGTCGAACAGGAAGATCACGTCCAGGTCGGACACATAACCGAGCTCCTTGCCGCCCAGCTTGCCGTAGGCGATGACGGCGAAGCTGGGATCCTCGCGGTGGCGGCTGGCGATGGTGCGCCAGGCGCGCCGGACGGTTTCCGCCACGATCAGGTCGGCCAACGCCGACAGGTGGTCGGCCAGGCGCTCGACCGAGAGTTCCCCGGCCAGGTCCAGCGCCAGCAGGCGGAACATCTGGGCGTGGTGGGTTTCGCGCAGGATGTCGAGCTGGCGTTCGGTGTCGCCGTCGGTCGCGTCGAGCTGGCTTTTCAGGCTGGCGGCCAGCGCCGGCAAGTCTTCGGCGAATGTGGCGGCGTCATTGCCGCGGTCGTCCAGCAACTCGTCGAGCAGGATCGGATGCTGGGTCAGGAAGGTGGCGGCCCAGCCGCTGGCGTTGATCATCCGGATTACGCGCGCCAGCGTGTGCGGGTATTCGGTCAGCAGCGACAGGTAGGCCGAGCGGCGCGCGATCGCTTCGAAGAAGTCGAGCAGGCGTCCCAGCGTGGCCGCATGGCTGCCGAGGCGCGTCTCCTGGACAATGGCGCCGACCTGCGGCAGGGCCGCGTTGACCAGCGCCACCAGCCGGTTGCGGCTGGCTTCGGGCAGGGTCTGCAGGCGCGGTGCCTGCCAGGTCGCGACCAGGCGGTCGGCGGCGCTGGCCGGGTCGTCGAAGCCCAGGCTCTGCAGGCGGTCGGCGATGGCGTCGCGGTTGTCCGGGTCGCCCATCGAGGCGCCCGGATCGACCGGATCCGCACCTGTACTCTTGTCGGCAAACATGTCATCGAACTGGGCCGCCACGAAGCTGCGCCATTCGTCCAGCCGCGCCAGCAGCGCCGCTTCGTCGTCCAGCCCCATCATGCGTGCCACCGCGTGCCGGTCTTCCGGCGCGGCGGGCAGGGTATGGGTCTGGGCGTCTTCCAGGTATTGCAGCCGGTGCTCCAGCTTGCGCAGGAAGATATAGGCCTCGAGCAATTGGTCGACAACGTCCGGGGGGAGCAGCTCGCGCTCGGCCAGCAGGCGCAGGGTCAGGCGCGTGGAGCGCTCGCGCAGGGCCGGGTCGCGCCCGCCGCGGATCAGCTGGAACACCTGAGCCAGGAATTCGATCTCGCGGATGCCGCCGCGGCCCAGCTTGACGTTGTGGCTGCGCTCCGGATGCAGGCGTTCCTGGCGCTTGACCTCGGCGCGGATCTGGGCGTGCATGGTGCGGATCGCGTCGATCACGCCGAAGTCGAGGTAGCGCCGGAACACGAAGGGGCGCACGATCGCGTCCAGCGCGGCGATGTCTTGCGCATCGCCGCTGACCGCGCGCGCCTTGACCCAGGCATAACGTTCCCACTCGCGCCCTTGTACGATCAGGTAGTCCTCGACCATGTTCAGGCTCGCCGCCAGCGGGCCCGACTTTCCGTTGGGGCGCAGCGCCATGTCCACGCGGAAGGTGAAGCCGTCTTCGGTCACTTCGGACAGGGCGGCGATCAGCTTGCGGCCCAGGCGCACGAAGAATTCGTGGTTGGACAGGCTGCGCTGGCCGGGGCCAGCCTGGGTGTCGCCGTCTTCCGGATACACGAAGATCAGATCGATGTCGGAGGATACATTGAGTTCGAAGCCGCCATGCTTGCCCATGGCCAGCACCATCATCTGCTGGGGCCGGCCGGAGTCGTCGCCGACCGGCACGCCGTGGATGGCGGTCAATTCCGCCATCAGCTCGGCCAGGTGGGCCTGGACCGCGAAGTCGGCGAAGCGGCTCATCGCGGTGACGACTTCGTCGAGGTCGGCCTGGCCGTCGAGGTCGCGCTGGATCAGGGCGCAGATCAGCAGGTTGCGCAGGCGGCGCATGGCGCGCCCCAGGGGCAGGCGGGGCCCGTTTGGACCGGCATCCGGACCACCGGCGGCTTCGAGCGCCAGCGCTGCGCCGAAATCGAGCCGGGCCAGCGATAATTGGCGCATGGCGTCCAGGCGCGCGGCGCGTGCCGGGTCGGCGGCCAGCCAGCGCTGGTGAAAGCGCGACAGGGTGGCCAGGGACGCTTGCGGGGTAAGGGCGAAATTCATGGGTGGATCCAGACGAGTTATGCGTTCCGGGACGCTTTCTATGCGGTAAAATTGCCCGCCTGCCCAGGTTGGCATGATGTTAAGGGGTTTGCCGTCCTGGGTGCAACCAGGATGTGAGCTGACGCAAGCGCCAATTATTATCTGAACTTACGCGAATTTTCGTCAACGGCGAGCCTTTTTGAGCATATCGATGCATGACCCGGAACAGCAGGCAGGACGCGCGCGGCAAGCGGGGCAAGACCCCGTTGATGCCGGCGCCGTGACGCCTGTCGCTGACAGGAATGCGACTGGCGTTCAGCTCGAGGCGCCTGCGGGCGATGCCCATGCCGTCGATGCCCATGCTGTCGATGCGCACATGCACTTGCCGCTGGCCGAGCGCTGGCGCCGCCTGCGCGCGGCCTACCGCTATTGCAACCTGGCCTCACACCACGTGCTCGGCTTCACGCTGAAGGCCGGCCTGCTGGTGTATTTCGCCTTCACGCTGCTGTTCCTGGCGCTGCGCTACGCCATCCTGCCCAACATCGACCTGTACAAACCCGACATCGAGCGCGCCGCCAGCCGCGCGCTCGGTAACCAGGTCAGTATTGCCCGGGTGTACGCATCGTGGCGCGGCCTGCATCCGAATCTTTACCTGGGCGACCTGCGCCTGCACGACCGCCAGGGGCGTCAGCTGCTGGCGCTGCCGTCGGTGTCGGCCACGCTGTCGTGGTGGTCGGTGCTGGCGCTGGAGCCGCGCTTCGAATCGCTCGACATCAACCGCCCCGAACTCGACGTGCGGCGCACGCCCGACGGCGTGCTGCAAGTGGCCGGCGTGCGCATGGAAGACAAGAAGGAAGAGGGCGGCGCCGCCGACTGGCTGTTCCGCCAGCGCGAGATCGTGGTGCGCGAAGGCCGCTTGGTGTGGACCGACCAGCTGCGCGGCGCCCCGCCGCTCGAGCTGAACGACGTCACCATGGTCTTGCAGAATCGCTGGACCGCACACCGCTTCGCCCTCAAGGCGACGCCGCCCGCCAGCGTGAGCGACCCGCTCGACGTGCGCGCCCGCTTCAGCCACCCGGCCTTTGGCGCCCATCCGTCGGACACGCGGCGCTGGAAGGGCGAAGTCTATGCCGACCTGCGCAACGCCGACCTGGCGGCCTGGAAACAATACATCAGCTATCCCTTCGCCCTCGAGCGCGGCCGCGGTTCGGTGCGCGCCTGGCTCAACTTCGACCAGGCGCGCCTGGCCGGCTTCACGGCCGACCTCGGCCTGGCCGACGTCGGGGCGCGCCTGGCGCCGGACGCGCCGCCACTCGAGCTGGCCCGGGTCAGCGGCCGCCTCTCGGCACGCGAGGAAATCAAGCCCGGCGTGAACGGCGGCAAGCCGACCTTCGGCGCCCTCGGGCACACAGTCGGCATCGAACAGTTTTCGGTGGTCATGCGCGACGGCACGGTGCTGCCGGCGGCGACCCTGTCCGAATCCTGGCGTCCGGCCACCCGCAGCCAGCCCGAGCGCGTGGAAGTGCGTGCCGACCGCGTCGACCTTGGCGCCCTGGCGGCGCTGGCGGCACAGATGCCGCTCACCCCGGCCCAGCGCACGCTGCTGGCGGAACTGGCCCCGCGCGGCCGCCTGAGCGGCGTCGACGCCGAGTGGCAGGGCCGCCTGCCGCACCCGGGCGCCTGGCGCCTGCGCGGCCAGGTCGAAGGCCTGGGCATCAACGCGCTGGCGGCCCACGAGAGCGGCGCAGCTGAGGCGGCGCATGCCGGCCATCCGGCGCTGCCCGGTTTCCACAACCTGTCCGGCAGCATCGACGCCAGTGATAGCGGCGGCGGCGTGACCATCGATGCGAAGCGGCTGGCGCTGGCGCTGCCGGCCTGGTTCGCCGACCCCGAGATGGTCTTCGACCAGCTGGCGCTGCGTGCGCGCTGGTCCTGGCCCCAGGCCGAACAATTGCTGGTCGAGATAGACGGCATGAATTTCACGCAGGGCGCCCTGCGCGGCACCCTGTCCGGACGCCACCTGCTGCCGCTCGGCGCCAACGGCAGCATCAGTGGCCCTGGCAGTGCCGACCTGAACGCCACGGTCGACAACTTCGACATCGCCAGCATCGGCCGCTTCCTGCCGCTGGCCACCCACGAAGGCTTGCGCGAGTGGCTGACCGGGGCGCTGCAGGGCGGCACCCTGCACGACGCCCGCCTGCGCCTGCGCGGCGACCTGGCGCACTTCCCGTTCAAGGGCGACGCCGGCACCGAACGCGCGCGCGGCGAATTCCGCGTCAGCGGGCGCATCGAGGACGGCAAGCTGGAATACGCGCCGGCGCACCGCCAGCCCGACGGCAAGACGCCGCTGTGGCCGCTGGCTGAAAACATCAACGGCAGCATCGTGTTCGACCGCGCGCGCATGGACATCCACGCGGACACCGCGCGCACCTTCGGCATTCCCTTGACCAACGTGCGCGCCGTGATCCCGGAGCTGGGCGCCCACGAATCGATGCTCGACATCGACGGCAATGCCGCCGGCGGGCTGCAGGATTTCCTGCGTTACGTGGCGGCGACGCCGGTGCTGGAGTGGATCGGTCATTTCACGGAAGACGCGCGCGGCACTGGCCAGGCAAAGCTGGGCCTCAAATTGCACCTGCCGCTGGCCAACCTGCACGATGCCAGGGTGCAGGGCTCGCTGCAACTGCAGAACAACGACGTCACCCTGTTCCCCGAGCTGCCGCCGATCCAGGCGGCGCTGGGCAAGATTGAGTTTTCCGAACATGGCGTCAACCTGAATGGCGTCGGTGCCAGCTTCCTGGGCGGCCCACTGGTGTTGTCGGGCGGCACCCAGCGCGAAGGCGGCATCGTGATCCGCATGGCCGGCACCGCCACCGCCGAAGGCATGCGCCGCACCGAATCGCTGCCGGCGCTGCAGCGCCTCGGCGCCAGACTCTCGGGCGACGCGCGCTTCGGCGGCAGCGTCAGCGTCAAGGACCGCCAGACCCAGATCGTGCTCGATTCGACCCTGGCCGGCCTCGGCGTGGATTTGCCTGCGCCCTTGAACAAGCCTGCGGCGGACGCGCTGCCGCTGCACTTCACCCTGAACGGCCAGCCGACTGGCGCGGACGGCGTCGGCCACGACGAGATCCGCATCGGCCTGGGCAACACGGCGGCGGCGCGCTATGTGCGCGAGCGCCAGCCGCAGAAGGGCTGGGTCGTGAAACGCGGCGGTATCGGCGTCAACGTGCCGGCGCCGGAGCCGGACAGCGGCATGATGATCAACGTGAACATGAAGTCGCTGAATGTCGACCGCTGGCTGGCCGCGGGCGCGGAGATTGCCGGGCAGGGAGACAACGCTACTAATATAACTGCTGGTTCCGGCGCCGCCGGCGTGGCCGGCACCGCCGCCACCAACATGGCCCAGTACGTGATCCCGGACACCATCGGCGCGCGCGCCGGCGAGCTGGTGATCGACGAGCGGCCGCTGCGCAACGTGGTGGTCGGCGCCACCCACCAGCGGGGCGTGTGGCAGGCCAGCATCGATTCGCGCGAAGTCAGCGGCTACGTGACCTGGAACGAATCGCCCACCGGCCAGGGCCTGGGCAAGGTCACTGCGCGCCTGGCTTCGCTCGACATCCCGGAATCGACCGCCAACGAAGTCAAGGACTTGCTGGAATCGGGCAAGAGCGGCAGCACCAGCATCCCGGCGCTCGACATCGTGGCCGAGCGCTTCGAACTGTTCGACAAGCAGCTCGGGCGGCTGGAGCTGGTGGCCAGCAATGCCCAGGCGCTGGCCGGGCACGAATGGCGCATCGAGCGCGTGGCGCTGACCAATCCCGACGGCCAGTTGAAAGCCAACGGCCGCTGGCTGACGCGCGACGGCCGCAGCAACACCGCGCTCAACTTCAAGCTCGACATCAGCGACGCCGGCCGCCTGCTGGACCGCCTCGGTTTCCCCGACACCCTGCGCCGCGGCAAGGGGCAATTGTCGGGCGACGTGTCCTGGTCCGGCCTGCCGTATTCGCTCGACACGCCCAGCCTGTCCGGGCAGATCCAGATGAATGTCGAGGATGGCCAGTTCCTCAAGAAGGACCCGGGCGCGGCCAAGCTGCTCGGCGTGCTCAGCCTGCAGATGCTGCCGCGCATGCTCAAGCTCGATTTTCACGACGTGTTCTCGGAAGGCCTGGCCTTCGACGGCATCTCGGCCAATGCCCTCATCACGCGCGGCGTGCTGCGTACCGATAACCTCAAGATGCACGGGGTGGCGGCCACGGTGCTGATGGATGGCAGCGCCGACATTGCCAATGAATCGACCAATCTGCACGTGGTGGTGATTCCCGAATTTAACCTCGGCACCGGGCCGCTGGTGTATGGCCTGGCCGTCAATCCGGTGATCGGGCTGGGCGGCTTCCTGGCCCAGCTTTTCCTGCGCGCCCCGGTCATGAAGGCGCTGACCTATCACATGCAGGTGACGGGCCCGTGGAAATCGCCGTCTGTGGTCAAGCTGGACAACCAATCGCTGCCGGCCGCCGCCAAGGCCGCGCCGGCCAGCGCCAAAAAGGGAAACCCATGAGCGAACAACAAACGATCGTCGCCGCCGTCCAGATGGTGTCGACCCCGGTGGTCGAGGAAAACATCGCCACCGCGCGCCGCCTGCTGGCGGACGCCGCGGCGCGCGGCGCCAGGCTGGTGACCCTGCCGGAATACTGGCCGATCATGGGCCGCGCCGACACCGACAAGGTGGCCCATGCCGAGCAGCCGGGCAGCGGCCCGATCCAGGATTTCCTGGCGGCGCAGGCGCGCGAGCATGGCATCTGGCTGATCGGCGGCACGCTGCCCTTGGTATCCGGCGATATCGGCAAGGTGCTCAACACCACCCTGGTCTACGATCCGGAAGGACGCCCGGTCGGCCGCTACGACAAGATCCACCTGTTCGGTTTCAACAAGGGCAGTGAATCCTACGACGAGGCGCGCACCATCGTGCCGGGCGCCACGGTCGGTGCTTTCCAGGCGCCCTTCGGCCGCGTCGGCTTGTCGATCTGCTATGACTTGCGCTTTCCGGAACTGTTCCGGGCCATGGGCGAGTGCGCGCTGATCGTGGTGCCGGCCGCCTTTACTCACACTACCGGCCTGGCGCACTGGGAAGTGCTGCTGCGCGCCCGCGCCATCGAAAACCAGTGCTACGTGCTGGCCTCGGCCCAGGGAGGCCTGCACCCCAACGGGCGCCGCACCTTCGGCCACAGCTTGCTGATCGACCCCTGGGGCGAGGTCAGGGATGTGCTGGCCGAGGGCGAGGGCGTGGTCAGCGGCGCGATCGATGCCGAATTCATGGCGCAGGTGCGCGAAAACCTGCCGGCGCTGAAGCACCGCAAGCTGTAACCATGCTCTCGAGGTGCCGATATCGGTTGCGAATCCTGCAAATGTACATTCCCGTGCGCCCGCCCGGTAGGAATGAACCGAATATGGCAAAATGCACCTATCCCTACGAGAAAGACCCCACGCAATGAAACCATTCGAACCGAACCTGTCCTCCCTCGCTGTCGCGCGCGACGTTCTGTTGACGCCATTCGGCCTCGACGAAGGCAAGCTGATCACGACGCTCGGGACGATGTTCACGCACAAGGTCGATTATGCCGACCTGTATTTCCAGTTCACCAAGAGCGAAGGCTGGAGCCTGGAAGAAGGCATCGTCAAGAGCGGCAGCTTCTCGATCGACCAGGGCGTCGGCGTGCGCGCCGTGTCCGGCGACAAGACCGCGTTTGCCTACTCCGACGACATCTCGCAGGCGGCCCTGCTGGACGCCGCCGCGGCCACGCGCACCATTGCGCGCGCCGGTACCGGCCGCGTCAAGGTGGCGCCGGGCGTGCGCGAGAGCGGCGGCCGTTCGCTCTACCTGCCGCACGACCCGCTGAACTCGCTCGACGCCACTGCCAAGGTGAAATTGCTGGAGCGCGTGGAAAAGATCGCGCGCGCCAAGGACCCGCGCGTGGTGCAGGTGATGGCCAGCCTGGCCGGCGAATACGACGTGGTGCTGGTGGTGCGCAGCGACGGCGTGCTGGCGGCCGACATCCGCCCGCTGGTGCGCGTGTCCGTCACCGTCATCGCCGAGCAGAATGGCCGACGCGAAGTCGGTTCCTCGGGTGGCGGTGGCCGTTACGATTACGCTTATTTCAGCGACGAGCTGCTCGACCAGTACGCCAGCGAAGCCGTCAAGTCGGCGCTGGTCAACCTGGAAGCGCGTCCGGCGCCGGCAGGTCCGATGACCATCGTGCTCGGCCCGGGCTGGCCCGGCGTGCTGCTGCACGAAGCGGTCGGCCACGGCCTGGAAGGCGACTTCAACCGCAAGGGTTCGTCGGCCTACGCCGGCATGATCGGCGAGCGCGTGGCCGCCAAGGGCGTGACCGTGGTCGACGACGGCACCCTGCAAGACCGCCGCGGTTCGCTCAACATGGACGACGAGGGCAACCCGACCCAGTGCACGACCCTGATCGAGGACGGCATCCTGAAAGGCTATATCCAGGACACGATGAACGCGCGCCTGATGAAGATGCCGGTCACCGGCAATGCCCGCCGTGAATCCTTTGCCCACCTGCCGATGCCGCGCATGACCAACACCTACATGCTGGCAGGCGACAAGGACCCGGCCGAGATCCTGGCCTCGGTCAAGAACGGCCTGTATGCGGTGAACTTCGGCGGCGGCCAGGTCGACATCACCAACGGCAAGTTCGTGTTCTCGGCCAGCGAAGCCTACATGATCGAAGACGGCAAGATCACTTACCCGGTGAAGGGCGCGACCCTGATCGGCAACGGCCCGGACACCATGAACCGCATCTCCATGATCGGCAACGACATGCGCCTGGATTCGGGCGTGGGCGTGTGCGGCAAGGAAGGCCAGAGCGTGCCGGTGGGCGTGGGCCAGCCGACCTTGCGTATCGATGGGGTGACGGTGGGTGGTACGGCCTGATACCCAGGCGCCGCGCAGCGGCGTGTTGCGCTTGAAAATGCCCGCATCGCTGCGGGCATTTTTTTTGCCGCCGTCTGCCGGGGAGGCTGACTTCGGGCTGCCCGTCACTGGAAGGTATAGCGCGCCCCCAGCGTGAACAGGCGGCCGCGCGCCCCTTCGTAGTCGAGCGGGTTGTACGACGTGGCGCCATAGGTCAGCGGGTCCAGCGGTGCGACCTTGTCGAACAGGTTCTGGATCGAACCGAAGATTTCCAGGCTCGGCGTCGGTTTCCAGCGGCCCACCAGGTCGAAGCTTGTGAACGACGCCAGTTCGCAACCGCTCGGGGCGTCGGCGCCGCTGGCAAAGTGGCTGGCGCAATCGGGGTCGCCGCGGAACAGCCGGTTTTCCATGACGCCGCGGTAATTCACGTTGAGCGAGACCCGCAGGTTGTCGCGGTCCCACCCGAAGCGCATGTTGACCCGGTCGTCCGGCGTGCCGGCGCAGTTGGTGACGTCGCAGTTGCCATGCGTGCCGGCGAACTCGCGCGAGGTGCCGTCCAGTTCGGTGCGCAGCCATTCGAAGAAGTGCGTGTACTTCACGTCGAAGGACACGTTGCCCCACTGGTCCGGCAGGCGGTGGTTGTAGCGGGCGTCGACGTCGATGCCCCGCACCTTGGTCTGGGCCGAGTTGACGTAGCGCGTCAGCACCGCGGTAATCGGGCCCGGGTCGCCCGGGACGCCGCTGAGGTTGGTCGGGTCGCGCGCCACGCTGCCGGCTGCGATGGCCTGGTCGATCTGTTCCTGGTTGATCTCATTCTTGCGCTTGATTTTCCAGTAGTCGATCGAGATGCTGGTGCGCGGCAGCGGGTCCCAGATCACGCCCAGCGTATAGCTGCGCGAGCGTTCCGGCGAGAGTGCCGGATTGGGCGAGGTGATGACTGCCACCGAAGCCGTCTCGCAGGCCCCGGGCACGCCCAGCGCACAGCGCACCGGATCGTCCGAGGTGGAGTAGGCGGCCAGGCCGCCGACGCCGTTTTCGGGCGGGCTCGGTGCGCGGAAGCCGCGGGCGAAGGTGCCGCGCAGCGCGAACTGGCGCGTCGGCGTCCACTTCAGGCCGGCCTTCGGCGTATAGGAATCGCCGACGTCGCTGAAGTGGTCCCAGCGGATTGCCGCCGAGGCTTCGACGTTGAAGGGCAGCGGGGCCAGCGCCTCGCCGTACATCGCGAACACGTGGCGTCCGCCGTCATAGGCCGAATAGCCGAGCCCGATGATGTTGCCGCGTTCGGTGCCGCTGGTGGGTACCAGCGTCGAGCGCTGGTAGCGCCATTCGGCGCCCAGCGCCAGGCCGAGCGGCCCGGTCAGGACGGGAATGCCCCCGAATTCGCGCGTGGCCTTCGCGTCCCACTGCAACATCTTGGTGTTGGCGGTGTTGCCGATGCGTGGCGACAGGGCCGCGTACACGGCCGGCGAATTCAGTCCGGCGTTTTCGCCGATGCGCCACAGTGTGCCGGGCGGCAGCGCCGCATAGCCCGGGTTGAGCGATGCCGCCGCCACGTTGGCGGCGCTCGGGTCGAGCAGGGCGAAGGCGACGTCGCGCTGCAGGTAGCCTTCCTGGTTGTTGTTCACGTGGTTGTGCGAGAACAGCACGGACGAATCCCAGTCCCAGCCATAGTTGGTGCCCTTGACGCCGCCGATCGCGCGTACGAAGTCGGAGTCGATCCGGGAGACGCGCGGCCCGACGTCGGCGGCCAGGTAGCGCAGCGTGGCCGGGGTGCCCGGGAACGGATTGTCCGGGTGGCCGGCGCCGAGCCTGACCAGGCCGTTGTTGACCGGTCCGCCGGGATAGCCGACGGAACCGCTGACGCCCGAGGGTGTGGACGACGAGCCGGACTGGCTGGTGTAGTAGTTGAATTCGCTGTAGGCCTGGATGTCAGGGGTGGCCTGCCAGGTGCCGCGCGCGAAGAAACTGATGTTTTCCTGCTTCGGCTCGGCCTGGTTATAGACTTGGGAAGCGTCGATCAGGCAGCCGCCGCCAGGATCGCCCTGGGGATGGGTGGTGAAGTTCGAGCATGCCGCGCCGGGGATCAGGCTGCCGCGGTTGACGAAATCGCCGGTCGAGCCGACCGGGCGCACGTTGCCGTTGATGGCGCTGCCGGCGCTGCCGCTGCCGGGCACGATGGCGCCGGTGCCGCCCAGCGCCTCGGCTGCGGAAAAGCCCCAGGGCCGCAGGTCGCCGCGGCCGATCCAGCGGCGATCGTCGCGGTCGCGGTACCAGACCGGGTCGAAGCGCTTGTATTCGATGCTGAACAGGAAGTTGTAGCGGTCGGTATCGAGGCTGCCGACGCCCTTGGTGAAGGCGAGATTGGTCTGGTGGCCGCCGCCATCCTGGGTGATGCCTTCCTGGATGCGTGCCGTGTTGCCCAGGTAGTCGCGGCGCAGGATCACGTTGACCACGCCGGCGATCGCATCCGAACCGTAGATGGCCGAGGCGCCATCCTTCAGCACCTCGATGCGGTCGACGGCGTCGGTCGGGATGATGTTCAGGTCGCTGAACTGTTTCTGGCCGTCGTCGGCCAGGCCGTAGGGCGCGATGCGGCGCCCGTTCAGCAGCACCAGGGTCGAGGCGGCGCCGAGGCCGCGCAGCGAGATGCCGGAGGCGCCGGCGGCGAAGCCGTTGCCGAAGCTGGTCGGCACCGCGCCCGAGTTGTTGACGGCCAGGTCCTGCAGCAGCTCGGCGACGGTGTTCTTGCCGGAGCGTTCGATGTCGGCGCGGTTGACCGTGATGACCGAGGAGGCGGTCTCGGCTTCGGAACGGCGGATGTTGGAACCGGTCACTTCGACGCGGGCCATCGGCTTCGGTGCCGCTTCCTGGGCCAGCACGGGCGCAGGCAGCGCCAGCACCAGCAGGCCGACGGCGCCGCCGCCCGCGAACAGGCGCCGGATCGATCGGGATAGAGGTCTTTCAGTCATGTCCAGACTCCAATGGCAGTAAAGTAAGAACCCGCAAAATCGGGCTGACAGCGCGGCCAGCGAGCGCGCGAGCCGGCGGGGCGTGAGAAGACTTTTGCATTGAAGTCAACACAGGGACTGACATCTCTCAAGCGTATCCAGTGCGCATGGATCGAGTGTCGGCTTCACGCAACCGATCGTCTCGACAAGGCGGCCGTACTTGACGGCGAGGCAAAGCCGAAAGCGCTTGCCAACGTTCACCCATTGTTGTTATAGTCGTTCGGACATTCCGGACCCGACCATGCGCCACGCTGCCTTCTTTACCTTTTATTTTTGGTTTAGCCATTCCAGCCCGACGGCGGTGGAGTAGCGGCAGGTTCACGCAGCAACAGAACAAGGTCCGACACGAGATTCCAGAAAACCGCCAGCGATGGCGGTTTTTTTTTGGCCCAGCATGCACATATTCAAGAACGGAGAACCGCAATGCCCCGCACCGACGATTTACGCATCCGCGAAATGAAGGAACTGACCCCGCCGGCGCACCTGATCCGCGAGTTTCCGGTCAACGCACAGGCCGAGCAGACCGCCTCGCAGGCGCGGGTGGCGCTGCACCGCATCCTGCACGGCCAGGACGACCGCCTGATGGTGGTGATCGGCCCGTGCTCGATCCACGAGCCGCGGGCCGCGCTCGAGTATGCGCGCCGCCTGGCGGAACAGCGCACGCGCTTCCAGAGCGAACTCGAGATCGTGATGCGCGTCTATTTCGAGAAGCCGCGCACGACCGTGGGCTGGAAGGGCATGATCAACGACCCCTACATGGACAACAGCTTCCGCATCAACGACGGCCTGCGCATGGCGCGCGAGCTGCTGCGCGACATCAACGAGATGGGCCTGCCGGCCGGCACCGAATTCCTCGACGTGATCAGCCCGCAGTACATCGCCGATTTGATCAGCTGGGGCGCGATCGGGGCGCGGACCACGGAATCCCAGGTGCACCGCGAGCTGGCCTCTGGCCTGTCGTGCCCGGTCGGCTTCAAGAACGGCACCGATGGCAATATCAAGATCGCCGCCGACGCCATCAAGGCGGCGTCGCAGCCGCACCACTTTTTATCCGTGACCAAGGGTGGGCACTCGGCGATCGTGTCGACCGCCGGCAACGAGGATTGCCACATCATCCTGCGCGGCGGCAAGACCCCCAACTACGACGCCGCCAGCGTCGACGAGGCCTGCCGTGCGCTGGCCGCCAACGGGCTGGCCAGCCGCCTGATGATCGACGCTTCCCACGCCAACAGCAGCAAGAACCCGCAGAACCAGGTGCCGGTGTGCGCCGACATCGCCGGCCAGGTCGCCGGCGGCGAGACCCGCATCGTCGGCGTGATGGTCGAGTCGCACCTGGTGGCCGGGCGCCAGGACCTGGTGCCGGGCAAGGAACTGGTGTACGGCCAGTCGGTGACCGATGGCTGCATCGACTGGGACACCAGCGTGACCGTGCTGGAAGGGCTGGCGGCGGCGGTGCGCCAGCGCCGTTTGCGCGAAGACGCCTGAGGCCGGACCGGGACCCGCAACCCGGAACCCGCAACGAAAAAAGGCGAACCCGAAGGTTCGCCTTTTTTATTCAAGCAAGCTTATCCAGCAAGCCCGATCAGAACTGAGCGCGCACACCCGCCTTGAAGTAGCGGCCGATCGCACCGCTGGCATCCATCGGGTTGTAGCTCAGGCCGCCGTAGGTCAGCGGATCGAGCGGCGCGATGCGGTCAAACAGGTTCTGGATCGAGCCGTAGACTTGCCAGTTGGCGTTCAGCTTGTAGCGCGCCGACAGGTCGACCGTGGTGAACGAAGCCAGGCGGCAGCCGTTCGGTGCCGGGGTGCCGTTTGCGAAGGTCGAGGCGCACTTGTCGCCGGCGAACTTCACGTTTTCCAGGTCGCTGCGGTAGTTGGCGATCGCGCTCACGCTGAGGGCTTCACGCTCCCAGGTGGCGTTCATGCTGATCTTGTTCTTCGGCGTACCGGCGCAGTTCGAGGTATCGCAGTTGCCATGGGTGCCGGCATACTGGAAGGTCGTGCCGTTCTTCTCGGCGCGGATCCAGGATGCGGTGTGGCTCCAGGTCAGGTTGACCACCGCGCGGCCATAGCTGCCCAGCGGAATGCGCTGCTTGACGTCCAGGTCGATACCCTTGACTTCGGTGAAGCTCGAGTTCTGGTAGGGCGCGTAAGCCAGGATCAGGGTACCGGTGTTGGGGACGGCGACGCCGTTGACGACCAGGTTGTTGTCCAGGCGGATCGCGTCCGGACGTGCCGCCGCTTCGACGTAGGACAGCGGGTTGATCTCGTTGCTGCGCTTGATCTTCCAGGCATCCAGCGTGAAGCCGGTGTTCGGCAGCGGATCCCAGACCATGCCCAGGGTATAGCCTTTCGACTCTTCCGGCTGCAGGTTGGCGTTACCGACCTTGACGGCGCCGATCGTGATCGAGCAGTCGGCCGAGGTGGCGCCGCCGGCGGCGGGAACGTTGCCCGGGCAGCGGACCGGATCGCGTACCGGCGCATTGCCGGTGCTCTGGCTCTGGACGCCGGCTTCGGCCGGGCCCGGCGCACGGAAACCTTCGGTGTAGGTGCCGCGCAGCGCGAAGCTTTTTACCGGGGTCCACTTGGCGCCCAGTTTCGGCGTGGTCGAGTTGAAGTTCTTGTACTTGTCGTAGCGCAGCGCGCCGCTCAGTTCGACCGTCTGCAGCACCGGCGCCGCGATTTCGACGAACACCGCCTTGACATCGTCGGTGCCCTTGGCGGCCGTGAACGACGAGTTGATGGTGCCGTCTTCGCTGCCCGACAGCGATGGGTTGTCGATCTTCAGGCGGCGGTATTCGGCACCGACCGCCACGCCGAGCGCACCGCCGCGCAGCTGCATCAGCTCGCGCGAGGCCTTGAAGTCGGCGACGTCGAGTTCGGTGGTCGAGTGCGAGGTGGCGTTGGTCACCATCGCCGCGTACAGCGAGGCCGGGTTGCGGTTGGCCTGGCTGCCGATGTAGTAGGGGAAGTACTTGCTGGTCGGGTCGCCCAGGGCGGCTTGCAGCACGCGCATGTTGATCAGGTTGCTGTATTCCAGGTCCAGCGCCGATTCCGAATGGGTGTAGCCGGTGTCGAAGTCCCAGCCGAAGCGCGAACCCTTCAGGCCCACCACGAAGCGGCTGAACTCGTTGTCGGCCGAACGCTTGCTCGGGCCGACGTCGAACATCGAGTAGCGCACGCGGGTGGCGACGCCGTAGGGGTTCTGCGGGTGATTGGCCGCCATCAGGACGGTGTTGCCGTAGACGATGACGCCGGTCGGATTGGCGGCGTTCGGCGGGAATACCACGGTCGAGCTGGTAAACGAGGGCGGCATCATGAACTCGGTGTCGCGCTTCGAGTAGCCGGCTTCCGCGTACAGCTGCAGGTCGCCTTCCAGGTTCTTGGTGAAGCGGGTGTACAGGTTCAGGCCGCCGATCTGCGGCTGCATCGCGCGGAACTGGTCGGCGTACCACAGGCAGCCGCCGGCCGGATCCTGGGCGGTGACCGGGGAGAACTGCGAGCAGCCGGCCAGGCCGGTGTAATTGCCGGTGACCGGATTGCGGATCGCGCCGGCCGGGCTCGGGCTGGCGCTGCCGGGCGTGATGTAGCCGGAGGCGAACTGGGTGTTGGCGGCATAGCCCCATGGGCGGATGTCGCCGTGGCCGATCCACTCGCGGCCGGCACGGTCCTTGTTCATCAACTGGTGGTTGCCGTAGACCTCGGCGTTGACCATCCAGTTGTAGCCGTCTTCGTCCAGGCGGCCCTTGCCCCAGGTAATGGCGGTCTTGCCCTGCTCGGCGTCGCGGTAGCGCGACTCGCCGGCTTCGGCCTTGAACACCAGGCCGGTGAAGTCCTTGCGCAGGATGATGTTGACCACGCCGGCGATGGCGTCGGCGCCGTAGGTCGAGGAGGCGCCATCCTTCAGCACTTCGATGCGCTCGACGGCTTCCATCGGCACGGTCGAGAGGTCGGTGAAGCTCTTCTGGCCGTCGTCGGCACGCGCGAAGGGCGCCATGCGGCGGCCGTTCAGCAGCACCAGGGTCGAGGTCGCGCCCAAGCCGCGCAGCGAGATCGCGGTCGACCCGGCGGCGAAGCCGTTGCCGAAGCCGGTCGGCAGCGAGCCGGCGCCGTCGGCGGTCAGGGTCTGCAGGTATTCGGCCACGGTGGCCTTGCCGGACTTGGCGATGTCTTCGCGGCTGATCACCTGGATCGGCGACGCGGTTTCCGCGGTGGCGCGCTTGATGCTGGAACCGGTGACTTCCACGCGCTGGATGGAACCCTGGGTGTCCTGGGCCATGGCCGGCAGGCCGAAGGCGACATAGGCAAGGGCAAGGGAGACTGCTTGTGCGACGACTTTCTTCTGGTGCATTACGACTCCGAATTCAAGGCTTGTGATTTTTGGTAGTGCGTAAAAGATTCCAATTCGACTAAAATGTAAGAATATGTATTCCAAATATTGGTCGAAAAAAAGTATCTCTCTCTCTTATTTGCACAAAAATATATGGAACACTTTTGGCGGGCTCATCAGACCATTTGATGGCGAACGGTGTCAATATGGTTCCCGAAAGATATGGCGTTATTACAACGGTTTGTAAAACCCGGCGTGCATCTTGTCACGCCATCGTTCGCGATGCTGCCCGGATCTGGTCTATAGTTCCGTCTTGTTCGCCTTGTGCGAACGCATCCATGACTGTTCCGGGAATTTGATGCTTGCTTATATCCTGCGGCGCCTGTGGCAGATGCTGCCCACCATGGCCGGCGTCGTCGTGCTGGTGTTCGTTTTATTCAACTGGGTCGGCGGCGACCCGTCCTACCTGTTGGCGGGCAAGATGGCGGACGCCAAGGCAATCGCCAACATCCGCGCCCAGCTCGGCCTGGACCAGCCCTGGACCGTCCAGTTGTGGATCTTCGTCAAGCAGATCATCAGCTTCGACTTCGGCAATGCCTGGAGCACCGGCGAGCCGGTGTCGCACATCCTGGCCAGCCGCCTGGGACCCTCGCTGACGGTGCTGGTGCCGCTGACCGTGCTGGAAACCTTCTTCGGCATCGCGCTGGCACTGGCCATCGCCTTCGTGCGCGGCTCGCTGACCGACCGCATGGTCATGGTGGCCTGCACGGTGGGCATGTCGATCTCGATCCTGGTCTACATCATCGTGTTCCAGTACGGACTGGCCTACAAGCTGGGCCTGTTTCCGGTGCAGGGCTGGGGCGAGAGCCTGCCTGAAAACCTGCTGCGCTACGCGACGCTGCCGATCCTGATCGGCCTGGCGGTATCCATCGCGCCGACGCTGCGCCTGTTCCGCAGCTTCGTGCTGGACGAAGCCCGCCAGGACTACGTGCGCACCGCGCGCGCCAAGGGCTTGTCCGAGCGCCGCATCGTCTGGGTGCATGTGCTGCGCAATGCCGCGATCCCGATCATCACCTACGTCATGTCGAACCTGCCGGCGCTGCTGATCGGCGCCTTCCTGCTCGAGCGCTTCTTCGGCATCCCCGGCATCGGGCGCGAAGTGATCCTGGCGGTGGAGCGCAGCGACTTCCCTGTGATCAAGGCGATCACGGTGTACGTCGCCGCGGCCACCATGGTCTTCAATTTGCTGGCCGACCTGATGTACCAGGCGGTCGATCCGCGGGTGCAGCTGTCATGATGGGGGTGGACGCCGTGCACGCCCACGCCGCCTCGCCAGGTCTGTGGACCCTGGCCTGGCGCCGCCTGCGCGCCGACCGCGTCGCCATGGCCTCGCTGGCGCTGGTCTGTTTGTTCCTGTTGTCGGTGCTGCTGTCCAGCACCGGGCTGGTCGCCGCCGACTGGGAAGACGAGGTGGCTGTGAACTATGCGCCGCCATCCTTCATCGGGCCCGACCCGGCGCTGGCCGCCCTGGCGCGGCCGCCGGCACCGGCGCCGCCGAACGCCTTCGATCCGCTGGCCGGCGACATCGCCGGACTGAAGGCCAGGCTGGCGGACCAGGGCGTGGCGGCGCAGGCCGTCAAGGCCGCCACGCTGCCCTTCGGCGCCGACAAATGGGGCCACGACATCGTCAAGAAAACCATCAAGGGCGGCCAGACCTCGATCGTGGTGGGCCTGGTGGCGGCGCTGGTGGCGGTGGCGCTGGGTACCCTGTTCGGGGCGCTGTCCGGCTTCTACGGCGGCGTGGTCGACGACCTGTTCAATTGGTTCTACAGCGTATTCACCTCGATCCCGTCCATCTTGATGATCCTGACCGTGGCGGCCGTGCTGCAGACCCGGGGCGTGAGCACCATCGTGCTGATCCTGGGCCTGACCGGCTGGACCGGACCCTACCGCCTGATCCGCGCCGAGTACATCAAGCACAAGGCGCGCGAATACGTGATGGCGGCCGATGCCATCGGCGCATCGAGCTGGCGCAAGATGTTCGTCCACATTTTTCCGAACGTGTCGCACGTGGCGCTGGTGCAGATGTCGATCCTGGTGGTCGGCTTCATCAAGGCCGAAGTCATCCTGTCTTTCCTCGGCTTCGGTGTGCCGGTGGGCGTGGTGTCCTGGGGCAGCATGCTGAACGAGGCGCAGAACGAACTCATCCTCGGCAAATGGTGGCAACTGGCGGCCGCGGCCAGCGCGATGGCGCTGCTGGTGACGGCGTTTTCCCTGTTTGCCGATGCCTTGCGCGATGCGCTGGACCCGAAACTGAAATGACTGACGATAATTTGCTCGAGGTACGCAACCTGCGCGTGCTGTTCCGCACGGATAAGAAGAACACGGCCGAGGCCGTAAAGGGGATTTCCTTCAGCGTGCCGCGCGATGCCACCGTGGCCCTGGTCGGCGAGTCCGGCAGCGGCAAGTCGGTCAGTTCCCTGGCGGTGATGGGCCTGCTGCCGGGAGACACCACGGTCATCGATGCGGGCTCGTCGATCCGCTTCGACGGCCGCGAATTGCTCGGCCTGCCGGTGGCGGAGCGGCGCCGATTGTGCGGCAAGGACATTGCGATGATTTTCCAGGAGCCGATGTCCTCGCTGAATCCGGTGTTCACGGTCGGCTTCCAGATCGGCGAAGTCCTGCGCCTGCACATGGGCATGAACAAGCGCCAGGCGCGCGCCCGCACCCTGCAGTTGCTGGAGGAAGTCGGTATTCCGGACCCGGCAACAAAGATCGATGCCTATCCAGGCCAGATGTCGGGCGGCCAGCAGCAGCGGGTGATGATCGCGATGGCAATCGCCTGCGAACCCAGGCTGCTGATCGCCGACGAGCCGACCACGGCGCTGGACGTGACGATCCAGAAGCAGATCATGGAGCTGATCGCCGGCCTGCAGCGCAAGCACCGGATGGCGGTGCTGTTCATCACCCACGACCTCGGCCTGGTGGGCGAGATCGCCGACCGCGTGATCGTGATGCGGCATGGCGAGGTGCGGGAAGAGGGCGTTGCAGCCGATGTGCTGCTGCGTCCCACCGACGATTACACGCGTGCCCTGCTGCATTGCCGGCCGCCGCTCGATGCGCGGCCGCTGCGGCTGCCGGTGATCGACGATTACCTGAGCGGACGCATGCAGCCCGGCCTGGCCCTGCCGCAGCGCGTGCGCGGGTATGCCGAGGACGACGAACCGCTGCTGGAAGTGCGCAACCTGGCCAAGAGCTTTCATGTGCGCGAAGGCTGGTTCGGCAAGCGCGAATTCAAGGCGGTCAAGGACGTGTCCTTCACGCTGCCGCGCGGGAAGACGCTGGGCGTGGTGGGCGAATCCGGCTCCGGCAAGACCACGGTCGGCCTGACCCTGCTGCGCCTGCACCGCGCCACCGGCGGCAGCGCCCTGTTCGACGGCCGCGACTTGCTGGCGATGAGCGACCGCGACTACCAGGCGTATAAGCGGCGCATCCAGATCATCTTCCAGAACCCGTATGCCTCGCTCAACCCGCGCTTCACGGTGGGGCAGATCCTGCTGGAGCCGATGCGCATCCACCGCATCGGCGCCAACGATGCCGAGCGCGTCGAACATGCCTACTATTTGTTGAAGCGCGTCGGCTTGCCCGAGCAAGCCTTCCACCGCTATCCGCACGAGTTTTCCGGCGGCCAGCGCCAGCGCATCGCGATCGCGCGCTGCCTGACCATGAAGCCGGAGATCCTGGTGTGCGACGAGTCGGTGTCGGCGCTGGACGTCTCGGTGCAAGCCCAGGTGCTGAACCTGCTGCAAGACCTGCAGGACGAGTACAGGATGAGCTATATCTTCATCTCGCACGATTTGTCGGTGGTCAAATACATCTCCGACCGCGTGATGGTGATGCACCATGGCAGCGTCGTCGAAATGGCCGACGCGGACGAGCTCTACCGTAATCCCCAGCACCCCTACACCCAATCCCTGCTGGCCGCGATCCCGCGTACACCGGGGGCAGAGCCCGGTGTCAGACAATTACCTTAGTTCACCGCCAATTCGGGGTCAGAGCACATATTCGGGGTCAGAGCAGAAGTTCGAATGCACCGAACATCATGCAGCGGCGTGCAAGTGCTGCCATCGTTGGCGCATCGTGCTCGTTGATGATTGGGCTCTGACCCCGAATCGGCATGTCTTTGTGCTCTGACCCCGGTTTGCTGTTGGTCAAGGTGGCGCTGGTGTTCTGGAACCGATGGGAAGATGGCTTGTCTATTTATTCAGGAAAGCCAACATGAAAGAACGCCAGCCACAACGCAGGGAGTTCCTGCGTTATGTGGGAACGCTGGCGGCGCTGTCCGCGCCCGCCATGCAAGCCGCCGCCAACGAGAAAGACAAGATTTCGTTTCCGCCGATCGATGCCAAGTCCGAGAAGCCGGAAAAGACCGAGCCGCCCGGCGATCCGATGAACGAGCGGATCGGCGTCGCCATCGTCGGCGTCGGCCGCATCGCCGTCAACGAAATGCTGCCGGCGTTTGCCCAGAGCAAACATGCGAAGCCGGTGGCCCTGATCAGCGGTGACCGCGCCAAGGCGCTCAAGGTGGCGCACCAGTACAACATCCCCGAGAGCGCGGTGCTGGATTACCGCGACTACGACAAGCTGGCCAGCATGCCGGAAGTGCAGGCGGTCTACATCGCTTTGCCCAACAGCATGCACGCCGAATACACGGTGCGCGCCGCGAAAGCCGGCAAGCATGTGCTCTGCGAAAAGCCGATGGCCAACAGCGTGGCCGAGTGCCAGCAGATGATCGACGCTTGCCGCAAGGCCGGCAAGAAGCTGATGATCGCCTACCGTAGCCAGTACGAGTCGAACGACCGCGCGCTGGTCAAGATGATCCGCGACAAGAAGCTCGGCACGCTCAAGGAATTTATTTCGGTCAACTCGCAGAACATGGGCGACCCCGGGCACTGGCGCCTGAAGCGCAAGCTGGCCGGCGGCGGCGCCTTGCCCGACGTCGGCCTGTACTGCCTGAACGCGGCCCGTTTCCTGAGCGGCGAGGAGCCGGTCGAAGTCATGGGCAACGTGTGGTCGACCCCGGGCGACGCGCGCTTCCGCGAAGTCGAGGAAGCCTGCCAGTTCGTGCTGCGCTTCCCGAGCGGCTTCATCGCCAGCTGCAGCACCAGCTATGCCGCCCACAAGTCGCAGATGTTCCGCCTGAACGGATCCGAGGCCTGGGCCGAGCTGAATCCGGCCTACGCCTACCAGGGCATCAAGCTGAAGGTGTCGCGCGTGGCCGAGGGCAAGGAGCAGACCAGCGAGATCCAGGCCGAGGACAAGAACCAGTTCGCGGCCGAGCTCGATCACTTTGCCGAATGCATCCAGCAGAACAAGGAGGTGCATACGCCGGGCGAGGAGGGCTTGCAGGACCAGCGCATCATGGAAGCGATCTACGAGTCGGCGCGCACCCGCCGTCCGGTGAAGCTGACGCCGCCGGGGCGCACGCGCGGTCCGGCACCGAAGGAAGAGGCCTGATTGCGGCCGAGTGTTGCGTAAAACGCAATATGGGAGGCGGTGCGGCGGGCATGCCGCACCGCCTCCTGGCTTTTCCGATAACATGAGGGGATGGACCAGCTCTCCGCATTAATTCACACCTACGGCATCCTGATCGTGTTCGGCACCGTGCTGCTCGAACAGATCGGCTTACCGATTCCCGCCTTCCCGGTGCTGATCATCGCCGGCGCGATGGCGGTCGACAATGGCGCAGGTGGCGCCGCCTGGCCGCTGACCCTGGCAGCCAGCGTGCTCGCCTGCCTGATCAGCGATTATTTCTGGTTCCGCGCCGGCCGCCACTACGGCAAGCGCATCCTGCGCCTGCTGTGCAAGATTTCGCTGTCGCCGGATTCCTGCGTCAGCCAGACCGAAGACAATTTCTCCCGCTGGGGCGCTAAATCCCTGGTGGTGGCCAAGTTCATCCCCGGCTTCAACACCATCGCCCCGCCGCTGGCCGGCGCCATGGGCACCACGACCACCCGCTTCGTGTGGCTGTCGATGGCTGGCGGCCTGTTGTGGAGCGGCGTCGGCATGGGCCTGGGCGCCTGGTTCCACGGCAGCGTCGACGATGTGATCGACTGGTTCGAGACACTGGGCAGCACCGCACTGATGGTGGTCGGTGCGCTGCTGGCCTCCTTCGTGCTGCTCAAGTATGTGGAGCGCAAGCGCAACCTGGGCGCGGCCAAGCTGCCGCGCATCAGTGTCGACGAATTGAAGACCTTGCTGGAAGCCGGCCACGATCCGCTGATCGTCGACGCCCGCAGCGTCACCGCCCGCCAGCTGGAGCAGGGCATTCCAGGGTCGCTGGTCTATGGGGATGCGCCGGGCCGCCTGATGGCCACGCTCGACCGCGAACGCCACATCGTCGTCTACTGCAGCTGTCCGAACGACGTCAGTGCGGCGCAGGTGGCCAAGGAATTCTTGAAAAACGGCTTTCACCATGCGCGGCCGCTGCAAGGCGGGCTGGATGCCTGGAATTCGCATTGCGCGGCCGCTGGCGAAGCGGATGTCGAACTCAAGCCAAGGGCGGGCTGAGCGTAGCTTGACTACTCATATGGCTCTGCGGAATTTGTGCAAATTCAAGGCGACGTTGAACTACATGTACCTAAACTACAGATAAGACTTGCGCTGCCGTCAATAAATCCTTTAAGCTTGGTGCATCCGTTTTTCTCTTGCCGCCATGACAGTTTCGCCCGCATCCTCCGTGTTCCAGACGCCCTCCATTCCCGCCCATGACAGCCCGCGCCTGCTGGCCGACGTTGGCGGCACCAATGCGCGCTTCGCGCTGGAGTTCGGGCCGGGCCGGATCGAGCTGATCGACGTGCTCAGTTGCGCCAGCCATGCGACGCTGGCGGACGCGGTGCGCGCTTACCTCGCTTCCGATGCGGTGACGAAGGCAGGCGGCGGGGTGATCTGCCATGCCGCGATCGCCATAGCCAATCCTGTGGTCGGCGATATGGTGCGCATGACGAATCACCACTGGGAGTTTTCGATCGAGGCGCTGCGGCGCGAACTCGGTTTCGAAACCTTTGTCGTGGTCAATGACTTCTCGGCGCTGGCGATGGCCCTGCCGCACCTGGCCGATGGCGACAAGCAGCGCATCGGCGGCGGCAAGGCTTGCGCCGGCGCGCCGATCGGCCTGGTCGGTGCCGGCACCGGCCTCGGTGTCTCCGGCCTGATTCCGAACGAGCAGGGCGGCTGGACGGCGCTGTGCAGCGAAGGCGGCCACGTCACGTTTTCGCCGACCAGCGAGACCGAAGTGGCGATCCTGCAATTTGCCTGGCGCGAATTCGAGCACGTGTCGGCCGAGCGCCTGCTGTCTGGCGCCGGCGTCGAACTGATCTACCGCGCGCTGGCCAGCCACCGTGGCCAGGCCGCCGAAGCGCTGGATGCGCCCGAGATTTCGCGGCGCGGCCTGAGCGGCGAATGCGCACTGTGCGAAGAAGTCCTGGAAAGCTTCTGCGGCATGCTCGGCACCGTGGCCGGCAACCTGGCCGTGACCCTCGGCGCCCAGGGCGGGGTCTACATCGGCGGCGGCATCGTGCCGCGCCTGGGCGAGCGCTTCGGCTTGTCCTGCTTCCGCAAGCGCTTCGAGCAGAAGGGGCGCTTTGCCGATTACCTGGCCCAGGTCCCGACCTATGTGATCACCGCCGACTATCCCGCTTTCCTTGGCGTATCGGCCATCCTGGCGGACAAGCTCGGCAATTCCGGACACAAATAAAGCGCGCCGCGCCGCCTGCCGTGCGCCCTTGTTGTCACTTTCGGTGTTTTATCGGGTACAATGAATCGCTAGTTGGAAGAAACGATGTCGTTTGCCTGCCCGATTGCGCGCTCATTGCGCGCCCGAAGCCTCGCCTTCGCATCGCGCCGGTAACGCGTTTCGCTTGAAATCAACAGCTTGCGGCCTGCTGCGGTGGGCCGGCACATGGCAGGGCGGCAGCCCGCCAGGGAATTCCGCCCGGTATTCAGCCGTTCTTGTAAGCCGGGCCACGGAACCCCGTTTCACTATTGCAGTCTCTCCAGCCGGTCAGGCTGGGTCCGCGCAGGTGCCGTCACGACGGCGCCGGGCAATGAACCGGGTTGTTTGATATTTTCTTTGCATTCCTTTGCAAGATCCGCTGACGACATCGTTATGAACACTGATGAGGCCAAGAGGGTGCTCGAGACCGCCTTGTTGTGCGCGCGCGAACCGCTGACCCTTCACGGCATGAAGAAATTGTTTGCCGATACGGATGCGGGCGGCCGCCCACTGGGTGCCGGCGCCGGTGCGGACACGATCAAGATCCTGCTCGAGGAACTGCGCCAGGATTGGCAGGGGCGCGGCATCGAAATCGTCAGCCTGGCCTCGGGCTGGCGCTTCCAGAGCCGGCCCGAGATGAAGGCTTACCTGGACCGGATCGCGCCGGAAAAGCCGCCGAAGTATTCGCGGGCGACGCTGGAAACCCTGGCCATCATCGCCTACCGCCAGCCGGTGACGCGCGGCGACATCGAGGAAATCCGCGGCGTGGCGGTGAACTCGCAGACGATCAAGATGCTGGAAGACCGCGGCTGGATCGATGTGCTGGGCCACCGCGAGGTGGCTGGACGGCCGGCCTTGCTGGGTACGACGAAGCAATTTCTCGACGACCTGGGCCTGGCGGCGCTGTCGCAGCTGCCGCCGCTGCAGCAGGTCGCCGACGTCGGCGCCGGACGCAGCCTGGCGGCGCTGGAAGCCGCCCTGCAACAATTTGACGACACTTCACCTGTTGAAGTCCCGATTCACGACCCTGCGTCTGCATCTGAAGCCTGAACACCAAGGCATGATTGTCGCGCCCGGTCAGTAAAACCAAGAAACGAATGATGAATCCAACCGACAAAACCGAGACGATCCCTGCCGAGGCGGGTGTGGAGACGGCCAAGCCGAAGCGCCGCACCAAGGCGCAGGCTGCGGCAGCAGAGGTGTCCACCGCGGCCGATGCCGCGCCGGCCGCCGCCGCGCCAGGCGATGCAGCTGCCAAGCCGAAACGTACCCGCAAGCCCGCCGCCAAGACCGCCGAGTCCGCGCCAGCCGTGAGCGAGAGCGCACCGGCACCGGCGGCGACCGAAGCCGCGCCCGCGCCGGCACGCAAGCCGCGCGCGAAAAAGCCTGTGGCGCCGGCCGCCGAGGCCGCACCTGCCGCCGTCGAGACCGCGCCAGTTGCCGCGCCGGCGCCGGCAGCAGCGCCCGAGGGCGACAACCAGGGCCAGCGCAAGCCGCGCGGCCCGCGCCAGATGCGCGAACAGCGCCAGGTGCGAGAAGCACGCCAGGTCCGCAGCACCGACGAGCAGGCCGATGCCGCCGTCCAGCCAGTCCAGGCGGTTGAGCCGGGCGCAGTGGAAGCCGGCCGCACCGAGGGCGTGCGCACCGAACAGCGCCGCGAGCAGCGCGGCGCCAGCCAGAAGAATGGCCAGAAGAAGGGCCTGCAGCGCGGGCAGCAGGGCCAGCAAGGTCAACAGCCCGGCCAGGCGCAAGGGGCGGGTCAGCAGGGTAAACAGCAAGTCAAGGGCCGCAACGCCAAGGGCGGCAAGGATGCCAAGGGCGGCAAGGGCGGCGATGCCGACGCCGTGTTCTCCTTCGTCACCTCGGATGCCTTCGACGCCAACGATGGCGGCCGCGGCCAGGGCCAGGCCCCGAAAGCGCGCCGCGACCTGACGGCGGACGACGATGCGCCGAAGCTGCACAAGGTGCTGGCGGAAGCCGGCCTCGGCTCGCGCCGCGACATGGAGGAACTGATCGTTGCCGGCCGCGTGTCGGTGAACGGCGAGCCGGCCCACATCGGCCAGCGCATCCTGCCGACCGATGCCGTGCGCATCAACGGCAAGCTGCTGCAGCGCCGCGTCACCAACAACAAGCCGCCGCGCGTGCTGGTGTACCACAAGCCTGCCGGCGAAATCGTCAGCGCGGACGATCCGGAAGGCCGTCCGTCGGTGTTCGACCGCCTGCCGACCATGAAGACGGGCAAGTGGCTGGCCGTCGGTCGCCTCGATTTCAACACCGAAGGCTTGCTGCTGTTCACCAATTCCGGTGACCTGGCCAACCGCCTGATGCACCCGCGCTACAACATCGACCGCGAGTACGCCGTGCGCACGCTGGGCGAGCTGGAAGAGGGCATGCGCCAGAAGCTGCTGGCCGGCGTCGAGCTGGAAGACGGCCTGGCCAACTTCACCAAGATCGCCGACGGCGGCGGCGAAGGCGTCAACCGCTGGTACCGCGTGGTGATCGGCGAAGGCCGCAACCGCGAGGTGCGCCGCATGTTCGAAGCGGTCGGCCTGACCGTCTCGCGCCTGATCCGTACCCGCTACGGCGCGATGACCCTGCCGTCCGGCCTGAAGCGCGGCCGCTGGGAAGAGATGGAAGAAAACGACGTCCGTAACTTCATGACTGCCTTCGGCATCGAGAAGAAGGGCGGCGCGGGCGAAGGCGCCGCCAAGGGCAAGGGACCGGCACAGGGCGGCAAGGGCCGCGGTGCCGATGCCGGCGAACGCGGCAACGACCGTTCCAACGGCAACCGCATCGACCGCGCCGATGCCAATCGCAACGCCGACCCCTTCGGTCCGCAGGCGTCGCGCGTGGGTTCGACCCGCAACCAGGGCGGCCAGGGCGGCGGCTTCGTGCAGGGGCGCAGCAGCCGGCCGGGCAACGGCGGCGGTTATGGCGGCCAGGGTCGCAGCGGCGGCGGCGCTGGCGGTGGTGCCGGCGGCGGTGGCGGCAGCAAGGGCCCGCGCCAACCTGATCCGCTGCAGACTACCTTCGGCTTTGCCGGTGCCGGCCAGAAACGCCGCCCGCAGGGGCCGCGCGTGAGCGACAGCGGGATGCCGCGCCGCGGACGCAGGGGTTAAGCCCACATCGCCGTCCCCGCGCAGGCGGGGGGCGGCGATGGTTGCAGGCGCAAGGCCTTGAAAATCGCCTCGGTTTCACCAGATTCGAAGCATTGTCTGCGTCCCACCGGCCAAAGGAGTAAACTGTTGCATAGCTGTTCATTTCTGCGGCGTGCGATTGCGGCCAACCCTGTATCGGGTTATAATGCTCAACCTAATCCGGTGTATATCGCAGTCATTCCAGCGAATGCATGACTGGTTGGGAATAAAGATGGGCAGTTGCCCATTTTTTTTTTGTTGAATCGTTTTGAGGGTCCGGCGCCTAGCCGGCGATCTGGAGAAGTACTGTGCAGCTGTTTGATTTGATTGCCAAGACAATCGGTGGACTGGGTTACGACCTGGTCGACATCGAGCGTGCCGACCGAGGCATCCTGCGCGTGTTCATCGATTTCCCGGCGGCAGTGGCAGACGAAAAGGGACCGATCACGGTCGAAGATTGCGCCACGGTCAGCCACCAGCTGTCGCATGTGTTCATGGTTGAAAACGTCGATTACGAGCGCCTGGAAGTGTCGTCGCCCGGGCTGGACCGTCCGGTGCGCACCCTGGCCGACTTCGAGCGTTTTGCCGGCAGCGAATGCACGGTCAAGCTGCGCGTGGCAATGCCCGGCACTGCAAACCGCAAGACCTTCACGGGCATCCTGCATGCACCGCAAGGCGATAAAGTCGGTTTGGAAATTGAAAGCAAGGATGGTCCGGCGTTGTTGGAATTTACGCTGGCAGAATTAGACAAGGCACGTTTGGTGCCAAAGGTGGATTTTAGGAGTCGCAAAGCATGAGTCGCGAAATTTTGTTACT
>Ga0265780_10000457_pt1 | contig 63479 bp, 62 predicted proteins | sample P1T30metagenome_FD_192432 | JGI IMG/M metagenome (GOLD analysis project Ga0265780, IMG submission 192432) | Plant litter microbial communities from East Loma Ridge, Irvine, California - P1 T30 | ecosystem: Environmental > Terrestrial > Plant litter > Unclassified | place: USA: California... | reverse complement strand
GTAGTGTTCAAGACACGGGATCTTTCCACATGCTGGGCTTATACTTATTCTTGACCAAAAGTCAAGCATGGACTTCAGCTAGCCTTGAAACCTTGGTTGGAAGTAGCGATTGTGAAAGCACGTGACCGGCCCGTATGTCCCACCTGACCTTTTCGCCGATCTACAGCAGCAGCACTGTCATGAATCTTCGATACGATCAAAGAAACAAGACAGTGCCTCATGTTGGACACCTTCTCCCTGTGATGATACAAGACTCGGTTACACGTCTCAATGATCGCCAGCAGGGAAAAGTTACCGAGGTTGTGCAAGTTACCCCGGAGAAGCAGTGACGTTCACAAGCCACCGACCGGAACCGCAGCGTCTCCGCATCTTCGACTTCGACTTCGTCAATACACACGCTCCTTTTGACACCTGACACCTGAACCACGCTTCACCCCTCGTGACACCTATACGCCAACAGCTACTATACTTCGAGGCCCACCACCATGTCGGCCATCTCACAAGAAAAGGCGCAACAGAAGCTCGCCGAGTCGACGGCTTCGGTCCCGACCAGCACGGCGGCACAGCAGAGCGACAATGTCGCACACGCGCTCGCTGGCGCCGGCGGAGGGCTGCTGTCCATGGCATTGACGTACGCCCTTCCTACCTCCCTCCTCCCCCTTCCCTCCCCCATACTATACTAACACCCCCCAGCTACCCCCTCATCACGCTCTCGACCCGCGCCCAAGTCGAATCCAAGCGCGCCCAGTCCTCGACCCTCAACGCCGCCCGCCTCATCATCAAGCGCGAAGGCATCGCGGGCCTCTACGCGGGCCTCGAGTCGGCGCTCTTCGGCATCAGCGTGACAAACTTCGTGTACTACTACTGGTACGAGTGGACGCGCTCGGGCTTCGAGAAAGCCGCGCTCAAGGCCGGGCGAGCGAGCGCCAAGCTCACGACCATCGAGAGCATGATTGCGGGTGCCATTGCGGGGAGTGCCACGGTGCTGATTACGAATCCCATCTGGGTGATTAACACGCGCATGACGGCGCGCAAGGGCGAGGAGGAGGGGCTGCCGGGCGCGCCGAAGCAGAAGGCGCCGAGTACGCTGGGCACGCTGCTGGCGCTGCTGCGTGAGGAGGGGCCTGCGAGGCTGTTTGCGGGCGTGATGCCCGCATTGGTGCTGGTTATTAATCCGATTCTGCAGTACACTGTGTTTGAGCAGTTCAAGCAGATGCTGGAGAAGAAGCGTCGCGTTACGCCAAAGGATGCGTTTGCGCTGGGGGCGCTGGGCAAGTTGCTGGCTACGAGCATTACGTATCCGTATATTACGGTCAAGTCGCGCATGCACGTGGCTGGCAAGGATGCCGAGAGGGAGAACATGCTCCAGACGTTCACGAGGATTGTGAATGAGGAGGGGTGGAAGGGGCTGTACGGAGGTAAGACATTGCGTCGTGAGAGTGGAAGAGAAGTACTAATAGTAGGATCAGGTATCGGACCAAAGGTCACCCAGAGCGTCATCACCGCCGCCTTCCTCTTCGCGTTCAAGGACGCGCTCTACGGATACACAATCGCTGCCCGCAAGAAGATCGCTCAGCGGTAAACGTCTCAGCCTACTCCACCACAAGGACGAGAAGACGCTCAAGGAGGGAGCAACAATGCCAAGATAGTACGTACGGTAAGGTAAGGCACCGGCACGCATGCTCCGGCTACACATTTCGAAATCTGTATATACCCACGAATCTACATGTACTTTTACGCCGTTTCGTCTCTTGATGCGGCTTGTCTTCCCGTTTTCCCGTTAGGATGCGGCTCGTTATGCAGCTGCGGGGTACGCCAGATCCACTTACTTCATGTCAAGCACGCCCTGCATGGTGGATATTGCAGCCACGATGGATGGTGACATATAAGAGAGTTCATAGTCCATTTCATCATCTCCCAACCTTCTACTCTCCCATTCGGAAAGCCATGTCTTCATCCTCAGAACCATTCACTCTCCGCTGGGGCATCCTCGCCCCCGGCGGCATCGCCCGCACCTTCACCAAAGACCTCCTCATCGACCCCTCCACCCGATCCGTTTCAGACGTGCGCCACGAACTTGTCGCGGCCGCCAGCTCGTCATCTAAAGACCGCGCGCAAACCTTCCTCTCCGACGTCGGCGCCCCCAGCTCCGCCAAAGCCTACGGATCCTACCAAGACCTCCTCAACGACGCAAACATCGACATCATCTACATCGCCAGCCCGCACAGCCACCACTACCAGCACGCACGCATGGTGCTCGAAGCAGGCAAACACGCGCTCATCGAGAAACCCGTTACCGTCAACGCGGCGCAATTCCGCATCCTGCAGTCCATCGCTCGAGAAAGGAAGTTATTCATGATGGAGGCTGTGTGGACGCGCTTCTTCCCTTTGAGTCGCGAAGTAGTCTCGTTCATTAAAGACGGGAAACTAGGCGCAATCAAGCGCGTAACAGCGGACTTCTCCTTCTGGAACGACGTCGAGAAGGAGTTTGGCACGCAGCATCGCATGGTGAACATGAATCTTGCCGGTGGCGCGCTGCTCGATTTGGGGATATACAGCTTGACGTGGGTTTTCATGGCGCTGTACGCCGCAGGGCAACAGAAAGCGCCGGACAGCGTCGTCAGCGCAGTGACTAAATACGCGGCGACGGGCTGCGACGAACAAACGACTGTACTGCTGACTTTCGGCGATGCACATGCGGTTGCGAGTACGGGGATACGCGTGGCTAGCACGCCTGATGCGAGGCATAATGCGCAGGATGATATTCGTATTCAAGGAACACTCGGCGACTTGACCGTAAACTACGCGCCGCGCCCAAAATCATACACCCTCACACCCGCTACGTCCGCGTCGCGCGGTACGCCTGCGTCTTTCGAGTACGAGGTCAAGACTTTTGAGGATAGTCTGGGGGGCGGGCATGGTATGTTTTGGGAGGCGGATGAGTGTGCGCGGTGTGTGAGGGATGGGAGGTGTGAGAGTGAGGTGTTGGGGTGGGGGGAGAGTGAGGTTGTGTTAGGGGTTATGGATGGGGTTAGGGAAAGGCATGGGTTGGGGTATGGGGAGGAGGTTGAGGGCGTGGAGTATCCGGTGAAGGGATGAGAATGAGTTATTGGTGCGTGGGATGGGAGGGTGTTTGGATGGGGGTGGGGCTTTGTAGGTAGGATTTTGTGGTTTGTTGGGTAGTGGATGGAAGTGTATCTGGGATCAGTTTATCCTGGATATCTCTCCGTCACTATCAATCATATCAGGCAGGCGACTATTCGTCAAGCCCAAACTCCAATCCATCCACCGGCAGCACCGTTTTCTTTTTCCCACCTCATCTCATCTCATCTCATATCCACATCCCATTTCTCTCCCCCCAATCTAGACCTTCGAAGCAGTCTCAACAGTAACCATAGTCTTGCTCCACGACTTGTGCGGCGGCATGGGCTTTGCCATCGTAACCTCTGCCTCGCGCGCAATGACCACCGTCTTGATGCTCGTCGACGACGCCGACTTAGCGACATCAGTCGGGTTCAGGATCGGCGGGAACAACTCAGTGGGGTGCGGCTCGTCGGGGTTGAAATGTGTGATTGGGAGTGTGCCGGTATAGGTGTAGTACGACACTCCGATTGAAGTGGCTGAGGCGTCGATTGTCTTGGTGAGCCAGGTCCTCGTGATCGAGTTTGAAGACGAGGTGGGGATGCTAGCTACAACAAATCAGACGAAGAAGTGGACTGCGTTGCACTTCAAGACTTACCGTCGCCATTTGCTGCAGGCTTGATACAAATGTACTCGCCCTTCTGCGGGTCGAAGTAGCACAACGGAGGCTTAGCACACACATAACGGCCCTTCTCGCGACCGAAGTAGCACGTAGGCACCGGGCCACGAGCCTCGATCTTGGAAGGCTTAGGACACACGTACTCGCCCTTCTGAGGATCAAAGTAGCACGTCGGAGGCTTATTGCACACATAATGACCCTTCGCGCGATCGAAGAAGCACACTGGCACCGGAAGCGCAGCGCCATCAGCAGCCGCCGCTGGCGTGGGGCAGATGTACTGACCCTTGTCGACGTCAAAGTAGCACGTCGGAGGCTTGGTACAGATATACTGGCCCTTTGCAGGATCGAATGTGCACGTTGGTACGGGAGCAGCGGCCTGGGTCAGGGTAGGGCAGTCGTAGTGGCCGTTGCCTACGTTGAATGAGCATGTTGGGACTGCCCGAGCGACATTCTCGTTCGCCATTGTCGATTCGGTCGAGGGGATGGGCGAGTTGCTGATCGTGTAGGTGTTTGAGCGGGTGCTGGTCCATGGAGGGATGGAATGGGGTGGTAGGGTGTTGCTCCATGGAGGGCTGGATGTCGAGGATGAGCCTGTGTTGGAGCGAGTAGGCGAGTAGCCTGGAGGCGTCGTCGTTGTTGCAAACGCAGCTACTTGTCGCCACGATGGGTAGTACGGAGTCGCGGTCGTGGTGCAGCTGCCATCACTCGAGGGCGTCGGACGCAGGATCTCGCCGTCCTTGCAGCCGATGGCGGAGCAGCTGATCGTGGGATGAACGCCGTTTGACCAGCACGATTTGCCACCCATAGGGCTGCCATCGTAGAATGAATGACACTCGTAGTCGGTGGTGATGATGGAGACGGAGGCGTAACCGGAGGAGCACGAGGTCATGGTGGAAGTTGACTCGCCGCGCTTGTTGACGTCGGCAGTAGCAAAGCGAGCCTTCCATTGTCCATTCGGAGGAGGGCCACCCATTTCGTTGGAAGTATAGGCGGCAGCGGTGTCCTCGGTGTGGAACGTAGGCAAAGGAAACGGTCCACCGCTGAGCTTATGGGAAGAGATAGGAACCGGTACGCCACTGAACAAATCGGAAGACTTGGACGTCGCCTTCGCGAACAGCTCCTTCGCGCCTTGACACCTACCAGCCGCATCCCGGCGCAGACAAGGCACAGGCGTAGCAACGTGGTTGGCCGTGATCTGGGGCGCCGCATCGCCAGGCTCAGCGCGGTCGATAGCCGCACCGATCGCGAGACCGGCGAGGCCGAGGAGCGGGAAGAATCGCATCGTGACTATCTTTAGTGTAGTTTGAAAAGTGAAGAGTCGAAAGACCTGTTCGAGAGGTGGTGCAGGTGGGTGAGGTGGAGAGAGAGAAGAGGGCGGAGGGCGGAGGGCGAAGAACTTTTATGAGGTAGAGTACCGCGTTTACTAGCGCGGTGTTGAGGAAGTGCAAACGGGTGAGATTGGGGGAAAAGTGAGGCGGTGAGCGATGTGCGGGAAATGCAGATGCGGTGAAGGTGAGTTGCGATAGAGCGAGAGACATGGGGATCATCACGAGACTATAAACGCCATTGGGGAAGACTGACTTGAGTAGAAATGCTTACAGGAGGATCTAAGCTGACTCTACCATGCAAGAACGCGAATACCACTGACCTACATGCGATGCTCAAAATATGTGGCCCGTCACTCTACCCAAACGCCTAACCCTGCGTAAGCAAACCCTGCGTGTACCCCTCCAACGCAGCTCGGTATTGCTGGCTATACTCGATGATAATCTGCTGCTGATACCAGCTATGCCTCGCATTGTGATCCGCCACCAGGTTGTGCGCCAGCTCGTGGCAGTACGTGCAGAACCAGCTGTCAAGCGCTCGGAGCCGTCCCTCGCGGGTGTTCCAGATATCGCTATGCAGCCCTATGAACCACGCTAGATTGAAGAACAAGCTTCCATTCATGTTGAAGGCCACCGTGTTGGACTTCTTGTCGAGAAAGATGTTCACCGCTGCAGGATTGACGGCAAAAATAGATGTGAGGCCGAAGATGAGCGGTAGGAACGCGGACAGATGGCCTTGTATATCCGACAGCGGAGCCACTTCACCAAGTCCGTAGTAGATGTCAACATGCCGCCCGGCAAATGGGACTGATAAAGCTTTATGCAAGTTCTCCCACTGCTCTCCGTTGCAGTACCCACCACGATCGAGTTCCGTGGGCTCTTGATGGTGCTTAGTGTTGATATTCTGCATGCCCGTCGCCCGGCAGTCCTTGATTGCATTCTGAATGTTCGACTTGGTTGCCTGCACATCGCGGCTGATTTGCGGACCGTCCGTATTGCGTTGTGTCGGATCGGTCTTGAAGCCCAGCTTCTTTGCCCAGTTGTTGATGATACCCTTGTCTGCGGGCTGGCGTTTGTTCTCTGCAAGCTCCATACTTGTATCGGGACTACCAAATGCTCCAGGCATCTGGTTGGCCTTATCAGGTGTTGCTGGTGGTGCGCTTTCTCCTTTCTCTGACCTGACCACAGCTGACTTGGCCTGCTCGGCTTCTCGTTGTTGGTCTTCGTATTCCCGCTCTACCTCCTGTTGCTTAGCAATGCGAGCCTCGTGCTCTTTTCTTCGCAGGATACGCTCAACGTTGATACCCTTCTGCTGCAGGCGGCGGAGAGGCTCGGTCATGATGCTCTGCAAGCCGAAAGCATCGTTGCGCTTCGGACGCGCGAGTAAGAGCCGAACTAGTTCAGTCGAAACCTCGTACAAGTCATACTTCGGCGTAATGTTCAGCACGTAACCATGGCTCTTGACTTTGACCACGGCCGCTGTCTTTCGCGATGATGTAGCGACATTGCGCTCAGGTAGAGAGTATCTTGTCGAGATGTCGGACACGCATTGCACATGCAGATTTGTACCTAGCCACTTAGAGTCATGCTTGATGGCTTTGCTCGAAGTGGCATCGCGCTCGTACTCGTGTAGAAAGAGCTGGACTCGCTCCGTGATATCTTTGCGTAGGTCTTGAGCGGGTGTCTGGTCACGCACGACGGTCCCAATGCGCTGCTCAGTTTTAACCAGCTCCGATACCTTTTGGACTCCGAATCGCACATAAAATTCTTCTAGTGCCTCCTCTTGGGGTGCTGCAATGATGAAGTCACGGAATCGAAGCATGTGGTTGACGTTATCAATGATCACAATGTCGCTGGCCTTGTTTAGAGACCACTCGCGATGCATGACCGGCTCGTCAAGGTCGTCAAAATCTTCTTCATCGATTTCCTCTTTCTTGGTGTCGGCCTTGATATCACGGTAGCCCAGCAGAGCTCGAGAAGCCACCAAGAGCCTGGCGAGCTCCTTGTCTTTCCATATGCTCTCACCATGCTCAGCCAATTTGCGGAGCAAGTCAAGGTACTTATCCTGGCCGATGGTATTTAAGAATCGTGCCGGGTTTCTGGCTAGCAGCGAGGCGAGATCGTGTGTACTAGGCTCATGTTTTGCGCCTACCCTGAGGAGGAACGCCGTGGCTTCCGCGCTATACTGCACGTAGTCAAGGATACCTCGGTACTCCTGGTCGCGGCCGACGAATACGTGCTCTGGAGCGTCATGGTGGTGAATCCGCATCTCAGTCTTGCCTGTCTGCTTTTTTGTACGATCTTCGAACCCGCTGCAACTGGGATCAAGGTAGTACTGTCGGAACACAGGGACGACATTGGCAGTTGAGAGCTTGCTGATCAAGCTCTTATCGTGGTCCAGGTCAGACGCGCGGGACGCGAGGTAAGCAAATTGCATCTCGGCGTCGATTTTGCTCTTCGGTGGGGTATTGACAAGGTACTGCACACATGATGCAATGCTTGGACCTCGTTTAACACCGAACTTGTCGGCATGCGTTCGGAGATCGCTTCGAAGTATCGCAAAGCCAAGGCACGCGGCCTTTTCGTCGGTGTAGCACTGTGATGGTCCGACAAGTGCTGGGAAAGGTGCTTGCTCTGTTGGAAGAAGAGGTATAGTAAGGACCGCCAACAGATGGGCCTCGGTAGCGTAGTTGTTCTTGTAATAATTCTGCAAAAAGTACTCCATTGTCATCTTGTACGTTTGCTGGTCTCTTGATTGGCCAGCTCGATGCAAGATGTTAGCAATCACAATGGAGTCTGGCCACTGTTTTAACCCCAGACGCAAAAGCAGCATGCCTTCGCGCGAGCTGGGCTTGAACTCGAAAGGGAGCTTGATTTGATCCAAGCCGAGAGATGTGAGAGCCTCATCTGGTGCATAAAGATCCGAAGCTTTGAAAAGCTGCCCTGGCTTAGTCGACGCGCCTTGACTAGGTAAGAATGGCGTGTCTCGTAGGCGCTCAAGATCCTTTTTGGGGATCTCGTCGATGACCGACGCAAAATATCGGATGAGATCGACATGGTTCCACGACCCCTTCTCTGCTTGTTGTGCATCGCGAGTGCGCATTCTGTCGAAGACCACCGGCAAATCGATTGTCTTCCGAACCCCAAGCGCCAACAAGAATTTCTCTTTTGAGCCAACGAATGCTTTGACTGTTGGCAGATCATCGAACAGCCTGACCGTAGAAAAGTACGAGTCTGACGGTCGACGCATGCCCATCTTAGTCGGCATGATGGTGTGGGGAGTCAAAATCTTGACCACCGTCTCTTTCGAGCTCGCGTCTAGCTGCTCCCAGCATTTCGAAGCCAGGCTCAAAACAGACAAAGCCAGCTGCTCATCTGATGTGAACTGCTGGAGCTGGGGTGACGAGATCATGTGCCGCAACCAACGCACCATCGACAGCTCGAGCCAACCGAACATCTGAAGCTGTTTGATGGACATGCCTTTGGTGTAGGCGAATGGTATCGTGTCAGGTGGGAGAGGAAGGCTCGGAGTGATACGCGCTGGATTGACGTATGTGCTGATTTCGCCCATTGTGAGAATTCTTCCGGAGCTTGTCTCGGGCTGCACGTCGACGTTGGCGACCGTGATATCGAACAGGCTGCGCGATGCAGGTATATCAAGCTCACCAATCTCAAGCTTGGCGCCGCACCACTTGAGAAATTCGCAGAGCTCGTCCTCACTGAGTGCTCGCGACTCAAGCCCTGCCTTGATATCCTGCATCGTCAATTCTGAGATGAAGCCGCGGTTGTGCAGATTCAGCATGAAAGTGACGGCTCCGTTCGCAAGCTCTTGAGGCACCATTGGCACCTCACCAAGGAAGCTGAGCGTCTCCGCTGGCATGCGTACGCGCTTGCTCGCCATGACACCTTTAGTAGAGAGGATGTCAATGGACCTCTCCTTGGAGCAATTCCAGAAAGCTTCTTCAATTTTTTCTCCAAGAGCAGTGGACGGATGGGACGCGTTCGCAGTGTATTGCTGAAATGTGTAGATGGCTTGTGGTACCAGTTTGTCTACAGAATCGCTGTTGATCCGCGCCTGTATCGCTGCCATATCTGACATGTACATGATCCGGCAGCCTAGTCCTGCAACTCGGAGCAGCTCAATGTTCCAAGTCGAGATGTAGCGAGCGTTCATGTCGACGTTCTCACGTTCGACTGTGGGAATGAGTGAGGGTGCAGAGACATGGGCCAAGTAACCGGTGGTCTGTGCAGTCGGGAAACCGATGAAGATCCGACCGGCCTTTGTTGGGAGTACTTCAGAGAAGATCTTGTCAGCCAATTGCGCTGTCTTCCCGGTGCCCAAAGCCAGCGAGGTAGACGCCTCTTGATACGGTGATGTGAGGAGTGCGATCTTGGTCGCCTTTGGCGGCGCCTTCTTCGTTGCTCGCTCAATCTCGGCCGAGAAGCTCTTAGGCACGCGAGTAGCCACTTCGATGGTAGAAACCTGCAAGAAAATAGTGCCCTTCGACTCGCCCGCAAGATCTTCTCTATACTCGATCGAGTTCTCAACTAACTGAGTCTTTGGAGCTTTTGACGGCGGTGGTACGGCAGGGGCAGAGAATTTGGAGAAAAAGCTTTTGAGCGAGTTTCCTGCGCTCCGCACTTCCTGCTGGATGGCAGCGGTCTTCTTGATTGGGATTTGTGCAATCGCGATGGCGTTTAACCAGTCAGCATCTATCTGAGAGTGCTGTCGTGTTACTCGCGTGACGCGCATTAGACCTTTCTCGGTCTCGGTCTTGAGGCCGTGAGGTACTCGAATCTCTTCTGGCGGCGAGATTGTTTTCAAAAATGATGCAATAACATAATCATCCACATGCAATTCGATTGTCTCCAGGCCGACGAAAGTCAGACTTGTTGCCAGGAACTGACACAGTGATGGGAAATTCGGCAGCTTGCTGGGATTGAAGGATGGCGATGCTTCATTGGCTTGCCGATAATCGAGGTGGAATGTGGTGTCGGAGTTGGAATGCTCGGCTGGGACAGTTGACATCTTCGTTGAAAGCGTATTACCCTTCCAGTAGAAAGCCATGGCCTTGTCACCAGAAACCACAAACGGCTCGTCGCAGTCCGAAAAAACGCTGTAGAAGCCGACGCCAAAGGCACCAATCTTCGTTTCATCCGGATTTCCGTCTGCAATGCTTTTGAGTCGACTCCAGTCTGCTGTAGTGAAGGGTGTTCCGTTATTGGTGACTGCTAAACGCTTCATCGTGTGGTTTTGAATGATGTGCTTCAGAACAACGAAATCGTCGGCGCCGTGGGGTGTCGGCACCGTTAGAGAAGGATCCGTCTCGTACTTTATGATGACTTTGGTTGCTTTGGCGTCTGCAGCATTTTGGATCAACTCTCTGAGCGTCGTGTGCTCGCTCGAATATCGCGCCAAAACCTTGTCGATGAGCGCCCTGGTATTCACTGTGACCTCACTATCTAAACCATCGGCCATCGTCTGGTTTCTCAGCCGCGCAAAGTCTATGGCTGCCATGTTGAAGGAGTGTTCCGGGTAGTCCGGTAGCTTTATCCGTGGTGTCAGCTCCAGGCTCCCGTAATTGAGGACTGAAGTCGCGATGCTTCTGACAGTCAAGTTGAGCCCACCAGATATACTAGCAAGATGTGTTCGATGTGCAATTGTTGAAGGATATGACGTGGAGCGATAGCAGCGTGGATTGACCTCACGCGTGGAGTAGCACAGGGTTTGTACGAAGTACGGTGAAGCGGGTGGCGAGGCTGCAGAAACGCCCAGAAAGACAGAGATGCACCTTTGGAAATGCAGCCGAGTCTATGCCAACGCTATGCAGAAAGGAAAGGGACCAGTAAGACGCGCATTCTGGAAGCAGAAAGTGCAAAGAAGTGGAAGCAAACACACGACCACGGGATGAGACAGGAGACGGCCCGGGGCAGTAGCGATGGCGTGCAGGGCCCGATGAGGTGGCGCCCGCGTGGACGCCACACCTGCTGACGTAAGGTACAACGCATATCGCCAAACAAAGGATCGACGTTCACCGTAACAATATTCGAGACATGATGCATCTACCCGTCACCATAGCTTCTCCACGTCCAACGATATAGCCATTCTGGCCACCGCATTGCATCGGTGTCCCAATGTGGCGATGGCAGTCGACCCTCTGTCCCCGATCGCGCCCGCGCGCATCAGGGCTCTTCTTCTGCCGGTAGGCCGCATCAAGCGCACGCGCTTTTCGGCCTTCGTCGAGCTACTACAGCACCAGTCGCTGGTCCGACTAGGTGATATCAGTCCTGATCCTCGGCCTGATAGAAGTACGAATACTCCGAGACGACTTTGAAACTTACGTTTGCTGATCTCGGCATGTCAGATATGTTCTCTCCGTTAGCATTTCCAAGTGGAACATTATTATATGATCTCTCCACGTCACTGCCACCTCCCTCTCAGCTATCACTATCGCCCTTTGAGCAGTTCAGGGAACCTTTGCTTATCATTGGCATCGGAGACGGTTCAGAATACCCATGGCTGGCACAGTCACGTGCGCAAGAAGGCTCTTCGTCCGCATCCCCTGGAGATGCTAATGCGCAGAAGCATGGCGTGCGCGAGCTACACCGCGCCGTATCAGACATACGAGAGCAGTTCTCTAGGGCCTATCTCCACAGCTTGATGTTGTTTGACGTTGAGGCACGATCTCCGCACCCACAGCTCCCTCATGAAATTATCTTCGTCCCTCCAGCATCATCGTTGAAGACTACGACCATGAAGACAATTATGTGCGATCTGACCGCAACTTTGCTTGCTGAAATGACGACGTTGGCGAGATCAATCCAGGCCCTGCCAACAGTCGCCTCACCAGCAGCTTCTAGTGGTGCAGTAGCCAATACACCGTCATGGGCAAATTCGGATCATGCTACGGCGCAATCCTCAAGACGAAGCTCCCAGACTCCAAGTACCGATAGACCCCAATCACCCCAGTCAGGCGCGCAAAAGGACCACCGCATGTCGATGCCTGTCTTGCCATTAGGTGGTCCGTTGACTACTGATGATCCGCGGACTGCATCACCGTCCGGCCAAGGTAATCGCACGCCGCCTACTACCTTTGACGAAATCTCCGGCGTCAATGCAGCCAGTTCACCTCCGCAAACCACGGGCAATCAGAATAAAAGTACTAGTACCGTGAAAGATACTACATCTGATCGTGTCTCTATCCACGGATTTGGCTCTGGCGGAGTCGGCGAGCGCGCTCGGAACAAAGGACGTGGTCGGGTAGGGATTGTAGTAGGCACATTGTACATGTGCGCTGGGCAATGGCAAGAAGCCTTGAGAGAGCTCACAGAAGGTGCTACAAGAGCACGGGCTTTCAGCGATCATCTTTGGCACGCAAAAGCTCTAGAACACATCATGGTCTGCTTGCTTCTTTTTGCGTGGTCCGGTATGGACTTCCAGGTTTGCCTGCCCCTCATTCTTATCAACCATTTCTAACAGAATCAGATACCCTCTGTTTGCTACCCGATCTTTGATAAGAGCGCTGGTTCGCTGTCGCCACAACATACGCCATCTAGCAGCGTTGCCGACGTGTCAGCGCCTGCAAAGAATCTTAATTACGAGGCTTCCCTCGAAAAGCTAAATGCTCTTGTGCCGGATCTGATCAACATGATACTGAACATGTATACGCGAGCATCCAACTTTGCTGGCGAGTCTTTACCACCCTTAGCCTTCTCTGAATGCGTCATCAGATTCTCGAAGTTACTAGCCGCGATCAACTTGTCTGCAGGCTACATGGACGAGGACACATTACAACACCTTGTATTGAACACTCCGCAACGAGAAAAGGCTCGAATGTCAGTCCCACGACTGAGCGTGCATCCTACAAGGAATGATATAGCTTCGATGATCTTCCGCGCATTACCTGGGCCAGTGGACATCTCCGGCATCACTCCTATGGACCGTGTGGTTGTGCTCGCCGGTATAGCATCGGTATTATCGTCGCTTGGGCTACAGAGAAAAAAGGCTATTGTGATGAAGGACTTCATTGTTTCACTCATTCCAGGGCTCGTGCAGGCCCGCAAGATTGGAGCCGCAGAGATGGGTGTACATCCAGCGGCAGGTCTGGCTGCCCTCAACATGGTCAGCGGAGGAGCGTCCAGCGCTGCTCTGAACCTTGGAGGTGGAGAAGTCGAGAGTGGTATTGACGCTTTTCTAGGTCTTCTAGGGCGTATCTACGGTATACCGGCCTCAAAAGCGTCAAGATCACGCGCGGATGGCACGATGTCTAAAGATTACGGATCCGAGGGCAATGCGAGTACAGACACAAGTGAGAGTGTCATATCAGACATTCTCAAGATATCTTCTCTCCGCGCATTCGGCAGCGTGGGGCTTAAGCTCGAAGTGCTCAGAATGTGCCTGAACTTTTCTGAAGCTTTGCCAGATTTTAATGGGGTACTTCACTTCACGGCTCTGTTGTTGAGGATGGCAGGACCAGGCACGGCACCAAGGCCAAACAGCACTGATGTCTTTGTATCTCTCCCGCGAGACGAGCAGGTCAAGCTTTTCTCCAACATTTCGAGAACAGTGAGCGCGGCAACCAAAGTTGGTTTGCAGCTCGAAGAGACGGAATACTGGGACGACTTCTTAGTCCGAGGGCTCTTTATTCTGGAAGAACCAGTACCCTTGCGTCTCACACATCACCGCCCAGCGGAGCTGAAGCTGGCAACTTCGCGGGTAGAGGGACCGTTTCTCCACAATCCATGGGTAAAGGAGGCTCAAAGCAGTGTCGCAGATACAATCCTCGTGGCCAATGAAGAGTACCGCTTTGTTATTGCTCTTCAAAATCCCTACGACTTCGAGCTGGAAGTGGACTCACTGCGCATCGCCGCAGAAGGCGTAAAATTCGTCGCCAAAGAAACTCACTTCTTCCTCGGTCCCTACAGAACGCAAAAGTTCCAGATCGGTGGAATGGCGCAATCGGCTGGCACCATCAAGATTATCGGCTGCTGGATCAAGGTCATTGGCTGTCGAGAACGGCTCTTCCCCATATTTCCTGATCCCTGGAAACCGATGCGGGAGTCGAAGATGAAGAAGACGGGCCTAAAAGCATGTCTTGATGCGCCAACTTCACGTCCGTCTTCCACAGTAGCGCCTCTGACGGACCGAAGAAAAGGTGCCGAGCCCAGTCCCGAGACTTTGTCCTTCAGCGTCATACCCGATCAACCAATCCTAGTCGTCACGGACGTTTCCCTATCTCAGTCCTCACTGATGGTGCTTGAGGGAGAGAAGAAACGCTTCACGGTCACTGTTCAGAATACGTCTCAGACCACAGCAGTAGACTTTGTCCATGTCACTTTTCAAGACTCTGCGACAGCTGCGATACAAGCTGCCGCGTCGAACAAGGATCTTTCGCCTGCCGAGCTTCACGAACTCGAGGTACAGCTTGCGCATTACCCTGCGCTGCGATGGTGCAAAGATTCAGAAGAGGAGGCAATTCGCGTGCCGCCCGGTGAGAAGATGAGCTTTTGCATTGAGGTGCTGGGGCGCACACGACTCTTAGATGCAGTCATTCAGATTGACTACGCGAATCTTGGAAAACGGCGCTCCGAAGTTGACGAGAGATTCTTCACTCGGCAAGTGTCCGTTCCCATTTCCATAACTGTCAACGCAAGCGTCCAATTGCAGCGACCGGATATCGTCCCACTCTCGAACAATTTTGCGTGGAACCAACCATTAGCCGCAGAAGGCCAAGATCAAATCTTGTCACTGATGATGCCACAAATCAGCGAAAGCAGAAGCGATGAGTTTTGTATGCTCTTACTGGATCTCCGGAACTCGTGGCCCAATCCACTCTCTATCACTTTGCAGCTTTCGAGTTCTGCAGAAAGTCAACAATACGCAATCAACGAGATCATCCAGCCCGGCCACGTCAACCGTATTGCCATGATCCTACCCAAACTCTACTTAAAAGATGCCCATGCAGTAATACCGTCCCTCAATCCAGCAAACCAACGACAATTCGTTGTCAGCACCAGCAAGATATCTCCAGAAGTCGAACGTGCTACAAGAGAAGCATTTTGGTACCGACAAGAGCTACTCAAGCTCGTACGTGGAACATGGAAGGAGGAAGGGGGTAGTAACCGTCACGGCGATCTTGAGTTGCGCGGTATCAGACTTTCGCCGCGTATGGTTGAGGCTATCAAATTGGAGGATCTCAAGATTGAGATGTATGTTGAGGCTGACTTTCCGGCTGACGATCAGGAGGAGATGGTGAAAAGGCTCGGTCGAGCTCAGTTCAAAGTGCCAGTCGACGAGTTCTGCACACTACGAACGAAGGTCTACAATCGGAGCGCGGAGCCAATATCACCACTGCTTCGCTTGCAGCCACACGTCGCCGACCTCCCGCATAACATTGCCCTTGACCTAGACAAGCGATTCTCTTGGACCGGTGCTCTGCAGCGTAAGCTTCCTCTTCTTGGCTCAGGTGAAGAATGCGAGCATGAGCTTGGCATTGTGGCACTCTGTAGCGGGACGTTTGAGATTGGCGCCACTGTGGATGAGGCAGAGTTGCCAGGCGAGAACAAGAACAGGGCAAGGAGCAATACACAGAGCGTACTGCAAGGGAACATTTTGGGTGAGCCGAAGCTGAGAACGTGGTACATGAAAGAGCCGTGTTCGATTGTGGCTAGGAGAAGAGATGAGTGAAGATAGACAAGCAACCGGTACGTATAGATCCGATGTCATACCTAGCGTGTGGCAAGTGAAAGTGAAAGTGAAAGTGAAAGTGAAAGTGAAAGTGAAAGTGAAAGTGAAAGTGAAAGTGAAAGTGAAAGTGAGAGTGAGAGTGTTATCTTGGCTAGTGCTGTTGAGCGTGTCTTCCTCACCTGCGCTCACTGTCACCACACCCCTTAACTTCGTCCGTCTCGCCGAACGAGAACCCTTATCCCCGTATCCCCGACTTTTTGACCCGACCGGGTCATTTGACCTGGACGACCACGCCTGTCATTCTCTTGCAAGTCGAGATTAACGTAAGTGAGCGTACTGCCACGGAGATGGCTCCAACTAAGAACCTCCAAGTGAACATCATGGCTTCTATCACTGCCCTCCCGACGGAGATCGTTCAGCAAACCTGCGAATACCTCGATAACCAGTCCCTCTTCTCATTGCGCGGAACCTGTCACGATATCAAGCAGAAGTCCCATTACCACTTCGCGAAGCTCTTCTTCAGCGTCAAGATCTCCTTCTGCCACGTCAGCATCCAAGCCCTAGACACAATTTCCAAGGACAGTGCCATCGCCAACAACATCCAAAACCTCATCATCGGCACTGAGACTCTGGACCAGTTCAAGCGCACGATCCCCGAGCGAGATGGCGCGACATAGATCCATCGCGTGAACTACTTGAAGATACATCAAGCAGAACGCGACGCCTCGAAAACCGTCTTGAAGATGATGCGCACCATCTGCCTCCAACTTTCGAATCTCCAGTCCATAAGCATCGAGCACCAACTACCGAATCCTGGCCATCCGCTACATCGCTGCGGTCTAGGAAGTGCGCAACTGCTTCGCGATACCGGCATCGATCTGCGCTTGCACGTGCCGGTCAATCCTCTTCGGGCACATAAGAAAGCTCGGAAACCAGAAGAAAGTCGCAGATACGTCATTAAGACAGTACATTCGCTGCGTGGTGATCTAGAGGCTGTGGGTGTGGTTGTGGTGTTGCCGATGAGCTGTCCTTCAACGCAGTCCAGTAGGACGACACCTCACTTCGGCCTCATGGGTTATCGCAGGTTTTAGTGATCATGCTTCCGGGATCGGACAGGAACTGATGACGGGAATTGTGCCAGTGCGAGGATATACGGACAGCTCCCAGGTCTATGCACGATCTAACGCGAGAACCTCTTTTTGCACAACAGATGAACTCGTAATGACCCCAATCCGTCGTACAAGTAGCAAAGTAAAAGAAGTGGGAGAATATGATACTCTTGGGCTGATGCGATGACGTCATCGGAGAAAATATCTAGCATGGGGAATTGCACGGAGTAATGAAGCAATGCCACGAACACCAAATTGTGTAAATTGCTGCGTTCATGAGGAGCAACGCAGCCAGTACTCTAACAACCATCTGGTAATGGTCATGTTCTGTCGTTATGACACGTTGTCTTACTAGCCACCTGATAGTCGAGGCTGGCGGTGCATTTTCAAAAGTTCCTTCTACCCAGAGCCAGACCAACCATTATCATCCGCACGACCTTCTCGGCCCCATCTTGGACCAAGGTCTCAGTCTGCACAATTGCTTGCTCTAGCGTCGAAGGACCCCGTAAGATGCTTGTGAAAGCTTTGATGCCTGCGCCGTAGGTGGCATCCGCTCCTTCTCCGATAGTACTGCGCATGTCAGCCTGAAATCTGGATCGAACGAGGAACCCCTTACCCAGCCAGCGCAACGACTTGCGCACCCATCCGCTTCGCTCGCCGTGCGACTTCAGTGGTCATCTTTCCTTGCGTGCTTTGGCCGTCTAGGCTGCCCTCGGCAGTGATGACGAAATCCCATTTCTGCTCGAATACACGGTCGAATTCGAAGTACTCGTTGATTGCTTCACTACGAGCCCGCAACTTGGCGCCCAGAAAGATTAGTCCCGCTCCAAGACCTCCGCTGGCACCGCCACCGGGAACCATAGAGACATCTTGATCTAGCGTCGCTTGGGCAACCGTCGCGAAGCGTGTCAACGCTCGCGCGAGCAATTCAACCTGCTGAGGCGTAGCACCTTTCTGGGGACCGTAGACTCGGGCTACACCTTTGGAACCACAGAGAACATTCTTGATGTTGCAAACAGCTTCGATTTGCACTTCCTTTGCTGCACCACGTTAGTTCGCAACTCGATCCCATATATCAAACGACTTACCACGTGGATGTAAGTTATCCCAGCACATCATGTCAAGTCGTGTCAACGAGCAACCTCCGGCGGCTTCGGCTAGCTCCTGTCCCTCTGAGTCCAAGAGACGAACCCCGAGAGCTTGGAGCATACCAGCGCCTCCATCTGACGTTCCCGAATCGCCGCATCCGATGATGATCTTGGTGGCTCCAGCATCTAGCGCACCGACTATTAGCTCTCCTACTCCATATGTCGTCGTCACAGTAGGGTCGCGAGAGTCTTTGGGCACAAGTCGGAGACCAGCCGCTGCAGCCATGTCTAGCACGGCAGTCCTTCTGTCATTGCCGACGAAGCCAAGATGTGAGGAGACTGGGAGGCCAACCGGACCAGTGACCGTCTTTTCCACGATTTCCCCGCCCTGCGCCGCAACAAGAGCACGGGCGAAGCCTTCTCCGCCATCGTGCAGAGGTAGCTTGCGAAGGATCACCGACTTCTTGTCCAAAACCTTCCTGACTCCTGTCTCGATTGCGTCTGCTACGTGCTCTGGGCCCAGGCTTTCTTTGAACCCTGAAGGTGCGACTAGGATGCGGAGAGGATGGCCGCCCAGGATCTCTGACGTTGGAGTCGGGATCATGGACGAAGTAGACAGAAGCACTTCTTCCAGCTGTTCTTGTGGCAGACTGAAAGTCTTCAAGGTGTGAAGCCGGGGCATGTTCGGTCGGGCCCTTGACCCGGGCTGCATTGGTGAAGGTGTCCCAGATGAACCCTTCATGAGAGTTGCTGGAGAATCTTCCACCATCTTGGAATCGACATGTTCGATGGTCGAAGGTGTCACAGTGAGCATATTTGACAAATAATTGGTGATTCTCAGGTACGGTGTCTTCCAAAAGATGATAGTAGATTTGCGAGTTGAAGGTTGTTAACGAAGGTAAGACTGGGATGATACTATCAAGCGAGTGATGAAGTTGATTTGAGATGTTATTCACAGCATGAGCACGCGACCTTTTATGCTCCCAGGGTTTATTCTTTTCAGTGAGCATTTGCAGATGCTCATAGCATCACGGACAAGCGCATTTGCACTGCCTGACCGTCGACGCCTCCAACCTTAGGTCTACAGCAGCCACAACTCACGATCAAGCTAGGCAAGACCCTGTCCAGTTCCAGGTATCGAATGTGCAGCTCCCAATTCTGTTACTTACCCAGCGGAAACTTACGACAATGCCATAGCCATAACACCAAGGGTCTTGAGTCCCTTAATTTGGTCGCGATTGTATCTTACTAGCTTCGACGGACGGTATTCGTGCATCGACCAAGGCCCTTGACACTGTAGTGATGACCAATCACGTGCGCGGACCAAGACTACACCAAGGACGATTGGCGAGAACCAAGTTAGCCGCCTCTTCGAACAATCTTGGCAGTACTTTCTAGCACAGCCAGCTTGGTGACGTCTCCAGACAAATTGGCAAAATTTGTTGCAGAGTTGTTCTTGGAATCACAGCAGACCACTGATTGGGTCCGGAGAACACAAGCATCTCTGCTACCATGAAAGCACACGACAGACTTCTATTCCTGGTTCATACTCGCTAGCGTCTCAGCCTGAAAGCCTCGTGGTCAATGGCGCTGCCACGAATATGCTGTCATGCTTCAGGAATCTCCCAAGGTAGCTGGCGGACTACTAGGTCCTTCATGATCTAGTCTATCTACGAGCCTCTTGAAACGATATGAACAGCCTCATTGGCGGCGACCTACCAGAAGCACAGCCTCATTCCATCTAACTCTTCAAATCTGTCTCAGTGAGTATATGGGCAGGATCGGCCGTACCTGGCGGTTTATGAGATCACTGCACCTACCCAGCACACAACAACACACGCTCGCTACTCTCTTTCGTTTGAAATCATGATGAACTTTAAGTCCAGATTATTGAAAAGGCCCTCAGTGGATGGAGAAGTATCCCGCGACTCCGTAGCCCTACCAAGGTTTACATTCGAGAGCGACAATCGACCACTCGTCAGTACCGAGCGACTGTTTCAGCAATGGCAGGACGAAGAGACCCAATATCAGCCCGACCACATGGACATCGACCCAGCTCTAAGAAAAGAACAAGATATCATCGTGCGTCTTAATCTAATGTACTCTTCACCACGAGCTTACGCGTATCGTAGATCACCTGGGACGGACCGAACGACCCAAGTAACCCGCTGAATTGGTCACAAAAGCGGAAGTGGGTCGTCACTATTCTAGTCTCGTTGTTTACTTTCATATCGCCCTTCTCAAGCACCATGATTACCCCAGCCCTACCGGTTATCGCGGATGAGTTTGATATACCAGAAGGCTTCATGCGCCAGCTGGTGATGACTATCTTCCTACTTGGCTACGCTCAGGGACCCTTCGTGCTCGCTCCACTTTCAGAAATCTTTGGACGCGTTACAGTGTTGCAGTATGCCAATCTGATTTACCTCCTCTTCAATACGATGTGTGGCTTCGCCCAGACGCAGAACCAGATGCTGGCCTTCCGTTTTCTTAGCGGACTAGGTGGTGCAGCACCTCAAGCGGTATGTCGCTTCCTCCCATATCTATCTCTATGTCGATGTTCTTGTCTGCTCACACTTCTCAGCTCTGCAATGGTGTCTTAGCCGACACGTGGCGAAAGGAAGAGCGTGGGAAGGGCCAAGCGTAAGTCATCCTAAGTCTGTAGATCAAAAGCAGCATTGACCGGATGTAGGATCTACGGTATGCTCACCTGGATTGCTCCCTGTGTAGCTCCCATCTGCGGTGCATACATCTCTCAAGGCGTAAGCTGGCGTTGGATCTTCTTCGCGACGTCTATCTTCACCGTCTTCGTGCAGCTTACTGCCTTTTTCTTTCTTGCGGAAACCTTCGCACCCGCCATCTTGGGCAAGAAAGCAAAAATCGTGCGCAAAGCAATGGAAGGCATTCGGTCAGACATTGTTGTGCGTACCGAGTATGAGACGGGCGATCGCTTCAGCAAAATATTGCGCAAGCGATTGATCCTCCCTTTCATCAGTAAGAAAGTTCCATGTACGAACTGCATGTGAGACATACACTGACTTCGTACATTCACCTCTAGTGATGTTCACGCATCCAGCAACACAAGCGCCATCCATCTACCGCGCATATTTGTACGGTGTCATGTACCTGATGCTTTCCACGTTTCCAATGGTGTTCGAAGAGGTGTACTATATGTCTGTCGGCACCGCGTCGCTCAACTACCTGTCGCTTTGTCTGGGCTTCATGATCGGACTACGCATCTCTCATCCGCTCATGGACGGTGTACGTACTACCTTCTCCTATACCTTCCCACTACAGCTAACTTTCAATAGCTCTACGCTCGCATGAAGACCTACTACAAACTCGAAGAAGGCCTGCCCGAGTTCCGCGTCCCTCTCATGCTCATCGCCGGTATACTCTGTCCCATAGGCCTCTTCATCTACGGCTGGACTGCACAGTACGGCGCACACTGGATTGCGCCGAATATAGGCAGCGTCATCATTGCCATCGGTCTCATCATTGGCTTTCAATGCAGTCAAGCATATACCACGGACGCGTACGAGGCCAAGTATGCTGCGTCGGCTGCATCTGTTGGCGCATTCATGCGCACGATGATGGGCTTCAGTTTCCCGCTCTTCGCGCCGAAGATGTATGAGACGATGGGACTGGGATGGGGAAATAGCTTGTTAGCGTTCTTGACGTTGTTTCTTGCGTTGATTAGTCCAGTTTTACTGTGGTTTTATGGTCCGAAGATGAGGGCGATGAGTACGAGGGGGCTGCAATAGACTGCTTTCGACTTGACCTTCTACTCAATATATTTAGCTTCGAATGTGTTGATTATGTGCCTGCTCTTGCTTACTTGTGGCGTTCATGGCACCTGTAGGTCTGCCGTTCAGCATCTGCTTGAGACGCAAACCGTATTGTGTATATTCAACACTTAAGTTGTCCCACCATATCCATATACCCAAGAACGATTCGAACAAAGATGAACTCGTTAGGCTGATACACGTCTGTTGTAAGACCGGCTACGCGGGGATCAAAGTCAGCGCACCCTCGGCTTCTGAACTCGGCAGTACTTTCGAGAGAAGCTACGGGTCTTGCAAGGCACGAAGAACGAAAGAAGTCGCTTCAAAAGTGGGGAAAGCTGAACATGATTCATTCAAAGCATTTTCAAAAGGCCTTCTCTTGATCATCACATTCAAAGATCAACTCTTTATCAATGCCGTATGCCTCACAACAACCCAAGATACTAATCGCCGGCGCCGGTATCGGCGGCCTCGCAACAGCCCTCGCCCTACACGCCTCCGGCTTCACCAACATCCAAATCTTCGAAGCCAGCGCGACGCTCACAACGCTCGGCGTCGGCATCAACGTTCAACCTTCCGCCGTGCTAATACTCCGAAATCTAGGATTACTCGACGCCCTGAATAAAACCGGCATCAGGACGCAAGAGCTAAACTTCTACAACCGCCATGGCGACAGCATACTCAGTGAAAAGCGCGGCGTACATGCAGGCTACGACATCCCTCAATTCAGCCTGCATCGCGGAGACTTCCAAATGCTGCTTCTGAGCGCCGTGAAAGAGCGCCTAGGCGAATCGGCGCTTCATCTCAACCACGCCTTAACAAGCTTCACTCAAGACGAAAACAGCATCACAGCGCACTTCTTCCAACGGCATGACGGCGCTCCAGCCGAAATATCAAGTGCCACAGGCGCCGTCCTCATCGCCGCAGACGGCATCAACTCCACAGCGCGTCGTCTTCTCTACCCCGACGAAGGCCCGCCCAAGTTCTCAGGCCGCATGCTCTGGCGCGGCTGCATCGAGCGTGCGCCCTACCTCACATGCGCAAGCATGCTCTGGGCCGGCCACGCAGACCAGAAATTCATCGCGTACCCTATTTCCCAGCGCTCAGCCGACAAGGGCAAAAGTCTAGTAAACTGGATCGCGGAGCTGCGAATTCGCGGCAAAAATGATGGGGATTTGACGCCGCCGAAGACGGACTGGACGAAGGCGGTTGACAAGGAGGTTTTTGCGGGGCCGTTTGAGGGTTGGAGGTGTGGGGGGCTGCTGATGAGGGACTTGATTGCGGCGACGGAGAAGGTGTATGAGTTCCCGATGAGTGATCGCGATCCGGTTGAGCGGTGGTCGTTTGGGCGGCTTACGCTGTTGGGGGATGCGGCGCATGCGATGTATCCCATTGGATCGAATGGCGCGTCACAAGCTATCATCGACGCTGAGAGCATCGCGAAACATCTCAGCAGTACTACTTCGTCACCCGTCAGCATTCCAGAAGCGTTGAAAGCCTACGAGACGGAGCGTCTACCTCCGACGGCGAAGATCGTGATGGCGAATCGTGCGAATGGGCCGGATCACGTATTGCAGCTTGCGGAGGAGCGGGCACCAAGTGGATTCAGTAATGTTTACGATGTGATTCCGAAAGAGGAGCTGGAGGAAATTGGCAAAGTGTACAAGAAGGTTGCGGGCTTTGAGATGGATAGCGTCAATGTGAAGGCGAGGGAGACGGAAGGGGAGTGTGACAGGAAAGGGTTGCAAAGTCCACGGGAATGGGTATGAGCGGGATGATCTTGTGGATTGGAACTGAAGTGATCTAGCAGTCATTGATTTCAAATGTTACAAAAAAACAATACAGTCTGCCTAGATAATCCGGCTCTTCTATTGTGCAAATTTTACCATACCAACAAGGACAAGTGCAAGGTGCTGAAAGCGAATGCTCAACATCGATTCGACTCCTTCAGGTAGCCCGTATTCCAACGACCATATTTGCGAGCATCCTACGCGTACTCCGCATTCCCATCCTTGTCGTACCTGACATGCTTGACCTTGTCCATGCCGTGGGTGTTTCGGAGGTGGCAAGTATCCGGGTAATGGCACTTTCCAAAGTCCCTCTCGAGAGCGCACTGATGGCCTAGGTCTGAGAAAAGTCAGCTACTGTTCTCCTCGGTGACGGTACATAAAAGCCTTTACGGTTTTTTGGCTCATGGCGGGGCACTTACAGCAATCAAGGTTTTCGCAGTATCTATTCTTGCAAGCCAGACTACGTGCCTTGTAGCGCAACGCATTCAGCTCTCCGGGCGTGAGCTTCGGCTCGTGCTGGAACTGGCAGAACTTGCCGTTCTCGCAGTGTCCGCCCAGGTGCCAGTGGTTGCACATCTTCTTGCCGGTACGCTTCATGCGCTCATCGAGTGACACAGTAGCTGCATTATCGCGCGGCGGCAGTGCCTCGTCAAGTCGTTGCTCTTCTTTGTTGTAATAAGCATATTTCTTCTTTTTGTTCTTCGTAGCTGGCGCAATGGAGATGTTGCCATTGATCGCAACACCAGTTTTGCCGACGGTAGCTAGGACATGTTAGTAGTTGTTGTTGAAGAAACGCTACACAACAACATGCAGCATCCCGACCTGATCCGAGTTGCACATGATGTCGCGATGCCAGGGAGACGCGCAAGAATGGGACAATACATACCCCAGGACGGATCTCCATTGGACCCATTGGTGCTCGGAGTGTCGGGACCGGTGACGGATGATGGCGGAGTGTTTGGCGAAGGGCTCGACACCGAAGCTCTGGGAGACGGGTTTGTAGTTGCTCTGCAGAGGGCTGGCGACTGGACCGGTGGTTGCGCACTCGATGGCACGAAGACGCTCGAAGTTGACATGAAGCCAGACGGCGTAGCATCTGGTAGCGGCTCAGACTTGAATACACCGTCGAAACGAGCGCGCTTGAAGTGAGATAGTTCCGCAAAGCCTCGATGCATGGGCGTAGTTTCTAGAAGAGTGATACGGGCTGCTTTCGATTCGTTGTGCTTGAACTGCTCGAGGTTGAGCAGATAGCCAGCGTCATGGCAACCTCCAAAGATGATGTGACGGCACGTGGGGTTGTCGCTGAATGTTCGAAGCGCTTCCTTTATCTTATGATCGGCTCTCTCTTTGCCGTGGCCAACGTCAATAATACTAAACAGAGGCTGACTAGAAGGCAGGGTACAATGTCAGCACAAGTCTTATCCACGTGCATTAGCAATACTTACTTCACGTTGAACTTTTGCGCAAAGGCCCTGAGCTCCGTAGGACTTCGTAGGAGTCCGACGTGCGCCAGCTTCATGGCAAGTTTATCAAGACTTAGATAGATTTGGACCATGATAGGCCAGCTGCCGGAATTGCTGTGGAGACTGGCCACATGACTACGGATTGCTTCGTTGAGACGGGAGGCCGCAGCGGAACCGCCGTCACCAGCAGCAGCTTGAAGCAATAGGTCCTGGAAGATGGCGCCATCACCGTCAATCAAAGCAAGTACAAAAGAGCTAGCTTCGAATTGTCGCCCGAACTCGCGAACATCTTGCTTCTGTTCTTCGACCTCACGCTGGTACTTGCGTCGAATATCTCTTTCTGATTTGTAGTCGTTCGCTAAGTTGGCGTGCTCTTCTGACAAGGCCTTGAACTTTTCAATGAGCTCCTGAGAAAATGTTAGTATGTTTGGTCATTACCGTCTGTACTGACACGCGACAGGACGCGTACGCTAACAAGAGACTCTCGAGCCTCGTCGGATGCCCGGAAGCCCGCAAGCTGCCTTGCATATTTATCAAGATCCGCCATAATGAGGTGGCGCTCTAGTAGATGATTAGGAAGCGAGTGGTGGTTTTCGTATGGTCTGGCGATTTTCGAAGGAGACAGGTGTGACGGAGGGAGCTGAGGCAGCGATAGTTTCTTAGCGCAACGCGTCGGGAAAGCGCTAAGCGAAACAGGGAAAAACTAGTGTTTTCACTTCTAAACAGCAAAATGTCGCTGTGCAATATCACAAGTGCCACAATCGCGGTCTCAGAATTACAGTCTCTGTTATACAGCGGGGTCGAGCAAGAAATAATTTTGGATGCAGCAAGCGTAGAAATGTGGTGGAGGCGCAGATGTTGTTTCACGCACAAGTGCTGCGCATTATTGAGTGGCACAGGCGAGCGTATCGCGCAGTCGCACTGCAGCCGTGGGTCACACAGGACCAACGCAGCGCACAATGTGAGAAAATGAGGGTCTTTGGCTGGCAGCACGCTCCAGGCTACAGTGACTTGGGATGCTCGACCTTCCATGCGCATTGACGAGCGGTTTACCATTCAGCTCGAGCAAAAGTAAGTGGTCACAGTCTCCACAAGACCATTACATTAGGAAGATGACACGACTGGACTGAGTAGCAATATGCCATGTTTGTATTCTTGAGGACACAGTGAACGCCAAATTGAGCGACCAAAGAATTGGAAGCACTTCGAATCACAGTTGACCATCGCGCGCCGCAAGACCGTGAAACCGCTGACATTTTGGTCTCGCTCACACATGGTAACAGATGACAGATGTGAAGCACCACATCCCGTCTTCCCCAAAAACAACTGTCATGTTGGTAAGTACCAACGCAAGCCATCTGCAAATTGGAAGCAGCACGAAGTGCATACCAGCAATGTGCCCAAGACTAGTACCCGCTGATCTAGTGCGGGATCCTTCCGTCACCACCGCCCAAGCTTACAACCACCACCCCACAATGACGCCGAGCACATCTCATACATACGCAGCAATGGCATATAAGCTACTGCTCTTCGCACCCAAAAATACAACAAACGATTGAGTGATCCAGGCATACATTCGAACACAACACACCCTCCGCAACTCAAACCTCACCCCACGACTCCAACTCACCGCCAACATGTCCTCCACCACAAAGAAAGCCCGCACCCACCCCTCCTACGAACTCCTCTACCACCCCAGCATCCCCGGCCGCGGCGAATTCATCCGTCTCGCCTTCGAAGCCACCCACACGCCCTATACCGACGTCGCCAACGAAGAAAACCAAGGCACAAAAGCCGTGTACGCACTCACATCACCCGACTCAACCGGCGACGCAGACGGGAACCCACCACCGTTCGCGCCGCCGATGCTGCGCGTCCCAGGCGAGGGCAAGAACGGCAAGGCGCTACTCGTATACCAGACGCCGGCGATACTATCGTATTTGGGTGGGAAGCTTGGGTTAGCGGGGGATGATGAGGCGGAGGGGTCGTGGGTGTTGGCGCATGCGCTTACGGCGCTGGATCTGAATAATGAGGCGCATGATACGCACCATCCTGTTGCGGTGGGGAGTTACTACGAGGATCAGAAGGAGGAGAGTTTGAGGAAGGCGAGTGATTTTAGGGAGAATAGGGTGCCTAAGTTTTTGGGCTTCTTTGAGCGCGTGTTGAAGGGGAATGAGGGGGAGGGGGAGGGGAAGTTTCTAGTGGGTGGGAAGCTGAGTTATGCGGATACGACGGTGTGGCATGTGTTGAGCGGGTTGTTCTTTGCGTTTCCGAAGGAGATGGAGGCGAGGAAGAAGGATTACCCTCTCCTGTTTGAGGCGTTTTTTCCGGGCGTGGAGGGGCATGCTGGTGTGAAAGAGTATCTGGCGAGTGAGCGGAGGAAGCCGTTCAACATGGGCGTGTTCAGACACTACCCTGAGCTGGACAGACAGTGAGCAGGCGTCACAGAGCCGCACAAGTGAATAGGAACGTCACAGTAAAAGTCAATTGCAGTGGTATCTTTGTACTCGTCATGAGCTCATATCATCTCATTCCATTTTGATGCCGGGTACATGATGCATTTCCGAAGCCAAACGCCTGACCCATGTGTGACGTGACGCGACCAGCCCTAACACACAAAAGCCGTCTAGTGGTCGGTAGCAGCGCTCTGGGGGAACTCAAAGTTGACACCCTTGCCGGTAAGGCGCTTGTAGACCTCGGTGTAGGTGTCGAGCCTGTAGTCGACGCCGCCGCGCTCCTTCTCGTCGAGCACGACCTTGAGGATCTTGCTGCCGTCCTCGCGGGTGCGGAGACGCTTGCCGACGATCTCGACGGGGAAGACGAGATCAGTCAGGATGGCGTCGTGGACCGCGGTGAGGGTTCGCGAGCGCGGGCGCTTCTGGGTCTGCGAGGTGCGCGAGCGGTTGGAGCGCTTGGGGCGGGGCAAGATGCGGCGGGAAGCAACAATCAGGACGTGGCGGTCGGAGAACTTCTTCTCGAGCTCACGGGTGAGACTGGGAGTGTCAGCATATAGTGTCGTGTGCGCAGTACATGAGAGTACATACCGCTGCTGGGCCTTGTGCCAGCCCTGGAGAAGGGGGACCGGGACGAAGATGACGATGGCCTTGCGACCGTGGCCAACCTCGATCTAAGAATCCTGGTCAGCAAATTGAAGCTGTCCAGTGCCCAACGCCTCTTCAATTGTGTGTATGTGTATGGGGTGTAGGATGTGTGTGTGGTGGCTCGAGAGCGCATCGGTGGTGGGCGGGTGCTTCATACCTCGCGGGCAGAGACGAACTGCAGAGGGCGCAGAGAGCTCTTGAGGTCGGGGACATTGTTCTCGAGGTCAGCCAACGCCTGTAATCTGTTAGTGATGCTGTCTGCGCCGTATACATTCCTCGCAGTCACGTACGCCGGCGATGCTGGTCTCGATCTCCGAGGGGTTTTGCCTCGAGGGGCTGTTGGGGGCGATCTTGTTCAGCGAGTTGGACATGACGGCGGTGGTTGAACGTGTCGAAGTTGTCGGCTGCTGGGAGAAAAAGAGTCGCGGATATCCAAAGTCTCGCGCGAATGTGCGGGCGGAATTAAGCGAAGCGCTAGTGGGTGGCTCTTTCTTCTCGCGGGCTCCTTCACGAGGAACATCACAATATGCTGTCAGATACAAGCCAACTTGGAAGGATCAAGAAAAACAAACTCCGTTGCCCTTTTAGCTTTTAGGCTGTGCATATTTACATTTCTTACGGCTTGTTACTTGATAATTGTTCCGGTCTCTTCTCTCATTTTCACTTGAGCTCGATCAGAGGGAGTACATTGTTACTTTCGTTCAAATGCCGTACGAACAGCAAAGACGATACACACCTCATGAAATCCCTCAGCCTCATCGTTGATCTCCACGGCCTTTGCCGTCCTTCTTATAGATGGGTATCGCCCAGTACAAGAGACCATTGAGAATCGCCGTCGTTATCGGTCCTGCCCAGTGGATGTAATGATAATCGAAGCGATCTGTGAACAATTAGCATGCTGAATGCAAATTCATAGATCCTTACTCACTCGCCGCAGTCATCAGTCCCAAACACCGAGCTGGATTAACACCTGGCAGTCGTCAGCATGACACTCAATCCACAACCCTCAAAACCCCACGTACCAGCACCCGAATACCCAGGCCTCGCAATCCCCGAAGCAAACGTAACCAAACACAGCGTCAACCCCACAAGAATAGGCGACAGCGCCGGCCCAAACACCTGACGCTGCCTCGGATCCAATCCCACCCCGAACGCCACGAAAATCAGCACAAACGAAGTCATCGTCTCCAGCGTATACGCCTCCCCCGGCGTAACCAGCGTCGTATCGATATAGCACCCAGGAATAGGAGGAATGTCCTCCGGCTTCAGACCCAAGCTCGCCCTCACAAGCAACCCAGCGACCACTGCGCCCAGGCACTGAAGCATAACGTACAGAATCGTTCGCGGAAAAATGGACAATCGTGCCGTGAACGTCGACATCGTAATCAGCGGATTGAAATGCCCACCTGACACTGGTCCCGCGGCGAAAATGAACAAACTAATCAACACAAGATTGACTGTGGCACCGAACGCAGCGGGCGCAACAGGACCCAGACTCGTCGCTTTGACGAGCGGGCCCAAACCGACGGCTACCAGACCGGATAGGTAGACTTGCAAGCATGTGCCCACGCACTCAATGAACGACTCTTTCCACAACTCGATGTCGGAGAAGGCATACAGGTGGAAAGATTGGTGCCATGAGAACGAGGCGTTTGCATCCGGGAGGGACGTGATGGATGCGGTTTCCGCGATGAATTCTTGGTTGCCGCCGAGTCGGCCGGCGAAGGGGCGCGACTGGGGTGTTAGGTGAGTGGGTGGTTTGCGGTGGCGGAGTGTATGGGTGGGTTGGGCGCCGATTTCGAGGTCTTTGGAGGTGGATATGGCGTCCATGGTGGAGTTGTGGAGTTGTGGTGTTGGAGTGAAGGAGATCGTGCCTTGCTCTCGATGCAGAGTAGGTGAATCTTAGAAGGAGCTACCTGCGCCACACGGCCTTCGCGGAGTAGCCGAGTCGCCTTAATTGAGATCTTCTAAGTGCTTCTTGGTCAGTTTGCTGACTTTGTTGTGCTCTCTTGCTAGTGACGGGATATACGAGATGAATAAGCAGCTTACTGTGCAAGCGGAAGGCACCCCGCGGTCCGCACCTCGCAACATGGACACAGGAAGTCAAAACAATGTCACTGAAAGCTAGAATGTGATATTGAAATCCACAGACTCTACAGTGCTACTGTGACGTTTGTGGTCTGAGTTCGGTGAAGATTCCTTTGTTTGCTACCTAGGCAAGCATGTGGTGCCACACTAGTACCCTGGTAGATCAAGCAACAACGCATCGTACCGTGAATCGAATCAAATCCTATCACCATCATCATCCCCGCCCCCAAACCGTGACATCCCACTCCATTCCACATCTCCCCATCCTAACCCCAACAACCCTCATCCCCCTCCATTACTCCACCACACCCATTCGCACCACCTCCCCATCAAGCACAACCTCGCACTCCACCTCCTTCAACAGCTTCTCCCTTAAATCCACCATAAACTCCCACGCCTTGCCCGCCTCCTGCCCACCCGCCTTCGTCTTCATCATGCCCAGATACTTCACGAATCGCTCTTCCATCAGCTTCAACCACTCCGCGCCATCCTTCGCCTTAACAACACCCACCGCGCCCATCTCGCTCACGCGCTGCGCATCAAGCACGATCTTGAGCGCGGGGTACTCGATGATAGCGACGTCCAAGGCCGTAGGGTTAGCGAGCTCGCGGCTGAACGGGATGAAGGAGGCCATGTAGGACGCGGTGCCGGCGACAAGGGCAGGGGTCTTAACGGCGTCCAGGAGGTCGCGAAGCGTGTTCCAGTGTGCGTCCTGCGCGACTTCGGCTTGCTCGAGCGTGGTCGAGCCGAGCTCGATGTCCCAGTCGTTGGGCGCGCCGATGCCGCAGATCAGGGCTGCGGAGTACATGGCCATGATATCGATGTCGCGGGCCCAAGCGAGGTGCTTGGAGACGAGGTAGATGCGCTGGGTAGCCTTGACGATGCGGACGGCGTAGGGGTAGGAGTGGGACACGTTGGCGTCCTCGCTAATCAGGGTGTCGCGCACGGCCTCGTTGATGCGCTTGAAGTAGGCGATGTCGTAATCGGTTGGGGTGTAGTCATGGTCTTGGAGGAGCGCGGAGAGACTGATAAGGCGCTCGTGGCTGTCGTACATCCGGGACGTGTCGTTGTTGTTGGAGAATTGAGACGGGGCCATGGTGTTCTCGGTGCTGGACTGCTCCAGGGGGTTGGACGACTTGGTCATGCTGGAGAGGTGGCGGTGGATGTTGGTGAATAGACCGGGCGTTTTGGTGGGTTGTGTGACGTTGAAGTGAAGATTGATGTAGGGTTGGAGGTAACAATTGTTTGTCCTTGTGAGCTGTCGAGGTCAAGGTCGCAGCTGCGGTCGCGGTGATGGTGTGGTTGTGGCTGCGAGATGCTGTGATGGAGAATGGAATTGGGGGAGAGAGAAGAAGGTATAAGTATTGCGAGGATGCTCTTCAGAATGGAAACCCAGGCTGCCGCGCGCTCAGTTCACACACCTTAGTGAATTGCTATTAGCTGTGGCGACCAAGTAGTTGGCGACTTGGTGGTGAAGCCAGTCTTCGACCATTTCACCTCTTCATGCCTTTGCCCTCAAGTCGCTCACGGTGGCAAACAGCAAAGTGCCCAAACCATCGAGTCCGCGATCAGCCAGCCAATTCAGCACAAAGACTTTGTACCCATTCGAGCCGCTCCAATCGACGCTCACGCCGCCTTGCCTCTTCAGTACCTCGAGACTCGTTTTGCTTACAGGTCCCTGGTGGTATCGTATGTTGTTCCTGTCGAAGCCTTCTCGTTCGATCTCGCGCTCTTCCATGGCTCGCCAGGCCATAGCTGACAATGATGCAAGCCAAGCGTTGTTCGAGAGCGCGAAGGCGGAGACAACTGTATACTCACGATCAATGCTACCGAGATAGTCATTGAGCTCAGAGCGTAGTGCAGCGTCACAAAAAAAGCCAACCGACTTCTCACTCTTGATTTCGAATGCCTTTGATGCCCATACAAGATTACTGAGATCCAGTAGCCACCAATTAAATTCGTCGGTTATCTTCGCAGGATACCAATTTTTGACTGGCCTTGGGTGCTGGTCAAAGGCTCGTTTGCAAAACCCGATGATGCCACATACTCGAACCAACGTAGTCGGAGAAGCGTGCTGTGCCATGAGGTAGACTAAATGAATTGGCGGAAGCAGGATTGGGACCACCTCGGGCTGTGAAGAAACAGACAGCAGTTCGTAGAAAGCGAGTATCGAGGAGACGAGGGATTGGCCCACGTCTTGGGGAAGAGAAACCAAGAGAGCTATCGAGAGAGTGGACACATGTGCGTTCAAATCCTCCAGGGTCTTGATGACAGCCCCTACGTCTTCCTTGCGCTGAGCAGAACTGGACTGAGAAGCTGCAAAAGCCGCCCTGCACATCTGCTGCTGAAGTACGGATGTATAGAAATCGATCACCTTTGTGTATGCGGAGGATTCTTCCGATGATACTATCGCCTGCTCAGCCCGGCTGAAGTAGGTGGCGTGAGCATCGCTGAAGGAGTCTATGGGCACGAAAGAGAGTAGCTCAAGAATGATATCTTGATCGTCTCGTCCGTTCCAGACTGACAAATATGCTTTGAGGAAAGCGGGGATCATGGAATGAAGCTCCTACGCAAGTCAGCACTATCGACGGCCACAGCTATTGCATGTTCGCCCACCTTTGCATATCGAGCATGAGAAAGGAGCCCGTCAAGAAGTTCCGTGAGGTATTGCCGATCGCCTGTGCCTGCCCGCTCGGCCTCATACAATTCTTCCAGACATGTCGAAAGCCACAAGTCTATCCTGGTGGATGTGATAGGTGAGGGTTTGAGATCCGCATACTTTTGCAGAAGAGGATCCTTCAGGATTGCCACCATTTGTCCCGGCGGCTCAATGAGATCAAGCTTCTCTACGAGGCCAACTACTGTATCAATGCCTTCAAGGGTGACGGATGCCTCAGTGGAATGGAAGGTGTGAACGTTCGGAATTGCCGATGCTTTGCTCTTCTTCGGGCCTCCTCGTAACACTTTGAATCCGTTGTGCCGATCACTGAGGCTCTTATCCGCTGCTGTGCGTGCATGTAGTATGGCGGAGATCTTGTCCCGCCACTCCGCGTCAGGTTGCTTTCCAAGTTAGTAGTGTACTCAACGGTGTAACGAACGGTGGCGGGGGCGTAGGGGAACATGGCGAAGTTGCATCATCTCGGGTGACGCAGCACACGGGTACTCACCGGAGCAAACGACTTCCGGCTCGTGGATGTACTTCCGAGTATGATGTCTGGATAGTAGTCCTTGAAAACGCGGAGAAGACCTTGAAGTGCCGGCTCGTTACCGAGGCCACGGGATAGCTCGAGTCTAAGATCATGTCAGGACGCAGCTCAGTGGTCTTTGTACTCGTGTCAGTTCGTGTTCGAACGTACATTTGTTGTATGCGGAACGGCTTCACGTGCTTCCGTCGAGTGATCAACGACAAAAGATGGCAGAGAGAGGTCCTTCGAAGTCAGCGAATTTCCGACTGTAGTCAGGTTTGGACATACCTGATGCTGATCATGTCAAGCATGCCAAAAAGCACACCATAGAGGCGCGATAACACATTCGGGCTGTCAATGATCTCGTGAATTGCCGTGAGCCACTTCACCAGGCTGTCTTGAGTGCCTGGCGACGGTTTGCCTTTGCCCTGGCCCAAGGCTCCTACGACTAGGACAATGACATCCGCGGGTACTCGCTGGGCGGGGTACAGGTTCTTGACCAACGTTGTGACACTTGTCTGGTCTAGATGCGTTTTGACAGACACAAGCTGTACGACCTCCCGTAGAGAATCTTCATCGAAGCCGTCCGCGATGGCATACCGACAGACGACATCAACCACTCCGGAGACCTTGACTGTACGCTGCCTTGCCGGGATACGAGAAGCTGCAACTCGTTAGTGTATGCTCAATTCGTACAGACACATCGATAGTCTACTTACCCTTATGCAATGTCTCGAGCGCGTCCTCTAGCGGCTCGTGAGGAAGGTGCGGCGAAGACGATCTATCAATAGCAGAAGACATCACGCACAGTTTGCCCCATGCATGCAGTCAGATTAAAGTCGTCAGCTGTAGGTGGTGGGCGATCTAGTGCCCAGACGCGTGGTGGTGTTTACACCTTGATCGCGCCTGCCGTTGTAAGGGCGCTAGTAAGCGAGCGGCCTTCGATCCCTCCTGGAGGGGTGGATGCTCTCCCACTTTTCACCCACGTTCTGTGTTGCCTTTGGACTTCATCAAAACTCGCCGCGCACTATCGCACATGCCACCGCGTTGATAGGCCTCGGTCCGTCTATCCCCTGCCGCGCCATGTCAGCGCATGCATTGCTCTTGCAGGCGCACCCGCATTAATGCTGTGGTCACTGGACATCAGGCACTCGACAATGACATGGACATGCATCCCATCCCATCGAGCCTGCGCCCTCGGCCTGCCTGATCGCTCGCCGCGTTACACAGCAAGCATCAATTGATAGTCTGATCGGCCCACGCTGCCCAAGATGGCTTTTAGTGGCCGGCTGTTGCGCATCGCAAAAGGAGTGCTGCTGCACAGCGCGCTCAAACAGTCCTGACCCCCGCGCCAAAAATGTTATGAATGATCGAGTGGTATCGAGCCAGCCCGCAAATGCTCGCATCCCCGGTTACTGGCGCATCAGATCCAACGATGGCATGCTGCATCCAGACTCCCGTGCGGGCCGGTGAAGGCCATTAGGTTAAGCCCAGCATAGCTCGTCTTCAGTCTGACCGCGAATGACCTTTGAGACTCTCTCATATGGACAACATTCTCAGCTTGATCTCGATGCGAGCTTACAGAGGATTGATGCACTGCCCATGGCCGCACTGTGCACCGGTTGACGAATGCAACTTGCTGCTACCCGACGCGATCAATACCAGACGGGAGTATAACCGCTAAGACCACCACTCTCGTTCGTGTAACACATCCAGCAACCCTCCCATGCACGACTTACGAACGCGGCATCGAACAGCAGCGTCCAGTCGGCGCTACTCCGCTGATACTGCTTTTTCTCATTGGCACGCATAACTTCCATACACGTCCTAAGTTGCTGGCTCGTTCTTCTCTTCGTGTCACGCTCAACCACAACACACTGATATCACTGACAGTCACTTCTAGGAACTGACTTCTAATCGACACCGACCACCCTTATTTATTGATCTCCGTGAGCAGCAGGGATCACGGATCACGTCGCGGTCCGCCAACGCTGAATACTTACGCTCCGCCCAACGGCTATGTGGATGACCAGCGCCAACGTGGGTAGCAACATTACTGTGCTCCTTACCGCGTATATCCGAGACGCTTGACCTTGCCGTTACCATACGTTCTGAACTGTTCTTCTGAGCTTTGGTGCCAACACCCTGTCAGAGGGTCACGTCGCCATCGTTGTTGCAGTCGCACAGGGAATGGACTCATATTGAGGTCCGTTCTGTTATCAAAGGGAGCTTATATCGCATACTTGAAGGTCAAAGGTGTCGAAGCTGGATCAAGACAACATCTCCATCTTCGTTTGACATTCAACGGTCATAAAAAGGTCATCATCCCATAAAGACCCTCTCTCGCTGCCGAGAGACACGTTCCTCTACCATGGGCGAGCACAAGACCAAGACATCTTCCAAGAGCGCACGATCGGCCCGGTCCAAGATGTCTTCAAGCACCGCACACCAAGACGCGTCGTTGACTACGACTTCAAGACTCCTTCGATGCCCTGAGCCGACCCTTAGCCGATTGAGAGGACTCAACGAAGCCGAAGTCATCACCCTGTTCACGCCCTTTGTACCGCACTCTCCATCAACCGCACTTCCGCCTTCCATGGACCCGTTCGAGCCTCTTGGCCGCGCTCTTCCACGACAAGTACGGCACGTACCGTACAGGCTGGACAGTGGCATGACGGAGAACCACGCTGCCTTTCTGCCTTTCTGCGGTGCCGCTGTGATTGTCATTTGCGTCACGGACAACATCATGAGTAGCAACCCTCGAGCATTCGAGCAGCAGGTCGACTTTGCTAGAGATGTTTGGAGGAAGATTTACGACGCCAAATCGATAGCTGGAATTCCGGCCATCATGCTGCTTGTGAGTAGCGACGCAGCTGGGCAAGCGTATGCGAACGCCATGCCGGACTTCCCAGCATTAGTCTTGATCAACGACTACACCACTAAAGCTTTGGCGAATGCTGTACGAGTGCTTTTTGGATGATCGTCTCTACGATACCGAGTCTGCTATCGCCTATGTCAACAGCATCACGACAGTCGAGGCAGGGTGGACCCTTCTCGTACAGCGCATCACGCATTTTTCACCCGCGACCATGTATATTGACCTTTGCCATTGCCTTTTGTTTGTACATTCTTTCTTGGCTGGGGGCAATGTAAGGCATCTCGGCTTTCTTGTAATTGTCTTGCTGGATCTTTCCCTCTAGCGTTGTAAACATATACGGCCTGCAATTGAATCTCTTCGCTTCCATCATTCGAGCATGTACTTTGTGCAGTATCTACAATCAAGATTATTCCAACACACCCTCAGCCACGGTCGTCTTATCCGGCCGTGCGCCTTGTCTGCTAGTCCATATAACAGTATGTTAATGCCCGAAATCGCATAAGAATGCACTCACGAGAGATCCGTGAAACGGTGTTTCATTACCAACACACATGTTCCAATTGTGCCCCAATAGGAGTGACATTAAGGAATGTACACACATGTGTGACCAGTATTAACATTACGTGTAAGTATTAGCCACCTTCCTGAGAGCAGGATGTCCATGATGTCGATGGCCACATTGTTGAAACGCCAACACAAACGCCGCTCTATGCAAGTAATACCATCGCTCAATGTATTCACCCAGAAACACCTGCGCACTGCAGCCTCAACCATGCCACATGCCCATATGCCCCGATCCCATCCCCCACATACCCTCCTCCCTCAATCCTCGTCTATACCCTCAATTCACGGCTCCATAATCCCCCTCCCATTCCCCGCCAACCCACCTCCCAACCTCTCCTTCGCAAAGTACGCCGGATTCGCATCCATAAACTGCTGCCCAGCTTTCTGCGCGCTAGCAGCCAGCGTCTCCTCGTTGCCCGAGAAGTAGTAGAACAAGCGGTTCGCGATGATAGTGAGGTGGTCGGGCAGGTAGAGCGATGCGGCGATTATGAGGAGCGAGAGGAGGAGGAAGAGGACGGAGTCTGTGGGGTGAGATGTATGTTAGTGATGAAGGGGAGAAGAGGGGGGTGGATAAGGGTGGGGGAAGGTAAGGGAATTAGACGTACTGAATATAAACTTCTCGGTTGACGTCAACATGTACAGCGAGAAGGTGACTTCGTATTGATACCGCTTGCGCTGGAACCAGCGGAGGAGCGCGGCTGGGTACAGCATTGCGGCGAGGAGGAGGGAGGAGGCGGAGGCTAGGAGGAGGGCTGTGGCGAGGGATGTGGAATCGAGCATGTGCGACTTGATTGCTACTTCGCGTCGTGTGTGGTGTGTCGCATTTACTGTACTGTGTGCGTGGATCGTTGGTGTTTAGGGAGCTGACGGCTATCAACTTTTGGACGTGACAGGGATGGTAGCGGCGCCGGATGATTTCCGCGCTGCGCCGATGCGCGTCACTTTAGATGGTGGATAATGCGACACTCAAAGACGAGCAAACTGAGTAAATTTGCGCTTCGATGCTATCGCGATGCCTACAGACGCTCTTTACCCACCCTGATACCTCTTTCTTCGCCATGTCCTCCCTCATCCGCACGCGCCTCACCACGCGCCTCCTCCACACCACACCCACCCTACACATCAAATCCCTCCCACCGCGCCCAACCCTCCACGACTCAGACATCACCGAGAAATTCCTCCACGGCTCGGGTCCCGGCGGTCAAAAGATCAACAAGACCTCCTCGGCCGTGCAGCTCAAGCACCTGCCCACCGGCATCGTGGTCAAGTACCAGGACACGCGCAGCCGCACTGTGAACCGCAAGATGGCGCGCAAGATTCTGCAGGAGAAGATTGAGGAGTTGGAGCTGGGGGATGAGGCGAGGACAAAGGTGAAGCAGAGGGAGAAGAGTAGGAAGAGGCAGAGTGCGGAGAAGAAGAGGCGGAGGAAATATAGGAAGTTGGGCGAGGAGGATGTAGAGGGAGAGGGGGTTACGGTTGAAGTGGAGGGTGAGGGTGTTGGGACTGCTGGGAAGGTGATGGAAGATGAGGCCGCACGCAAGGCGTCTGGGGGTTGAGAACGAGGGCACAAGTCTATACATATGTGCACGAGAGAGCAAGACCTAGAAGAAATGCGCTCAAGCACGCGTCGCTGCGATGAGTGGACCATGAGCGTCTAGGCATCGAGGTCAGCACAAAGCGTCGCCAAACTTGCAGCGCAAGAAGCGCGGTGGTTGCAGAGACATGTCACAGCAGCAGGCGAGGAGAGGGGCAGGTTTAAAATCGATGTGATTTTACACCTCTCATGTCCGGTAGTCTACATAGAAGCGCTGGCCAGCAAAAGGCCGTAAACGGCGACGTGGAGTACGTCTCGCGACGGCCTACAGCGACCATCTCGCCGCGAGTGCAGCAGCTACCTCAGAGCAGGATTCAAAGCAATAAATACAAGGTCGCACACGACAGAGAGCCCGCGAGAGCGACGACCTCATGCCGTGAATGTTTTGTGTTCTTGCGAGCACAGGCCAACCTGAAAATTTCTTAGGTAGGACTGAATATACGCATACAAAAACTCTTCCTCAAGCCGTCCGCAAGCGAACCGACACAATGAAAAGTAGCCATAAAAGGCAGACAAGCAAAAATTATCCCGCTGAAGCCCCCGAAGGAGATTCAATTGCAGACCTGTCCGCGCTGTGCAATGCAGCAGATCCACAATGATCGACTGAAAGCATGAGCTCAGTGATCGCAAGAAGGTAAGTATGAGTTCGAACGAAGGGGACGGGCCCGGCTGGGTTTATATACGCAGAATCTGCTGGGACGCTAGAAGGATCACGTGGGAGGCTGGGGGCCTGGAAAGGGACGTGCAAACGGAAACGAAGGGCGGAGATTAGGGGCTGTATGATTGGCTGGAGGTTCTGGAGATGTTGCGATATCGGGAGAAAGAACGTCACATGATATGACGGCCTACGAAAGATTGAATATGGAGAGGACGAAAAGAGTTGGAAAGCGGATGCCAGTGGCATCGACGACAGTGCTGCATGCTGGAACATACGAGCGAAAATGCCGGGATATCTGTCAATCAAAGTAGCCGATGATGGGCAGGCCAAAGCATTATACCATAATTCGACTGTTTACAATTCGACAGGGTCCACTAGTGCCGCGCTAGCGTGATTTGGAGCACTGTGCTCTCCATAGTCCCCTCTCTTCCACCCTCACTGCACCTCCGCACGCAGCCTTTGAGTCCCGCCTGTGCCTCAACTCGACGAACATGCCCGCCATGGCACCACGCGTTGGCTTTGCGGATCTACCACCGGAATTGGTGACGAACATCTTCGCGTTTGTGAGCACATCGTTCCCAAGTTGCGCTCATCAAAACTTACTTAGTACATGTCCGCCTGAAGGTACATCAACGGAGCGTGGCACTCTGGAGTTGCACTTGGAAAGAGATCATGTATCTGATGATGTGGGAATTTTTCGAGGCCGACTTGCGCACGTCGCCCGAGAAGTCGCTTGGGACACTACTGCATCCAGAGTCGGGCATTTTGCGCCACGCCCGAGATATCAATATTTGCGATGACGTTGATCCGATAATGGAGCAACGTGTGCAGCTGCTTCTGTCAGCGTTACCGCCTGGCAGGCTTCGAGAGTTCGAATCCAGTTCACCGCTATCAAGCTTCACCTTGAAGCTGTTGCTCCAGTCTCAGCGCAAGATACAGGCTATATATAGCTTCATTTGCCAGAGAACGACTACATCTTAAGCGACGATGCTGACGGCGTCGAAGAAACTGCGTGGATGCATCCGCTTCTGGCAAGGGTCCAAGACTTGTCACTTTATGTGTTGGCGCAGACTGAGCATACTAGCAGAGCGCGAAAGCAATTTCAGTTTCTCCTCACGCATACGTCACCCCTGGAAGGTCTCCAAGTGGGCAGTTGGCAAGGAGATACGAGTGATGATACGGAACATCACCTTGACCTTGCCGCAATAACTGCCGATTGGGACAAAACATGCGACTTGCCCAAACTCGGTTGGCTGGATTTCATAGCCGTGGACCTAGACCCCGAAGCGAATGGTTCATCGACGACTTTGACCCTGTCAAGCTTAAAGACTTCTACATCAACGGATGTGTCAACATTGTCCCGGCCTTGACAGCTTTGGCAAAAGTCTATTTTTCGAACCCCGGACAGTTAACGGAATTGTGCATCATCTGAGATTCCTCCCAACCCGCGGCAGAAGGACCGATTCGATGTTTGGAGAGGTTTCTGGAAGTGTGTCGTTGTATTCGTAACCTCGAAATCGATAGTGGGCAGAGCCGTCTAATCGACCTGGCCGTCTTGAGTCGTCACGGACACACGCTGCGTTCTTTGGTATTAGGGACTGCTTTGGCCGAGATCAACTTGACGTACTCTCCAGCTAGCATCAAGCCATTTTCCGACATGTGCCACCGACTGAAGTATTTAGCCATCAACCTGCCAGATCCCGACCTCGGATCCATTGGTAGTCTAGCAGCCAACTTCGCATTGAACAAGGCACCCACCGACCTGGCCGATGTGCCGGTAAGGAAGCTCTTTTCACCACGTGTATGAGATCAAGTAGCTGATCTGTTGAAGGCCGTACTTTCGCAACTGAGAACGCTCCATACTCTGCGCATGCTCAATCTACCGACTATTGACTACGGCATGACAGAAAATCCGACAGACTTCGACGCTTTCGAACCCGATGCCGGTGGTGTCATACTATGTCGCATCGCCATGCAGGTCTTCGCAACCGAGGTGTTCAAATATATGCTCTCTCACGGTTCGAGCATTGTTCTTTTCGCAGCACAGCCGAGGGCCGTGACGAGCGCGAAAAGCAGACCTCAGCGAGACATGAATGGGCACCAATGGCCAGAGTACTTCTTCACCAAGGGTAAAATCAGCGACGCTCAAGGTTGTAGCGAAGTCGTAGCCGTCCCGTTGAAAGGTGCGAAACTGGAAATGCCTGAGTTAACAATACTGCTTCACAGAGTCTAGGCTGGAGAGTGCAAAGGGGACCAGTGAGTGATCGGAGAGCCCCCAAGAGTGATATCTCGGCGACTGTTACTGGAGTGAGAAGCAAACGGGGAACATACTGATGCGACGACGAGGAAATGAATGGATGGCCATGACCTACGAGACAAAACCTAGCTCAAGCTATACATCAAGACGAGCTGTGACAGCAGTTGGTACCCAGGCTTTCGATAAGTTTCGTCGGATTATACTAGCAGCTCAATAGTTTGGAGGACATGGCGGGTTGTATCGTACGAGGAGGGCACAAGCAAGCATCACCACACCAGCGCCTATGCCTTGGAATGGTTCCACATTTACAGTCTCATACTCTGCATCCGTTAGAACGTCATCTCTTCACCACATTACCCTACTCCCTAAGTCTGCCATGAGTCAATCGGCAATCAGCAATTACATTTTAGACACGTGTGAAAGGCGCGCCTCGCTCCGACTATCTGCTCATACTTAATCGCTCTAATATTCTGAAGTACTTTGCCATTATGAGATATTCCGAGGACGGCAAATACAACAATACAATTTCGACATAAGTTTGATCCTCCTAGCAGAACTTCGTAAATCTCTTACAAAGGCAATTAACCTCCTTACACCTCATGCGAGTCGATCTAGGCGCAGGCTTTGGGCGCACATTCTAATTAAGCGCATTCGCACTCTAATACTTAATGACTGCGACAACATGTGATGTGCGACTTCCTTTACGCAAATGCCAGCAAAATAGCGTTACCTGCTCCCATTTCCACTCGAATCGTATCCAGCAGTACATCCATCACATTCTTCACGCCGCATCAATCCGTCACATGCCCCTTCGTATCCGAGTAAACAGGCAATTGGTTGCTATCAAGGTGTTTTGCAAGCCTCCTTGATAGCGCAGCACTTGGTCCGCGAAGATCTGCGTCAGTATGTGGCCTGGCTTCGCGTGGATGGTGCTGCCATGGACAGGTTTTGCATCCTCTGTGGTTTGGTGGAAGCTGGGGTGACGCAGACTTGGGAGCTTGGGATGGTCGGAGGTTGGTGGTGAGGCTGAGGTTGGGGGCCGCAATGGCTAGCTCGGTAGGGCGACCAATCAGTGAACCCCGCCACACTAGGCAGCTATTCGTGAACATCGAGGCAGGATGACTCTGGCTGCACAGCCTGGTTGATGGGCGCGTGAACCAGGCTCGACGAACCGCGGTTTTTGTTCCTTTTCCATTGTTTGGAGAAACCATATCCCACCTCGAGTCAAACATATACCTCTGTCTTCCCACCTCCCGAACTCCCTCCGAGAAGCTTGAAGCTCAAATCGACCGTGTCAACCTTCAAGATCCACCGAACGGCAAAGTAGGAGACTCAGCAACAAATACAATCGTCTTCAAAACATGGCGATGCCCAGGACAATGGACGGACTCCCCACCGAGATCCTCGACAACATATTCATCTTCGTGCGAGCAACAATCGACCAGCGCAGCGTCTGCCTCGTCTCCCATCGATGGTGCAATGTCATGACGCCCCAAATCTTCCGGGACTTCAAAACAGACATGCGCCCAACGCCTGAAAAGCAACTGACCGTGTTGACGGATCCAAAGTCCAGGATCCTGAAGGAAATCCGCAAATTGACTATTGGGGATGAATGCGAGTTTCTTCAAGATGACCTGATCTCGCTGTTGGTTAGCATACCAAGCGGCCAACTGATCTCGTTTACCCACGAGGGATTCGCTGCTCCGCTAAGTGAGGACACACTACGGCTCTTATTACAGCGCCACACCAACTTAGATGCGCTATGTGCTACTGGTGTAGTAGGCAAAATCGACTCAGCAGTCTTGCCACACGTAGCGTCCATCCGAGCGTTTTCAGCCATCATACCCAAGACCGTAGACGCCGAAGTTGTCGGCACCTACTTGCAAAGCGCCCGCAATCTAATCAAGATCTTGCCCAAGATCAACGACCTGCGCCTCCGTAGCGGATCAGACCGACGCGATGATTTCGCTCCAATGTTCGAAGGAGAAAACGGCATACTACACCTCCCAGGCTTGGAGCATCTAACACTGCAATCCATCCAAATGACTCCGGGATACGACGCACTCCTCAATACCTTCGATATCTCCAAGTTACACACTCTCTACATATCCTGTTGCGTGAACGTACAGTCCCTCCTCGACCCAATAACAAAAGTCTTCGCGGCAACAAATTCCAAAGGCGCTCTTCGAAACTTCCAAATCTGGTTCAATCAAGATACTTCGCAGTCTTTCGCCGAGGCCCGAGCAGTCGAGAGGTTCCTGAGCGTGTGTCCACCGCTCTCTTTCATACAGGTTGGTGTGTGGGGTCAGCATAAGATCGATGTGTCGTGTGTCTTTAAGCATGCGAGGACTTTGAGGACGCTGGTGCTAGTCACGGGGGCAAAGCATCCTTATGCAGTCTCGGATGTGCAGCGGTTGCTGGGCGTATGTACGCGGCTTGAGCAGCTGGGTCTGGATCTACCGATGCCTAAGCTAGGAAGCACGAGCGGAGTTGCTGAGCCGGTCGCTTTGGGTAGTTCAGGTGCGGGTGCGGCACATGTCAGCGATCATCTAGAGACCTTCTTGGTACATCCCCAAGACCTCATTACCTCAACATCGAATTAACATGCCACAGACCATTCTAGCAACCCATGAACGCCTCGAAGCTATAAGTTTGCTAAGTCTGCCTGTCATAGAATACGGCAGCACCGTAGAAGTCGACGTAGCGTGGTGCCGAGATGCTTTCTTGTCTTTTTCGACAGAAGTCTTGCGATTTATGGCTGAGAATGGCTCGAACGTACGTGTTTTGAATATGAACGCTAATATCGAGAGCGAGGGCGATCCGGACGCTGATGGGCAAACGTGGCCTAATTACACGTACAAGAGATATTGCATCAAGGATGCGAAGGGCGTTTCGAAAGGGAGTGCTCGGCCGCTGTTGAATGCGAGGAGGGAGAATCCTGCGCTCGTTTGGCTTTTGTAGATTGTCAAATCGCTCCCGGCCACCCAAACTGCTCGACTGCAGCAAGCTTTGTTCAAATATTGTGCTCTTTAGCAAGCTTTGTTCCATTGTGGTTTTCAGCAAGCGCGGCGTAAGGTATGATATATATCAGTGTACGAGACTGGATTGACAGACGAACCACAACTTCCATCTTTCCATTCTTATATACTCAAGTGAATTGAACTCACCATGCGGTCACTCACCCTCTGTGAATTCCTCAGCAGCGTTTGCCTGGCTGCCTGGCTGCTGGGCTAGTATATCACCACGCACCTTATATAGCACAATCACCCGCAATCCTGACGCACTTCTTCAACATCAACTCTCTCCCAGTTTCTCACCATAACAACCCCGAAAATGTCTGCGCCAGAAGCGAGCAACCACATATCCGCTCCGAGTACTGCACCCGAAAATGAGCAGTACAAACCTGCATTCCCTCTCATCGATCTCGACAAGCTCGACATCTCTCCCTCGTACCGCCCAATGATCACCGCCATCAACATCGCGGTGCGCAAGATCATGAACAACCCCCCATACGACGCGTCGCACAACTACCAGCACGCGCGGCGCGGCGTCATGAACGGGGTCAAGATCCTGACGCTCGAGTTCAAGACGCACCAGTGGGCGCGCGACGTCGACCCGCTCGTCGTCATCCTAGCATGCCTGGTACACGACATCGGCGACCGCAAGTACCGCACCGAAGGAGACGCGCGCGACCAGGAGACCGTGCTCCTGGACTTTTTGGCGGGCTTCGAGTGTCCAGATGCGCTGCGCCGAGAAGTAGCGCTTCTCGCAGCGAGTGTGTCCTTCACTCTCTCTCTCGAGGAGCCGGAGCTCGTGGCGGCCATTGCGCGCAAGTATCCTGCATTCGGCTTCATCCAGGATGCGGATCGCCTTGATGCGCTGGGCGCGATCGGGCTCACGAGAATGCACATGTTCCACGGGGCGCATAAGGTGTATAAGCATGGGTCGATCGATCAGGGCGCCAAGCTGATGGAGCAGCGGTTCGGCCATTACCCTGGGCTGATGAAAACGGAGGCGGAGGAGCGATTCGAATTTAAGATGGGGGAGTGGAAGGCGCGATTTGCGAGTGAGACGGAGTATTCGTATGTGTGAGGCTCGGTCTGAGGGACGACTCTTCTACAACAATATATAAGAAAAGTGTGCTTTGCGCATTGTTCTGCGAATGAATTGGGATTTTAAGAAGACTGTATGAGAGAAATGTACCAAGCGTCAAGACTCAAGATGTGATCATTGACAAGCCCATCATTGCCGTGCTGCTGTTGACGGTCCAGGAAACGAAGGAAGCCCGAGTCCGCGTCGTGCGAGATTCTACCGTACGGTACTGAACACGAGCGAAAATCGAACTATGTCCGAGGAGTTCGCTGATTCTGCAACGGAAGTCGCGTCGCGTCGCGTCACGTCTCGTCTTGCAGATCGAAGTTTGTAGATATGGGGGCAAACTGAGGTGCAGGTGATACACCGGAAGCTTGCTGCAGACCGAGCGCGGTGTTTGCTGACACGTGCTCTCCGGCTTTCACCCAGCGTACCCTCCGTCCACTATCTCTTCGATGCAAACATCCTTGGTGAGTAGCTTGGACTCTCAACTAGAGATGTACATGAGAAGACTTGAAATGAGTTTCACAGAAACGTATGGAATTGGCGAAAGCAGATATGCTGGTCTAGGATGTTGGGATGGGTATATGAAGTGCGGGTGTGGAATACTACTTATGGGGAGCCGCAAAGGTCGGTTCGACCACGCAGTCCGCCCTGTATTCGGCGAAGGACAACTTGGAGCGGAGAAGCTGCCATATCTCAACGACAAGCTGACACCGTGATAGAGATATCACCAGATGATAACTGTCCGTGAGCTGCAGGTTAGGACAGCATCGCCTCTCCTTGAGATTGAACCCAACGTCGATGATGATGAACTGGATAGTTTTTGTTTCGATGCAAGAAGGTTGTTCATGGATCCTGAACTGGATGGGGAGTAGGCTGCTTGGTAGACATGCTTCAATCCCTCCGCCTCCTCTCAGAGCGCTCATACGGCGACCTACTCCGTGTCTCGCGCTTCGGCCGCCGGTCTCTCGAACGTGATCGAGACCGCTCGTCTCGTGGTTCCCGCTTGAAAGTACGCTCCGGTCGGTCCTCTCGTCGCCTGTGCTCGCGGCTTCTCGAACGGTGCCTCCGCCTGTCGTCCCTGTCCTCATGCCGCCGTCTATCACGCGATCGTGACCGATCTCGATGTCCATGCCGGCGCTCACGATCCCTCGAGCGACTACGTGACCGATGCCTCCTCTTGCGATCACGATCCTCATCTCTATGCCGTCTCGATTTCTCCTTCTTCTCCCTCCGCCGTGCCTTGTCCTTGTCCTTATCCTCGTCCTCTTCAGCCTTCATATTCTCATCCCCATCTGCATCGTCCCTGTTCTTCCCCAGCGGTTCCATATTTGCGTTGTTGCGCTCCGGCACAGGCAGGCCCATGGCAGCGAGCATAGCGTCCTCCTCGGCCTCTTTCAGCTTGCGCTTCTCCTCCTTGATGCGCTCGGCCTCGGCTTCCTTGGACTCGTCGTCGCCCTTGGCGTACCAGTTCAGGTCGCGGCCCTGCTGCCAGCGGCCGACAGGGGCCATGAGCGAGTGGCCCAGGTAGTTTTCGCGCTGGGCGTCGCCTTTGACATCCTCCCACTTGAATTCGGACCGACCGCCACTGTTGTTGTTAGTCATCATTTATGTAGTGATTGTAATATTTCCTTACCGACTACCCTCTTTGCGGACTGTCTGTAGGAGATCCATGGTGTTGGTGAGAGGGTGAAGGTGCGGCGAAATGGCGGAGGTGCCTGCCCTTGAACAAATACAGGGTCCAAGCTCCCTTCCCCACAGCCTTACCTTCAAGCCTCAACCTCAAAGAACAACACCACGAATCACAGACCTCAATCCTCCACGCTCACCCAACATGGCCAACAAACTCCCCCTCCTCGACGAGCAGGACTTCAGCCAGCCCATGTACCTCAACGACCTGCCAGACCAAGACATCAACAAAGCCAACAACTTCAGCTGGTACTTCTACTCGTCGCAATTCAACGAGCCGCAGTCCAACAATTCCGCTGTACTCAATGTCCACAAATTCGACCCGCAGACGTACAACGTCATCCACGACCGCAAGGAATTCGAGTCCCGCGTCAAGGGCATCCCGACGGGCCTGCAATTCGTTGTCGCGGGCGAGCCCCAGGCGGACGGGCAGCCATGGCTCATGCAGCGGCAGTTCAAGATCGTCAGCGAGCCAGAGCCAGAGCCAGAGGCGGAAGGAGAGGCAGAGCAAGAGCCAGAAGACAGGGTGGACACGTACGTCGAGGGCAACTGGTACAACCAGGGCACGCGCATTCTCATGGCCCCGAGCCTGCTAGACGTCGTGCGCGCGCGATTGGTACGAGAAAGACGCGCAACTCGCTTTGTCATTCCGAGCTAACATTTCCGCAGCTTACTGTCTCCACGCGCCTCCAAAACATCGCTGAGCTAAGCCAGAAGATGACGCACTACAGTCCCGCGGGCGGACACTCCTACTACCCGACCACCTTCGAGGCGCCTAAAGCAGCGGGTGGGAGTGCAGTGGGCAGCCCGAGTCTTGCGCCCATGGTGTTGGATCAGCCACATGAGACTACCACTACAGCACCCGTACCCGAAGAACCGACAGACGAGTTCAGCGACGCGCTCTTCATGACGAGTCTGAACCTGACGAACCAGTACGGCGACGAGTACATGGATGAGAATCCACTCAAGGGCGAGCCCGGCGCGTTTGTGTTTACAAATACGCGGAACGCCGTGGATGAGCGCAACAAGGCGGCTGAGGCGGCGTTGAGTCTAGCCAATGCGCCCAAGATGCTTGATATCCAGCCTCCGTCCGTTGCTGCGACGCCACTACCGGCTGCTACGCCCGCCGCTTTGGAGAGCCACAGTCGTAAGGGCAGTGTGGCGCCCGATGAGAAGAAGAAGAAGAAGGAGAGGAGGAAGAGCAAGGGCTTGGCGAGTCCAACGACGCCGGGACCTGGGATACCGCCAGCTGCTTGAGAGGTGGATTGATTTGTTTGGCGTTCTGGTTTCGTTTCTTCATGATACCCACATTTTGCATATATCACACAAGCTTGTTCCTGCAATTCTACAATTAATCAACATCTCTTACTCTCATCTTCTCCACTCAACACGCCCCCTTTCCAACCCCCAACCCCTCTACCCCCCCATCCTCTCCGTCCCACATCCCCCCAACAATCCAAATTCCCCCCTCACATCCCCAAACCCCAAATCCGCAACCACCATCCTCGCCACCGCCCTCGCAAAAACCGGTATCTGCGCCATACCTCCACCGTTAAACCCAGCTAGCATCCACTGCGTCTTCGCGCCAGGTACCCTCCCCACCCAACACCTTCCGTCCGTCGTGCTGCCCATAATGCCGACCCAGATCGAGTCCGGAGCTGCGTTGCTGTCGGACCAGCCTAGGAAGGTGCGCTGCATGTAGGCGGTGCGCCAGTGGTTTTCGATGGGGGGTGGGAAGGGGGTTGCGTCGTCGAAATTACGGTGCCTGGAATACGATATTAGCGAGTTGCTTCTAATCAAAGGGGAAAAAGAAGGAAGGAGGAAAGGCAGGGGAGTGCAAAAAGAGAAGTTTACCTACCACAGTGCCTTGTCGTCACGGAAATGCCAGCCTCCGCCGCCGACGACGATGCTGCCGTCGGGCCGGGGGTTCAAGTAATCCACGCCCGTGGACTGCGCGGGGCTGAAGTGTATGTTGTACGTGTTGTTCAGGTGTGGGTGAACTGGATGCGGAGTGCGGATGTGACATGCCATGCCCTTGACTGGTGTGATAGTGTCTTTGAAATGCGGGAGGATACCTGCTGTCCATGCGTTTGTTGCGAGGACGACTTTGCTTGCGCGAAGGGTGCCGCGCGGCGTTGTGAGGATACTTCCTGTACCGTCGGATTGTTCGTGGAGTCCTGTAACCGCCGTATGTGTCTGAACATTGAGATTCCCCGGAAACCGCGCTACAAGGCGTGATAATAGGCCAGTGACAAATTTATACGGCCAGAAAGACGCGCATGGTACGCTAAACGCCCCAATCGCACCCTTAATCCCCGTGACATTTTCCGCCATCTCGCCCGCTACATAACTCCTCTCTCGCGCCCATGTTTCTCCGCGCTTTTGCGCCTCGTCGTATGCGGCTTTTATGGGCGCGAGTTCCGCTTCGTCTTGGAAGACATCGAAGCTCCGACGGAGCTCGAATTCACACTCGGCGCCTAATCCCGCTTCGTCCCCTATGACACCAGCCAATTCCCTAATAACACTGTCCACGAACACCGCCAACTCATTTCTCCCACCTTCACCCGAGCCGGACTTCAAGCCAGCCAGCGTCGCAGTCTTGACTTTGGCGTGCCCGCCATTACGCGCTGTGGCGCCTGAACACAAGTCTCGCGCTTCTAATAGCACTACACTTGGAATCCCCCCATCTCCTCTCCCTTTCTCGTTTTCTTTACTAGCATTCCTCAAAATCCAATACGCCGTCAAAATGCCAGCCATGCCAGATCCAATAATCGCAACATCACACTCAGACGGTAGTTCCGGGGTCGAGCGTAGATTTGCGTGTTCGGAGGGTTGGCTGAGCCAGTATGAGGGTACGGAGTTGGGGACGGGGAGGATTTGGGGGGATGGTTGCGGCGGTGGCGGGTCATGAGAGATGGGCGTGCTGGGGACGAGGCGGAGGACCATTTTTGACTTGCTTGAGAAGAAAAGAGACAGCGGAAGGAAATTCAGACGATGCGGGGCGGGATGAATGAGGTTTGGGATTTGGGCGGAGTGGAGATGCTGTGGAGTGGTAAATATATGAACAATATTGCCTTGTGGATTTGGATAATTTTACCATGTGCTCCGATCGGTATTCGGACTAAACTGCGTATGTGTGTGTCGATAGCAGGCATTGCTCGATCGAACGTCATCTAAGCACCTTCCGTATCCGTCGGTGAATAACTGCGATACGATACGACCATGAAGCCGTCTAGCAGCTTCCAGGTGTCGCATAGTCCGCGGTGCGACAACCTCGGTGTTAGCCAGTCAGCATCAAATCACATTGCAGTAGGAACATCTTTGAGTGGGTAAATCCCGGACCGTCGCATACCTTTCTTTTGGTGAAAGGAACATGCTTAGGTCTCCGACGGATACGAGTCTTGACTAACTAATCATCCCTGACTGTAGAAGCGAATCCCATTGCCTCCACTTTCCATGCCACAAAAGAAAAAATGTAATAACTCCATCCCATATGCCGCTTTCCGCTTCGCTTTCCAAATCGTATATATCAGTTTGTTTTCATTCCGCCCAATGCAAGCTTCCTCGACAAAAAGTCCCAGCGACACCCCAAGATATGTAACAAAAGAGAAAGATACCAAGTCGAACAGAGTGGTTGGCTGGGTGGTAGAAGCGAAAGGGTATGATGCTGGCCGAGGTGAGAGTACAGGTGTAGAGCGGAGAAGGAGGAGACAAAGAAAATGGTATCTCTACAGTTACAATCTGGACTTGATGAGGGGTATTGGTTCGTTCCGGTGAGGGGCAAGATTTCTGGCTTCCTTCGTACAACGCGCGCTCCAAAGACTAAGGAAATAAAGGAAAGGGATGATAAAGTGTCAAGACTACAAGTGGCAGGCGGTAAGCCTACCACACCCACTCAAGGTCGCCAATGTCGTCGTTCTCCTGAACTCGACTGGATTGTTGGCGCCAATCTTTGCTCTTGTACCAGTTGTCCACCTTCTGTTCCCAGCCACCATGAGTCGGAGTCTTCGTCGCGGTCTCAGGTGAAGCAGGGCCCCAGTGGGTTGGTCGTCTCCAGGTTCCGGTCCGGCTCCGCTTCCTGGCGGAGGTCGGGAGGGATTGAGCCTGCTTTGGAGACTTGGGCTTTGATGGCGTCTGTGGCACCGCCATCGCTTGAACAGCCGGACCACGCCTGCGATCGCCGAGTGCAGCCCACTTGTCAGCGGCGGAGCGCTTGGCAGAAGGCGAACGACGGGTCTGGTGCTCCTCGAAGACAAAGCCGGTGTTCTCGCTGATATGGTCGACCACGGTACGGTTCTTTGGCGAACGGCTCCTGCTGTTGTGGATCATGGAAGGATTCTTCAATTCCGCCAGACCACCACGAGGAGTGGAGACACCAGAGCCAGCTTCGGACACAACCTTCTTGACTTGCTTTTCAGCGGCCATAGGAGTGTAGCTGTTCTCGAGCTCAGCGATGAATTGCGCGTCGTCATCTTCCTCGTCCCAGAGGTCGCTCCAGCTCTTGGAGAAGACGTCACGCTTCTTACCAAAGACTGATGCCATGCTGTTGAAGGGCTTGGCCGGAAGCGAGCCGGAGATCGGCATCGGCTTGGACCGTCTGACGTGGAGCGACTCCGGTTGGCCGACGTTGGAAGACTTGAAAGATAAGCCCAAACCAGAGTCCACAAAAGATACGGCAGAGGCGGTATCAGGCTTGACGGCATAAGAGTAGCCTGGATAGATGTCGTCGGTGTAGATCTCATTATCTGGGATAGCAGATAATTGACGAATTGGCTGCGGTGGCGACATGGCTAGAGCCTTGGCCCATGGGAAAGAGCCACCATTGTCAAGCTGAGGTGTGCTGATGGACGGGGTCCTGAGAGGTTCACGGTTCGCGCCAACGGCAACGACGTCACGCTCCTCGGTACAGAACTCGTCCAGGCTCTCCTCATCGGTAGTAAAGGTGATGGCGCGAGCAAGGGCATCTTTCACGGCAGTGAGGTCACGCTTCTCGGGGTCGATGGCGAGGCAGCTCCTGATGACTTCGAAGGTGTCTTGCGACATGTTGGGGAAGACGTCAAACAGGCTCTGGCGGTCGAGAGCGAAGTCGGCATAGAGGGGATCGGACGTCGCGGGCACGGCGAAGGGGTTGCGTTGGAACAACACATTGAGAAGTACGATGCCAATGGCCCAAATGTCGGCCTTCGCGGGCGAGTAGCCAGCATTGGACGGGTCGTACTGCTCAGGAGCCATGTAGCGGTCACTGCCAACAGCAACCTCCCAAGACCAAGTATCAGACGTGGCGAGACCAAAGTCACCCAGCTTCATTGAGCCAGACTGGGTGAGGAAGATGTTCTCGGGCTTGATGTCGCGATGGTAGATGCCCTTTGAATGGATGAACTCGAGGGAGCCGACCAGCTGCATCATGAAGTCGCGAACATGTTCGGTTTCCAGGGGGCCCTTGTCGAAACGGATGGCCTCGTACAGGTCGCCGTTCGAGCAGAACTCCAGAACGAGGTAAATGTGGTTCTGGGACTCAAAGGACTGTAGCAGATTGACGACGTTGTCGTGAGAGCCGAGGCGGAGGTGAACACCAAGTTCCTCGGAGCGCTCGTCGACGGAGAAAGCAGAGGGGCAATCGACGGCCGCGGTGGGCTTGGTAATGACCTTGATAGCGACATTGTCGCCGGTTACCAAGTCCTTGGCCTGGAAGACCATGCCAAAGGAGCCATGGTTGAGTGGAGAGATGGTCTCGTATCGACCATTGAGCACAACGCCTTCGTAAAGCTGATTGCGCATACACTCCATATGGACGACGGGGAAAATACAAGTTTAGCTGCCGAGGAGGACTTAAGAGTCTACCGGTGGTTAATCGCTCAAAACAGATGGATGCTCGATGCCGATGCAAACAAAGGGAGGACAACCGTCGACCCAAGAGCGATACACTGTCGGACGTTTCGGGTGCCGGATATGTGAAGATAGCAATAAATGGTTATGATGGGTCCGACCGAGATGGTTTGAAGGTCGTCAAGTAAACAGGCTGCAGGCTGCAGTGGGCCGCTCCGGAGGGTACTGAAAGCAACGCGAAGTCGTCGGTAATATGCACAAGGGGTCCGTCGACGGTAAAAGACAAGGAAACAATCAAGAGAGTGTGGTTCTCATTGGGCGGTATTAAATGCGTATGGATAGCCCGAGTCTACGAGCAATCGGGTAGGGCGAGTCGTGCGGAGTCGTAGACGTCCGAGAGAGGGAGGGAGTAGCTGCGTAAGGAGGAAGAAAATCGTAACACGTGGAAGGCGTGGGAAGGCAGACAAGAGGTTGTTGTCTGATGACGCTTTGTCGAGGTGAGTCAGGTGCACGGACTCAGTGGAGCTGGCTAGCGATGACTCGGACGGCGACGAGAGGCTAGAGTTGTCGGCTTTCGCTGGAAGAGATGTCTGATCAATGGAGCATCAAACGTCTGTTCCAAGAAGCTGGTGTGCGGCGCAGGTAGGTGAGGTCGAGGTGACGTGAGGTGCGAGTAAACACGAGGCTGGCTGTCGGGAAGGTATCGGATGATCCAGGCAGCTCGCTCTCTATATCACATCAAATCAATGACCGGCGTCGGCTTGTATATGGTCGACCAGATGGGAGTAAAGTGTGGTGATGGTGGTGAGGACGAGAGATGAGCCCAGGAAGGGGTGTTGTTGTTGGTGGCTCAGCTGTGCGGCGGTTGCGGAAGGAACGAATGGAATGCGGCAATTATTAGGGCAGCAGCGGAAGGCGGAAGGTGCGAGGTGTGGAGGAGGAAGCAACGCTGAGCTTGCGAACAAGACGAAGGAGGTCAAATTGTGGGTGTGATGTTAGGGCGGCATCTGTACGGTTGTGGTGGTGAGTGGGAGCGGGTAAAGGAGGGCGGCTTGAGGTATATGACAAGCTGCACTTGGCCGCACACCCTCTAGCCAACAAAGCAGCAGAAGGCGGTGTCACACACGCTATGCCACATGTGTCACCCCTGTCCGATTTGGCCATTCACCATCGCTCGCCGTTAGCGCACAATGCCAAGTCATGCCGGCCCCCGAACCCTGGCAGGTGATGCAAGCCACGCCATTGGGACTAAAGCAGCATCCACTTTCTAGCAGGTTCTCTGCCAACCTCGCACCTTTGTCCGCCTTGCTTGTCCAGCCGGATCAGTCGGGGTCACGGCTTTCAGTCGTCTCTTCGGAGAGATTACGTGCACAATGCATTCATGATTGATCAAAGGACCCGCTGGCGATGACTTCGTGAAGACAATGACGCTGACCTGGTCCATGGACGAAGGCCCGCCCGCTGAAACATCGGCCCTGCTTCATAATAATGGGCGTTGGCGAGTGCCCTCTGGACTGGGGACATGGCGCTGCCTTTGTGCGTGTGCCATCCCAAGTGCGCTCGCGCTGAACCCGGCCTTGATCAGCAGAGACGAACGTCAGCCGGGCGCCTTTTGGCACTACACGCCGCTTTGTGAGCACGTTACACAGACAAGCTGCCACCTGGCTTCTATTGGACGGCCCTCGGCAATGTCCACCCTCCACCACGAGGTCCTCCAACAGGACCGTTATCTCTCGTTTATCGAGATGCTTGCCACTTCGGACCAAGTGCTGTAGGCTTCCTCGTTCTCACGATGTACGGTTCAGGGGCGATGCGCCTCAATAATGCAGCTTGACAGGTGTTTGGAAGCTGGCGCCGCAACTGGCTTTGGTACGCTTGTGTCCCTCGAGGCCTGCGTCAAGCACGGTCGGGCGGGTAGCGGCTACGGAATCAGACGTCTGGGAATCTGGGGAACTCATGCTCTGTTGAATTCGTTGCAAGCGCCCCATCAGTCGCAGTATCGTGCCCTCTACACAGTGGCTGCCATGCAGTGCCCCGGTGGAGATGAAACAAAGTCGGTGAAGCCAGCCTCGCACGAATAGTAGCCCTCTTCATCTGCCTACTTTTCTCGTTGTTGTCTGTTGTCCGGCCCCAGAGAGCCTGGATTCCTTCGCCCAGCCGCAGTAAGCTCGCGAATGCACTCTAATTAGAACCTCGCAGTAGCCTGCAGCGTCGTGCATGCTCTTTGCCACCACGGAAGCGTGCTCGACAGGTACTCGACGGCTCCATAGAGACTACTGCAGGTGGCATACAGGTGGCCTTTCCTGTTGTTGAACTTGAGTATCCACTCGTTCCTGAATGCTTTTGGCGGTGTGGACCGACAACAAACTTGTAGAGACATCATCACGTTTTGGCAAGCTCTGCGGCCTATCAGGTTTTGAAGAAATGCGCGATTAGCGTAATCCTGCTACATCGCTGGCAGGTGGATCTCCTGTGGGCCTGCGGACACTATGTATCCGTGGTGTTGGAGAAAGTGGGCATCAGATTTATGAAGATCATGGTACTCTTGCATACCTCCTCGTCTCTTCAACAACGAACACTGACAACACATCCTCCATAGTGGATCAACTGTGTTCTTGCGACATACGGTGAGCTCTCGTTACAACCTTGTTTCAGTAGCATCGTGATCGCAGTGCTGGAAACTAGGGAATCATGAGGTGCAAATGAGTGCTTGTACATCGCGGATGCTCGATCGCGCGGATGGCTTCTTCGAGCACTGACGGAAAACTCTGCACTCAATAAACACGTTAACGGAGTACCTCTCTTGATTCGGCATCTTCGCAGTGTGTTGTTATCGCGACTGTGCACCTTTCTCCCTATGAACTTGACCGCTACCTTTGGTGTTCTTGCTGCGTCCAGATTGCACCACTCAGGGCCTGAGGCAGACACACAGATCGCAATCACCAGAAAACTCTTCTACACACCGCTCTTCACCGCTCGCAACTCAATAGACAACCGCCAACATGTCTGCCGCGGCCCTCGATGCGTCGCGATGGAAGACATCTGAGGTTGTACTGCTCGACATTGGTAAGTTCATGCGTCTTGCCTCCTCGAGTCCGCCAGAACACAACACACGCTGGGGCGGAAACTGCTGCAATCAGCCTCCACCAACCTTTGCGATGCATGCAGTCTTCCGGTTCGCTGGCCAGGCCAGCGTCCTCGGGTCACGACAGACAAAGACCCACGCTCTGGCTCGCGCTGTCTCGCTGTACTTGCCCGGGCGCTTCTTCCCCAGGTTCTGCCTACGCCACTGCGACCTTTGCCATACGGGTGTCTCAATCACGCACTCCAATTATGCTTGCGACCGTTATGAGGACACCATGCTGACCAAGTCTTTCGCGTTGCGTAGAGGGGACGATTTCCAGTATCTCCTTTGTCAAGGATGTTATGGTAAGCTTTCAACTTACGTCAAATCGCGTCTTCTTCTGCAGCGTTGCGTTTTCCCCGCATTCGGACATGCGATCAACGAACACCAAGCAGTCGAGAACCCGTGACGGGCCGCATCTCCAGGTGACACTTCTCGGCAGTCGTCAGGCCACTGGATTATTCCTTCTCCTGCCTTCCAGATGCGATTCTTCTCCTGCATTCGGCACCTGGGTTCTATGGAGATCGCCACGCTTCCATCACCAGTCCAGTCACGCGACGCGTGCGCCTGTCCTTCCTATTACCCGTAGCTCACGATAGCCGCAGTATCCGTACGCACTCGGTCGTCTGAGGAAGCTAGCTCGCGACTCATGGACCGATGCGGAGTTCCAGCAGTTCGTCGCCGCATTTCCAGAAGAGACGAAGCAGGACGCAGACACTCTTATCGCCCACGTCGAGGATCTAACTCGCCGAGATATCAAAGCTGTGTATTTGAAGCAACTCCAAGGTAGGCTATCAGATGCTCCCCTCTCTCTGTTTCGAGCCAGCTGGCATTCCTGCCCCTGTCTCTGGAGTCTTGTTGTACGACTCCAATTCGTCCAGGGATTTACCGTGCCGAGCTGGCCGACACCGCGCTGCCCTAAGTCTTTAGCGTGGATCGACAAAAGGTCATTCGGCGGACGACGAACACCGAAGCTATCTAGTGCACCTAGCTGGCGATAATCGCCATCGCTATCAGGTCCCTTGCGATGCGATAGCCTTACGGCTATCGACTGGAAGTCTGTGTAGACAGGGCCACATCGCTGTCCCCTTTCGAAGCCTCGCTCCAAGTTACATTGATAGCAGCTGCATCAGGAGACTGAAAATGACTAGTTCACCCTGACTAACACCGTTGCAGGTCGTCTTTGGACTACAGGCTTCAGTGATGGCGATCTCAAGACACCCCTCTTCGACGATGTCGTCCCCACATTGGAGGACTGGAAGAATGCGGGCAAGATCCTAGCGATCTTCTCGTCCGGCAGTCTGCAAGCTCAACTGCAGTTCTTCACGTACGTCCAGGACGGTCAATCGACCAAAGATATCAAGCATCTCTTCTCCGCACACTACGACACTGTCAATGCAGGACCCAAACTAGAGAAGGCTTCCTATGAGAAGATCTGTCGAGAGCTCGGTGTCGATGTGTCGATGGTCACTTTCTTGACTGATAACGTCAAAGGTGAGTCCGGCTCACCTTCCTACGTGAATCACAACACCAGCATATCATCCCTACACGTCATAGCATTTGACTGCGCCATCCTTACAACCGACTCACCCCCCATCCACATAATTCGCTCATCTGCGCAAACTCAAACAATCCCAAACGGCGACTATCGGTCCCGATACATTGGAGATCTCCCAATCTATCTGTCGACTGCTGATTAGATAACCCCGCTCTGTTCGAACTCGTCACCCTGTAGGCATGCTGACTGCTCAATCCCAGAGGCCGAAGTTGCCACGCAAGCGGACGTGTACTCCATAGTCGTCGATCGCCCGGGCAACGCACCACTGTCCGACGAGTCAAAGGCGCGATTCGCTGTCATACAGAAGTTGACCGACCTGCCTTGAGTGCATCGCGGAGGTCCAGCTGTCGTCTAGATATGGCATATGATAACGACATGGTAGCGCTGCAAGGGCATTTACACGAATTCAACCCACGTTTCAGCGTACGCGGCTGCTTACACACGTGACCTTTTGCATTCTTCTCACGCGAGCACTTTGTTCACGTGTTGCAGGAATGCTGACACATTGTACAATGCGGGCGCAAGGTTTCGGCACTGTCGCACGATGCGATCTGTCGTTGTGTTTCAACGGGTGAGGTTGTCGCTTAGACTTGCCAGATGATGGTGTGGGGAGCTTCAGAAGGGTTTGTGAGAAGAGATCTCTATATAGTGAGACTCAAATTTGTATATTGGTATATTCTCGTGGCAAGCAAAAACGACTTGAAGCAGGTTTCTAGGGATGAAAGCAGAAGCCAAACTACTTCAGTCACAAAACACACACTTCCGCCATCCATACCAATCACCAACATCTCCTTCCTCTCACTCATGCTTAAATTACCACCCTTGCTTCTCTCTTATTGCTTTCCAAATTTCCCCTTCCAAAATTTCGTAATGGATGTCTTCGTTCCAAGAGACATCGCTGCTTCTTTCATGCGTTGGTGAGATGTCTCATCATCTTGCAGTCCATGTGAACAATGATAGAGGCTCACGGAACCATGTACCATAACACCCACAGCACCTGAGCCACTGAAAGTGCAGCCTGAGACGTTCACCGCGCCATTTGTACCGTCACGCTTACGAACTGAGGGCCCTCTGGGACGATGAGACATCATGCGAATGCCTTTGGTTTTCCTCCCTCTCAGTCTCCTGCCAGTCATTGGTGCCACTGCGTGAAGGCTAAGTGGAATCCGAGAAACGCGACACGAGTGGTTGAGCGAATACTTGTAGTGATCGATGCTGTTGTGCATGCGATTCTGCAGCGACTGAGAACTCAACGGAGTTATGCCATGGCCTTGGATCATGTTTTGCGAAGGTCGTTCCACGTTCAGACCAACGTGCTTGGAAAAGGGCATCGCGACGCTCCGTCATCCGCTGAAGCGAGAGTTCTGTTTCCACAAGAACGTACAGACGACTGTTTTCGATAACGAAAGCCTCCACAGCTGGCGCGAGATTATTCCTCCTTTTCAACGCCGCGAGTTGGTTGACCATCAAGAGTTGTCGCGGTGTGGAAACAGCGCATATGCAGGAAGAATTGAAGGATTGAACTGAGGTTGTATTAGGTGAAGCTACGAGCAGTATGTACACATGGGTAGCTGTAAACAGCGCTAGTGCAGAAAAGGCAGCGTCGTCTCAACAGAGGTTAGGTGCCACTGCACGTGAGGCAAGAGAAACTTCCAAACCGTGACAAGAGTAGATAGTCAGCACTGAAGGGTGCCACGTGTAGTCCATTTGGCCACTGGGGCAGATTGTCTGCGAGGTGCTTGGTGCTCCCGAAAACCTCCCACACCCATTGGACACCGTCCAAAGTTGCCTTCTTCATGCGGAATAGATCTTCCATCTCTTTCTGCACAACTTCTGCCTCTTCATTCAAGCCAAACAAGCTCAACGTACAGTGGATTCTTATAGCCAGAATGTGGTCAAGTAAGGAAGCGCAAAGAAAGCTCCTAACATCTCCTTCTCCTACATCTTGAAGAAGCCTGTTCACAAGCCAGTCCACTGTATCGTGTTCGATCGCATCGTGGCGGGGTAGGAGGAAGCTGTCGCGGTCCGCATTCCAAAATTCGCTCAGAGTGGGCGCGCGCGCGTACAAAGCACCACGCTGAAGAGGTGTCAGGCCGCTCATACTGCTATTCTGTACCTGGATGAAATAAAGAGCATCCATCGCGAAGACCCTGAAGAAGTTAGGTCTGTGAAGTTGCGCAGAGTCTGTTAATAGGCAAGCAAAAGTGCAATGTGCGCAAACGCATTACCACGTTTGTTGAGCACCGAGCAAACGAGATGTTTGATATCTGCGTGGTCAACTATATCGTCGCAACACCAGATTACATGTCGTGCATAAACAAAAGTTGTATTATGGAAGTTGGAGTTATGGATCGCTGTAGTGGATCGGGCGCCCACGTTACTGCCCGAGTGAGTTGAGGTTCGAAATAGCGTCATTGTGCTTCACCTCGATCGCTTCGACTCAAGGAGACCGATCTTCTCTACCCAAGAGAGTTGCAGCCCTTGCATCCACAACCTCTTGATATGGCACCAAGATCCCAAGAGTCTTGTGCAATGGTCCTGCCATGACCACCTCGCGGTCGACCATCTTTCGCGACTTCTTCACATCACGCTTTTCACCGTCAATTCCTTCCACCTCATTGTTTGCACGCTCAACTGCTGCATTCCACTGCTTAACAGCCAAAGTTAAGGTAGGAGACAAGCCTAGTCTAACCGTCTCGCACTGTGCGTAGAATGCATCAAAGTCAATCAATGCAATGACGTATAGGGGGTACGAAGACACAGATTTTCCAAGCATGTTGATATGACGGGAGGTATATCTGGAGCTGTTCCTTTCGTCTGCCTGCGTTTTGTGTCATTTGAAGTTGCATGTGCGATACTTTGTGTCTCGTTGATAGGGCTCACTCACCGACTGATGATCTTATTTGGTGCATCGTGGTCTTGTCTTCTTCGAAGGGGTGGGCTTTGCACGCAGTGCCCTGTGGTTTTGTACGCTGGGCTTGGGGCTAGAAGTAGCGAGGCTAACGTCAGCGCCCCACAAACTTAAATCGATCGGACGTTCACGTCATCGTCGAGGTTCGAGCGGAATAAAGCCCACGAGGTCGTGTGTTCATATGCGAGGACGTTCCCCAGCAGATGCCTTTCCATTCTCCCGTAACTACTTCAGGCAAGCACTGTTGTTCAACATGCAACAAGACTTACTCGACCAATAGCCATTTGCGTCGACATCAGGCAACACGTGAGGCTCATTTACTCATTTGAGCTCTTTCGGCTTACCATGCCCAGATTCTGGCAGACAGAAATTGACATGCCCCAAATGCAACACACAATTTACCAGACGGTCTGTAGCATAGGCATCAACGTCATATCGATGCTGATGTGTGACAGAGATCTGGCTCAACGACACGTGCAAAAATGTTACACTCGAGGCTCAGAGATCATCCTGCCTATGTTGCAACGCGGCAAGAAGCGATTGTCTTGCGATAGATGTTCCCGACGCAAAGTTTCATGCGATGCCCGCGCGTCATGCATGCGCTGTCGCTCTGCCTCAATAGAGTGCACCTACAAACGATATGTCATGCTTCAAAGTGAGGAAACAGATCTGAATTCGTTCAATGGTTTTGAAAAACACGCCGGAGAGTATTGGTGGCTAGCGAGGACGCTGCTAAAGGTAGAGCAGTCCGGGGACCGAAGCTGCCGTTACATGCATCTTACGCCGTCAGACTCTGGGAAAGATTTGCACCATTTCATTGGCAAGTATAGGAACTTCACTGGGTAGGAACTCACGGTGCACGGGCAGACGTAACCACCAAGGCCACTAGACAGCTAGCTAGCGCTCAAAAGTGTTTGTTGCCCGAGTGTTGTGGTGAACGGACAATACTGAATCTAACGAAACCTGTTGATCGATCCTACATCAATGTAGTCATTGCTGGAATCTGCAACAATTCGCACTAGTCTGTCATGAAAGAATGGAACAGTCTCCACCATAGCACTGTGAAAGCTCACCTTCTCCAATCATCTACATTTGGTCAAGAAAGTTAGTGCCTAGGAGCTACAGATTACGCTTGTTGTGGTAGACTGACGGACGTTGCGAATGCGTCGGCCGCCGTGAACACCGCTTGGTTTCGCCCGATCTAATCATGAAGCTAAACTAGCTTTCATATGCAATGTAATACCGTACTGCAGGGACCACATAACCAGTTAGAGCTCCATGAGTTGATGACGTCCTGAATCCAGACTCGCACAGCAAGGCACATTAGCTTTGAGATCGTGGTCCATTTTCCACGTCAGCCTATGCTCAGTATAAGACTGGCATCAATTCCCATATCTTGTGCTATAACTGCACCAGCTTTCTTGCACCATCTTACAATCAGTACTTTTACACAGCACAAAGCCCACAACCCACAATGGTGCCACAAAGTGACGATAGCTTTGCTGTCCGCCAATCTGGTGCTTACCGCAATCTACCCACCTTTCCAAATGTCTCGGGACTCACGGCCATCGTTCCTGGCGCAACGGGTATCTCGGGCTGGAACACGATTCGTAGCTTGCTCGACTCTCCAACACGTTGGACTAAGATCTACGCCATGTCCCGCAGCCCACCAAGCAAAAAGCTGACAAATCTGCTCTCGGAGCAGCAACGGTCGCACATACAGCATCTTGCTGTCGACTTCTCGCGCAGCCCTGAAGAAATTGCACAAGTGCTCGAGCCAATCCACGAGCTCGACCCATATGTGTTTTTTTACGCCTACTTGCAGCCGAAAACTGAGGGCGATGAGAAGGTGTGGTCGAACACCGACAAGTTGGAGGAGGTGAACGGCAAGTTGTTCTCGTCGTTTTTAAAGGCGCTTGAGATTGCGGACGTGGCGCCGAAGAGGATCTTATTGCAGACTGGAGGGAAGAATTACGGAATACAGCTTGGAAGGGGACCGCAGCCTTGCGTCGAGTCTGATCCGCAGCCGAGACACATGGGTCCGAATTTCTACTACGTGCAAGAGGACAGCCTGGTCGACTATTGCAAGCGCCATCCGAAAACATCATGGAATGTGATACGTCCTTTCGGAGTGATGGGATCAGCTCTGAAAGCACAGATGAGCGGGCTGTACCTTTACTGCGTATACTCCGCGGTGCAAGCACACAAGAACGAGCCGTTGTACTTCCCCGGAGACTGGAATGCATGGCAAGGCCCAGCGCCGATGTCTACTGCTCGACTTACGGGCTACCTGAGCGAATTTACTGCTTTGCACGAAAGTTGTAAGGACCAGGCTTACAACTCCGTCGACTCGAATGCAATGACATTTGAGCGCTTCATGGCCGAGCTAGCGCGCTGGTACGGCAATGAGCAAGGCGCGGTCGGTCCGCCGGAAGACATCTCTAAGTTTGAAATCGTCCAGCTGGATGGTGGCAAGGGTCGTGGGTACGGCGTGCCCGTAACCACAGGCTCTAGCTTCAAGATGCTGGAATGGGCACAAAGGGATTGCAACAGGAAAGCTTGGAGGGAGATCATGGATGCATCCAGTGGGGATATCACGAGTGATCCGTTCGAAGAGACTGTTGTCAAAGATAATTTTCAATTGCTTGATATTTCCTTTTCCATTACGGTTACCGCGAGTATGAACAAGGCGCGATTACAAGGTTGGACGGGGTTTGCGGACACTCTTGAGGCTGCTTTCGAATCAGTGAAAGAGATGGTAGGCATGGGACTGCTGCCACCTGTTTCTGCGGATGCGGCACGTCCGCTGGTTTGAGCTGCGGTGATTCTGTCTTGGTGCGTTAGATACTTAATGTACTCTGAAGGTAACGTATTCCACCAGCGCGTGGGTCAGCCGATTTTACTAGTAAAAACAGCATTTCTTGGCATTGCTATCTTAACAACT
>Ga0265780_10000456_pt1 | contig 63533 bp, 45 predicted proteins | sample P1T30metagenome_FD_192432 | JGI IMG/M metagenome (GOLD analysis project Ga0265780, IMG submission 192432) | Plant litter microbial communities from East Loma Ridge, Irvine, California - P1 T30 | ecosystem: Environmental > Terrestrial > Plant litter > Unclassified | place: USA: California... | reverse complement strand
ATCTCTGAACTTCATCTTTGAGCTGGCGGACTCGTCAAGTTAAACGATCGACACACGGAATATCACGGTGATGTTCGGGAAACGTAAAGGGGACGTAAGTATCAACAAGCAGACAGACAGGTTGTGGTAAAGAGAAGTTGTAGTCAGTATACGTGCCAGCTCGCAATATCGCAGCTTCAGCCGACACGGAGAAACTCCCCCTCTCAGGGCTGCAGTAGTTGCATGCAAGGCATCATGCAGAGGCTAAAAGACAGACAGGAGGATGGGAATTCTTTGCAGAGGGGCTCCATCGATTTTCGCTTCAGAACAATCAAAGAATCTCAAATAAAAAGAAAGACGTCGCGAACGAGGAGGAGGGAGGGATCTTGATCTTGTCTATGCCGCGGCCCCGAATCGATCGGCAACTGCAAAGCTTTTGAATGACGTAGTCTGCCGCATACTGGAATGCAACAACGTGCATGGTGGATAGGTGTAGCGAAGATCATTGATTTAATGATCGGTGACTGTCTGTGATCGATGGAAAGAGACGACAATCGACGAGAAGCTCACGCGTCTTGAAGTGTCTGGTAGATCTACATGGGGACCACGGCAGGGTCAACATCTCTTCCCGAACACCGACACGGATGTCTTCGCTTGCCGAAGCCGAGCAAACAGGTCTTGGCCGGTTCTTCCTCCACTCGACTTCCGTCAACAACGTAAACCTTCTTGGGATCTTCAAACATCACGCCGACCACGTCAACTCATCATCCACATCGGGTCTATGGCATCCGTGCATCCGTTCACATACGACCATGACGCCCAATGCATCTCGAAACTACAAAGATGTTTCGATTACAACTGATGCTCGATCCTTCCTGTTTCATCCCTTCATACCAACTATCAGGATCTGAACGAATTCCTAAAAATGCTTCTCCACCAAATCGACCTTTACTCCGCCTCCGGCACCCTCATCGTTGCCGTGAGCGCTCTCGTGTTCGCTCGTTACATCATAAGGGCTCTTGCTAGCCCACTACGAGACCTCCCAGGTCCACCACTCGCGAGGTTCACTCGTCTGTGGGAGTTGTATAAGAACTGGCAGGGACAGCTCGAGCATGTGATGATAGCACTGCACAAGCGACATGGTTAGCTCGCCCTGTTCACTCGAACACCCACATCACACTGACACCCCCAAGGCCCCATCGTCCGCCTAGCCCCAAATCGCTACAGCATCAGCGATCCAACAGTCATCCGTACCATCTACGGCCCCGGTTCCAAATTTGCAAAGTCCGACTTCTATCGCCCTTTCGGCTCACCAGATGACGCACACAAGGATCTCTTCTCCGAGCGCAGCAATGCGAAACATGCCCTGCAACGCAGACAGACCGCCAACCTGTACTCAATGAGCTCCTTGGTCATGTACGAGCCATTTGTCGACAAGGTCAACACCGCATTCATGGCCGCAATCGCCAGGCTCGCGAAAACGGAGCAGACCTTCGACTTATTCACCTGGATGCAATTCTACGCCTTCGATGTGATTGGCGAGATAACCATCGGCGGCTCATTCGGCCTCATCGACGCCGGCCACGACAAGAATGGGCTACTGCACGCCATCCATGTGACTGGAATAACATATGCATCGCACGCTGGGCTGGTTCCCGAACTCCATCCCTTGATAATCTGGCTCCAAGACGTCCTTCCCTTTTCGTCTCCCTGGAAAACCGTTCAAGGTGCAATCGGCGGAGAAATCGCCAAGAGAAACCAGGGAGAGAGCTTCAGCGACCGTCAAGACTTTCTCGAAAAGTGCACCGAGTTGAAGAAAGCCGGGAAACTGGATCACCCCACGATGTTCAATGTTATCGGTGCAAACATTGGCGCTGGATCTGACACCACGGGCATCACTCTTACGGCAGTCATCTACTACCTGACAAAAAACCCAGAGTGTCTCCGAAAGCTCCGATCAGAAATTGAGACCGCTGAAGAGGAAGGCCGCCTTTCCAGCCCCTTGACGTTCAAGGAAGGACAGCAGCTTCATTATCTACAAGCGACCATCAAAGAGGCACTTCGCTTGCATCCGGCTGTAGGCCAGATGCTTGCCAGAATTGTCCCCGAAGGCGGAGCAGAGCTGGCAGGCAGATTCTTCCCACCAGGCGTAAGTCACGCCATCAAGAACCCACGATCCCACCTCTTGAGATGCTAACACGGCCTTCCATTTCCAGACCGTAGTCGGCGTCAACGCCTGGGTGATCCACAACGACCCGACCATCTGGGGCGCAGACATCCAAGAATTCCGCCCTGAGCGCTGGCTGGAAGCTGATCCAGCACAGCTGAGCTCCATGGAGCACAATCTGCTTGCGGTATGTATCACAGCCACCCACTTGACGCTCGAGTCACTGATTCGTGAAACAGTTTGGAGCTGGTTCGAGATCTTGCATTGGCAAGAACATCTCGCTGCTCGAAATGACGAAGCTTGTACCCTCGCTTGTGAGGCGGTTTGACTTCCTCCCCGCGGACGAACAGGAGTGGACGACCCACAGCGGATGGTTTGTGAAGCAGAGTATCGATGTGAAAGTTGTTGATCGAATGCCGTAGGTTGTCGAAAGTGGTCTGCGAACGATCGTCTTCATTTGAGCTCCAGATACAGCAGAATCCCAATGGAAACCTTGATTCGTGTATGTAAGCGTGGTACTGGCAATTGACGGTATGCATAGGCTTTTCGCGAATTCGAGCACGGTTCTCGTCAAATAGTAATATGGCTTGCTGATATAGATACGCAGGGCAAGCCCATTGGACTAAGCACTTGCAGAATTAGATAAGATGCGCAGACCCACTTTACACGATATTGGATTGTATCGAGCCCGTGATCATGCCGTACTTGCGGACTGCCCACTTGAGGTGTAGTTGGCTTAGTTCCTCGACAAGTCAACTTAGACACCAAGCGCAGTTCGTCAACTACTGCGTCATGCTAAACAAGGATGTCGCTGCTTTCAAGGAGAACTGCAAGGCTGCCAATGGCACTGTCGGGGAACACAACAAGGACTTCAAGTCTTACGAGATCCTCGTCAACAGATGCGAGTAAATCGACTTGAATGAATTCGTCTTTGAGAAGCTTTCTGGGATGGGTGGTAGATCGCGTCTTTCCCGATCCCGAAATGATGAGACGATAGCTATCTAGCTACCAAAGCGCACCGGGATCCAATCCTGACAGAATCATGGAAACAAAAAAAGTTGTCTCTGTACGATAATACAACTGTTGAACAGACATGAAGAACGGATCGAAAAACCAATATCTGGCAAACTGCCCACCCTTTCGTTCTCCTTTTCCCGAGCCATGACTGCCGAGAAATTCCAGAAAGACAAGGATCGAATGAAGATGACATTCAAAACACCAACCCCTCAACCCACCCAACCCCCATGACCATCACCAACCCCCAAACAGTCCACCCCGCCCTCCCCCCGACAGCAGCAGCAACACTCGCCCCACTCTCCTCCCCCGGAAAATGGCACGAACTCGAAATCCGCGTCTGGTTCGTCCCAAACTCGCGACCCCGTCGCATCAAGCAGTCATCCCACAACATACCGAGGCGTATATGCTCGTCGGAAACACCAACGTCCCTGCTGCTGTTGGACCAGTCGGTCGCGGTTTCGATGACGCAGTAGTCGCAGCCGCCGATTTTCTGCAGAGAATTGGGGCCGCAGCAGGCGGTGGACATGTTTGTGAAAGAGGGGAGGTTGGCGGTGTTGGCGGTGAGACAGTAGAAGGAGTCTGAGGAGAGGCCGGGGAGAGTGTTGGGGGTGTAGGTTGCGTTGCAATGGGGTTCGATAGACATGGTTGGCGAAGTCGTGGTTGATTGGTGATGGTGTTTTTGTGTTTTGTTTGGGCTTGGATGGCGTTGGGCTGGCTGTTACCGATTTGATTGGATTTTGATGGGTCGATAGTTGAAGAGTTGAAGATTGGAAAAGTTGCTTACACAGTCTTGCAGGAGTTTCGATAGATGATAAAGCGAGATCAGGTGGTGGTGGCGGTGCTAAACGATTCACTTGTTTTGTGTATGTATAAATAATCATCAATCGCTTCCTGTTAGATTGGAAGGATTTGGGGGATCCGAAGGATGTTTAGCGAAGGAACGTGCGGTATAGAAACCAGGTTTGTGATTGGATCGAATTGGAAATATTGGAAAGCGTACAACAAGCTCAGCCTCAAGCCAAGGCGCTATCCGAGTCGTGTCAATGTTACTATTTTGCCATACCCCGGGTGGGAGTAGTTTCGGTGCCTCACGACCACCTTGTGACATCAAATGCTAAGTCTCATGGGCCATGATAGACACTCGTTTGTGGCCCCGGATGGTCTAAAGGAAAGAGCCCGAAACAGTCCCAACCCCGACCATCACAACCAACCCCCAAACCGCCCATCCCATTCGCCCCCCAGCAGATGTAGCAAAAATTGATGCAGCGGCACTCGACTCGCTCGGAACGTGGCAGTAGGAAAAGCGCAGAGACTGATTGGTCTGGAACACATTCGCCTGCCTCGACAAACAGCTACTCCAGCCGGTGCCTGGGTCGTCGCCGTTGGCGTCCGAGGCGTTGTACCACGGCGTGGATTGTTCGAGGATGCAGTAATCGCAGCCGCCCATTTTCTGGAGGGCATTGGTGTCGCAGCAGACCGTGGTCATGTTTGTGAATGAGGGTGCGTTGAGTGTGTTGGGGGTGACGCAGTAGAGTGAATTGTCGAGGCCCGGGAGGCTATCAACGCCGCCGGCCGGGGTGCAGTAGGTTTCATTGGACATAGTCGTGGATGGTTGTTCGATTCAGCCGGATGTTGTTGTTGTCGCGTGAGAGGTTGCAATTGTTGACAGGATAGATAGCAGAGTCAGCCGGGTTGAAGGGAATTTCCTACCATTATTATATAGGGACATGAAGGTGGCTCACTTTGAGTTGAAGGCATCGTTGCATCCATCCTCCATGTTAGGCGAAGGTAACTGGAATGTGCCATTTTTCGTATGATTGGGTCATAAGTGGCAGATGATATCACGGTGCTGCCACCTGTGTCGGAAGGATGACTTCAGCCCCAAGCCAAGGCGCTAGACTGTTGGTGTCGTGTACACTTACTATTCCACATAGAGGTTGTAGTCTTAGTAAGGCAGCCATGTGTCGAAAATCTGGAAAACGAAATCTTCTCCGTGTGCAGAGGCAGGGCCGAACATCAGAACATAAGACATCCTCCCGCCTTCTATCCATGAGGCATCAGTACCACACACCTCGACCAAAATCGCTCGAGAACATCGCTCAAAGTAATGCCCCCGAAATCGAACCAAGTCCCACAAGCGCAACCACTGACCACAATGCCCACCCTGGCCTTCCAGCAGTGACAGCCGCCGCACTCGGAACATTGCAGGCGGAAGCCCGACCCCCCGAGACATTGAAGGTGCGCGATTGTCGCGACAAGCACGAGGCCCATTGCCTGCTGTGGTCGGCGGCGCCCCCGGTCGCCGAGTTGTCAAACCAGTAAGCCGGCTCCTGCTCGATCACACAGTAGTCGCAGCCTCCCATCTTCTGTAATGGGTTGGAGGAGCAACACGCCTGCACCATGTTCGTGACGGCTGTCGAGTCGATCGTATTTGGCGTCAGACAGTAGAGCGAGTTTGAATCAAGACCGGGTAGTGTGGCCGGGACGCCGTATGGTCGGCAGAGGTTTTCCGTAGACATTGTCGGGAATGTCAAGTTGCTGTTGGCTGGGTTTGTCGTCGTCGACTGTGATGATGTGTTGTTGAGGATGAGAGGCTGCAGTTAACATCGCCCTCATGTCAGTATATATAGGCATCGACATGTCTCCCTCTTAGGCTGGAGGGCTCATATCGTATCCATTGTTAGCGAAGGAATGTGCCGATTCCCTCTAGTAGGGTTAGAGGTGGCAGACTGTGTCAATGCTGTGTTGGAAGGATGGCATCAGCCCCAATTTGAGACGCTATGAATTTAGTACTGTTCCTTATCAATGTGAGGTCCGAGATAAGGTTGTCACGTTTTGCTGATGCCTCATTCTTGCCTCAGTTCGTCGAACTTCTCTTGTCAAACTTTCGCCTTCCCTTTTAAGACCGGAAGTCGTTGGCTACCAGACAAACCGAACTGCTCGAGATCAACAACGCTCAAAGCACAAATTCCAAGATGCGACCAAATCCAACAAGCGCCACCACCGACCAAACTGCCCAACCCGGATTCACGATAAAAGCCGCCTTGCTCGAACTGTCGGGAACGTGACAAGTGGAAGCCCGTTTCTGCGAGACATTGAAATAGGTCGACTGCAGCGACAAGCATTGAGCGAAGTTCAACCCAACGCTATCAGCGTCGGACTGATTGGACCAGTACGTCGGCTGGTCTATCACGCAGTAGTCGCATCCTTCCATCTTTTGCAGGACGTTGTCAGCGCAGCATGTCTGCACTACGTTTGAGATGGCCGTTGAGTTGATCGTATTCGGGGTTATGCAGTATAAGGAACCCGAGTCGAGCCCGGGTAAATCGGTCACACCGCCGTTCGGTTGACAGAGGAATTCCGTGGCCATGGTTCGCGACGGTAGAGGACTCTAGCTTGGTCTTTTGTGAGGACCGATCTGAAGGCCAGTTGATATATTGGAGATTCCGAGTCGTGGAAAGTACTGATCCGGGAGCGATAGCTTGCAAATAAATGAAAAGAATGAAAAATGATGGAGTCAGCTGGGGGAGGGCTTCCCGAGTACATGTAGGCATTTCCGATGCATCTTTCTTGGTTTGAAGGATTCGATGAATGTTGGCAAAGGAATATGCTACGGAGGTATAACAGAGACTGGGTCTCTGATTGGGTGGTAGAGATCCCATGACTGATCGCGATGGCTTCAGTTTCAAGCCAAGCCGCTACACATCTCCTTCGTGTTTTTGTCTTGTATGTCCCACTAGGTCATCAAGGTGTCCAGATGCACGTAAGTATTTCTGATGCATCACAAACCTGAGTCTTCTATACCGTCAAATCGCCATGGCCTATGTCATAGTTCAAAGGGGTTTGATCGACCCTCTTATCTGGCCAGAGATGGTTTAGATCAGGCACGAAAGCATTTCAACCATTCCTATTCCGTTTCCTCGGCCAGACATTTGGACCCTCTCGTTGCCTGCCTCCTCTTATGACGTTGCCTGTAGTGGATACTGTAGTTCTTGAAGAACTATCCTCTATACATACTCTTTACCCGACTATACCTCGTGTGCACGTGGCCTGCACAGTGAATACCTTCACTTGCGTGTCTGTGCCAGGACTCAGCAGATAGCAGGCCGCAGTCGACTTCCTCGCTTACTGGACCACGAACTCAGCAACACCACTACAGCAAGAGCATGAGATCAGAATGGGCGCGTCAGAAAGTAAATTAGCCTTCAAAGAGGACATCTTTCGCCTGTCTGGCGAACCGGACATCCCTGCAGACAGCCCATGGTGGTCGCGATTCTACCAACTCCCCGAATCCGCCGAAGACGTCTTCGCCCTGTGGTCGCCCAACGACTTGCGACATCTCACGAACAACGCCGAGACCACCAACAGCAGCCCTAAGAAAAACGCCGAGACACTCATCTATATCGCCGTCGCCCGTCTGGAAGCCTTGCAGACGCGCCAGGTCCACGAGGATCCTCATACTCCGATCGCGCCCGAGGTGCTCAACTGCGTTCGAATCCTGACAAGACTTCTGCCGTATATCTACGAGGCCGATCACTTGACTGGTTGGGAGACGAGGTTCTTTTGGGAGCCCAGAAAAGCAACATGGGTGTGGGATAAGAAGTACAACCGTCGTGGTCCGCTGTTTGACGGCTTGAACCCGAGCAAGAAACTGCCTGATGGCACGGACAACGACGAGATCGATCGACCGCTCGGCGAGCGTCTTATTGATCTGCTCATCAACTACCTGTTTTTGCCCGGATTCGCTCTGCCGAAGAAGCTCGATGCGAACGGCAACCCAGACTTGCACGTATCGTACTCGATTTGGCAGAGCGGTATTGGATGCAAGCAGAGCCAGGGAATGTCCAGGGAGAATGAGAAGAACGCAATGGAGGTGTTGAGGCTCTTGCTGGCTCTTTCGAGTCGCATGATGTACCTGCCGTCGAGTGAGTTTTGTCTTGGAAGTGAATTTCCAAGTATGCGAACCAGTGCTGACCGATACAGATATGGTGGCCCAGATCGACATCAAGGCGCTCACTTATATCACCACACAATGCAGTCGCCAAGCTGTACTAAGCTTGATCTGCTCACTCTTGAACACCGTGAGTCAAACGTTCGCAAAACCTTGTCGACAGCCTCAAACTGACACGTCTGCAAGGTCCTCAAATACAATCCAGCCTCCTGGCGAGTCCCACTGGATCTGACTGCAGTCACTCGAGATCCGAAACAGCTTCTTGTGACATACTCTCTTCAACTGATTCTGGTGCTAATCATCTACTCGCCACCCAACGATCAGCCAAACGCCTTCCGCAAGTCGCTTAGTCGCCTTCATCGCGTCGAGGACTTTCAATTCATCCAACAAGGCATCACGTTAGTCTTGACACAGCCGGTATCAGGCGTTGCTTCGTACGTGCCAACCGTATCAAGGGCACTGCCATGGGCCCCCGAGATGCTGGTCCTTTCATGGGAACTGCTCCAATGCAACAAGCGCTTCCGCAGCTTCATAATCGACACAGACAGAGCACACGACTTCATTGTGCTCGTCTTGTACTACGCTATGGATGCCAAGGATGATCCAGCAAGACAAGGCATCGTTCGTATGTGTGTCTTCATCCTGCAGACACTCAGCGTCGAGCCAACTTTCGGGCGACGTCTCAACAAGCCATTTGTAGGCCAAGACTCACTCCCTTCGACACTTCGCATCCCCAACTTCCACGGCACATATGCCGACTACCTAATCACGAGCCTCCACACAATTTTGACCACCACCAAAGGCCGTCTTGAGTCTATTTATCCGGCACTCCTGGCTATCGTTAATAACATCGCGCCATACGTGCAGGATCTGCAGCGAGCAACTTCCACAAAACTGCTCGACCTCTTCATCTCGTTCTCATCGCCTGCGTTCTTGCTGGCAAATGAAACCAACCACACCCTCCTTCTTTCGCTCCTCGAAGCCATGTCTGCAGTGCTAGATCACCAGCACGGTGCCAACAGGCGATTTGTCGACATTGTCTGCCGCACACACAAACGATTCGAAGCACTGCGAGACTTCACCGTAGACGGTGCTCTGTCCGAAGTTGACCGCATTAATCAGGAGCGCAAAGACCGAAATGGCAGTATCTCGGAAATCACCAGCCCGACAAGAGGCGCATCCATAGACAGCATACGCAGTCCTGCATCAAGTCGCTCCCCATCACTAGGCAACGTCCCCGAGCATGGCGCGTTTGCCATTGGCGATGATGAAGACGATGACGAAGATCTTGAGACACCTATCAACAACCCACACTCTCGATCTCACAGCAACGCCTCGACGTCGATGGAAGACGCCGTTCCGGTTCAGACACGCTCCATGTCAGAAAAGGCACGCGGCAAGCAACCCGTGGGTCAGTCGGCCTTCTCGAGATCTGCCTCCCGCAACACATCAAACACAAGCCTGGCAAGCCTGCAGACGCAGACGCCGCACCCCTTGACCACCAGCACGCAGTTCACACCCACCGCCGAGTGGTTAGAAAGCTGGCTGCCTCACATGCCCCTGCACACCATCCTGCAAGTAATAGAAGAAGGCAAAAGCGGAACCTCCAGATCCCGAGGCCAACAACCGCCCACCGGAAGCACATCCAAAGAGGACAGCACCGCCGCCCCCTCACCAACCACAGAATGTAAGTTGGCATCGCTCCTCCCCTCCCCAAACTCCCTCCAAATCAAGACAACCCCCTCTAACAGTTTCCACAGACCCACCACCCCCGCCCATCCGCCTCCAAACTTTCACCTGGTCCTCCCTCGCCCTCGGCTGGTACATGTCGATGCTGTGGGGTTTCATCTTCGCGCAAGACGCGCAGAACAACCGCGGCAGCAACGGCCTGTGGGCCGGCACGAGCATCAAACTCTTCAACATTGCGAATCGACAGGGGGAGATCAGTCTGAGGAGTCCGAAGGGGGCTGTCGATGCTGTGGGGGATTCGCTCGCGAGGAGGATTGGGAGTTTTGGGTTTGGCGGGGGCAACAACAATTCTGGAGGTGGAAATGCTGGTGCTGGTGGAGCGGGTGGCGCGAGGGAGGTTTGATTGAGAGGTTCAGGGATCACAGAGAGAGTGTGGTCAGTTGTAATGGGGTTTGCGAGGAGGAAGGTGTAATTGTAGGAAGGGAGGGGTGGGCGTATGACCTGCTGTCCTTGGTGTCATTACTAGGAGGTTACTGTACCCGCTATAGAGGTGTATGCCATAACTACAACGAAAGATGACCGTTTCTTTGCTCGGACTTTATGTCCGAATCGTCTCGAGGAGGGTTGATTGATTAGCTAACTAAGATGACGCCCGATGAATAAGGCCGAAACAAATTCAATGAAGAGAACGAGACGTATTCGCAGGGTGAAACAATTGATGAACAAAACTAGGTACAAAGTTATATAAACAAAAGCTTCGCGTCAAAACAGGAAACGAGGGAAGAAACTAAACAAGGAAACGGCCGTTACGTAAGTCTTCAGCATAAGAACCCCAGGGAATCTCGAGAACCCAGGCAGGGGAGTACATCACCCCTCTACCACCCCTGCTCGCCGATCCTCGGCGCACCACCCCTCCAGTCAAGACGCTCAAAGTACCTAAAGACGAGCTCGTAGCCTTCCAAGTCGTGGACCACACGGTCGACGCGGCGGTAGCCCTTGATGGTGTCCATGCGCTTGTCCTTCTTGGCCATGGCGCTGTCGTCGCTGTTCTTGGCTTCGAAGAGCGTGACGCTGAAGCGGCCCGGCTTGAAAACGTTGACGACCTCCTCGACCACCTCGACAGTCTCGCGGCCAGTCTGGCGGGTCGGGACGTTGGTCTCGAAGCTGGCGTACGAGCACTGCGGCTCGGGCGTGACATGGACGGTCCAGTAGTTGGTGGTCTCCGGGTCGCCCGGCTTCGGCACAACACCGTTGGCGGAGAAGCCGCAGGGAGTGAAGAGGTAGGCATCGACGCGGGCGTCGGGGTATTTGGCCTGCGCGTACACGTCGGAGAGACCGCAGGACTCGGACACGACCGTGCCGAGAGTGTGGCCTTCTGTGCTGAGTTCAGCAGAGAAGGTCAATGGGTCGTCCTCGGCGTCAGAGTTAAAGCCGGAGTGGTCGGTGGAGGTCTGCGCGAAGACATCGAAGCCTGCGCTCTCCTCTCTGCCCTGGCCGTTAACAAGAGTGTTGCCTGAGATGCTTGGGTCGGAACCATTGGCGCTGGAGATAACGCCCAGGTGCTCAATGGCGTCCTTGCGGGCGGCATGGGCAGCACGAACATTGTCGTGCGCAATCTGGCTGGCGTGTTCCAGGTAGAACTGGCGAGCATTCTTCTCGTCAAGATCAGTCATCAGGACTTCAAGAGTCTCGTCGCCAGACTCGTCAAAGTCATCCTCGACAGTGATGGCAGCCAACTTCTCCGGCAAGTCCATCTGCTTCGTAGTGGTCGAGTAACGCTCCTCGTTGGGAGTTGCGGGCGGCGTAAGCTGCGTTCCAGGTCCGGTGATGTACAAGTACCAGTGCTCGCCGTTCATCTTGCCAATCATGTAGGCACTGCCGCCACGGAACTTGTCGTCCAGGAAACGCACCTCATCACGCCAGCTGCGGTGCGGTCCACGCTGCTGGTTGGGGTACAGGAAGTTCTTGCGGCTGTAGAAAACGCGGTGCGGCGTGGCAGCGGCGGGGATACCCTGGACCAAGTTGGCCTGCTGGTGCGGGAAGCCAGCCTCAAGGGCAGCGATTTCGAGCATGCGCGGGAGACCGCAGAGCAGAGTAGTGGTGCCGCAGGTCTTGAGGACCAGCTTGTGCGGGAAGACAAACATGCTGGACTCGGAGAGCAGGTAGGCGTCGACATTGCGAGACTCAATGACAGACAGGACCTGACAGTTGACCAAATCCAGCATCTCCTTCCAGGAGTCCTGGGAGACGGCCTTCAAGCCCAACGGGGAGGCAGACGCGGGCAGCGCCTTCTCGGATGGACAGAACCATACTTCTAGGAGCTTTTCGGGACCCTCAAAGGCATTGGTAGAGTCGAGGTCTGCGGTGACCTCACGATTGATAGTCAGATGCGGCGTGCCAGCAAACGAAGATGGCGAACCAGTGTAGTGGTCTGGGATTCCAGCGGTGACCATCTCAAAGCTCTCTTCTTGGAGCTTGTTCCTGCAGGAGCAGCTTTTCCTTTCACCCCTCGGTATAGATATGTACAGGCTCTTCCTTTGCGGAGTGGAGCGCTATCTGCTGCACGAGCGAACTGGCGGCGTCCGCTGGAGGAGAATAGGCCCACTGGTGGGTTCTGGTTCGTGGAGGCTGGCTGGCGCCAGCAGCAATCGGTTTTTTGGAGGAAACGCCGTAGAGGACGTTAAGGAGGACGAGCAGAGAGGGGAATAAAAGAGCTCTTGCGACGAGGAATGGTGCCGACTATGCTCTGAAGGGCGGAATGGTGGCTCCGATACCCGGTGTAAGTATCGGGTGGGGTGTTGCTGGTAGTGTTGAGAGTTATAGGTCAGAGGGAGATGTCATTGACAATCCAGCAGAAAGTGTCGTCGGGGTGGAAGTCGAGTGTGAGGAAGAAGAAGTTGAAGAGTGCTGGAGATCGGCGTGGCTTCCTTCCGAGTCAGCGCGCTTGCGGAAATCGGTCGTGTGCCGAGCGACTGATCACCTGACGGCGCAGTGTAAGTGAGGTTGCAGAAGATGTAAGTGAGGTCGTCGACCAGAGTGTTGTCACCAACAAAACAGACCTGTTTGTGACACAGCACTTTTTGAGGCGAATTCTGCAGCAGTTGGCCGGCCACTGTCAGCACTGCAAAATTCGCCAAACTCCACGCGACCGCTGCAGCCCGACAGAAAGCCACAGCTGCGAACTAACCTATTCTCGGTCAAAACAACCTGGTCCGCTCCACTTCCACTCCGTTTCCATCGCCGATGCCGTCATATACAACGCCTAACAAGTCGACCATTGGAACGGCCGCGGGGCCAGGGTTAGTGTTGGTGTTGCGGACAAATGTCTCGACGATAGTTCAAAGACTGAAGGTATGACCCGTTAATGACAATTTATTCTTCTAGGCCCTATAGCATCCACCTGATAACGTTGGAATCGTCAAAGCTACATGTCATTCAATTGCCACGACTCGCGACTGAGTTTGGTCATCCGTTAGTGCTGTTGTGTTCATGGCCACTGGTGTGTCGCCTCCTTGGTAGAAGGAAAACCGGGACGCTTCTCCGGCGTGAAAGCTGAGATTCGACTCGGTCTCTCCAAACAGTCGAGACAGTACATGTAACGTTCGACAGAGGCGTCTACCTGCGAAAATTGCTCTCGACGGCATCAGATCAATGCTCTGTTCAGGGGAGTACGATCTGAGAACTGTCCGGCTCAATTCCTTACACATGAGCCCAGAGGAGAGAGACAGAGACAGAGACCGAGCATAGGGTTCATACCACTACCGTCTACGGAGGATCCATCAAACGCTCAGTGTTGACTCTGGCCACACAGACATGACAGAATCTCCATACACGATTGACACCAAATTGACCACACGGACCTGCCTTCAACTTCGCCGAACGCCATTCGCCACCTCTCGCCCAATACCATACTCTTCTACTAACGTAGCCCTGGCCGGTGGCCCAGCAAAAGCTGCTAGCAGGTATCCTATATGTGACCACTGGATGGCGAAACAGATCAAGTGAAGCACCCAGACTCCCCATGCCGTCTCGGGATGGATGAGGTGCGGAACACCAGGAGGTAACCTCTGTGCCCTCTCGACAAGAGGCCGCGTCTTAGTCTCGTACTGAGCAGAGGCAGAGGTGTAGTCGAAGCTCCCATCAGACGTGTGCTGTAAAATGGCACCAGCAAGATTGTACGCTCCGTTGAGTGCGAGAGTGGTGCCCATGCCGGAGAATGGGCTGGCACAATATCTGTTTGGTGAATTAGCAATCATCAACCGTAGCTTGCTTGCTATTGAGGCTTACCCGGCATCTCCCAGCAGAACGACTCTTCCTTTGCTCCACGCATCCATCTTGACCTGCGCCACGGCATCGTAGTAGAAGTCGTCAGAAGCATGCATCTCGGTTACCAGTCTCTCGCTTTCCCAGCCTGAGCTGCCGAAGTACTCGCCCAGCAATGCCTTTTGTCGAGAGACATTCTCCCTGCCGACTTTCGCCACCTCTCTCAACCTGTGATCGTCGTCCTTGACCAGAATCATCAAGACCGTCGACCTTCCAGGCTGATCACTCGGTCGGACCATGATTGACTTGCTTCCGGGCGCATGGTACCATCTCCGCCAGAGGCTGTCCGTCTCTCCCTTAGGCATGGAGAAGAAGCCACAATAAGCACCAAGCCGCTTCACCCTCTCCTCCTCTCCTCGCAACCCCCAAGCCAGCTGTCGAGTCGAACTCTGCAATCCATCCGCTCCAACAACAAGATCGAAACTCTCTTCCTCGCTACTGTTAGCATACACCACTTTTACCCTGTCGCCTTGCTGCTCAAGACTCGCGAGCCAGTCCCGGACAATGAATCGGATGCCTTGCCCTCCAAGCCGTTCCACCTCCTTGCTTACCTCCCGACTCCTGTCAGTGAGAATCTGCGTCAACCTGCCTCTCAGAATCTCAACATCGCTGGTGCCAGTCTGCACCTTGCCAGTCTTATCAGCCGGCATCTCACACCAGATCTGATTCTTCGCGTCTACGATCCGCGCTCCCTCTTCCCCCGTAAGAGCGGCTCGAACACGGTCTTCGACTCCCAATTTGCGCAGGATGTCTATTCCAGTGCCGCGGACGTCGATGTTTTGCCCGTGTGAGAGACCGGCGGCCGAGCGCTCGAGGATGGTGATGTGCGGTAAGTCGTTGACAGAAAGTGGAAAGAGTAGAAGTAGAGTGGCGAGGGCGTTGCCTGCTACGCCGCCTCCGATGATGAGGATGTTGAGTGGTGCCATTTTGGGAGGGGTTTATGTTCTGGTGCAAGGATGGGATTGACTATCAAGAGCAAGTAGGAGGGTATGGTTGCGATACTTATTCTTTCTTCGAGGACGGCAAAACGGCATTACCTGTACGACATCGCGCATGTTCGACCGGCTTGAGCGAATGGTCGTGGTTGTTCAAGGTGTAGCTCTTGATGGTCGGTCGGGGAATTCGGCCGAGCTTGCAGCCAATTACAGTGTGCAGTATCTCACAATCCTTTGCATCTGTCGGACTCGCTTCTGGGTGCCTGTCTACTTTGGTACTTGCGTAGACAGCGCGATATCTTCGCGGCCGGATTATGATCAAATCTTACGAACGCTACGTTTCGATATATAGGTGTGCAGTAGGTACCTTAGGTAGTAAGTGAATGGAAATTGCCAACGTTTTGAACCAGTCAGGGTACAACCCTTCGCCCTTAGCTCCTTCCAATGCCGTAGCAACTCAAGTTCGTGCAGATCAACTTGAACGCGACAACGACCTGCGACCGGCTGCTGGACCACCTCGACAACCACTGACAAGACCAATTTTACTAACCCATAGGTATACCACGCGTCGGTCGAGAATATCACCCAACTCACATCACACGACTATGTCTTCGACCTCACTGCTGGTGCAGTCCAACAACGCCAACACCCTCACCCGCTCGACCTCGAACTCGTCGCAGTCACAACTCTTCGGACACTCGCAATCACAGTCGCCGGCGAGCAAGATCAAGAGCGCTGCCGTCTCCGCCCTCACACCTCAAAAGGGCGCAACTACCCCAGGCTCACAGAATGCATCTCCTGCCGCCTTGACGCCTGGCCGGTGGCAGCACCCTCGCATGGATGAGATTGTTCGTCGCCAGAACTCCAGCTGCTTCAACCCCGGCGACTCGCGCATAGTGATCCTCAATGGCGCCACTATCCTTTTCATCTTCATCGCCCAGCCATACCTCTCTTCGTACGTGCCAATCGTTTCTCCCTCGTCTCCCGTCCAAGCTAACACCACATCCCAGTATCCCCATTCAAGCCATTCGCAACACGCCTTACACAGCCTACATCCTGCATGCAATCCAGCTTCTTCTACTCACCAACATGGCCATAACTCTGGCTCCCATCTTCCGCCGCCCTGACACTTGTGAAGATATCCCTCTCACACCGCAACAACGACATGCCCTTGGCCTCCCACCCATGAGCCGGCCTGCGACACCCCAAGAGGAAGCACAATACGTAACGCCTCCCCGTTATTCCCGCAGCGCCACGCCACGCTCCTCCTTTGGCTCTGCAGGTAGTTTCGCCGACTCCATGCGCGTCCAAGCCCGAGCCTCACCTCTCTCTGGCCGCGGCAGCCCGAATCTGAACAGCAGCATTGGCTCTCCGTTCGGGGACACACGACGAGCATCGGGCAGCGGCAGCCCATTCTCCGCCTCGCCACTGAAAGACAAGATGTTCAACACCTCCGAACTGGGAAGGAGAGGGAGTCTCGGATCTTCACGCGGAAGTCCCATGGGAGGCGATTTCGATCAGATGAACAGCCCTGGTGCCAAGAGTGGGCGGACGAGCGTGGGCCTGAACAGCAAGTGGCTATACCAGAAAGGGAGAAACAGCCCGGGGTTGATTGGAAACAGCTGGGGCACTGGGAGTGTCTTCAACTGATGTGAGCTGAACATATGTCATGGTTGTTGTTGTTGTTGTTGTCACGATACCCCTTCCTTTCCCGCGACGCGCTCAGCGGTCTTGCGAATACTATTAGCAGCAACGCAAATAACTTTACCGAAGTATCATCGTACGGTATACAGCGAGATTGTCATCAAACGCAGAACTCGCATCTTCATGTAATCCATGCAGTGGTGCCGACAGGAGCAAGAGACTTTATGTGAGGAGGCGCCTTGGTTGCGTTGAGATGCGCTGCCGCCGTGGTGTCCATGTATCCTTACAGATTGTCTTCGAAGCTAGGAATGAAGGTCCGCCGGGATACCATTAGGAGTCGAAACTGAAGTTTTCTAGGGGTTGTTTCTCAATTCAGCTCTCAGGGGCATACTTGATCAGGTAGCCTGCCTGATTTCCGCTAAATCTACAGATGTGTGATTGAGGATCTGATCTAAATCTCATGTCTCCGTCATTGTCTGCCTCAATCTTCTACTATGAAAAGCCTCTTGGAAACGTTGGTCACCCTGACCTCATTGAACTTAGGGCAAGACTGCCGGTCTGCTCGATTGCGCAGAAAAGCGATCTTTGTTACATTCTTGCTGTCAGGGGTGACTCCATCGATATCCCCCGTCACGGTGCAGTGGTGATTGCAGCCGGTGTTCAGGGTGGTGGACCTGACGATTGAGAAGAGAGGATGCAATCGAGCCGCGTCTAGATCAGGAATACGTCTGTGGAGATACAGGGCCTTTTGAGCGGCTCGCTACATTGACACGCTTCAAACCTCATGCGCAACTTGCTGGCACGCTTTCGACACATGTAATGAGGGGACTGACGACCCTTCCGTGTCTCTGCACAAGCTCCGATCTATTTCTGGTTGTAGCTAAGGTAAGGACTGTATATCTGTGGGTCGTCCTATATCCCCGGATAGCAGCCACGACGCGAAACAATGAATCATTTCACAGCAAGCCTTTGCAAGTCAGACCCAGAACAACTCCACACACCAAGACCTGGATCAATTCTACGAACAGAATCCGTAGAGGAAGCCGTCCTGGTCGTATGGGGTGCATCCTTGCCCAAGCGTATGGCATGCATGTTCCTAAACCGGATACTCAGTTCCACTCGTGGGTTAGACAGACAGCCGGGGGTATACTGACCTCTGAGCACTGCCTGTCGGTAGAAGAGTCTCCGCTGTAGCGGCAAGCGCCAAATTGGAACTGTTCACTCGGTAGCACGCAGTTCTGCAGGGCGTTCAGCTAGGTCGGGGCGGGTGGGAACAAATGACCATACCCAGTACTGAGCATAGGCAGAGGCTGCAAGTGCCGAAAGAAGCAGAATGTCCTTCATTTTGGGATTTTGGTCTGTTGTGTGAGAGTGTCGAAGAGTGGTGTATAGCTGATTGGTGTCTGATGGAAGGATCGATCGACTGGCAGGAGTGCGCCTCCTACTTGTATGAGTATTTCGTGGTCAACTCATTGAGCTTCGGCACACATTGCGGAATAGCGATTGAGTCCGAGAGTCCGATTGAGGTGAATTCAAACGGAACGATGGGGTTTGTGTGCGTGATTAGTACCTAGTCTTCCCAATACGCAATCTCACTTATTTGGGACTCTCTGGCAGCGGTGTATGGGTTTAGATCGCTTTCTAACTTTGGTCCAAGGTAGTAGGAGAGCCAGGATTCTTCGACAGTCTTTAACCGTAGTCCATACAGTAGTTTCTACAATGAACGAGGTTCCTTTAGAGTGTCAGTTTACAGAGACTTAGACTACTTTTCAGTCCGATAGATTGCACGGGATCTTGGCACTTGAGACTGTTCTTCTAGGTGGTACCCATGTGCACATCGAGCGGCAAGGTACGTTTTTGGTCAACCATGGTGCTGCAAAGAGGCAATAGCATCAGCATCTGATCCATAGTATCGAAAAGCCAGCGTTAGATAACAGTGTCCGCGGAGAGCGATACGTTCGAAGTCTTGAGGCGTCCCGTTACGCCGTGTCAGCTTCATATACTTTTGAGAACCTAGCTTACGTAGACTGCGCGTATCCGCCGTATCGGCGGTAGTAGCAAGCTCCAAACTGCAGTGCGACCTGGTTCAATCTTGACTGTGATCTGAGAAAGCGGTCGGTCCTCGTTGAGCTGGTGCGGACTTTCGGTCGTGAACACGGACTTTCGGTCGCAAATCACCTACGAGGCGTTCTTTGCTGGAATTGCGCTATTCAATACCAGATGCTGACTCATGAATCTCCTTGGGGATCGAAGTGATTGAAATTGTCGATGGTGATGGGCAAGACGGATGAGAGCAAGACATAATGGTGAGAGTGAGACGCGTGATGAGTGAAGTCTAGGAGCCCTGCGGATATGTGATCATCTAGGCGTACACACCATACTGCCAAGCCACCCCAATCCTATTCGATAGAGAAGGCGCTCCATCAATACAACACGACACCTTCTGGTCTGCACATCAGCTTCTAAGACGACATGAAGCGCACAGCATGGCTCATGCTGCAAGAGTCAGCGCGTTGGCAGACAACCTAGTCGCGAGTCTTCTCGCCATCGACAAAGATGACCCCATCATAGGCCAAACGCGTAACGCAGTCGCAAGGGGTCTCCGCGACAACAGTCATGGGCGGACGAACCAGTTCGAAGTAGCGTCCAGGTTTGAAGGTCTGGTCGAGAAGTTCGCCGTTCTTGATCGCGACGATCTATCCGACGCGCTGCAGGAGCGGTTAGAAGAGTTGCCCGCCAAAGGCAAATGGCTACCCGAGATCTTGGCTTTATTTCTGTCACTATCAGACCGCCCAGTGGAGAAGACGGCGGCTGATGCTCTAGCCAAGCTACACGCAGCAGAACACCCAGACGAGCAGCTCACCTGGGAAGAAATCATCGCCGACGATCCTCTGGACGAACCAGGCATCTGGGATGACATTGAACGTGGCTATCACTCTAGCGGTGACGAGACTGGCTTTGGGCAGGATGAAGACTCCGGATCTGAACCCACAACGTCGACCAAGGCATCCACTGTCAACGAACACGATACTGGAGCTCTGGCTGAACTCCTGGTAACCCAACCAAACGTCGAGGCGCTTGAGTCAGTAAAGCACTCACGATCTGCAGCCGAGCTCTCAGACGGAGATCAAGTCTTGCATGTCTCGGAGCTGGCTGTCGTCCGCGATTCACTTTCCATGCTCCGTGGTCTGCCTACAGACCTCTATGAGATGAACACTACCGGAAGTATCAAAGCAAGACCAGATACTACCACTATGACTGCATCGCGACGAGTCATTAGTGATGGCCTGCTGCAATTTGCTGCGCTCGGAAACTCTTTGCGACAAGTGCGACAGTGGGTACGAAGCGCACAGTCTTTGCCGTATGCACGTACTTGCCAAGCGATCACCGAGCGACTGCTAGCAGACTTCGGCAGCAACTTGGCTGCACTTGAAAAGCGCTATGTTGGCAGGTTCGTCGACACTGTCGTAAGCACGATACAGGTACTTTCCGAAACGCAGAGCCTCGCGCGGCATATCGTGTCCATAGCCAACATGATCACAGATTTGCCATCTGACTTGCCTTTCACTCTGTTGGACGAGCTTTTCGACCGTGTGTGCACAGCACAGTTGACAGGGGACGACGAGGCCTTCAAAGTCCTCGGTTCGATCTTCTTCGAGGGCGTGCAGACCTACATCAGGCCAGTCGCAATTTGGATATCCAATGGAATTATCGCAGATAACCTTCAAGACTTCTTCGTGGAACAGTCCGCCGAAGATTGCGAGCCTGGAGACTTGTGGCACTCAAAATACACACTGCGACAATCATCCGACGGTTCGCCACATACTCCTCGGTTTATGCAAAATATCGCAGGTGACATTTTCGCAAAGGGGAAGGCAAAGATGTTTCTCGACCACCTCGTTCACGGATCGAATGTACCCGAGGCTATGACACACACCTTACCAAGCCCCGACTTCGTGTCTCTCCACCTAGAGGTGGAAAGCAATCCTTTGACGTCCTTTTCCGAGCTTTTCGATACGACTCTGCAAGCCTGGACACAAAACATCAGCACAGATGTCGCTCCGAGGTTGAAGGGCTTATTGCTGAATCAGCATGGTCTTCTCCACCTACTGTCAGCAATGGACTCAATCTACACCTCGGCAAACGGCGCCCTATTCCAAGACTTCACCGATAGTCTCTTTGGACGCATCGCGCGATCGCCAGCAGGCTGGTCCAATAATTTCCTCCTCACCGAACTGGCCAGGGAGACGCTAGGGGACGCTCGAGACGTCAATCCAGAGTCATTGTCAATTACGACCGGCGACATACTCAGAAGTGCTGGCATCATGCAAGCCCTCCAAGCCATCAACACAACCTATCACATCCCGTGGGCCCTCCAGAATATTACGCGCGAAGCAACACCCAAAACTCACGCCAGAGCATTCAACTTCCTCCTCCAGATATCTCACGCGTATCACAGCCTGCAAGCCCAGACTCCTCAACTGTGCGCAATGCATGCCACCGCTCTCACACCCATGCTCAGCACAGCTTTGCACATCCGCCAAACCCTTCTCGTCCTCACAGCCACCTTCCGAGCCCACATCACGACATCAGCCTACGTCACTCGCAACCAAGTCCACGCAGCAATGCTATCGGCGCCTGACATTGATGGTATAGTAACGGCTTACGCAGCATACAAGCAGCGCCTCGAAACCGCTCTCCTGCTTTCACCAAACCTCAGACCGATCCAAGAAGCGGTCCTCTCTACCCTCACTCTTTGCGAGCAATTTGTGCCTTTGTGGGAGGCGGTCACCAGTGTCAGTAGCAGTAACACTAGCAGCGCGCAGACTTACGAGCGCACCCTCCGGAATATGCGGAAGGATCTGGCCAGCTCACTAAGCTTCATCACGACGGGCGTGCGCAGCATCGGCAGAGCCAGTGGGGAAGTGTTACTGGAAGTTCTAGCGGAGAAGTTGGAGTGGATGGCAGTGAAGCAGCACAATTCATAGAAAACAATGAGAGATGCCCAACAGAACCCATACTGGTTTCCTTCCTTTCCCCCTTTCCCTCACTTTTCAATCAGCCGTACGAGCGATGGAGAAGTTCTACCGTACATGAGAACAAAAGGCCAACTTGCGCAACTTTGACCTATCAAGTTGGCAGCATCGCAGGCGGCTTTCGGAAACGCGATGTCTGATTCATCTCATCACATTTTCCCGTCAAGTCGACTCAAAACTATAAGTAAGAGGTAGAGAGCACAAGGGGAAAGATACGAATATCACGTCGCATAGAGAATCAGTGAAACCATGTTCAGAATGTTAAATTTTTTGATTTGTTGTCCAGAAGAATGATCCATGACCATCTCCGAAATAAAATGAAGGGCGAGTGCCACAACGAGACAGCAAAAGATTGTCCGACAAGCTCTTTGGCAGAACGAATCCCCTCCTGTCGCCGCCGACGACCATCCCACTCGCCCGTATATGCAATGCAATCATGCAGAAGGGTGTGTAAAGCGCTCCGCTCAAGTAAAACTACACGTCAAGAATCCAAGAAGAAGAAAAGGGTATTGGTTATAAATGCAACCAGGATGCCAATGTCGGTCATCAAACAACAAGCGCAGCAATGCAATGCAGATGCAAAAGTTCGTCACAGATCATGCCAGCCAGCCCGCCAGCCGCTTTACTGGAGGTTAGGCGGCACGCACTGGTAGTAGTAGTCGCTCCATTGCTTGCAGGTCGAGCCGTCGGCGCACTCTTGCTTCTTGGAGTCGCCGCCGCCGCAGCGAGCCCAGACGGCTGCTACGGTGGCGGTGCCGGAATCGGCGGCGGTGCCATTTCCTCCTGTGCTGCCGCTTATGCTTGAAGCAGTGGGAGCGGCGGCGGAAGAGCTGGCAGCAGAGGCGGACGACGCGGGAGCGCTGGAGACAGCTGGTTCCTGTGCGGCGGTGCTGGATGGCGCTGAGACGGCACTGGTGGTGTTGTTCGCCGCCGGAGCGGTGGATTCTGCTGAGATGACGGTAGTGGCGGGCGTGGCGTCCGGCAGGGCTGACGTGACAGCGCTGGTGGTGCTGTTGCCGGCCGAGGGGGAGACTTCTGTTTCGGTGTCGGATGCGGTGCCAGACAGAGCGAGGATCTTCTCGACGGCGTGCTCAGCAACGGAAACGATCAGAGCGCTTGGGTTGGTTGTAACCATCTCGGGGAAGATGGAGGCATCAACGATGAAAAGGTTGTCCATGCCGTACACCTTGGTGTTGGTGTCGACGACGGAGGTGCCGTTCTCAAGACCAGAGTCAACACCCATCTTGCAAGAGCCCATCCAGTGATTGGCACTGCGGGATCCAGTAGTCTGGGCGTAATCCTCGAGGTAAGCGTCAAGAGTAGTGTTCTTGGAGGGGAAAACCACGTCGATCTGTTTGTCAAAGGACAAGGCCTCAATGACCATGCGAATGGAGTCCTTGGTGGCAGCAAGATCGTTCTCATTGTTGACGTAAGGGGTGTCGGAGACGACCATGTTCAGGCCAGAGGTGATGGTAGTACGACCTCTGGAGGTCTTACCACGGCCAAGGTAGTGCGACAAGCTGATGGATTTGTTGCTCTTGACACCGTGGCTGGATTCGACGCGAGCAGTCCATTGATTGGAACGCGTGATGCCATCAGGACCAACCTGGTTATGCCAGAAGACGACGGCGAGGTTGGGGGCGGACTGTGCGAGTATGCCGGAGCGCGCATCAAGATACTTCTGAGAGTCCGAAGGAATGGGGTCGGTGTAAGCCTCGTAGAAGTCGTAGAATTCCACGTTCGGGTGGGTGATGACAATCTCAGTGTTGGCATGGTCGTCAAGGTTCTCTCCAACGGGGAGATTGATGAAGTCAGCCTCGTCGACCATCTTGTCAGACTCAGCCTTCTTCACAATCTCGAGTTGATCCTGGGGACCAATACCAGAACGGAAGAGGATCTTGGGAGTGCCGAAAGTACCAGCAGAGAGGATGACCTTGCCACCAGACGCGAGGTTGATGTCACCACATTGACCACCGGGGAGGAAAGCCTCGACTTCAACACCTGTAGCTTCACTGCCATCACGGATGACACGGTTGACGGTGGTGTTGACCATAAGGGTGAAGTTGGGCTGCTCCTTGGCCTCGACGAGGTAAGTGGCCATGGGTCCACCACGCTCACCGTTAGAGAACATGTGGTTGGGGTGGGAGTAGCTTCGGTTCTTCTCGGCAGGCTGAGCACCGGCGGAGACGTTTTGCCAGCCGGCAGCCTCGAGCGCACCAGCTAGAAAGAGTCAGCATTTCGAAATAGCAGGCAGACGGGAGAGGGATACGAACCAACAATGTTGTAGCCCTGAGCCTTGTATAATTCACCATCCTTCGAGGGGCGCTCGTTGTATGGGATCTTCTCAAATGCACGGCTAATAGCCGGCTCGATATCTGCATGTTTCCAGCCTTCGGGGAAGCCTTCGTCAAAGTCAAGGGGGTCAGGGTTCCACCAGAGGCCAGCGTTCACGGCAGTACCGCCACCGAGAACGCATCCAGCCATGACGGAGTAGTCAGTACAGGCAACACCCTCCGAGTTGACCCAGATCTCGTTGTCAAGACCAGGGACGTCGAAGCGCGTGAGGTTAGTGCCAGAGAGCCAATCAGGCTTCATGGTGCCACCGTGGCGACCAGATGAAGCGGGGCCACGTTCAATGAGGAGGACTTTCTTACCAGACTCGGCGAGCTTCGCGGCAGCAGGAATGCCTCCAGCGCCGGAACCAACAATAATGAAGTCAAAGGTTTGGTTGGCGTTCATGTTACCTCCAGAAGGGCAAGCAGCACCAGTAGCAACAGCCGTGGCCTCGGGGATGGCAGAAGTCGTAGAGTTTCCGCCAGATGTAGCAGTGGGAGCAGGTGCCTCAGTCTCAGATCCAGGTGTCGCCAGCGCCGCGTAATCGGTGTAGGCATCGTTACGGGCAGAAGAAGCGACGACGTAGAACATGTTGGCTGAGGCGTGCTGGGTGATGGCACTACCAGCATCCTCAGGATCGGTAGGTGCCGCAGCGCCCTGTGCCCAACCCATGATTTGACGGCTGGTCTCCTCAGTGCCAGGGATCTGGTTTCCTTCAGTTCCTTCGTGGTCCCAGGCCCAACAGTCCTGGCAGCGGTAGGCGAGTTCGAAGTGGGTCTCGTTGACTGAGCTTGAAATCTGGGTCAATGTAGCGTTTCCAGTGTAGCGCGCAGGAGACGTGTAGCCGGTGGCGTAGCGGAAGTCAGTGACGACATCCTCACCGCTTGGCCAGGCCATGAGGATCAGATTGCCAGTCATTCCACTCTTGTGCGTTACACCGAACCAGGTTCCAGGTTCCGGAATGGGGACAACAAGACGTCCGATGTACTCGGTCGTGAGGTCGGCCGCATCCGCAGGTGGAAGCACCATGCCGAACTGCGCGTCTCCGGTGCCGACATCGGTAGAGAGCTCCGTGTTCCAGAATTCGATGTCGTTGGAGTCGGTATAGGCGGTACCCTGTGCAAGAGCCCGGGGAAGAAGAAGTGAAATAGCGGGGAGAAGAGTAATGAGCTGCATTTTTGCCTCGCCGGGAGGATGTAATGCAGAAACGATGGATGAGAAGCGAAAGAACGAATGGACGCTCTGTCAAAGAGCTGAGATATAGAGAAAAGAGAGGCAAAGAGCGTTTGGAGTCTCACCGTACAGAGCAACGAGCCGGGCGTCGTATATAAGTCTATGTCTCAGCGGTTGCAGCGTGCCGTCCGTGAAGGCAACGGCCGATTTTTCGCTGACCCACCGAGTTCGCGTGCAGGCGGACGGACATGAAGCATAGCTGCGACAGGCCAGAAGGTCGAATGGCATGGTTGAGGGCAATCGCATAGATTAGTGAGTGTTCTAAGCAGAGAGGCGTTGTCAGATAGATTGAAGTCAGGTGCTGAGATGCTTGGCAGAGGTCGAGCCAAGCTTTTCGCGTTGGCCGTTGCTCTCGAAGCGAAGTCATCTGCGACAAACTCCGCAGTTTCAGGCTGGTAGTCAGGAACTACAACACCTTATCTCTGCCCACCTACGCAATCCTCAACTCATTGTCATGGCCACCACCATCCACGTGCCGCTCGAACGGTTGGAGGCTTGTTGGAGGGTCCAGGATTGCGCATCTTGCTTGAGAATCGGCTGTGGATGGTGTTCCGAGGTGGGTCTTGCGTTGTTCCTGGCGACATGTGGTGGTGTCTGTGGTGTCACCACGCCGTACCAACGATGAGCCGTATCGCCAATACTCGCAATTATCAACTCAGCTTTGCAAAGGCTGACTCTCACGCGTAGAGCGCCACATGCGTGCCGGCGACCAGTCTTCTGGACCCCGTGTTCAAAAAAGCGAACTCATGTCCGCTCGCGCAGGAGCGTTTCGAATTGCGTACTAAAACCCTTGGCTGCGGCTGTTCAACCGCAACTTTCCTCAGCTTGATTATCGCGGTGGTCAGCACCTTTCTGGCGCTTCTGATTATGTACGCGATCGTCAAGTGCGTTCGATCTGTGAATCAAGTTTATGGGACTGGAGCGCGCCACGGGTGGGAGATCGAGATTCATGATGATGGTAGCATGAGCGAACGCTTGTGGGCAAGAAGGACTGTGAAGTCATGGTTTCGACGTGGAGACCTATCAGTGCGCAGCGAACAGCAAGAGGCTACTGAGGGCTCGCGATTGCTCCCCTCTTCATGACTGGTTCTGGGCACTCCGTCTCAGGCTCTCAGGCGTCGATACCTAGAGATGAGCAAAGTAGGCCCACGGCGCGATTTCCTTGACAGACGGCCAAACCCCTTTGATCATCTGCACGACCTCCTCGGGCAGTGGTCCTGCCTCGCAAATCTCCAAATTGTCCTTCAGCTGGGCGATGCTGCTGGCGCCAATGATGACGGCATCACCGTGCTCGCCCGACAAGGCCGAGTGGTGGATGGCCCATCGCAAAGCAGTGGCATGCCCAGTAAGGCCGTGCTTCTTGGCCACATCTTGTATCTTTTGTGATGCTTCGAAGATAGCGTCTTTGTGATAGCCTGACATCACGTGTCAGCAAGCTGCTGAAAGCATACCTATCTTCTGGCAGGCCCAACTTACTGGCAGAATATATCTGACCTCCCATGCTCTCGGTGGACCAACGACTGCTTGAGTCCTTTGCGTTCTCACGGCTGACTTTGCCGGTCAACATTCCTGCGGCCGCCGGACTACATGCCACTCCATGTCAGGATCTCGCTTCGAACGTTTCATCTAGGTCCATCACTCACGAGTAGGCGTAATACGCAATGCCGTGCTTGCGCAGAACAGGCAACAGGTCGTCCTCACTCCTTCTGGCCAGCAAGTTGTACTGTCCCTGAAGCACGCTTGGCTTGACGTACCCTGTCGAAAGTCAGCATCTCGCCCGAGGCAAACCAATCAAGACAAGTCAAAGTCAAAGTCAAACGATATGTCACTCACCTTTCTTCTCGGCAATCTCCATCAACTCCTCCACCTGCTGTGGCGAGAAGTTGCTAATGCCGAACCTTTTGAACTTTCCCGCCTTATGCGCCTCATCCATCGCAGCAGCCTGTTCCTCCATCGGAGTCGTCGCATCCGGTGTATGGAAGTAGTACACGTCGACATCCAATCCACTCAACTTCTCCAAGCTACTTGCGAGGCTCTGCTGCATTTTCTCGCGCGAGTTGGCTCTTTCAACACCTGGCATGACTTTCGTGCTGACCTGCAAGTCCGGTTGCACCCTCCCGATCTCAGTTTCGCTGGCTCCGGGGTTGGGTGGCGGGTACGCGGCGGCGGTGTCGATTTCGACATGCCCGTGCTTGCGGAACAGGTCGAATGCTTCTTTGGTTGAGGCGCCGGTGATGCGGTCGCCGATGGAGCCAGTGCCGAAGACGATTTTGACAGGTGGGGACATGATGAGTATCCTTATTCAAATGGGTCTTGAGTCAATGCTGTTGCGTTTCGCTGTTTTTTTTATTGGTATTGGAGAAGAGGAAGCTGATCAGGAAGCAAACGACTGCCTACATATATACCACATGCGCCAGAGACGGGAGCGGAACAATCATGGGTGTACCGATGTACCGTTGCAACGTGCATATGCATACGAATGCGATGCGTGCTGCAGCGACCCTCCCGCAGAAATTACGTCGCCAGCGCAGACCATTGCCTATTCCTTCTCCTAAGGAGCGCCACTATCTTGTCGCAAAGCGCAACTAACAGATCCTCCGGCTGAAAAGCTACATACACGGATGTTGACGGCCAGCTTCCTCGTTTGCAAATCGCTCAGCCGTACATGTAGGATTCTCCCCGCTTTGTAAGCTGCCCCAAGCTATGAGAATTGTTGATTATTCAGCTCGCAATTCGGTCTGGTCTTGGACCGGGCTTGATGCAACATTACACGCTTCAAAGATCAGGGGATGTCAAGAGTCGGCGTAAAGCCCGTGTGGGTCGCTTGAACAAATCCTTCTGAGTGGAGACAGAGGAAATGCCGCGTGCGGACGTGAGCCAGCCGTACCTAGCTTGATCGCTTATCAAGGCCCTCAGTTCAAACTTGGCGAGTTGATTCACGAGTCCAAAGGCTTCTAGAGACATTGCCTAGGGTGAAACTCTGAGCGGAAGGGAGTTGTAGCTGCCAAGACTCGTCCTTCTTCGCGTATCGCTTCCTGGTGAGTGCTGCGGAGTCGAATCCTCAGAAAACACGCTCCGCCGCAAGTCTGCTTCGGCCATTTTCGACGTGTATTCCAGCAGCATGGCGGGCCAGCTGATCAATTGCATAGACAACTCGGCATCGATGTTCGAGTCTTCCCGCGGGAACTGTTTCAGCACGTTTCTCAAAAGCTTGCTGTCTCCATTGACGAAAGCGCCAGAGGCTTGCAGGAAGGGTCGGAGCACAATTTCAAAGGCCAGGAAATGCGCTTGTAACACTAGGAGTGGTATCCTGACTGAGCCGTTGAAGTATTCGAACTGGTCAGGGTCCATGTCGATGATGAGATTCCACAACTCGGTGTAGTGATTGAAAGCTGATTGATCAGATCAGCATCGTTACAAAAATCGCTGTTAGCCGGCTGTCAAACTCACCTTCGATCGGACCGCTAGTGATTGCTACAACGTTCTGCATGCGATGCAAGAAATCCAGCTCAAAAGGCAAAAATTCACACGATATCTCTACGAGAGCTAGTGATTGCCGAGCTGCTTCTGTCACTTCGGCCGGCAGAGGCGATGCATTGCCGAGACGTTTTCGCATGACATCCATGTGTGGTCGCGGTGACAAATGATCCAGGTCTTGTGGGAAAAACGGTGATGAGAGTCCTGCTTCCACAATCCGACGCGTGACAGAAGAGCACCCTCGTACCAGTACCATGAAGTGGCCGATGGGGTCTCCCATGTGTAGTGAGGTGAAGGCCAAGGCATAGATCGCTGCGAGCACCGCTGTGGCACGATCGCTGGCAGATATGTCCTTTGCGCCGGGTAGATCAAAGTTGTCTTCTGAGTTGATTCCTCTTATTGCTGATGAGCGGTACTTCTGCACCGTGTCCGCTATATCAAGGTTCGTGGTCGCATGCAAGTGACCTGCACCTAGCGCCAATATGGCATCGTTGAGGAATCCGTACTGTCATCCGGTTAGTAACGCCACATTACGGTGTTGTCCCTGGGACCTTGTCGCTGCCAGACATACCTGCTGCGCGATAATGGGAATCTCGCACGTCCAAGCGCGATCAGTCTCGAATGGGAACGAAGGATATGAGGCCGTAATGAATGAGTGAAAGAACCGAAGATCTCGCAATGTAAATCCGGTGTTACTAAGCTGTGGCGACTGTAGTCGTACGAGCGATTGTTGCCTATCCGGTGCCGCGCCGTAGACACATTCGTCGCCCATCTTGACGCAGTTGGCGCATCGCGGCTTCTTTTCGCAACACTGCAGGATCGTAAGGACGTGTTTGCAACGCTATCATGTCACAATTTCTCACTTTCACTTTGCGTGTCTTGCACATCAAGCAGCCTCCGCGAGACTTGCGATGGCTCTTGATGCGGCGCCGTTTCTGCGCGGCGAGACCATCATCGCTGCGATCGCTCCGGCTCTGACACGAGTCGTTTCTGATGTATTGAGGTGGCGTCGTGCTGTCCATAGTGCGAGAAAACCAACATGCATATACGCTTGAGGAACTCCGGAAGACGTGTTGCTGGCCTGATCTGCTAACAACACGAGATCATGTGATGGAATCCTGTGGAGGAGTCTTCACGTCATCCCCTCGCATTCGCTTCGCGTTCGCTTGGGGACGATATCGGTCCAATGGGAAGCGCATTTCCTGGCATTGTATACCGTTGGGTGTCGTTTCTTTTGCTGCGTTTTGCGTTCAAGTCATTATGTCGAACGGATAGTAATGGACATGTCGATGGCATGCTCATGGCATACACCTACACAGTGCACGATTAGTTGTTATAATACAGGTCTGCCAAGGTATACATGTACCAATAAGAGTCTAGCGCTCTCCGCAAAGGTACATAATGTCTCCGTTTCGCTCAGATTCACTCAGATTCCTTCACTACACTGCGATACCTACCATCGTCCCTTACCAGACCTTACCAGACCTTCTCGACTACACCTCCGACTCCATCGTGTCTGCTACAACTGCAGATCAACATTACATTTTAAGAGACATCTCACATTGAGTTTATACAGATCTATCAGATCGATTACCATTCCATCGTCAGATGGAATAAATAATAAAAATAATAAAAATAATAAATAAGTTTATACGACCGCACACTTGCCAGAACTCAGACTCTACGTTGTGCTGTAAATCTTCAACTATCCCGTGCTGTTACCAACATCAGCAGCTCACTATAACGGCTTAATTGAAGCCAGGCAGCAGGTACGATGGCCATGTCACTGCTTCAACATGTGAATGATTTACTGACCTCGTTCTTCTTGTAGTCCTCACATCGGCATTACTCCTCACTTCTTCTCACGGCAACATAATACCAACATTCAAGCCATCTCGATCCACGGCATCATCACAACTGTACAGCCTATCAATCAGCGAAACACTAAACGCGTCAACATCCACGACAACATGGCCGAATCCAAGAAGAGATCTTCTGACGCGCTGAGCAATGACGACACCACTGATCCGCAGAACCAGGTCCTTGACATACCCAACAATCTGGAAGCACGCGTCAAATTCATCAATGCGGAAAGGATGATTGTGAGCAGGCTTTGTGTGGACTCCAAACATGGCGTACCAGACCCCAAAACCGCGTCGACTGAGGTCAAGACACGACTACTCCGTCTTGAACTCTTCCTGCGATGGCTCGAGACCAACGTCGAGATATCACCAGACCTCACGCAGCGCACAAAGATCGATCAAATGTTGCAGTTGATGTTCGACAGACCTGGATTTCATTTCCAGGAGTCTACTCGCGACCGAGCCCGCGCGCTCTATCAAAAATGGCAGAGCCAGAATTGGGGCAAGGGGGAAGTACTCGAAGAAAGCAGCGATGATGACGGCGACGCCGCCTCCGGCGACGATAACACAGTGGGTGAATCTAAAAGGCGCAAGTCGTCCACGTCAACGGCCGACACATCCGCAAAGCGCAACCCGGTCAGCGAGCTCGCAGTGATGACCGTCCGCCCGCCACCTCGCACCCATCCAATTTTTGGCGTCGACGGTATCATGCACGGCGTGGCGTTGAAGATTGGTCCCCGCCGAAATGACTACATCTTAGATTCGCGTTACCCCAAGCGAGATGCAAAAGTATATGGCCACAACGACTTGCAAGTCGGCGACTGGTGGCCAATGCAACTTCTCGCCCTCTTCAACGGCGCTCACGGTGCCAGAATGGGCGGCATTGCTGGCAATGCTGAGACTGGCGCCTATAGCGTGGTCACAGCCGGAGGGCCGTATGAAGATCTCGATCAGGACAAGGGCGATGTATTGTTCTACTCTGGCTCGCGCAGTCACGACAATAAGGATCCAAAGAAGCCGTTCCCGTCCAGTAACGCGACTCTGGCGCTCAAGGCTTCGCAGCGTCTAGGCAAGCCGGTGCGGGTCTTGCGCGCTGCTGGGTTTGGCTCTAGCAAAAGCTGTGCTGCTACTCTGAGGCCTACCGTCGGCATTCGATACGATGGGCTATACCGTGTTGTCGGCATGCAATTGAAGACCAATGCGAGCGGTGGATTATATGAGCAATTCAAGCTCGAAAGATTGGAGGGCCAACCTCCTTTAAGCACCTTTGTCAAGTCTAGACCTACGGCTCGTGAGGTTAGGGACTTTGACAGACGCGATGATGGGTATTGAGGGAGACAATAATGGTTGTTACTCAAGAGAGGTCGATTTTTCTAAGTTGTGCATTTGTTCCGGGTCAGATTGACTAAGGACATACCGTCCTATACTTTCGGGAGGGGTTAGTCGTAGATAGGTTTTTTAGAAATGATCATGCAATTTCCTATTAGTTGACACACGTATTGTATTTGTTTAAGACCTCGGTATCTTCCCATCCTGTCGTAATGGTCGCAAACTGGGCCACCTTCGGCACTAGGCTAAACCCTATAGGAAAAAGCTTACATTCACAATAAAGTTGTATACATCATAAACGAGTTGCATGCAACAATCTGAGCACATGTAGGTAGTAGATAGATACCTAGTTTCGGCAACCAGACGGAGCCCCACCCCCAATCGAATGCTGACGTAACCTTTGTTGATCGCCCCCGCCCTCTCTCACATGCAAGAACACACTTTCCCCCACTACGATCATCTGCTTTCCTTCTAAACACTTCTACTTATCCCAAACCTCTCATGTTCAGACAAACAGCCGTCAAAATGGCCCAAACAAAGCTCCGCATTGGTTACATTCCTGGTCAGTGAGACGAGAGGTTTAATGCTATCGGCACCCCTCCCAATACGACAACCTGCGTGCACTCGAACTGACTCTCAGTCAACAGAACACTTCTCTACTCCCCTCCATTTCGCACAGCAACACTTCAATCTCAATGCGGATCTCATCCCCGTCCCCACTGGCACTGGCGACCTGACCAAACGACTCAAAACTTCAGACGAAAGCCAGCGTCTCGACGTCGCCATTGGCTTGACCGAAGGCTTCGTCGCAGATTTGGGAAAGAGCAGAGCTGCAGGAGAGACTTCGGCTTACGGGCTTGTGGGAACATATGTCGATTCGCCGCTGCGATGGGCGATCTCAACAGGCAAAGAGAGGGAAGATGTGAAGGATGTGGAAGGGTTGAAGGGAAGTAAGGTTGGAGTGAGTCGGATTGGGAGGTGAGTTCAATCACCTTGAGGAAGGAAAGATGCTTCGATCACATTGGAGGTATCGGGAGACTGCATGATACGGGAGGCTGACCAACCTCACAAAACAGCGGCTCCTACGTGATGGCCTACGTCCTCGCCGACCAACACAACTGGCTCGACAGCAGCAAGAGAGAAGAGCCATTCAGCATCGTCCCCTCAGGCGACTTCGCCGCTCTGCGCCGAGCCGTCCGCGAACAACCCACAACCGCCGACTTCTTCATGTGGGAGCACTTCACTACAAAAGCCTACTGGGACAACGGCGAACTGAAACGGATCGGTGAGATATACACGCCGTGGCCGAGCTGGATGATCGCCGCCAGAGATCCGTCGGACAGTGCGGTCGGAGCTTTGTTGGAGAAGCTGAATGAGGGTGTTCAGCATTACATGAAGAGCGAGGACGAGTCGGTGAGCCATATTACGAGCACGATGGAGTACTCGCGAGAAGACGCGAAGGAGTGGATGGGGACTGTGAAGTTCTCGCAAGACGTGAGGGGCGTTAAGACGAGTGTTGTGGATGACGTGGTGAAGATCCTGAGGAAGGCGGGCGTGTTAGACGAGAAGTCAGGTGCTGGGGAGGAGATGATTGCCCTCAAGGCCTAAGGGTGAAACCTTGAGAGACGATTAAATGAATGGAAAAAACCAAGTCCAAGACTCTTATCAATTTTTACGTTTCCAGGTTCATTCACCAGCGAGTAGGCCAAAAAGAGAGGACGTACACGGATTGGAGACATCCGGAGGAAGGGCAGGGCTGTGACGACGACCAGAGGAAACAAGCTTCCCTTCATGCAAGTTGGCATTCTCATCGTGCAGATCATGTATAGAAAGAAAGAATGCAACAAACCGCTAAGGAGCATCAAAGCAAGAAGAAAACAATCAAACCACCCCTTGCCCTTCCCCATCTTCCTTCAATTGTCATCATCAATCAAGTGCTTTCCCAACAAAGAAAATGACTCAGATCCAAATCCCGCCATCGTACATCGAAGATCATAGTCTGCCGCCATCGACAGGAGTCGTCCGCTCATAGAACAGAATATACGCCTCCCGATTTTGTAAACCCACAGGCTCAACATCCCTAACAACAGTATCATTATACTTGCGCCACACCTTCTTCATCCGATCGCGCACAACAGTAGTATAATGCCCGTGCGTCAGATCATTCCCGATGTGCTGCAAAACCGCATACGCATCGTAGAAATACGGCGGAGTCATGGCGGGATCGGGGACCCTTTCCGGCGGCGCCGCGAGCTGCGCGATGCGCTGCTGGTCCGCCGCATCAGGTGGCGGCAGAGTGTAGGGCGACATGTCGAGACCTCGCAGGGGGAAGTCGATCACGGTGTGGACCTTGCGGGCGACGCGGCCGTAGTCGTCGTTGCGGAAGCGCTTGAGGTGCACGATGAGGTACTGCGGCAGGCGAGTGAAGGTGATTTTCTTGGTGGCTTCGCGGGTGCACTTGCAGTGGGGGCAGTTCCAGCTCTCTTCGCCGCGCAAGCCTTCATCGCGGCAGAATTGGGCGAGACACTGGTCGAGGGTGGCGGAGCCGCTGTGGGGGATTTCGACGCTGATGCTGGAGAAGAACTCCCAGGTTGTGCTGACGAAGTGGCAGGTTTTGCAGCGGAGGCGCGACATGGTTTGGCCGCCGAAGAGGTCGTAGATTGGGGACAGCTCACGGTGGGAATGGCGCTGCCACTCGCGTTTGGAGGCGAGGTACTTCGGAAGCTTTTCGCGGAACTCTTCTTGCTGGGGAGTGAGGTTCTGGAGGATGGTGCGGTTGAAGTTGGCGTTCAAGTCTTCGTGTAGTGTTTCGATCATGAACTCTAGGAACTGCTTCGCGTCTTGTTGCACGTCGTTCTTCCAGTCGCCGTTCAGACGGCCGCAGAAGTTTCGGAAAGTTGTGGGCTTGATGCTCGAAACATCACCTTTCCACAAGCTTCGGATGAGGTTGCTGTAGAGCTCGGGCATAACGCCTTTGCTACCCTTCCAATTCCGCTGCACCGCTCGTTTGAACTCATCGCTCAAGAACAAGATGCTTAAGGGTGTTGTCGCCGACAGTGCTTGGATTGTAGAGTTCATGTAGCATGTAACACCAAAGTTGATCAGACCAGTCTTTGGCAATGTCATGGTTGAAGATCGAAGCTTTGGTGGCACATATGGCATAAGTCCATCGGATCTTCCAGCAAGGCTGCTCTGGGAGGCTGCTCTTTCGCTTACGCCAGTATAACTCATTCGAGGCGCTGCAGGTGCCGGTCGTGTAGGTGCTTGGGCATATTGCGATGGTGGTGGCGCGGCAGGGTAGTCGGGTATTTTGGCGGGCGGAGCTGGTGGCCTTCTCGATGGCATTTGCGATCCCATGAAACCTGGCTGGCTATCGATCGCACTAGCATCAGGGTATCGTTGATTAAAGTCGTCGATTGCAGCCCGGCTAAGTCGTTCACGCTCTGCATCATCTTGGTCCTCTTCGTCTTCGCCCTCTTCAACAAGTGGTTGCTGAGGTACGTTGACGCTTTCTTGTCTTGCTTGAGCCAACCAAGCTTGCTCCTCATCTTGGTCGAGTGGAGCAAAGTCTTGCACGCGTCGTTTTGGCAAGCGAAGTTGACTTCCGCCCGAAGTCGCCATGGGCCGGCGCGAGATTGGCCGCCCGACTTTAGCTCTCGCGAGAGTTGTTGAAGTTGCGAGCGCCTGCTGCCCGACGAGATCGACCCATGCATCGATTCCGCCGATCAAGAGCATGGGAGGTTGCCGGAGTGGCTTCTCCTGGTTGAAGTCATGCAGAGCTTCGTGAAGATATTTGAGTTTTGTTTCCCGATCATTCCTCGGACTGGAAAGGTATCTGTCCGATTGCATGTCGGCGTCGTAGTAGACGACGAGGTCAAAGAGATGGCGATTGTCAAACATCTCTTGCTCGTTGTCGGGTGAAAGAATTAGAGATTCCAACAGCTGCTCAGCGCTCATCCCTGGTTGTAGACTCATTGGCTCGATACACATGACATTCTGCGAATATATGTGACCCTGATCGAACTCGGCTCGAGGTCGGACGTCGATCAACAGCACGGAGAACCGAGGAAGATAGTCGAACAGTCGTTCTGTGCTACATCGTGTTTCTTTGACATTTTGTGCTGATCTTGGTGCTGTCGTTGCTTCGGCCGTTCCTTCTTCGAGACCAGTCTGAGGGAAGTAATCTCCGTTGTCTCGTAGTCCGTTGGGTGCTCGTAGTGAGGCTACCAATGATGCTGTGGATGATCGCCGGTACTCGCTCGAGGCCAAACTCCGTGCGCTATGTCGGGGTGGCGCAATGTTGCCTGTTGTATGCATGTTGCGCGCGGGACTGTATGTTGGGCTAGGCGCTTTGGGCATTGCCGCTGCGAAAGCAGTGTCTAGGGGCAACTTGGCCGGCAATAAAGGTCCTCCAGTAGGCATGCCACGAGGTCCCAAAGGCTTGCCGTTCAGACCATTTGACTTCGCAGGCGAATCAAACGAGTAGCTTCCATTCCAGTCCGTCGCAGAAGGCATCAGTATAGGAGAACTATGCACAGATGTAGTGGAGCCCCGTGAGTCTGGTCTTGCTGGCTCGATCCCGCTCGACGATGGCATTCTCAGGCGAGCGAATCGATCGTTGAGTACATCACCCGTGCCATTCCGCTGATAACCGTTTAAAGCAGCACCTCCCTGGGATAGAGCCCGTCCGTGAAGAGATTCGGGTTTTGGCGAGACGGAGGGTTTGACTTTGCGCGGCCCTTGCCTTTCGGGCGACTGATATTCGGCATTTGATTGCGGGTAGGGTGCCTTTGTCGCATAATTTTGCTGGCTTTCCGACTGTGATCGCGAGTGGCTCATTGCGGCCTGATATCCCCTAGGCACCACTCCACTCCGCTTGTTGTCGTTCTCGATAATGGTCTTGATACCCATGTACTGATTGTTCCACTTCACGAGGGTGTTCTTCACAGACTTGTACTGCCTGTCCCAGCCCTGATCCATATCCATGTCAAGCACTTTTCCGCTCCGTGGGATGATGTCGATCGCGATTTCATATGCGCGCAAGTACTCGACGAAAGCCAAATCCGGTCGCCTGCTGCCCAGAAGCATCTCCGCGCGCTGCAGAGAGGTTGCCGCAGTGTGCAGTAGCTTCGCCGGCGGGTCTTGTTCACTATAGCCATCCTGAGCTCGTGCTTGGAGATCTTGGATGTGGTCGTATGCTCTTCCAGTACCGCTGTTGAAAGTGTGTGTCCTCGAGCCATTGCTGTGACCTGGAGGACCAGACGGCGGACTCGGCAGCGATGCCGCCGCACTCATTTTGTACGCTCTGAGAGAGTCGCTATATGCTCATCGCGCGAGTGCGATTGTTGGGCGGAAATGGATTGTCGGCAATTGGTAGATGTTGCCTCTCTGTCGTATGCGGGTATCGGAGCGGTATGAGGCAGCGAATAAAGGGTCGGCTACAGGCAGTCTGTCCGGGGAGCGTGTGGCTGAATGGTCGTTACGTCGTGAGTGTTTCCGGTTTAGATGTTTGTGAGTTGAATAGGTATAACAAAGAACAAAGCAAAGAGAGGCGTCGAGTTGTTCATTCAGCACTCGACCTCATGTCGCGGCCGACTCCACATGGAACCTGGAGAAGAAGAGTGGCGGTCGTGACGCAGCAGCATGTGGCTGTGCGCGAAGGCCGATCAGCACGCCTGGCTGGAGCTACTGGAGGCTGTACTTGCATTCACTTACACTCGACTATACATATGTAGCCACCTCACTCCCATCTTACTAATATCAATGGGCAAGCTCTGAGAGGAACATCCACCAACACTCCTAACTGCTCAACCCCATCGAATCACATAGGCAAGGCCACAACACAGCGACCATCACAGCAGGCAACACCGCAAGCAACCATGGCGTCCTGGTTCGGCGGCTCGAGCAATACCGAGCTGGACGCTCAAATCGAGCGCGCAACTGCCAGCTCTCTTGAAGATATCGCACTCAACCTGGAGATCTCCGACATCATCCGTAGCAAGACGGTCCAGCCCAAGGAAGCTATGCGAAGCTTGAAGCGCCGCATAGGCAACAAGAACCCAAACATCCAACTGGCCACCCTCAACCTCACGGATACTTGTGTCAAGAATGGAGGCAGCCATTTCATGCAAGAGATTGCTAGCAGGGAGTTCATGGACAACCTGGTCAGCCTGCTGAAGGCGCCAGTCGGCCTGAATGACGAAGTCAGACGTAAGATGCTGGAATTGATTCAGAATTGGGCTGTTGGTGCGCAAGGAAAAGACAGCCTGAACTACCTGCAAGAGTGCTACAGGACGCTACAACATGAGAGGTTCGACTTCCCACCCCGGCAAGAAGTCGCCAGCAGCATGTTCGACAGCTCCGCACCTCCAGAGTGGGCCGACTCGGATGTGTGCATGAGATGTCGCGAGAAGTTTACCTTCACCAACCGCAAACACCACTGCAGAAACTGTGGAAATGTGTTTTGTGGTGCTTGCAGTTCGAAGAACATACCGCTGCCTCACCTCGGAATCATGCAGCCTGTACGAGTAGACGATGGATGTTACGCCAAGTTGAGCGACAAGAGCCGTGGAACTCCAGGACCTCAAAGCCCTGGCGCAAGCAGGAAGACACTATGGCAGGGATCCAATTCAAGCGCCGAGAGGATGCAACCTCGTGGGGCGAGAGTGGACGATAGCTTCGATGCCGACTTGAAGCGCGCGCTGGAGATGAGCTTAGAAGACTCCAAGGGCCACTCTGGTGCGGGATACGTGCCGCAGCCCCAAGTACCTCAACAGTCGAAGCCGAAGCCTCCTGTTGCAAGTAGCAATGGACCGCAGAACGAGGATGAGGAAGATGCGGATCTGAAGGCGGCGATCGCTGCCAGCATGCAGGACATGGAAGAGCAGAAGAAGGTACACGCCAAACAATTGAAGGAGCAAACTTCTTCGAGTGCAGCGCCCGCTCAGTATAAACCGAACAATCAGCACGAGTTGACGCCCGTGGAGATGGAAAACATCAACTTGTTCTCTACACTTGTGGACAGGCTCCAGCACCAGCCGCCAGGCACGATCCTTCGCGAACCGCAGATTCAGGAGCTGTATGAGAGCATTGGCTCGCTGAGACCGAAACTGGCCCGCACGTACGGTGAAACGATGAGCAAACACGACACTCTCCTAGATTTACATTCGAAGCTCTCGACTGTTGTTCGTTACTACGACCGGATGCTGGAAGAGAGACTCAGTAACACATATCACGGTGGCCGCTTTGGAGCACTCAACCGCTCGAGCATGTACCCCAATATTAACGCTGCGCCTATGAATCACCAAGGTGGCATGGAAAGCTACTACTCTGGCAATGCACCACAATTCGACAACTACGGTCCACCACCACAGCAATCCCATGGCGGATACCCAGGCTACCCTCAACCCCAAGGCGCACAGCCACAGTACGCGGAACCGTACCCAGACATGAACAGAATGTCGCAGTACAGTCAGCAAGCACCGGAAGCTCCTTATCCACAAAACCCAACCCAACAATACCCGCAACAACAATACTACGAACCTCAGCAAGGACAGCACGCTTCCCAGATGCCTCCCCAACGTCGTCAATCCTCACACCAATACGCGCCGTCGCAGGCCTCGCAGAACTCGAACCCAGCCATCTCATCGCCGCCGCCCGCCGACCAAGCATCGTTCTACTACGCCGAGCAGCAACAGCAGCAGCCATCAATCCCACAGGCATCTAGCCCGGAACTCTACGCGCAACAGCCACCTCAGCAGCACCAGCCTTACCAACAGACAACACCATATCCGCCGCAGGAAACTCCACAGCAGCAGCCGCCTCTGCAACGTCAGCAGTCGCAGTCCTACTACCAACAGTCCCAGCCAACACAGCCGCAACAGCAAGGCGGGTACCCTCAGCTGAACCAACCTCAACCCCAGCACAACTGGCCACAAGCTCCCGCTGCGGGCGCAGGTTACGGACAGGAGAGTTTCCCGACGGCGCCACAGCACGCTCCTGCTGTGCCTAAGGAAGAGAGCTTGATCGAGCTCTGAGGAGTTGTGGGATGAGGCTAAGAGAAGTAGAGCAAATTAGCGATGTGTCTGTCCGATAGAGGAGGCAGTGCAGGAGAGGGATTGATCCAGTCGATTTGCAAATACCCACAAGATAGCATCAAATGTAAGAATGAGAATGGAACTTTTTCCTCTTGAGACTTTCCCAGCACGAAGTAGCAGTGGCACGATCATAGTGAATTGATAGGGAATGCAGGCGTGATGGTACATGTAGAGTTGCTCTGATTCCAATCTGGTTACTGCAATAAATCAATTATCACTCTGTCGCACAGACAAACTCCTCTCCATCTCTCGCTCTCTCAATGACCTCGTAGGCACACTTCAACTGCGATGTCTCGTGTCCAAGCCCTCGCGTCCCCTGTAGCCTCAGAAACCCTACCAAGCGATTTATTCAGCAGTTCTCCAGCACTACATCCGTCCAAAAGCTGCTCTACGATATCCACATATCCAAGCTGACGGCCAGACTCTCCGGTACCTCAACCTTGCAGTCCCTTCAACTCAACCATCGCCTCTACCAGCTTAGTCTGCTCGGCCAGCAACTTCACGCGCTGCCTCTCACGCTCCGGGTCCTCAGCAAGTAACTGCGCACAATCGGCAGCATCTTCGGCGCGCAAACTTACCATCAGAGCCTCTTTCACTTGATCGCGCAGCGGCACCATGATGACGAGTTCGAAGCACTTGGCCACCGTGTCAACAAAGCACGTCGAGGCGGTCTGGTAGTATGCGAAGATGTGCGCGACGGCGCCGACTTCCTTGTCCCATTCGTCGATGGGCAGATTGTTCTTCACCCAGGCAGGGTCGCTCGCCTTCTCCACTCGCTTCTCGCGCGGGGTCGATTTGATGTTGCTGGCGGCCTCGCGGGTCTCAAAGTGCTCGTTGGCGCGTTGGATGGTGCGGGCCAGATCAAGCTTGACCTTGCACTTTTTTTCCGTTTCTTCCAGATCGGTGAGGGTGGTCGGCTTTTGTTGCTCGCATTCGCACAGCCAAGCGATGCGGTCTTGTGCTTGCTCAATGTGGTACCGAACGAATTGGTTCATGATTTCGTGCGATTTGGTGTATAGTTGGGTGGAACTGCGCTTGTTCAGCTGGGAGTTGACGATTTGCTGGACGGTGTTGAGCACTTCTTTTTTAGCGTTGTCGATCAAGTGGGCAACGGCTGCGTTCCAGCCTTCCAGTGCTAAGAGAATGAGTGAGTCGGTTACTTCGGGGCTGATGCTGCCAGGCAATCCGCTGGTGTTGCCCTCTTTGTATGTGTCACGGATGAAGTCCAGCGTGTAGACTGTCTTTTCGATTGCTGGTCCCGCAGGGTCGCGTTTATTGCGCTGCTGCTGCGGGCGACCTGACGGGGTATCCGCTGCTGGGCGCTTGCGCGACGAAGATGGCGTGGCCGACGGACGGACTGGCATTGTCATGCGTGTCGGAGTTGGTGTCTCTGATTCGTCGTCTGACTCCATCACTGATATCGGCGGTGCTTTCCACCCTGGCGTCTTGTAGTCCAAACTTGGCCTGGCATCGAAGAGGTTTTTCTTAAAACTCGTGATGACGGCTCTCATGGCGTGGCGGAATGTATTGCACTTTGCACCACCCTTGACATGACTGGAGATGACATTAGCCATCTGATCGATCTCATCTCTTACAATGAGGGTCGGATGGATCGGGCGCTCGGGGTACAACGCAAGTTCGTCAGCGATCTCACTGAGTCTGCTTTCGACGCGGCCCAGTATTTCGGGAAGCCTGATTTCAATATTAGCATGCTATTGTTCAATGGAGGGTAATCATGCGTTGTAAAATATGGCGACTCACTCTCCTTGGATGTGCTCTGTAAGGAAGCGAGATATCGACTCTTGGAGTTGCGGTATACCGCAACGGCCGCCCTGCGCCCACAGTGGCGAGTTGAAGAAGGCAGCCTCCAACTCCCTGGCGGCTGCATGAGTTGTTCCTTGGTTGATTTGTTCCTGGGAGAGCTGCTTTGTTATGAACCAGCCTTTGCCAAGCACGAACTTCCTTCCGTCGAGAATACTCTGAACATATTGACTCTTTTCTGGCGGCATGAGGTCGGCTTTGGTGAGTACTCCGACGCAGCGCGGTGTGGCTTCGCAGAGTTTGATGAAACTGAGAGTTCTCGACGTTTCAACATCATTGTCAGCGCCTATTCCATTGTTAGCAGTGCCCAGCTTTCAAGCACGGCAATTGACCTACCGCATGCAAGTAGCACCAGTGACTTTTTGTCATCGAGGTAGGCAGTAACCAGCTTCTCAATTCTTTGCACGAGGTCCTTGTCCCTAGGATCATCCTCTTCTCCAGTGTTGGTGATGGTTCCAGGCAGATCGACGAACGAAAGTTCTGGAAGATCCGGGCCCTGAATTTCCAGACAGACGATATTTGGGGAGAACGCGACCTGGCGAGTTGCTCGAGCTCCATCGAGGTCGATGTCAACGAACTGCACAGCCTCCGATCCTGGATTCAGAACGGCCAACTGTGCACGGCGCAACATGGGCTCAAGATGCTCCTTGTTGGTAACGAGGGCAAAGGGGATCTTTTCACCAGGGCCTCCGAGCGGCTGGAAAGAGCCGTTTTGAAAGAAGGAGTTCTTCTGGATGGAGATTTTGCAGCTCCACGCTCCATCGTTCCTGGATGGACCATGGGCGGAAGTAGTGATGGAAAATGGGCAGCTAAGTCTAGCGTTAGTGATATGTATCGAGGGGAAGTACATGCTTTTGATTTGCTTACCGAGTGCATGTTCCTATGCTCCGAGGAAGCTGAATGTTGCACAGTGCTTCTACGATTGAGCTTTTACCCGCAGATTGGTCGCCCACAACAATGAATTTGGGAAGCGACTTCAGGGTGGCGCTGATGTCGAGCTGCTTGAGGTTCTCGATACCTTGGATAAGGCGATGAGTGTGGGCACCGAGAGACTTGAGAGCTTCGTGCTGATCGTGGCCCTGCTGGCTGCCGTTTGCCATGGTGGCCTGCGAATCCGGTGAAGCGCCGTGGGTCTCCATGGGAGTATCGTGATCGATGGAAGTTTCGCGGGCGGTAGAAGAGTCGCGCGCGGCGGGAGAGTCTCGCGCGATTGGAGTTTCAGCCGTGGAGCTGATGGTCTGGGCGCGGCTGCTGGTGTTTGGGATGGTTGGAGATGAGCGTGGATCGGCGAGCTCTTGTTTGATGTGGCGGGTTGACATGCTATGCGCGGTCAGCGGAGAGTGAAGCGGAGGTTGGCTGGTGGCGGATTGTTTGGGCAGAAGCGTCTAGAGAGGAAGATGCGACTAGCGTGCCAAGACTTGCAGTGAGAGTGAAGTTCGGGAGGTGTCAAGGTCAGAAGCGCTCCCGGTGGCGTCACTTCCACTGCCAAGTGGATGCATAGAATCTCACTCACTTCGAGAGTTGTCGACGCCTGTCGCGACTAGAGTTGCAGAAGTACTTGACGGAGAAATCGCTGAAGTGTCCAAGGTGAAAGCAACGACTCATACAGATTGAAGGGAAATCTGAATGCGATGTTTGACGAAAGTGGTGGAGAGAACTTCAGATGAGAGGACTAGGAATGCCCTTTTAACCTCGACAGGCGTCCATGGCAGGGTGAAGCGAGTCCAGTATGTTGACAGAGAAGAAGTGGACATCGATACCCAGTTCAACCGTGGATCACATCGGAAATCCATTGAGAACTTCAATCCGCACAACTCTCCACGTTGAGCGTGTTGTCTTTCGGTGGCAAGCTCACCAGGAGGTCCACAAAGGGACGTCGATCTGTGTGCTGATCGGGGCTATGCTCAAGACCCGGTAGGTTGCATGGCTTGCACCGTACTTTGAGACACACGAGCGGCATGTTGCAGGACTTTAGCTTCACGATGCTGTCCTGCAAAGATCAGTGTGAAAGATGTTGAAAGGACGTGGAAGGGACTGCAAGAGACGAGAACACGCGTCTTTGGCGTTGTTTGTGTGATGCAAGTTCCTGGAGACTCAACATCTATTGGCTCACGGTACCATGTATGTGGCCTGTTCAATGTTGGTAATTGAAGGGCGCTTACTTCACAGACTCTCACGAGTGATGTAGACTGGACGATGAGGTAGAGGAGACATTCCAGCCAGCCATTGTCACGGATCTGATGGAACAAGAGCATGTCGAAGGAAGACCATGCAAGTCTGGCCACTTGCAAGTGGTATCAGGTATTCACCTCGTGGATATGCTTTCGAATCTCGTCACGGCAGATGGAAGTGAAGTGTGAAGACACACCCGTATTCGTCAAGCTCGTGTTGATCTGTGCATTTGCGGGGCGAGAGATCGCCGCGTGGACTTGTGCTGGGACCCTTGCTGTTTGACGAGGGAGGAGCTGCGAGGAGACAGGTTGCAACGACAACCCTGACACTCGATTTGTCTAAACAAAAACACTTCCTTTGGTATGTCTCTGGTTACTCTCTTTCGCATGGATCCTACTGACGTCGAATAAGTACCGCGACTCCTCTCATCCCACTCTCCCACCCAAACGAGTCCACGTATACCGCGCGAACCCCTCCGACCACCGCGGGACAACTTCACAAACGAAACAACACAAAACATGGCGAATCTGCAGGTGCCCGTGCGAGGCGCAAGAGGTGGTGCGCCAGTCACAAAGGCCGTTATCCTGGTAGGGAACGATTGGGAAAATCAATGTTATATGAATAAAGGCTGAAGTGAGCAGGTCGGTGGACCATCAAGAGGAACCCGCTTCCGTCCTCTTTCTCTCGATCTTCCCAAGGTATGGATCGATCAGGGAAGCTACAGAACGTGTTCTGACTCTGGCTGACGGGATGTAGCCCCTCTTCGAAGTCGCCGGCCACCCCATCATCTCACACTGCTTCGCTGCCATTACCAAACTTCCTGAGATTCGCGAGGTCTTCATTGTCGGTTACTACGATGAGGCAGTCTTCCGCGACTTCATCAAGGACTGTGGCCGCACTCACCCCCAAATCTCCATCAAATACCTGCGCGAGTACCAGGCTCTCGGAACGGCTGGTGGTCTCTACCACTTCCGCGACGCCATCTTGAAGGGCCGCCCTGACCGTTTTTTCGTCCTCAACGCCGATGTCTGCTGCTCCTTCCCGCTGGAGCAAATGCTGCGTCTCTTCGAGGAGAAGGATGGCGAGGCCGTCATCTTGGGAACCCGCGTGCCCAACGACGCCGCGAATAACTTCGGCTGCATCGTCAGCGACTCACACACAAAGCGCGTGCTGCACTACGTCGAGAAGCCCGAATCATACATTTCCAATCTGATCAACTGCGGCGTTTACCTCTTCGCCACCGAGGCTATTTTCCCCAGCATCAAGTCCGCGATTAAGCGTCGCGCCGACCGCCCTCGTCTGGTCTCATACCCCTCCTCGGACGCACTCGACTCCGCGTACTTGCCTCGCGCCACACCAGACGACGACGATGATGGCGAGATCAGCGAAGTCATCCGCCTGGAGCAAGACATTCTCTCCGACCTTGCCGACAGCCGCCAATTCTTCGTCCTCGAGACCAAGGACTTCTGGCGCCAGATCAAGACCGCTGGCTCCGCCGTGCCCGCCAACGCCTTGTACCTCATGAAGGCATTCCAACAACAAAGCGAAGAGCTCGCGAAGCCCTCCGCGACCATTCTCCCTCCCGTGTTCATCCACCCGACTGCCCAGGTAGACCCAACGGCAAAGCTGGGTCCCAACGTTTCTATCGGCCCGCGTGCTGTGATCGGTGCCGGGGCCCGTATCAAGGAGGCCATCGTGTTGGAAGACGCCGAGATCAAGCACGACGCCTGCGTACTGTACGCGATCATCGGATGGAGCAGCCGTGTCGGTGCCTGGGCGCGAGTCGAGGGTACACCCACCCCTGTGCGCGAGCTCAGCACCAGCGTGGTCAAGAACGGTGTCAAAGTGCAGAGCATCACAATTCTTGGCAAGGAGTGCGCAGTGGCGGACGAAGTGCGAGTGCAGAACTGCGTCTGCCTTCCGTACAAGGAGCTGAAGAGGGTGAGTTGTTGTTGAAAGTCTTTACGTGGAATGAATCCATATGCTAATCATTTCAATTCTCAACAGGACGTGCAAAACGAAATCATCATGTAGAGCGACCGTGACGTCTATCATTCCTCATCATCCTGGCCATCAAGAAAATGGCCGAGTGACTTGCGGAGTTGTTCGAGGTCCTCCAAAAAAGAAAAAACCTTAGCGAAAAGCATGTCGCTATTTCAACATAATTAAATACCAACATCAAATCCAGCTCTGAATACCAGTTGCAATGGTTCGAGCGAATTCAACCAAAGAATTAACCAACTGCTGTGATGGTGTTAATATATGATGCATTTTATGATCGATGAGAGTATGCCCAAGTTCACATCAGTGTTAGGGTTAGGGTTGGGGTTTGCCCGGACATCATTGTCCGACATCAACGACATCAATCGTCAGTATTATTGCAATGTCGGTTCGCCAGATGATCTAACAACTATCACAATCAATAGACTAGTGCCTGTATCGGATCTCAGGCGTCGTACGTGGACGGTTGGTCTCTTGACACGAGTTTCACCTGGTCACACAGATCGAGTTGTAGAAATGACAACATGAGCCACGCGACTCGCACCACAATCGCCATGACATTTCCAAATCGGACGTACGACGAGTTAATCTAGCCGCACGACGCGTCTTCAACGAACGAGCAGAAGCAATACCATCACACAAGCGACGATCAACGGATGCACGGCGGGCACATGCATCACTCTTAGTAAGAGATCACGTCCGTGAACCTATAAACGGATTGATCTACATGTATATTGATACGTGGGAAATTGTAATTATACACTTGATTCATTTGTTCGTGCTTGGCTGTCTACTCTATGCTTGCTGGTCGCCAGGCTCGAAGACCGTGGGTGAAAGTGAAAAGCCTATCATAATGACCTCTAACCCGCATCTCCCTCTAGCTTCGCTCACTGCCGCGAAGACGGACGACTTGGCCGTACTTCTGCAGCTTGGTGATGAGCTGGTCACCTTGCTTGACGACGTCATTATACCTGGGATGTGTTGTTAGTATGGATGTTTCCTGTGATGACTGGATTACTACTCACTGCTTGTTCTTGTCGTCCGGCCTTTGTGTCTCGATCACGCCCTTCACGCGATCGATAGTGCAGGGGAGTCTTTGGCTGGCAATGAAAGGCGCCAAGTCCTTGTCGAGCCACGCGACGCTGACACCGAACGAGCCGGCCATGCTCTCCAGGCCAACGACCTTGTAACTTTGCAGAAGCTGCGCGTACGCACGCAGTCTCATTTCACGCACAAACCAGTTCTTGTGCTCAAACAGGTATCGGTCTTGCGACAGGAAGTTCGTTTCGACGGCTGCGAGCGAAGTGAAGAAGGAGCTGTAGTTGCCGTTGTAAAGCGATGACACCATCGTGGCGAGAGGGCCGAAGTCGATCTCCGGCTCAGCCTCAGGTGCGGAGCCAGAACCGAGGGTGGTGAGGTTGATGACCGTGGGTTTGGGGGTGGTAGTGGCGGGCTTTTTCGATTCGGAGTCGGTCTCCATAGACTCATCAGGAGCACCACCAAGAGCAGCGAGACGCTCTTCGCCTGAAGAAGCACCAAAGACGGCACGAATCTCGGGTGCGTCCACCACCTTTGACTTGAAGTCGCGGCGGGGAAGAGCCACTGCGCCAGCCAAGGTGGCGTAGACTACGAGAGAGCTGTAAGGGCAAAGCTCGGTGGAGGTGAATGTGGATAGCGAGTCGAGAAGTGGTGCAGCCGCGAGGCCATGTGAGCGGATGGTAAGCAGGTGCAGACCGGTGTAGGCCTTCAGCCTGTTGCGGCGGTCCCAGTCACCACCAGACTCCACAAGCTGCTGTGCGCGGTCGATGTTCTTCTTGACGAGGAGCTTGTCATCGAAAAACAGTCCTATCCTGATGATGGCCAGGACAATGTCAATCTTGGTGCCCAGGATGCTAGTCTTCTCAAATAGCTTCTCGAACTCTTCCAACGACTTCTCCTTGTCACCAATCTTTGCGTAGAACTCCGCACGCTTGCCTTGCGCGGTTGCAACCTCAGTGTCACCAGCGTTTCCAACCGCATCGTCCTCCTCCTTCTGAATCGTCTCTAGCTCCTTCTCGTTGTCTGCCAGCAGTTCGTTGTAGAGGGCCTCGTCCCACGGCAGATCCACACTCTTGTCCGTCTTGCCACCAAGCACGCCGACAATGGAGGGAGCGTTGATACTGCTCGTCCGTCTCAGCAGATTGTAGGGTGATGGCGAGCTGGCGTTTGTGTTTGAGCGGGAAACGGAGGGTGAAAGCGAGCCGCCTTCTCCAGATGCGTTCAGTTTGCCGGTCTGAGGATGCGCCAGGTGGGCGTACAACGGTGCCATCTTGTGCTCGCGGATGGCATCTTGGAGAGTCTTCAATGACGTCTTCTTGGTAGCTGTGTCGGTGGTTGGAGAGGCGAGACCGAAGACCGACTGCGCAAGAGGGAGAATGGGATATTTGAGGTACTGTGGTTCACCCATGGCGGAGACGGTGATGCAAGTCTAGTGGGAATCGAGGGTTGTTGTGTTGGCGATGCGATAGTGGTGCAGATGGCGAGAATGAGTGTTGGCACGTAAGTGAATTGGAGCTCTCTCTTGGGCTTGGGCTTGGGAAGCCGCCGCCGGCGTTTCGATGATCGAACTGCCCGAGACGAGAGTTGCGGCAAGACGGCCTTCCCGCGTCCCGCAATAAGGTTTCGCGGAGGGCAGGCGCTATTCTCGGCCTGCCTACCGAGGGCCTCCAACTCGCTCTTCCTGTCGCCTTCTTGGATTACCTCACTCATACACGCTGCACTTGCATTTTCTGCCGTTCGGTATTCTGTTCTTCTCTTGGAGGGAGACACGTGCCATTCATTACCATCCAAACGAGCACACTCAGATCGGTCGTCATATACGCGTTTCACGTGCCTGTCTCGTGTGAAGACGGCTCGTGAAGATTGACTGCATCACCCTCGAATCTACCAACCCATTGGAGCTCATACCGACACTAGCATACAACATATCAACAATCCTCGCAACACAGCACAGCATCTCAATACTTGCAGAATATGGCCTCTCAAGACCACGAAGACCAGCCCTGGGATAGCAGCAACAGACGCCAGGCCGCGAAGAGAAAGAGGGAGACGCCAGCCCAGCGCTTGGCTGCGAACAAGGCCAGTAGGAGCAACACGCCGAATGCGTTCGCCCGCAGATCGCCACCACGTAATGCCGCACCTCCACAAGATGACGATAGTGATCGCTCTCCGCCCAGGAAGCTCAAGCGTCCTGGTGCGAGAGCCACTGTAGGACGTGATCAAGTTGGACAGATGCAGCGACAATTGGAAGAACAACAACGGAAAGACCTTGTCTCTCGACAAGCTTCAGGAGCCGAATTGGTTGCTCAACATTACAACGCCGTACCGGAGCGCGGCCGTGAGTGGAGGAGTACTGAGAGCAAAATCAAAGGACTTCGGAGCCTCAACAACTGGATCAAGTCTACATTAATTCAGAAGTTCTCTCGCCCTGAGATGCCGGTCGAGCACATGACGGTCCTCGACATGGCTTGCGGAAAGGGAGGCGATCTTGGAAAGTGGGAGAAGGCACCTCAAACACCATCTCTCTACGTTGGCTGTGACATTGCCGATGTCAGTATCGATCAGGCACGCTCGAGATACAACGAGAACATGCGGAGAGGTGGCCGCAACAGACGGGCCCCACCGATGGAGGCTCAATTCTACGTGCAAGACACATTTGGAACATCGCTGGGCGATATTCCTATTGTTCGTCAGGTAGGGTTTGATCCCAATGCTGGTCCTGGCCCACAGGTGGTGCAGGGAAGGATGTTTAGCGGAGGATTCGACGTGGTCAGCATGATGTTTGCTCTCCATTACAGTTTCGAGAGCGAAGCGCTTGCACGAGGCATGTTGAGGAACGTGTCTGGTGCATTGAAGAAGGGTGGCAGATTCATTGGCGTGATGCCGAACTCGAACGTGATCACCGAGAGGGTGAAGGATTTGCTGGCAAAAGAAGCACCTGGCAAGACGCCGAACGGCAAAAGCACTCCAGCAAAAGCGCCCGAGGCGAACAGCTCTAGGCAAGATGACGACGAAGACGACTGGGACCCTGAGAGACCCTCTGAGCCACAGCCGGCAGCCAATGGTGGCGGAGACGACGACGACGATTGGGATCCTGAGAAGCCCAGCGAGCCCCAGCCACCTGCAAATGGCACCGCTGAAGATGACGACGACGATTGGGATCCTGAAAAGCCATCCGAGCCGATCGCCGCGCCATCAGAGACTGCACCATTGGTGGAAGCCGGGCCTACACCAGAGATGACACCTGCCCAGGATCCAGCATCTGCTACTCCCGCCAGCTCCCTACCGCCAGTTGAATTCGGAAACGAATTGTACACTGTCCGACTCCCACGCCACCAACCTTTGGTGTCTAAAGCACTGCCACGCGATGGCATCTTCCGTCCGCCCTTTGGTTGGCGCTACCACTACAGTCTTCAGGAAGCCGTCGATGCACCCGAGTTTATCGTGCCGTTTGAGGCATTCCGTGCGCTGGCCGAAGAGTACGGCCTCGAATTGCTATACCGGAAAGGGTTCAGAGAGGTCTACGAGGACGAGAGCGAAGACCGAGAGCTGGGCATGCTTGCAGAGCGAATGGGAGTGCGTAGCCGCGACCGCAGTGCGCCGAACAACGGATGTCTGGTCGGCGACGAGGAAATGGAGGCGGCGGCATTCTATCATGCATTCTGCTTCTACAAGACGTGAGGACTGATGAACAAGCGCGCAGCGCTTCGGCATGGTTAGGTTTCGAATGTAGGACTATATGTGTAACGATACCAATCGATAAACTAAACACCAGGGACGGGGTGTTCTGGATGGCGCAGATCTGATGTCGGTATTCCGCCTGATATACCGTTTGTCTCATACACGGACACCGGGCTTTCCGTCCGCCGCGTCCGAGACCCACTTCGGACTCACACAAAGAGCGATAGTTCTGTATACATTCCTGTCACGACAGTGGTGCGAACGCCACTTGAACGATCTACTACGTTTCAGAAGGAGACAAAATCGAGTTTTGGCTGGTCGGTACCGTGTTTGCAAGTAAAGCCGTTGAAGCGACCAACAGCCTGTCGAAGGGCAAGGGATTTTTCACAATAGGCCCACGACTATGTCGCGAACATCATGACTTTGCTACCAACTGTGGCAACAGACGGCACCTCAAAGACCAGAGCACAAGTCTCTGTCGAGCTACTATTCTGGGCCTTCGCATGATGGTGCAATAGCCCCGGTTACCCTGCACAGACTCGACTATCACCACAGTACTACTATGTATGCAGTCACGCAAGTCACGGCAGTATGCAACAAAGACAGCATTGGATCACAACCGTCTCACTCCACATTTACAGACTCTACCTCCTGTCTCCTATACTTGCACGCCTCGCACGCGCAAAGATAGGTGCGCTAGTCCGTTAGCGGCTGGAAGACTATACTTGCTCGCAACTATAGCACAACAACGCGCAGGCTGGAGAACAACTTAGCCCAACTTCAGCCCTGCCGCCTGCGGCATAGGGAAGCCGACTGAGACGAGCAAAGAGCCCAGCCGTTGTGTGTCTTGCACACCCCTTGCTACCAGTAACACCGGCCAGCGATCGCACTCTCCCACCAACCGCGCCAATGCTTTACCGCGTGCAGGAGGCTGAGGGCTGGTAAGAGCTGCTGTTGATGCCGCAGTCACAGTTGAGCAATAAGTATCGTCTCATCTCATTCCATTCTCGACGTTTTCCTCTCATCATCACACTCGTTTCAGATCACTTTCACTCAAGTCACTCTTTAATCACTCGAAAGACCCTTCTTTCACACCAAGAAGGCCTCTTTCCCATCGTCGATCTCCCGACACCGACGACAATCGACAATCGACAAGCGACCATCGAACTTCCGACAACATGGTGAACAAGTCCCTTCTGCTCGCCTTCACGGCTCTGGCCGCTGCTGCCCCTCAGCCTGGCCGTGCCGGTGCTAGGTTGGCCAGGCGTACACCCGAGGTCATGGACGACTCCCTCACCTACAACAGGCCTCTTGAAGAGGATGACGACGATTGGATGAAGTGGATGGATGAGCCCACCACTACTGCTTTCCAGGAGCTCCCTGCCACTACGGCTCCCGCCTACCACGAGGAGGCTCCTACCACCACTGCCAACGCTGAACTTGCGACTTACTCCAAGGAGCCCGAGGTCGTCCAGGAAGCTCAGATTCCTGACACATACGAGGAGAAGAAGCCTGAGGTCCAGGAGGCCCAGGTACCCGAGACCTACGAGGAGAAGAAACCCGAGGTCCAGGAGGCCCAGGAGCCCGAAACTTACGAGGAGAAGAAGCCTGAGGTCCAGGAGGCCGAGATCGCGCCTATGACTTACGAGAAGGAGCCTGAGATTAAGGAAGCCGAAATCCCCGACACTTACCAGACGCCCGACATCAAGGAGGCTGAAATCCCCGACACATACGAACAGGAGCCTGAGGTCAAGGAGGCCGAAATCGCCCCTGAGACTTACGAGCAGAAGCCAGAAGTCAAGCAGGCTGAAATCCCCGACACTTATGAGCAAAAGCCCGAGGTCCAGGAGGCTCAGATCCCTGACACATATGAGCAGAAGCCTGAAGTTCAGGAGGCTGAGATCGCCCCGGAGACGTACGAGCCGAAGCCTGAGGTCCAGGAGGCTCAAAAGCCCGATACGTACGATGAGCCCAAACAGGCTGCTGTCGTCCCTGAAGCTTACGAGGAGCCCAAGCAAGATGTCGCCCCTGAGACTTACGAGGACCCAAAGCTGAACGCCGAGGTCGTTCCTAAGCCATACAACGTCGAGGAGCCTAAGCAAGACGTTGCCCCCGAGACTTACGAAGCACCAAAGCAGGAGAATGTTGCACCTACTTACGAGGAGCCCAAGCCGGAAATCGTCCAGCCCGAAGTCATTGCCCCCGAGACCTACGAGGAGCCCAAGCCGGCAGTTGTCGCACCCACCTACGAGGAGCCTAAGCCCGCAGTCATTGCCCCCGAGACCTACGAGGAGCCCAAGCCTGCAGTCGTTGCACCTACTTACGAGGAGCCTAAGCAGGAGAACCAGGTCGCTGATTCGTACAAGCACAAGCGAGCCAACGGTCGCCCCAACTTCTTTGTCAACCGCCGTGACGCCCAGGAAGGTTACGGAAAGGCCGAGTTCGAGAAGCAATACCCCGATACCACCACCACTCACGCCGCTGCCTGCTCTTCCAAGCCCAAGGAGACCTTCGCCGCCGTTGCCTCTTCCATCCCGTCTTTCGGTATGATCGCTGAGAGCCACGCCTCGGTCATTCCCAGCTCTTCGATTTCCATGGCTCGCGCCATGCAGTCTCCATCTTCTGTCTCTGTCGTCAACGCCGAGCAGTCTCCGTCCTCCGTCTCCATGGTCCAGGCCAAGCAGTCTTCGTCTTATGTCTCCATGGTCCAGGCCAAACAGACATCGTCCTCTGTCCAGTCCGAGCTCTCCCACTCTACCCCCTCTGCCCTCTCTGCTGTCCAAACCAGCGTCTCTAGCCTCCAAACATCATACACCTCTGCTCCCGCCAAGCAGCAGCAGCAACAGGAGACCGCCGCCTACATCACCTCCTCCATCTCGGTCGCGCCCGCCGCCACCACTCCCCTCCGCGACGAATCCGTGGGCGACAACCCCAAGATCTTGATCAACCCGCTCGCCAACACTACCACCGCCACCGCCGAGGATGACAAGAAGAAGAGCTCAGTCACCTCCACCGGAAGCACCGTCTTCGCCACCGCATCCGTCTCCAAGGCCAACGCCCCTCTCTACCCCACCGGCGCCTCCAACACCACCAGCGGCTACGCAGCCGCCAGCTCCGGCTCTGCTCAGTCCAACAACACCCTCCTCCCCTCTGAGTACGAGGGAGCTGCATCTACCTCTAGCATCATGGCTTCGAGCGTGATTGCTTTCGCCCTCGCCATCGCCGCCTTCGCTTTGTAAGCGACTCTACCACCCACCTACTCACGAAAAGCTCAAGCAAATGGGAACGCGTTGACTGCGACCAAAATGCTTGATTACTCCTTTCTTGCGCCTGCATACTTTCCTTGTGTATTTTCCTTCTGTCAACCGGCCGGAGTTTTCTTTGACTTTTCTTTTCCTTGTTGTCAGTTGGGACTTTGGAAGTGGAGGACACACATACATTGGCGCGTTATACCAGAATGAAAGATATGCGCCGTTGATTAGCGGAATGATTATTAGTATGTATTGTATATAGCTATAGAAGAATGGGAATCTATCCACAACGAATACTCGAGATCTTGCGCACAATTGGTCCCTCATACTCTCCATTGTTATAGTCATTTCCGCTCTATTTCCGGATGATCCAGGCCTTCTTTTGTTGCCTCTACTTGATGGTGCCACTCCTTCCTTGCATTTGTCCCACAGTTTCGACGTTCATTACTCTAGGGCCTGAAGACGTATACGAGGCAATCAAAGGTTAAGACTGCTTTGCAACACCATTGTTTTGGACTTTGGACCCAGGTATAATGGGGTGAATACCATGGCGGCATGTTTCTTTCCAGAGGGAGTGTGGACTTCGAAGTCGTCGAGTGGGATTCTGAGGCATTGGAGTCAATAGAAGAGGCCGGGGTCGAGAGATCGAAGGTGATGCGCGACCTGTGTTTCGTGAGTGGTTCTTTCGGGGGTGCATACTTTGAGAGCGAGTAGAGATTGTGACTTGCGCCAAATTACATCAGTGGACCACACACGACCGAGGCTATGCTGGTGTGTGAATATTCGAGGCCTCTGCAAAGCCAGACTGTAGAGCGCATTCCAAAGCCAAACTTAGCCAGGGCCTCGTAACTTATCTGGACTTGAAGATCTCGCCGATTCGGACAGGATAGAAGTGCTCGGCCTCTTCCCAAGATCGGACTCAAGTCAGCAGCAAGCCGATCCAGTCTCGATTGTTGCACAGCAATCATCAGTCCAGCGAAGCAGAGGCGATGTCTGCCCATCTGTACCATAAAGAGAGACCGTCATTAGGCAGCCTGCTGTACTCAGCTCACGTGCGGTGCGAGCCTCGCAGGCCTCTGTCCTATCGCCGTAGGATGAGACCGTGTCGTTTTGCATCCAATCTGCATCCATAAAGAGTGCTTCTGAACATGCCGTTGTAGCCCAGTACCTAGCCCTTGTTGATATGTAAAGTGCGGGGAAGATAAGAGGCCTTTCACCTACAGCGAATAATGCAAGTAGTTCCAATCTAAGCCCTCAGGCTATCAGACGAGCCGGGTCTTGCGTCGAGTCGGATAAGGACTGGAACGTTGTAGTTGAATACTGAGATTTCCAGAATCACGACTCACCGTTTCTTCGTGAAATGCTCAAGAGGAGCAGCCTCGTTTCGAAGTCTGAACTCATTTTCGCTTGCGAAGAACAATTCGAATCGTCGCATACCCCATGTCGCCGTCCTCGAAATTCACCATGGAGATACCAGGTTTTCGATCGGATCGAGATAGGGTACAGCAATAGCACGAGAATGTCCTTTGGTGCTGATCCTGGAAGATTATAGAGGCAGCTTCACTCGCGTAAGAGCGCTTCTCCGCATATTCAACTTGACACATGTGGTCAGCTCCTCAGATACTTGCATGCACTAAGGTGTTTTTGCTAACAATAGCGCAGATGGCGGAATATTTCACCGCATGGCCACGTTAGGGCTTCGGATTGCGCAATAATGAATTCCATCAGTGTTGCAGCTGCTGTCGCAAACGCCATCGCATTCTCACATGAGGTGCTGTGTCTTCAATATTTGACCACGATCCGGAACGGTGTCCGGCAAATCCGGATGGAGTCAGCTTTGAAGACTGGTCACCGCAGTCGGAGGGTCTGTGCCTATGCCTCATGACCTTGATGGCACGTGGTGTATGGTCATTGGCGCAACGCTGGGCTATGCGCTGCTGGTACTTCGCGTGCTTTAACGACGGCAATCGCAATCATGCTGACGTACGGGCTGCGTTGACGAGACGCCCACGTGCGCATTCATGGACTTATGAACTGTACGAACACCCAAGTGCCGCAGGGTCGCAGCCACTCGAGCCACTTAGTCGTCAGACTTTCGGCACGTTCGAGTGGAATGCCGGACTCCAGATGGGAAGAAAAACTCTAAAAGATTGCAGGTGCCTGGCGATGACACGAAAGTTTCCACCACGGGCGTGCAGAGTTCGAATACGCGTCGCACTGGCGGCTGAAAGGTCCTGACGTCGTCCCGTGCCTGGAGATGCCCGGAGATGTTGAATTGCGGTGGTGTTACGAAGGGGTAAGAGAAATAGTTACGAGGGGGTAATGGTATCCAGTAAGCCTACGAGAGCGAGGCTTGGCGAAAGCCAGATTCTTCACAGCAAAATTCGCAGGCGGGGCTCGCCGACTCGTGTGTCACGGTAGTGGGCGAAGATTTCTGGCGCCTTCCGCGGCCGCCGTCGGACGGCGATGAACTGGTGGTATAGCGGGGGGTGGGCTGGAGGTGAGCAAGTTCCGCAAAAGGCGTTTGCTATGCAGAAGGTGTTGGGTAACAGGTAAAGTAGTGCCAGAGTAGCACCGCCGACGGACGTCGGGCATGGCAGTCTTCACACAAGGTGTCTATGGGAAACTCAGCCAAGCCCTTTGTAGGGGTTCCGGAAGGCGATCCCGAGGTCTGGCGGCAGACGTCAAATAGGACATGGGGACATGGGGATACTTGTCCTGGATAGGCAGGAAGTCAATCGAACGTGGACGAGACTGGTATGTCGCTTGCTGTACGGCAGGCATTATTCGGCCGTATTGCGTGCTCCCTGCATTCTGAGGCGTTGGCGACAGTCAAATCGAAGTGATTCAGCGGCTGGTGGGTGGAGGAGGCGTTCCGAGCCTGATGCAGTCGGTTGTTGGGATGGCTGAGAGGATGAGACGAGCGAAGGTGGTTGTTGTTGAGATGAGTGAGACGGAGGCAGCTGCCCTTTACGCATATGGTTGGGAATCGATAATGTACAGACTGACAGACAGAAGTCGGGACACCAAGACAACGATAACATTGACAAGCCTCTTGCCGCCATGTAGCCTCGCAGGCAAGAACGATGATAGCAACAAAGTACTACCTTCAATTACAAGTAGAACCCTAAATGCGACACCGGTAAGGCTAGTGTCATTGAACACCAACCTCTACTCACGAAGACCTGCGATACACTTGATATAGATGAGATATCACTGGTTTACGGCGAGTAGCTAGCGTTAATTAAAGTCGCTTTTGAATCCTCAAAATCAGATGCAAAATGTGTGATTTATAGAAAGATCGACCATCACCGAATAGCACGTGACTTAGTAATTCACAAGCAGCAGATCACGTGGGTCCAAAAAAAAGCGGGGCCACAAAGATAGAAATTTGTCAGATCAAACTCCAACAACCACTACAATTTTGCTCACAAACTTACGAAGATCTCTAACACTGCCACCAGCCCCACCGATGTCGCATGACTCCGCTCAAGCCATCGCTGACGCCAACACGCCAGCCATTAGGTAATGCAGCCGACTGCAAACTCTCACCGCAAAGACAGTACAGTACATGTAGTGGCATGTTGTAAGGTACCGTACTGCATGTACGTATGCCTGCATGTATTCTGCCGACGTCTTTCGCGTCGTTCGTCTGGCAAAGCTCACACATGCGACAACAACCATACAACTTCCGGTGCCTCCACCACCAACGGACGATTCTCATTCCTCCTCCACCACTCTGGCGATCCACATTCCATCTTCGTCTAGTCCGAGGGTCGATGCTGTACATACTCCCGTGCGCGCGCCCACTTCTCCGCACTGGCACCGTCTAGCGGCAGCGTGCTCAAGCGTCTGCGCTTTCGTCCATAAGGTTTACGGCGAGTGTGCCAAAGGCCCGCCAACGAGACCAGCATCTGGGTCTGCACCCGCGCCTCTAAACATTCAAAGGTAGCGCGCTTGTATCGACCATCCAACACGCATCGCACTATCTACCTAACTTACCTGCTATACCCGTCTCTTTTCACACTCGCCCAAGCCATTTCGGCATTACATCACATCACCTGCTCCCCTCTACCTCAGGTACTCTGATCTTCTGCTCCCGGCCATTCCTCCGATAGAGTTCAACCCTACCCGAAGGCCACTAGGTACTTTTCTCCAACCCACGACTCTTCGCACCCTACCAGCACGTTCCTCGAACACTTGCTTGCATTTACACTTCCGGGACTTACTCGATTGACGACGCTGCGAAATCTCACTACTTCGCTTGCAAGCCCTGCGCAAGTCAATCTACGCCACCATCAGCCAGCATTGTTGATTCCTGGTACCTACTGTATTCACAAACAACCACCGCCGACTCAATCCCCGCACTCCGACTGGAAGTCTCGTCCGAAAGAAAACCCTTGTCGCCTGCAACATTGCGTCACTGGCACTGTCTTTACCGATGAGATTTTTGTAATGTCCAAAAAAATCATTGCAACGATCAACTCGACTGGACGTCAAAGTGCGTCGTTTATCCGCGTCGCCAGTGCTGTCGGCTGGCATGTTCGCGCACAAGTGCGAGCCAACGAAGGGCTTGTCGCCGAAGAGCTTGCGTCGCTACCAAATGTCGAATTGATTGAAGGAGACCTGACAGGTCCGGATCTCAAACCACTTCTCAAACGACTGTTCGATGGAGCCCGAATCGCCTTCATCAACACCACTCACTGGGGAGACGAAGTCGCAATTGGAAAGGCTTGTGCAGATGCTGCCAAAAAAGCACACATCGCCCACTATGTTTACTCGAGCATGCCAGATCACTCAGTATACGGCGAAGACTGGCGAGCTCTTCCCTTATGGGCGTCCAAGTTTGCTATCGAAAACTACGTGAGACAGATTGGAATTCCCGCAACATTCATCTACACTGGCATTTACAACAACAACTTCACCTCACTGCCGTACCCTTGCTTCCAGATGGAGCTCCAAAATGACGGCAGCTTTGTTTGGCAAGCACCATTCCATCCAGACGACCCTCTGCCATGGCTTGATGCTGAGCATGATGTTGGACCAGCACTCTTGCAGATTTTCAAGATGGGTGCCAACCACTGGAAAGGCCAAAGGTATGCTTGGACGAAAACTTCTATATCGATCAACCGCTAACAGAAATGCAATAGAGTCACAATGGCATTCGAACGCCTCACACCACTCCAATGCTGCGCGCGCTTCGCCCGAGGCGTCGGCCGACCCGTCCGCTACGTTCACGGACCCATTCAGATCAAAGTAAACATCCCCAGCGGCTACCGCGAACAACTGGACGTAATGCAAGAAACCCTCGGCCAAAAGCGCGCACCCTACTTCGGTCCTACCCTAGAGTACCCGCGCGAAGCCCGCAGCATCTGGGAAGGCCACCGCGGAATCGAGGAATACGCGCGAGAAGTCTTCCCCATCGAAGAGTACGCCAACGGACTCCGATGGATGGAAGACGGACGAACGTTGCCACAAGGCTGGGGCGCCAACGACGACGCGGATGGTGAATTCATCCCTTCTGTGCCTGGCTCGAGACCAATCACGCCTGGAGGCATTGCCATGCCACTTCACTTCAGCGGCGCCTATACACCAAAGTCGCATCCAGAAGGTGGCCTCGGTGACGATTTCTTCGTTGGCAGCATCTAAAAAGTTTTGAAAATTTCCGCGTTTTGCTTGCACGGACGGACGGAGGTGTTTCTTCTGTTTCGATCGATTTTTTTTTTTTTGCATCACTTTCAACTCTGCATCGCGACGCGCATCTGGCTCTTCACTCAGCCATCGGGAAAAAATTGAGGTGGTTAGCGTGCAGTGATTCTGTTCCAGCACATGTAAGTTTGGGCGAGGAATTATCGTGTTTGGCGGTGGATTTGTTCTCACGGCGCAACGCAGCATGGGAGGTAATGGGGGAAAAAATTGCAATTTGGCCCATTTGGAGGTGCGCATCATGGATGGTATGCATGACTGATTGCATGATAGAAGAATTGAAAGATTGGGATCGCTTTACTTTTTCAAAATGGTTTCGGCATGATGACTCTCGTATGAGACAGGCCGAACCGGGAGAAGGACACGAGTAATAATAACGCAATTATTGCAGACAAAGCACACGAAAAACACTTGCATTAACTTTTGTTCAACGTAGCCTCGACATGTGTGCCTGGCAATCGCATTTCTGCGGGAGTATCTCTATCATCGTCTCGTGAAAAGCTTCGCAAAGCTTAAATCTACTGCTTCTGCTTCTTAGCAGCCGGCGCACCACTACCGCTGGACTTCCTGTCGCCCTTGCCGCCCTTGCCGGCGATCAGAGCCTTGATATCAATGGGCTCGCCCTCGCCGTCGTCGCTCTCATCCTCCATGTCCATCTCCTCAAAGTCGATGTCGCTCATGTCATCCATGCCCTGTGCCTGGGTGAAGTACTTGATAGCGCCAGGCCACAAGTCCTCAGCGATAGAGATGGCGAGCTGCTCGCCCTCCTCGTGGACCTCAACAACAGAGTCGTCGTTCTTGTCAAATTCATCCTCATCCTCGTCGTCGTCCTCCTCTTCAGGCGCAATCTTCTCGCCCTTGGCCTTCTTCTCCTTGTACTCAGCCTCAGCCTTTGCGTTCTCTTCGGCGGTGATGTAGCGGCGGCCGCTGACGAAGCCAAACCACGTGAAGAACGAAGTGTTAATTGCGTTCGCAGTAGTGAGCTTCTCAGCCAGCGCCTCGAATTCGGGAAGATCGGTTTTCAAGAAATCGCCCGCCTTCTTCCTGGCCTCAAACAGCTTGACAGCCATGTCGTTCAAGCCCTCGCTCAGATCCTTGCCCTTCTTCCACTGCACAGGCACAGGCTCGGAGACCAGACCAGTGAACCCATCGCTCGCGCGGCGCCAGTGGAAAGTCTTCTCCAGGACAGTGTCGGCGAAGAAGTCGTTGGGCTTGAATTCGAAGCGGAAAGCGACGGTGCGTGGGTTGCCGTCCTTGCCGCCGTCAAGTTCGGGACGGGTCACGGAGATGGATTTCAGCGACTCGGCGAAGATCTGCGAGTCTTGCGGCTGGATGAACTGGTCGATCTCGGGCGGGCAGGTCTCGAGCACGATACCCCAGAAGTTGGGGATGTCGGATATGATGCCGGCGCGCTTTTCGTAGGCGGGTTTGGAGAGCTGGTATTGTTGCTTGACTGGGAGGGGGTTGTCAGTTTTGACTCTCGGTAAGTCAAAAATCTAGAGAATGGTCGGACGTACTGATCTGGGTGTCAATGTCCTCGAACTCATCCTCGATAGCTGCAAGCTGCTCGTAGGTGACCTGGGAAAGCTCCTCGGGTTGTTCAGACATTTTGGCTGGTGTTGTGATCTGTGGCTAAAGGGAACGGGTATACGATGATTGGGTATAAAGGTAAAGTGGGAGAAAGACTGTGAATAGAGACTCGCGAAAGACAAGCGAAGAGATTTATAGACAGGCTATGCGAGTAAGCAAAAACTCGCCAATGGTTACTTGGTCTGCCCTCCCACCACTACGTTACAGACAGCGGACTCGACGATTTTTTGTTATGGCCCTGGTACGTCATGCAGGGTCCAGAGGTCCTGCGCTAAAGAAAGCTTGTCCCGAGGTGAGCCCTCAAGCAAGCACGACACGAGTCTCGCCTCACCATCGACCTCCACTGGTATGTTGTTACATCGCAGTCTTCACTTACGCCTAGCATCGCCGCGCTCAATCTGTGCTTATCGGACAGCAAACGATTTTGCGTCAACAACACATCGGTTTCAGACGGCAAGTAGAAGAAAAACAACAACATTTGCTCCATTAACAGGTGGGCGTCTTTCAGGATGTGTTTCCTCTACTTCCCGTCTTGTCCTCATTTTACCATGTGACTGGTTTCCATTCCTCTTCATTTGAAACAAGATGCACGGCATAAAACAAAAAATTGATTGCACATGCTCAATCCATTCATCACGGGACAAAGAGCAAACTGGAGAGCTGATATAAAGCGCCAGGCGCGCTGTTCAGTAAACGACTCCACCTCCACCCTCATCCAGTACATTCATCGAGACTCATAACACACCTTTATACCAATCTCAAACCCCTTTCGCACCACCCATACCAACATGCAACATGGGCGGCCACGTCTTCCACAGTGCCGCGGCAAATGGGCAACCTACCCTGCAGACCCCAAGAATGCCGCTTGAGAAGTACAACGAGCTCAAGCAGATCTACTTCCAACGACTATCTTCCTACTTCACCAACGCCAAGAGCATCGAGACTGCGATTGAAGCACCCGAAAAGAAGGACTTCGGCGACATTGACATTCTCATCTTCGACGACGGCCCTGTGGACTGGGCCGCAGTCGCCTCCCACATCGGTGCTTACGCCTACATCAACAGAGGAAATGCCGATATGCCGGCCTGCTCGCTTGCCGTGCGCTTGGATGGCGAGAAAAGCCCCAAGCCTCCTGTGCAATACACCCTCACCCATCAATCTGACCCACTGCAGCGCAAACCTTCCGAGATCATCGATGAAGAGATCTTTGCACAAATCGACCTCAACAAGTTCACAACCCAAGCCTATGACTGGACCATGTTCACCAGTTCGTATGGCGATCTGGTAGGCATCATCGGGATGGCAATCACCAATTTCGGGTTCATCCTCAACGACCGCGGTCTGCGTGTGAGACTGCAGGAGTACGACGACAGCCGCCTCAAGGAGTGGGAGCACTTCAATCCGTCCCAGGTTGAAGGCAGGATCAGACTCACGGAAAACCCGATCGAGGTCCTGAATTTCTTGGGTCTCGACGTGAAACGGTATCAGGCCGGTTTCAAGTCGATCGAGGAGATCTTCCAGTGGTTGAGCGGATGCGAGATGGTCTCCGAGTACAGCCTCAAGCGTGAAGCAACAGCGCCTATCACCAGGGAGGAGAAGAACCTTGAGAGGGAGAAGGAAAGGGTCATGTTCACGTACTTCTTTGAGAAGTGGCTGCCTGCCCATTTGAAGACGAGGAAGCGCTCGTATGAGGCTATCTCCAGCGACGACAGCGACACACAAATGACGCCACCACGCCCTATTCTCCAGGAATTGCGCGAGCAGTATCTCAAGAAAGCCCTAACCTTCTTTGACAAGCACGAGGAGTACGCAACCCTGCGTGCCGCTTTCTTGCACAAGCGCAACATCGAGCATGCCACGTTCAAAATTCGCGGCATCATAGCTCAGCACACCAAACAGAGCAAGAAAGGTCTCGCAGACTCTGTGAAGGCTTTCCGGCGCAATGTCGCCTTCCACAACGGCCAGCCTGTCATTCTCGACAAAGCCCGATCCGACGCCGACTCAGCGCTCTACACTTTTCTGGACGGGAGTGGCAAAGAGCTTCAAGACCCGCAAGGCGTAAGCAAATGGGTGGAGGCCAATCTTGACCTCGTGAAACAGACCGAGAGGAAGAGAGCGCGCGAGAGAGAGGTCGCCGACACTGCTCTCAAGAGTCTCGATCAAGCGCACCAGAAGATCCGCGACTTGGCTCAGTCTTACAC
>Ga0265780_10000455_pt1 | contig 63591 bp, 69 predicted proteins | sample P1T30metagenome_FD_192432 | JGI IMG/M metagenome (GOLD analysis project Ga0265780, IMG submission 192432) | Plant litter microbial communities from East Loma Ridge, Irvine, California - P1 T30 | ecosystem: Environmental > Terrestrial > Plant litter > Unclassified | place: USA: California... | reverse complement strand
CCTGCCCGTTGATCATGGCCATGAGCACCTTGTCCTCGAAGCACGGCCGGATGCGGACGAGAACCGGTCCGACGTCAGAGGCGTCGAACACGGCCCGCCACTTCGGCAGGTGCGCCAACACGTCTGCCGGCAGGATCGGCTTCGACCTGGACGTGCGCGACTTCGTGCTGCCGTTGCGGCCGGAGGAGGTGTTCGTCGTCCACTCCTCGTAGTTGCCGATGCTCTCGCTGAACCGCTTGAGGAACGGCGACTGCGTGGACTCGCCGCCCCCGTAGACGCGGATCGAGGACGTGCTCCACAGGGCGTCGGCGCCGTCGTTGCCGAACGTGCGGACGATCTGGCCCCACGACTGGAAGTACATGCCGAGGATGAGGCCCAGGGAGCCGTAGAACGACACCAGCTCCGGCAGTTCCGGCCATCGGACGATGTTCGCGACCTCGTCGAGCTCGAACACGACCGGGACGCGGATCCGCCCCCCGTCCGCGGACGCGGCGCGCTCCCCCGCGCGCGCGATCGACCGCACGAGAGCGGCCACGAATGCGCCACCGGATCCCGCGCCGTTGCGGGAGATCAGCACGGCCGTGTCGTTGCTGCGCACGAACGCGTCCGCGTCGAACCGTCGCACTCCCGGCGCGTTGGTCCAGGCGAGCAGCTTGTCGTTGGCGAAGGCCGACGCCATGCGCTGCGCGGTGGCGTAGACGCTGCCGCGCGTCTTGTCCGGCTGCCCCTGCAGCCCGAGCAGTGCCGCCGCCGGCCCCGACTGCCCGTGCTTCTGCATGACCGCGCGGAGCTCGTCGTGCTCCTGCTGCGTGATCCACGTATACACCTGGGCGTCGCCCTTGCCCTCGAGCTTCGCGGCGAGCAGCGCGTAGGCGAACAGGTCGCGACCCTGTGAGTCGAACTGCGCGTCGCTCTTGCTGTCGCCGTCCTTCGTGCTGGCCTCGAAGATCGCCGCGATCTCCTGCGCGGTGGTGAGGTCGGTGACGTCGTCCAGCGGGTCGTAGATGAAGTCCGGCCGCGCGTCCTGCCGGTAGACCTGCATCGGGTCGTACACCCACTGCTCGCCCGCGCGCTGGCGGCCGGCGAGGACCTCCTTCACTCCGTCGACCTTGTTCGACGTCATCACCGCCGCTCCGGGCGCCTCGAGCATGTGGCGGACCACGGACCCGGTGGTCTTCCCGCGGCCGGGCCCGAAGATGTAGATCGCGACGTCACGCCACCCCTGCCATACCCACGTCGCGCCGGCGCCGACGAGCGTCCCGATCTTCTGCCCGGGCGGGAGATCCTCGACTCGGGGATGGAGGTCCTTCCGTGTGGCCTTCAACCGTGCCGGGTACAACACCGGGGCGAGTCGGTTGCCGGCACGGAGGTGGCGCTGCATCCGGTCCACGGGATGGCTTCCGTGCATGCGGATCAGAGCGAGTACGGCGGCCGCGAGGACCAGCACCACCAGGACGATGAGCAGTGGTGTCCCCCACCACGGCCACTGGAACTGCGCGAATGCCGTCTGGATGGGGTCGGGCGCGGGCGTGTTCATCAGTGGTTCTCCTGTCGGGCGTGGGCTTCGTCAAGGAGCTGCCGTACGCGGCGCCGCGAGAGCCCCGCCGCTTCCGCGGCGCCCTTCTGCCCGAGGACGGCGACAGAGGCGACGATCGCTTCGTCTCGCTCTCGGCGGGCGGCCCGGTAGGCGTCGGCGACTTCCTGGACGGATTCCGCTGTCGTGGTGATCGCGCGGCCGATCCTGGCCATGCTCACCACCTCCGCTCGGTCCGCGTCGTCGCCGTGCGCTGCAGCTCGTCCATCTGCCACCAGATGGCGATCGTCACGAGCGCGAGGACGCCGGCGAGGAGCGTTCCGGTGAAGACGTACCCGGAGGGCGTCCACGCGGCTTCCCAGGCGCCTGCTGCCGCCTCTGGGCCCATGTCCGGTGCGACGAGGGAGACGGCACTGGCGAACAGCAGGGCGAGGATCCACAGCCCCACCCCGAGGAGGAACCCAGCGGTGGTGTTGCGGATCAGGAGGAGGCCCCGTCGGCGCCACCGCCGCGGAGGCGCGTTCGTGTGCAGTCGTCCATCGCTCATCGTGTGCTCCTTCGGTCGGTCGGTGGTGCTGATGGTCAGAGGCCGTCGACGGGACGCCAGACCTCGGCGTTCGGGGTGCCCCAGACGGTCTGGATCTTCACGACGTCGCCGACCTTGGGCGCGGCGATCATCATGTTCCCGCCGAGGCTGATGCCGACGTGCCAGGCGTCGTTGCCGCCCCAGAAGATGAGGTCCCCGGGCTGGACCTCGGACAGCGGGTGCATCTGGCCGCGCGCGACGCCGTTGCGCCACTGCGTGGTCGATGAGTGCCCGTCGTCGATGTTGATGCCGATCTGCCCGTAGGCGACCTTCGTGAGCCCGGAGCAGTCCCAGACGTTGGGCCCGGCTCCTCCGAGGACGTAGGACTTCCCGAGCTGCTGCTTCGCGAACGCGATGACCTGGTTGATCTCGGCCGCGTGGGGACCGGTCGCGGGCTGTTCACCGTCCGCGAGAGCGCCCGGGTCTGCCGTACCACCCGCACCTCCGCCGGGCGTGCAGGTCGCGCCCTCATCCGTCTGCGCGACGGTGGAAACCGTCACCCCGGAGAGGGCGTTCATCATCTCCACCGCGTTGGCGGCCTTCGTCGCGTAGGCGTCGGGGAACGCGGATCGCTCGACCGCCTGCGCGGCCTGGCCCGGGCTCTTGCTCTCCCACCCGGGGACCTGCACGAGCCGCTCGTAGAACAGGTTGATCGCGTAGCTGATGTCGGTGACCTGCGCGAGGGTGCCCCATCCCTGGGAGGGGCGCATCTGGAACAGCCCGGCCGAGTCGCGGTCCCCGCCGGGGTTGTTGATCAGCGTGGATTCGGTCATCGCGGCCATGAGCGCCGTCTGCTGGGCCTGCTGCGTGAGCCCGCGATCCTTCCCAATGGAGATGATGGCGGCCGCGTTCTTCACCTGGTCGCCGGAGTACGGGCCGACCTGCGCTGGCAGCTCGCCGGACTGCACCGACACCGCACTCCCCGAGACCGCGCCGGCCGAACCGCAGGTCGCGGCCTGAGCATCGCCGCCGCCGGTGATGACCGTGAACAGGACCACGACGACTACGACGATGCCGACGAGCGGTGCGAGGGCAATGAGGCCGATCATTCCTGCTTTGCCGCCCACGGTCTCAGCTCCCCGCGTCGATGTAGGACACCAGCCAGGGGGCCTGCTCGGTGTCGCGGTGCAGCGTCACCGTCACGGGCCCGCCGGTCGACGCGGTGAACTGGAACGCCTGGTCCGTCGACGTCTGTTGATCCCCGACTGGGGCGCCGTCGTCGAGGACGCCCGCGCACGGGACGTTCGCCGGCGAGACCGCGGCGTAGAGCTGTGCGGCATCCGCCGTCAGGTACGGGCTGAGGGACCGCTGCCACGCGGTCGGTGCCGCATCCGGCCGGCAGAACAGGTCCGCGACGTGGAATGCCTGCTCAGAGGTCGTCGGCGCCGTTGAGGGAGTCGCGTCCGACGTCGACGCTGCCGCGCTCTGCTCGTCGCCGCGGCGTGAGAGGTGCGAGACGATCACGGCGACCGCGACGGCGATCGCCAGTAGAGCGATAGCCGCGATCGCGATCACGAGACGCTTCCGGGTCATGGGGTGTTCACAGCCCCTTCGCGACGGAGGCACCGGCAGCGAGCCACGCCCGCTGCGTGACGGCGCGGAGCGCCCCGTGGTTGAGCACACCGGCGCCGAGCGCTGGGTCGTACGGGATGGTGACGACGTCGCCAGCGAGCTCCTGGAATCCCCGGGCCATCTTCGTGAGCTCCGCGTCAGGCAGGTCGTGCTTGTGCTTGCTGACGATCACGACTGCCTTGTCCGCGAGCCGAGTGAAGTGGCCACCGCGGTCGTGCAGGCCCTCGAGGAGGAGTGCTGCCGACTCCGCGGCCTTGGCCTCGCCGATGGTGGGAACCACGATCTGGTCGGCGCGCTCGATGGCGCGCAGCCACATCGGGTCGGTCTCGTCGTTGCCCGAGTCGATGAGCACGAGCCGGTAGAACTTGGCGGCGACCGCGTGGATCAGGTCGACCGTGGTGTCGTCGAACCGCTGCTGGGTGGCGAGCACCTCGGGCTTCGAGCGGAGCACGTCGTAGCGGTCGCGGGTCTGGTGGTGGACGAAGTGCGCGAGGTCGGCGGACTGCGCGCCCGTGCCGAGGAGCCGGTCGACCTGCGGCAGGAGGTCGAGGATGCTCGCGTCGTGCGGGCCCTGCTCCGTGCTCCAGCCGAGGGTGCCGCGCGTCTGGTTGTTGTCCCAGGCGAGCACCCCGGCGCCGCCATGCCGTGCGAAGACGGAGGCGAGGCTGATGGTGGTCATGGTCTTGCCGACCCCGCCCTTGCCGTTGACGACCGCGACCGTGCGGGGGCCGGGCCAGTGCTGGCTCACGCTCCGCGCCCAGTCCCGCTCCGCGCGCTCGGCCGTCGACGGGGATACACGGAAGCCGAGATGAGCGAGGACACCGCGGACGCCCTGCGTCGCTGGCTCCTCCACCTCCTCGCGGGTGAGAAACGACTGCCGAGCCTCGCGCCGGGTCATCGGCGCCGGTGGGTTGGGCTGTGATGCAGGCACCTGGACTGCAGCGTCCGTGTCCGGTGTCGCCGGCGGAACGACGGGGGCCGGGCGCAGAAGCGGCGGCGGCGTCGGAGCGGCTGCAGGGGCCGGCAAGGAGCCCGGTTCGGCGGCGGCCGCATCCTGGACGGTGCCAATCTTGCCGTGGGCGTCGATGCTGAACAGGGTGTCGGCGCCGCTGGCGACGTCGTGGCTGCGCACCACGACTGCCGAGCCGTCGACGCCGGCGTGCTGCTGCAGCCAGACCATCGCGTCGGCGTAGGGGTTCTCACCGGTGAACTCGGCGTCTCCGATGGTGAGCCGGTCCTTGCCGGCGAGGAGGTGGTAGTCCACGTGCACGGTGCTGTTCGACATGATCGTTCGTCCTATCTGGTCGGTCGTCACTGGTAGCGCTCGTCGGTGGTGTGGTTCGCCATTTGCGTCTCCGTGCGGAGCATCTTCACGGGGATCCCGACGCGCTCGGAGATCTTCAGCAGCACTTTCCCGGCACCGGGAGGGGCGCCCTTATCGCCCTCGCGGCGGCGTGGTGAGCGCCACGTCTTGGACGAGTTGAACTTGGCCACGAGGTCGATCTCCTTCGGCGTGAGCGGACGCACCTTGGACAGCTCCTCCAGATCGTCACGGCTGAGGGCCATGAGCATCAGCAGCCCGGACCGCTCGATCAGACCCTTGGCCTTCTCGCGGTCGTCCGCATTGCGCAGCGAGAGCATGTCCTTCGGCGAGTGAGACACCTTCATCTCGGCGGTGCCGACGCTGCGGTTGGTGCGGGAGAGCCCGTCGACGAGGTCGACCATCCCCTCGCAGGCGCGGATTGGGTACCAGAACTCATCCATCAGGGACGTGTAGCCACCCCACCGGATCCGGGGTTCGTACACGTCACCGTTCGCATGCGCTTCGGCTTGGAGGCCGAGCTCGTGCATGGCCAGCTCCCAATGCGCGTCGATCGCGTCCATGCCGAGCGACCAGGTCGAGAGCATCGCGGCTGAGAGCAGCTTGGTGTTCTTGGACCCGATCGAGGAGGTGTCGAAGCAGAAGCCGCCCGGGTTCCCGGGCTCGAACTCCACGGAGTTGGTGCCGGAGAGCATCTGCCCCATCTGACCGGTCAGCAGCGACCGCAGCGTCTCCCCGAGTCGGCTGAATCGTGCCAAGAAGGCTTCCGGGGTGGGCTGCCCGGTCCGCTCCAGCATCAACGGTGACGGAGCGCTGAAAGCACGCACCAGGTCCGCCGTGACCGCGGTCTCGTGCGATCCGGTGCGGTCGAGGATCGTGTCGACGATCGCCTCGAGCGCGGTCTCCTCGATGTCCATGACCGGTTCGTCGACGCCACGGTTGATCCGCACGCACAGCTTCACCAGGTCGATCGACTTGGCCCGCGCAAGCTGCAGGAGCTCCTGTCCGACCTTCCCGCCGATGCGGCGGGCCGCGTACCCGAGAGGGCCAGGTGAGAGGAGGTTCAGCTGGTGACGGGCCTGCGGGCCAATCGAGAACACGGTCCCGCCCAGGCTCTCGATCCACGGCACGTGCTCGCCCTTGATGGGGTCGAAGATCGCCGGGGCGAGTCCCCGACCAACCTGCCCGCCGAGTACGGTCTGCGCGGTGCTGGACTTGCCGTTGCCGTTAAGGCCGAACAGGAAGGCAGAGGGAGAGGAGATGACGTTCGAGCGGTAGAGCGCGTCATGGTCGGTGCACACAGCACTGCCGGTGATCATGTCCTGCCCCAGGGGTGATCCGTCGATGGGGCGTCCGGTGCCGGCCCCGAACGGGTAGATCCCGCAGACCTGGACGCTGGTACCGAACCACTGCGGAGGCTGGGGCATCTGCTCCCACCCGCCACCGTTCGGCGCGAAGAAGCCCGAGGGTGTGCGGGTGAGTCGCTTCGTCATGCTCGTGCTCATCGGCGTGCGCTCCCGTTCGTTGTGGTGTCGATGAGGGGAATCCGACCGGAGTCGTGATCCAGCTCCTCCCGGCGCCGCGAATTTGCATCGGCGCCAGGGCCGTTCTGGACGCGCATTACTCGGTCCGGTCGGTGATGTTCTGGACCGCGGTGGCGTACGCCCACGGCAATATGCCGAGCGGCAGGGTCGAGTGGAACGCCGCCGCGGTGTCGGTCTCCACGAACCGGTAGCCCAGCCCGGTGCCTTCGAGGATGTTCTTCAGCTCCGTCGTCGCAGTTCTCCGCGCGCTCTTCGTCGGCTCGAATGTAACGGTGACTTCAATTGCGAATGCCGTCATCGAGGCCCCTGTCATCAGGTCCAACTGAGTCTTGTGTGCGAGCTCCTGCTGGAGCTTCGCCATCTCATTCGTGTCACCTGTGGCCGTCGTGGTATTCCGGCGGGCATTCGAGCTGAGCTTCTTCGCGACCTTGAGCGCCTGTCCCGGATTCTTCGGCCGGTAGAACACGGCCGTGCGCTTACGAAGGAACTTTCCGTTCGGCTGGAAAAGTCCGTTGAAGAAATCTTCGGTGATATGCATCTGGGGCGGGACGGTCATCATCGCCGTCATGGATGCGACTCCGTCGTGGTAACACACTCGCCGTGCGTCATCGTCGAATTCATCTGGTCCTGCGGTGGTGACCTTCATGTGGAACGGGCGACCTGCAAGCTCGTCAGAGCCGAACTCGCGCGCCCGGTCCGGTCGGTAGGCGACACGTACAGCACGGGCGAGGTCGGAACTCGTAGCCACGGCAGGGCTCCCAGCACCGGCGCCCGCGAGCTGCGAGCGGTGTCCGGGCAGCTTCGCCGCCACATCGGCGACCGCCTCGTCGATGTCCTCCGCGAGCTCCTTGACGCTCCACACCACGGACGTGAAGACCTCCACGTCCGAGTGCGTCCCCGACAGAGCGCGCGCCCCCTCCATCAGCTGACGACGGGCAGCTTCCGGGGCGTGAGGCGAAACCTCGTTGTCGAGTTTCTCGATCAGCGGTGCGGTGGACTCCAACGCTGAGTCGACAACGATCACCGCGCCCTCGATGGCAGTGTCACGAGACAGCGATGCGATCCACCCGCCGAAGGAGGACACCTGGGAGTCGATCCGATCCTGAGGCAGGAGGGCTGTGCCGTCTGGATGGCAGGTGAATGTGGCCGCCAGGGTCGGGTTCTGTGAGCCCTTACGGTGGTGCAGCAGTACGTACTCCGCGCCTTCACCGTCGACTCCCGAGATCTCCTCGAGGTCTGCAAGCATTCCCGGCAGGGCGGTCAGGGACTCGTCCGGGAGCTCGGTGAACAAGCCTGTGCGGTAGCGGTTGGTTCCCGCCTTCTTGCGCTTCCGATTCACCACGCCATCCCACACGCGAGCGGCGAGGGTCCGCCCGGCGGCGGGGTCGCCCCAGCGGATGATGAATACGACGTTGGCGATCACGCCGGCCAGCACTGCCCCGATCGCCGCTGTCCAGAGCCCGATGGCGAGGAAGACGGGAATCGCCATGACTCCGCCGAGGAGCATGAGCCATCCGGTGAGGGTGAGCCCTCCCAGCGTCGGCTTTGTGGTTGGGAGCCAGTTCCCGAAGCGAACCCGCTTGCCTACTGATGCGTCACTCACTGATCAATCCCTCCGCCGTGTTGCCTTCATCTCCCAAGTTGTCGACGCCTGATCCAGCAGCCGCCCACGCCGCACGAGAGCCGGCCGATTGTCCGGATCCGGAGTCGGGCGCCCCGCCCGAGGCCGTTCCACCGCTATCCGGCGCAGCGCCCGTGTCGCCGCCGCCGCCGACGCTGTCCGAGGCGTCGTTGCTACCCCCACCAGCGGCCGATGAACCATCCGCTCCCGTGTCACCGGTCTCCCCCTTCACGGCCGCGATCTCGCCGCCCTCGGCCGCCATCCCGCCGCCCTCGGACGCAGCTGTCGTGCCGGCGCCCGCGCCGGCAGCGGCGCTGGCTCCGCCCGTCGCGACTGCGGCACCGATAGCGACACCGGCCTGGAGGGCTGCAGCGGCAGCCCCGAGCGCCATCCCGCCGCCGATGGCACCGCCGAGCACGCTTGCCGCCGGGATGAGCAGCCGCATGATCGCTGGTAGAGCCACGATCGCGAGCACGATGAGCGCAAGTCCATAGAGAACGCCTCCGGGGCCGTCGTCACCGTTCTTCAACCGCCACGCGAACGCATAGATGCTGGCGGCGATCGGGGTGTAAAAGATGAAAGCCACGATCCACGCCGTCACGCTTTCGAACGCCTTCTGCCCTCGCCTGAATGTGGCGTACGCCGCCGTCATCTGCCAGAACGCGTTCAACAGAAGAAGTAGTGCCTGGCGAACGAACATAATCACCCACTGGAAGCCGACCGCCAGAACTCCGAGAAGGCCGAAGATCAGCGCGAGTGCCGGGAATTGGCTGGCGAAGTTCGCAACTAGCGCTCCGGATGAGGCTGATGTGCCGGAGACTTGAAGGATCCAGGCTGCGAATGAGTCACCGCCCCAAACCAGGATCTGGATTGCCGTCGTCCCGAATGAAATCACCGCGATCGCATGACCGAGGGCGTGCAGCACCTCACGAAGGGGCTCGCCGCGGTGCTCGTACATGACCCGCGTGCCGGCAATGATTATGCCGAGAGTCAGTAGCCCGATGGTGACCAGTGCCGAGGCGCTGTGAAACCACTCGGTCGCGCTGTTGTCCAAACTGACTACAAACTTTGAGTTCAGCCAGCTGGTGATGAACTCCTTGAGGATGGAGTCATAGCCGGTGTATATATCCTCTGCCGCCCGGTCGAAGCTGTCGGACGCGATCTTGCGCCCTTCTGCGCCGACGATGGTGGGCGCGGCACAGAAAACATTCATGGCGCACCCGACAACGTCAGAATTCATCGTTGACCGCCTTCCCATGCGACAAAGTCGCCCTTACTCGGTGTCGTCCCGCGCCCGGACGCCAACTCGCCGTTATCGAGGACATGGATCTTCCAGTCATCGTTAACCCATATAACTGAGCATGGAATACCCACATACCCGGTGGGAGAGTCCGGCCGCGAAAAGACCAAAGTCAGATCCGCCCGGTCCTGCGCGAACGCATCCACAACGAATCCGGCCGGGTTCATTCCGGACGTTCTCAGGGCGTCTGCATCATTGTTCTTAGCGCTGAGCGCAACGCTCGCGGCCTTGCCAGGCGAATCCGCGATGTAGTGGTTGAGGCTGTCTGTGACGGAATGCGCCGGGTCGTACTGGCTGTAGATCGCCGACTGGGCGGCCAGTGCCGCGCCGAGCGGCGAGCGGGCGAAGCACGAATCGAATCCGTCGATGGTCGTTGTCGGGCCGACCGTCTTCGACACCGGCCACGTGACGCCGGCCGCGCCCGTCTTGAAGGTCAAGTCGGCCGGGATGCTCGGCTTCGAGGAGGTATCGCTCACCGTCACGTCGCATGCGCGGCTAGACGGCTCAGTCGGGGGAACGGACTCTGCTGTTGCTGGCTCTGGGGCTGAGGCGGTCGGAGTAGCCTGCCCGTCTGTGACGGGCGCGAAGATACCCAGCGCCGTAGATGCCAGCACGACGATCATTACGAGTACGAGGATCACTACGGCGCCGATCGCCGTCGGCTTCGAGTTCCACCCCCGCCGAGCTCGGGCCCAGAACCCGTCGGTATTGCGTTCGCGCTTTGACATGATGTTCTCCCGTCGCAATTAACAGTTATGAGACGCCGGGGACGGGCGTGCACCCCGTTGTTCCGACAGTCAGGAAGACTGCCACGATTGCCGCCGCCCCTCCGATGAGAGTGGTGCCCCCGATGAAGTAGCCAAGACTCTTCAGCGTCTCTCCGCCATCATGGCGCCTACCGGAAAAAAGCATGCCAATACCGATCGTGATCAGTGCTATAGCGCCAAGCCCGGCGGCGATGATGATGGCCCAGAACTTGGCGGTGTCCATCGCGTCCTGCATCTTCTGTGGAAAGCAGTAGGCCGTGGCGAGATATTCGTTAGCGTTAGTGGATGCCTCCAGCACTCGGGGTGACTTCGCCATGATGGCGAGGATGACGGTGTTGATCATTTGGACTTCTCCTCTTTCGCTGTATGCGCCCCTTCGAGGGCCTGAGTGATCCGCTGGACGGGTCGAGCAAGCTGGCCGGCCAGTTCAGGGGAGATTTCTGCCACCGCTCGGAGGCGGGGAAGCCACGGCACCGGTACGACAGGCACGGCGCCGGCGAGGACGCGTTGCTCGCGTGCAGCTGCAGGAACGGGCCTTCCGGGTGCATCTGCGACGACAAGAACGGCACGAACGACGTCGGTGCCGAGCGCGCGGATCGCGTGCTTGGCGGCGTTGATACCAACGGGCGTCGATCGGCACACCAGGACCACGGCGGTGTTCGGCACATCGCTCGGCGACCCCTCCGGCAGCTCGAGCAGCCGAGCCCACGTTGTCGCCCCGGCGACTGGGTGCGTCCCGATGAGAGTGACCTGGTCCCAGGTCGGCAGGGATTTTGGGCCCGGGCCCGCCCAGCGGTGCGCTTCGTCACCATCGGCGACCGAGCTGCCATCGGGGCGCAGTACGACGCGCGTCGTGCGCGCGCCGTCGGTGATCACCGCTCGGACTGGCTCGGTGAAGTCGAGCCGGAGAGCGACGGCGTCGAGGATCGTCCGGCGGAGGTCCGCGCCTGCGTTGACGGTGAGGGCGTCGCCGTTAACGGCCCACAGGGGCCCGAACGCGTGCGTTATCTGCACCGTGGGTGTCGTGAGGGGCACCTGGCCGTCATGGCGTGCGCTGACGGAGTCGCTCATGCGGCTCTCTCCACAGGGGATGCCGAGTCTCGACAGGACTTTACGGAATTCCGTGGTGGCCCGTTCTGCCTCGCGCTGCGCGTGCGCGGGCGCGCGCCCGAAGACGATCCCCTCGGAGGCCCGGGCGGAGCCGGCGGCATAGACGGGGCGATGCCTTGACCGGGATCGGTCATCAAGACTCCTCTCAAGTGGTGCCGTACGGGTTGTAGTGTATCGGTTACCGACTCACAAGTGCATCCCTAGCGCACAGGTGACGATGCTTTATAGACTCACGGACGCTTGGGCATGCATCGGAAAGTGCGCAGGGCTGATTGAGCAGGCGGTGTCGCGGCGACTCTTGGGGCCTCCAGCAAGGAAAATGGAGCGCATGTCTCCAAGAGTCGAGTGGCCAACCCCGGAACCGAGGCCCGTGGACGTCGAGATAGCAATCCTGGTGAACGGCAATCGTGCACGCGCCGAAGTGCTGCGCTACCTCGACACCGTGACCGGCGCCACCCGCGGGCTCATCGCCCGGGAGACGGGCATCCCCTACGGCTCCCTCGGACGCGTCCTCAAGGAGTTGGAGGACTACGGCGTCATCACGGTCGAGTACGGCCGGGACGCCGAGACCGGAGACGGCGCCACGCGCCAGCAGAACGGCATGTACTCGCGCAACCACTACCGCGGGTGGGAGCTGGACCTCGCCTGGCACAACTACACGAACCCTTCGCGGCCGCGGACCATGGAGCAGCAGCTCGAGCTGGCCTTGCGCGACGCAGCCGACAACAAGACCCTCCGCGACCTCGCGGGGAAGCGTCTCCGCGAGCTGCGGGCCGAGCACGGCGCGGACGCTACGGACTGAGGCGGTCGCGCACGACGCTCTCGAACAGCTTCCGATGCGCGTTCCACTCCATGAGGTGCGGGACCGCCGGGAACTCGTAGACGGTCACCGTCGATGGGTTCAAGCTCGCGAGCTCGCGACTCTCTCCGAGCTCGTTGTCCGTGTCGCCGGCGGAGTGCAGCACGAGCGTCGGAACGCGGACCGGCCGGTCCGCGCGTAGCCAGTCCAGCCGCTCGAACGACGTGGGCTCGGCCATCCGCGCGAGCTTGCTCAGCCCACGCGCTTCCAGGGACCGGAACAGGGGCGGCCCCACCCACGCCGGCAGCCGGGCCGCGGCAATGCCGCGGGCGATCGACGCCCGCCAGCTCAACGCAGGTCCGATGAGGACGAGCTGCGTGATGCGGTTGCGGAACCGCGACGACTCGGCCAGCAGGAGGGCGATCGTCGCGCCCATCGACCAGCCGAAGAGGACGAGCTCCTCCGCTCCGCTCTCGACCGCGAACGCGATGGCAGCCTCCACGTCCCGCGCCTCGCGGACGCCGAGCGTGGATCCCTGCGCGACGTCGCCGGCGTCTAGCGCCGCGTCGGCGTCGACGTCGCCGTAGAACGCCGGCACGATCGAGGTCATGCCGAGCTCGGCGGCGATCGGGACAGACCGCAGCGCAGACGCGCGCGATGACTTGATGCCGTGGAGGTGGAGCGCCCACCTGCGCCCGTCCCCGGCGGGGAGCACCCACGCCGGCCGTGTGCCGTCCTCCACCGGGACGTCGACGTCCCGGTAGTCCAACCCCGTCGACGCGGCGTGCGCGAACGTGTGACCCGTCCAGCGGCCCTCCGCTGCATCCGAGAGGTCTCCGTGCACCTCCACGATGCGCCGCTCGACGACGCCGGGCCCATGGCCTAGCACGTCCCCGACACGGACGTGTCCGCGGGACCCGTTCACCCAGACGCCGAACTCCCCCGGCATTCGCGCTGCGTCCGTGTCGGGAAGCACGATCGACTCCAGGGCGGCGTCTACCTCGATGGGGACGACCTTGGTGCGCCCCCGGAGGACAAGCCTTCGCATGAGCGCCACATCGGCCGCCAGGACTCCGGCGCCGAGCGCCCCGCCCGCTGCGAGGGCGATCCCCCACGCGGCCGTGGGAAGGGCCGTCACCGGACGACCTCGGCGATCGCGCGGAGCTCGTCCTCGACGCCGAGGTGCCGCAGGATCCCGGAGTTGGTCCGCTCGAGGAGGCGCCGCTCGCTTGAGGTCAGCAGCGCATTCTCCTCGTTGGTGGCGTCGTAGAGGGTGGTCGACTCCGAGTACACGCGGGCGCGAGGCTCCGCGCCGACCAGGGCCCGTAGGGCCCCTGAGAGCGTCAACGGCACGTCCGTCACCTTCCGTCGGATCAGCGCAAGGCGCAGAGCTCGCACGCGCCACACGGGCTGCAAGACCTTCCGCTGCCGCTGGATGAAGACGATCGCGAATGCGGCCATCAAGAGCAGCACGCCGGGGCCGAAAATCACGTAGAACAGGCCACGAAGCGCCTCATTCTGCGCGGCGTCCCCGAGCTCGAAGTGCGCCGCGGTCAGATACACGACGTGCGATGCGGCCGCGATCGCGACGAGCGCGAACCCCGCGAAGAACACTCCGGACACGCCGCGCAGCTTCTTCGCCCGTATGGCCGCAGAGCGGCCCGACAGCATCCCGAGCGTCACGATGTAGAGCATGAGATACGCGTAGCACGCGGGGTCCGTGATGTGATCGCGGACGAACGTCTCCGACGTCGCGCCGCGATCCTGAATGAACGCGAAAAACACCGCCTCACCGATGAGTACGGCGCCGAGAGCGACCCACCAGGGCCGCTCTCGGCGGGGCTGTCCCGCCCCCAACCGGGTCGCCTGGTAGAAGAACCAGAACGCGATGGTCGAGCACAGGGCCTGTGCGAGGTTCCAGAAGTTAGACCCGCCGAGGACGGAGTCGACCCACCGCAGCGGGACCAGCACGCCGAGCGTCAGCATGCCGATCAGGCCGAAGAGCGACGCGATCCAGGCCGGCCGGCGGGCGGGGTCCTGACTGGATCCGAAGGCACGTCCTACGAGGAGCGCGGCACAGATCACGAGGGACGCGATGATCGCGAGCTTCACCCACACCAGAGCTTCGTCGGGGATTGATCCCATCATCCGAAGACGTCCTCCTCGGTTTCCAGCTCTGCACCGAGAAGATGCGTCATCAGTCGGTAAGCGAACTCCTCCGCGACGAGCTCGGAGACGCTGCTCGTGAGCCCACGGCCGCGGGCGCCGATGACTCGCTCCCCCAGCGTGCCGCCGTCGGTCAAGTCGATACCCGTTCCCCGCAGAATCTCGCAGTCCTCGTGCTGGAAGGCTGCGTGCCCGAGCTCGTGGCAGATGCAGTGGAGCTGATAGGACAGCGGGTCGGACAGCCGGAACGAGACATAGCCGCGGCTCGGGGTGTCTCGGAAAAGCCCTGTTAGCTGCCGGAGGCGGTTGTCTGACACGGCATGCAGAACAATGGGCTTTCGGTAGATCACCGAGACGCTAGCGACGACTTCCCTGATCGACATACCCGGCTCAAGGGCGAGCCGGTCGATCATGGTCGAGACGACCGCCGTGACGTCGAGCGGCTTGCCGCTGTACTCATCTTCGGCCGGCCATACGCTCACTCGTGATTTCCCCCTGGATCACTGTCCCGGACGAGCTTGGCAATCGCCAGGATCTCATCGGGGCTGAGGCTCGACAGGTTGCGAGCCGCGATCCGTAGCGTCCCAGACGTGCGCATGGCGTGCGCTAACTCCTCCTCAGCCTCTACCCGTGCGGCGAACTCCTGGTCGCCAGACGTCAGGTAGTCACGGGGCACGCCGAGAGCGGAGCTGATCGCACCGAGTAGCTCGTGCGACGGGAGGGCGCCCACCTCGCCGTCAAGGAGGTCGTGCCACTCATTCTGTGACAGCTCGATGCCAACGCGCGCCGCGGCCGTCGCCACTGTGCGGTAGCCCCCTTCATTGCGTAGGCGCGAGATCGCCCGCATGCGTCGAGCGAGCTCCCGTAGGTCGTCGTGGGCCTCGACCCCGGCCGCCGGCGCGGTCTCGGCTGCGGTCAGCGTTCCGGTCTTCGCGGCGCGCAGCGTCTCGACCGCATCGACTTCGAGGAACCGGCACAGGAGGTCGAGTTGCTCGACATCCATGCGGCGCTTCCCGTGGAGCATGCGAGAGAGCTGTCCCTCGGAGACGTCGACTGCTCGTGCCGCTTCAGCGAGCGAGACTGCGCGGTCGACCATGCGTGCGCGGAGGACACGTCCGAGCGATCGCGTGAGGGCTCCGGGAAGGGCCTGGGGGGCGAGCGGCATGTCATCTCCTGAGGGTCGAAGAGTCGGCTGTGGTCTGTTACGGTCTTGCCAAACGTAACCGTCTTGCCAGACTACCTGATTCCGGGAGCCTGCTGGGAACGGCCTTAACCGCACGAGGGGACCACTATGGCTGAGCGCTCCTGCATCGAACTGCAACTGGCCCTCAACTCCGTCGAGGGCGTCGAGATCATGCGCGCTCTCGACTGCGGGCCCCTATCGCTCAGCGACATGGAGCGCAGGACGGGCGTCGAGGTCATGCGCCTCGCGCGCGTCATCCGGACGCTGACCGCCTACGGCGTCCTCTCACGTCGACCGAGCGCCGAGTATGCCCGCACCGACATCTCTGTACGCGAGGCGGTCGCTCCGTGACGCCCTGTTCGGCCCCTGCCGATGTGACGCCCGGCCAACGTCACACATGGGCAACCGATGGATCGGTAACTGATCGACATGCCGACACACCGCACCGCATCCCTGAATCTGATTCAGGTTCACGGGAGGATCCCTTCATGCCACAGATCAGCAAGGGAGCCCGGGAGCTGCTCGTTACGCGACCGAGCACGAACGTCGCAACTGCCGCCCGCCGGCGCGTCGCCGACCTCGGCTTCGAGTCGATGAGCGACTACCTCGCCGCGCTCATCGCGCGCGACGTCCAGATGCCGGACCAGGCACCCAAGCCGGTCGACCGTTCTACTCGCCAGGAGCTGCCGATAACAGACGCCGCTTAAACGAAGGAGCCCGCCGCTTCCGCGACGGGCTCCTGCACGTGTTGTAGCTCTTACCCTCATCGCTGCCAGGCCCCGAGGTTCGAGCTAAGGAAGTTCCACCAGCCCTCACGGGAGGCTTCGCTATGTCCGCCACTGTACCGCACGATGCGGTATTTGCACCTGCACGCGCTCAATTTGGGGCGGCGTGGGAGCTCACCCGCCGTCTGAGCCCGCGCGACGAGGTTCGGGCGATGGTCCGTGACGCCTATGGACGTCTGGACAGCAACAGCTACCCGCGCCTGCAACGGCTTGGCCCCGTGGCGCCGTCGACGCCGTGGGCGATCCGCCTGGCGGATCCCGCCGGTCGCTACCGGCTCCTGTGCTTCGACTTCGATGGCAAGGACAGCACGGGCGTCGTCCCGGAGCTGATGGAGCAGGCGCAGGACCAGGCCGCTGTGCTCTCGCGCACGCTCGACGAGCTCGCGATCGCGCACGTGCTCTGCCGTTCCTCCGGCGCCGGCGGCCGTCACGTCTGGATCGCCGTCGACGGCGGCGCCGATGCCGCCCAGGTCGGCGCCCTCGCGGCGGCCGCGTACGCGTGCTTCCGCACGCTCGACCACGGGATGCTCCGCAACCCGGCCGAGGGCGCCGCTCGTCCCCCGCTGTCCCCGCACCGCGACGGAACAAGCTCGCGCGTCCTCGCCGGCAACGTCGCCGCGCTCCTGGCGCCGTCGACGTCCACTGCAGACCTGGACGCACTGACCGCACTGCTGCTCGAGCGGGCGCCGGCGCCGCGCGCCGCCGACAGCGCCCCGTCGGGCCCCGTCGACGTCCGCCACCGTGCCCACCGCGAGCTCAGCCGCGCGGGAGCGGCGCACATGGCCACGATCGACGGTGGCGGGAACCCGTCCTGGACCGGGTTCATGTGCCTCCTCGCGGCCGCGAACGCCGGATGGACCCTCGCCGACGTCGAGCACGCCGCCCGGACGGCGCCGGGCATGGAGCACTACCGGACCAAGAACACCGGCCGCGGCGGCCGCCGCGCCCGCAGCGCCTCCGAGGCGCGCGAGCGCCTCGAGCGGCAGTGGGCCAAGGCCCAGCAGTACGCCGCCGTCCAGCGGCCGCTCCCCCGCCGCGAGCCGCAGGACCTCAGCGAGCTGCAGGCGATCGTCGCCGACGTCGACGCCATCCTCACGTCGTTCCGCGTCACCCCCGGCCGGTGGGGACGCAGTGAGGCCGACGCCTCCCGGCGCTCGATCCTCCACGCCCTCATCTACCTCACTCTCCAGACCGGGAAGCGGACCGTGGCGGCCTCGATCCGGGATCTCGCCCTCATGGCGGGCCTTGGCCGCAGCACCGCGCAGCGGGCCCTCCAGGCCCTCACGGAGGCCGGCTTCGTCGCCCGCGTCACCGCGGCCGACGCCGGCAACGCCGCCGAATGGCGGGTGACCTGGCGAGTTTCCACAGCACACGGTGCAGTTGGGTCACAACCACTCGATAACCCCCGCCCCCCGGCCGAACTATTCGCGTATCGCGCCGAGCTCGTCGCTCTCCTCGAGCACGAGCTCGTCGACCAGCGACACGACCTGTTCACCCGTCCCGGCCTCGGTCACCTCGCCGGCAGGCTCTACGCCACGCTCGGCCAGCACACCGCCCTCACCGTCGACGGCGCCGCTCGGATCCTGGGCGTGAGCACCCGCCACACCGCGACGATCCTCAGCCGGCTCCGTCAGCACCGCCTCATCAAGACCCACAGAGACGGGTGGGCCCGAGCCGTACGAGATCTCCGAGACGCGGCGGCCCGTGCCGTCGACGTCGCCGGGATCCTCGCCGACCGCGCACACCGGTACCAGGCGGAGCGGGAGGTCTGGGCCTGGTGGAATGCCGAGCTCACGACGATGCACACCACTCCCCGAGCGCGACCCCGACGCCCCGCCGTGTCGAGCCGGCCCCTATTCGCGGCGCCGACCGCGGGCGAGCGCGTCTGGCCCCGCTACCCCCGGTCGGCCACTCGCGCCGACCACCGTGCAGCTCGAACGCTCGTCCTTGCCGGAGCCCTCAACCCCGAAGCACGCTGGCAGTACCTCGGTGAGGCGGCGTAGCTGTTCGGCGCTGGTGATGAGCGACTAGGGCACGATTCCGGTTCCCCATCCCGGCGGGGTAGCAGAGGCCGACGCTGAGGTTGTGGCCGCGGCTCGTAGTGCGGCCTCGTGTGCCCGCTCCTGCCGGTGCAACGGGATTGCTTGCGCGAGCAGCCCGATAAGCAACGCCAGCGCCGTCCACCAAACCGCGTCACCCGGGTCCTGTTTCACGAGCGTCAGAGCATATGCAGGAGTGCCGCTGGCCACGCCCATTATGCCAGCCAGCCAGTCAAATAGGCTGCCTTCTGACGCGACTAAAAGTGCGAGCACGCCGAAGGGGGCAGCTGCTCCCATCATGTCTAAGTTATGGCGGTAGCCGCCTAGCAGAATCCCCGCCATGCAAACTGCTACTAGAGTGATGCCGACCCAAATTCGTACAGGACGCAGGCTACCCCACACCGTGATATGTCTCCCTGCGCATGCGAGAATTAAGCAATAACCAAACATGGCGAATAACGGATCCACGTTGTGAGCGTATAAGGCGACGGACCTCCCTGTGCTCCGCGACGTGGCCCCTCTTCGGGCGCGCGTCTGGTGTCCACGACCCGCTCCTACGCCGGCTCTGCCGTCGGGTGAGCCCGTGCCGGCCCCGCTACCCCCGCACGGCCACCCGTACGGACCACCGTGCAGCTCGAGCGCTCGTCCTCGACAGCGGTCTCAACCCCGATGCCCGCTGGTAGTTCCTCGGGGACGCTGCCTAGCTGCCGCCGGCGTCGATGCGGTGCACTCCCGCCGTCGCCGTCGCCGTCGCGCTGTGGAGGAGCCCATGGTGCGCGGCTGGGCCGCGCTGGTCGCTGCGCTCCATCGGAGCCGCTGCGCGGCACAGCCACGGACCCTGCGGGCCCGTTCTTATGCCGTGAAGCCTTCGGCAGTGTGCGGTCGGCCGGCCGGAGCGCAAGCGGCTGCGCCGCCGGCTCCTCCGAGATTTTCGGGACGCGGTCGCAAGCTCCCTTATTTCGCCCCGAAATTCCCTCCCCCACCGCCCTAACGGGTTGCACTCCACCCGACCTCCCTAGAAGGCGACAAGCGCCTTCACGGCAAAAGAACGAGGAGGAGAGAGAGCGCAGACAGCCCGTGTCGAGGCCCCTCACCAGACCGGACAGGAGACCCGATGTACATCACTTACGAGCGCCCCCGCCAGCTCCACGACCGCGAGATCGACCCGCTCGCGCCCGACGCGGACCTCTCCCCCACCGGAGAGACCTGCGGCGAGACCACCTACGACGTCCTCGGCAACCTGTGGACCTGCACCCGCCGACCCCACACCGAGAGCGAGCACCGAGCCGCCTACGAGTACCGCGTCGACGGCCCCAGGGTGAGGTCGCCATCGCGTGGGAGAGCAATTGGGGCGAGCCCGCCTCCCGACCCACCACCACAACGTCAACCACGACCACGATCACCCACCCCACCGCCGTCCGGCAGTGCGCCGTGACCGCTGAGGACCTCGGCCGCATCGAGCACCCGATCTGGCAGACATTCGTCCCCGACGACTACGACGCCCTCAGGCTCACGACGACCGTCGCCGAGGACGACGCCGCCACAGCCGCGCTCGCCCACTTCGTCGACGTGCCCTCGTCCAACGACCTGGCCGGAGACCTCGCGTCCGCGATGAGCTGCACCGAGGCCGAGGCCATCGCGGACGTGCCCCGCACCCAAGGCGCCGCGGGTGCAGAGCACCGCTGGATCCGCCACCACGCTGAGCAAGACGAGCACGGGGACGCGCACTACTCCCCCGCTTCGATGGCCTCCGCCGAGTACGTCGTCCCGTCGATCCGATGGACGCTCTCGGCTACAATGACAATCCGTAAGCCAGTAATCGAGTAGTTCAGTAACCACGCGCATATGCAGTGTTCAATGGGCGATGACCCCTCGCGAGATCAGCTACGGAGCCACGGATCTACGGAGCCACGGATCTACGGAGCCACGGATCTACGGAGCCACGGATCTACGGAGCCACGGATCTACGGAGCCACGGATCTACGGATCTACGGATCTACGGATCTACGGATCTACGGATCTACGGAGCCACGGATCTACGGATCTACGGATCTACGGATCTACGGAGCTACGGATCTGCATGGGTACGCGTTTACTGAAACGCGTAACTAAGCTAGTATGGTTGCCATGAAGGTCATCACGGTCACCAACTTCAAGGGCGGGTCGGGCAAGACCACCACCAGCGCCTACCTTGCACACTCCTACGCGGCCATGGGTCGCAGCGTCCTCGTAATCGACGCGGATCCGCAGGGCTCAGCCCTGCGGTGGAGTGAACAGGGGGAGTGGACGATCCCAACGATCGCCCTCCCCGTCAAGGACCTGCACAAGCGCCTGTCCGGCTTCGTGCCCACGTCCACGGAGCTCGTCATTATCGACACGCCACCTCTCGAGGATCAGTCGGGCATCGTCTCGTCGGCGCTGCGCGCCGCCGACGTGGCGATCGTGTCAATGGCGCCGACGATGGGGGAGTACGAGCGACTGCCTGAGGTGTGGGCGGCCATCGACGATGTCGAAGCCCTGCGGTCCACGCCCCTCGTGACCGCCGTCCTGCTGAACCGGACGATAACCAACGCGAACAGCACTCCTCTCTACCGTGAGCTGATGGAAGAGGACGGCCGGACCGTGCTCCGCACGACCATCCCACGCCGAGAGCCCATCGCTCAGGCGTTCGGGGCGCCCGTCACTGACCTCGGCAAGTACGCCGACGCCGCCCGAGAGATCGACGAGCTGGGGGTCACCAAGTGAGCAAGGCTGATGAGCTCCGTGCCCGCGCCCAACGTGCAACCGGAAGGGCCGCCGCGTCCACCGGGTCCACCGACCTGCCCAATGAGCAGGCAGCACCGGAGCCGACCCTCAAGCGCGCACCGACCGTCCGAGCGGACCCCATCCGCATCACAGCCGACCTTCCGCCGCAGCACTACCGGGAACTCATCACGTATGCCGCAGAAATCGCAAGCGACCTCGGTAAGGCCAAGGTCGCGCACGTGCAGGTCGTGCGAGCGCTCGTCGCAGAGCTCGCGGTGAACGACGACCTCCAGCGCCGCATCGCAACCAGGGTCGCGCAGCAGCTTGAATCCTGAAGTGCGTGTTTCAGTAACTCAGTAGTCGCCTCCCCGATCGAGCGCGGCTAGACATCCCCGCAAGCTCGCCCCCGGCCGTTCTCTCTCTTCCGGCCGGGGGCGTTTGGTGCCCGCGCATACTGGGTAGATGACCTATGAGCTCGCGCACCGGCCCCGCACGGAGAGCACCGCGAAGCTCGTCACCGTCGACGCCCCGTCGAGCTGGGCGGCCGTCGAGCAGCTCCGCCAGGGGATCCCGAAGGAGCAAGTCATCCTCTACGTCCGGCGCCTCGACTAGACGTCGGCCTCGGGATCCTCGTCGACGTCGGTCGGCGCCGGCGGCGCGTGTCGCGCAGCGAACGCCACCAGGCGGTCGGAGCGCTGCATCATCCATGCCACGGCCGCGTTCAGGGACGCGTCCCGGTGGATCCAAATCCGCTGTCCCCGCTCGTTGCGCGCGTCCGCGTAGACCTCGTACGTGAACGGGTCTCCGAGCTCCGCACGGACCCGCATCACGTAGCCGAGCACGGGGGAGTCCTCGACCTGGACGCGCCAGTAGCCGGCCTCCTGGTGCGCCCACGGATGCGTCTCGACGCCGCGCACCAGGCGCACGATGCCGCCCTTCACCTTGTTCACCGGGGGCCTCCTTCCTCGATCGAGTCGATGTAGGAGCATCCGGCCACGCTCGCCAACGAGGCTATGAGACGCCGCCGACACGAGCCCTGTGCGCCAGCCGAGGCGCCAACGACGACAGGGTCGACTCATGCTGGCTCGACCGTCTCGCGTGTCGTGCTCGTGCTGGCTGTCGGCGCCGTTGTCCTCGAGCAGCTTCAACGCTTTCTGGCGGCGCTGGAGACGGTGTGGCCGTGGGCGCGCAGCCGCGTGCGGGCGGCACCGACGTCCTACTTCGGAGTCGAGCTCTAGGGGCGGGGGAGAGCAGCCGTGCCCGTAGTGACCCGGCCAACACGGCGACCGTTCTCGGTCTACTCCTCGGGCTCCGCCCGGCATCCGACACGTGGACGTCGACCGTGTGCACATCCGCAGGGCAACGGTTCTCCGGACTGGATCCGACTGAGGCAAAAAGTAACTTCAGCGCACCCTGCCATAGCCTGGTCCGCATTTCCACCCTCCAAAAGACCGACTTGACGCTGCGCTCCACCTGTGCAACGGGGGAGGCCGATTCGTAATCGGACTGTTATCCGACTGGGGCATTTATCGAATGGATCTGGCGCCCCCGTTTTTGCGCCAGTTGCCTATTCGGGGCTTGTCTCATACGGTTAAACGGTCCTCATGCCCACGTGCCAATGGTGGTCGATGCGGCGAAGGGGAACTGTCTCGACGCGTATTGCCACCAATAGCAGATCCGTGCTTGGGGGCACTATCCGAGTCACATGAGACGAACGGGGTAAGTATGAAAAAAGCATCAAAAATACTGGCTGTCTTTCTGCCAGCTGTTCTGGTCGCGATAGCCGCACCGCTGGGTGTTTCGGCCGCAACCGCCGATGACATGAAAGTAAAGGCCTCGCCGGAAGAAACGTTCGAGGCGGTCTTCTTCGGTGCGGGCGAGCTAGGAAAGGAGCTTAGTACCGTACGCCAGGGCAGTGCCGAGGAAACCACTCCGGAGGTAGCAGCTTCTCGGGCTGAACTGATGTCACAGTACGAGCAGGCTCATCCTGGAGCAATCCAAGACTTCTACGAGACCGTAACAGAGGGCTCGGTCGCTGAAACGCGAAGCGCGATTCAGAAGACGTCTGCGGAGCTGGTTGTTCTGCCTGGAATGGAGAAGGCCCCGGGAGATGCCGGTACGGACTGCATCGCTTGGGCTGTTGGTATCTATTTGGCCATCACGTTGTGGGTCTATGTCGACCTGGAGACATCGGTCACGCGCTCACAGCCGCCCGAGCTCCAGCAGTACATCGCGAGCGTTCCGAACTCCGGGACGCTTGAACTCGACCGCGTTGCTCTGGCGGTCAATTCGGCGATGTAGCTCCACGTCTCGGGTCGGCGTTCGCTTTGAATAGGAACGCCGGCCCGGGGTGAAGTGCTTGTACAAGGGGAATACAATGAAATTAGTTGGTACTGCAACAATTCTAGGCGTGTTTGCATGCATTTCCGTGGCCTACATCGCCAAGTCCACAGTCCCGGACTCCACCTTGTCTCTGCCGTTCGACGACGTCGTGAACACAAATGCGTTTACGCCGCAGGGGTGGGGTTTCTTCACGCGAGACGCTCGCGAGAATCAGGTCACGCTCTGGGCCCCAGGCGATGACGAATCGTGGCAAAGGACAGGTTTCGGGGTTAACGCGTCCGCGGACAACTGGTTTGGCGCGGGCCGCGCGTCTCGCGCAGAAGGGAAGCGCGCACAAAGTGTAGGTGCGGAACTTGCCGAGCGCGAGACGGTGCCTGTCGACTGCGGGACCGACTACGACACCATGGCTCGCGCTGTCAGCGCCTGCGCGGCCTCGGTGAGTCCCGTGCAGATGGACCGAGCTGGTGTTCCCGGCTGGAACTTGTGCGGGCGAGTAGCAATTGTGTCTCAGGAGCCTCAGCCGTGGGCTTGGGCGGCGGCGGGAACGCGCGAACTCATGCCCTTCCAGCTCTCGGTGACAGAAGTGCGGTGTGGCGAATGAGCCGATGGACACAGCCGCTCGAATCGTCTCAATGGTGGCGCCTCGACGTGCGTCGGCTAGCGACGAACCTGCTGCACAGGTGGGACACGCAGCTTTCTCGTATTGCGTCGGTAAATCCACTAAATAACATATACGCGTTCTTGAGGTCTGCAATCGCGTTTGCCGGCCTAATCACGTTGCTCTTCAACCCGACGCAAGATCTGTTCGTGCAAGTTGACTCCGGCGGCAGCGTTAATTGTTACGGCGTTGCAGCGATGTCCTACTACTGCGTCATGCCCGATTTGGACGTAGCACGTATTGCCGCCATTGTTTTGCTTGCAAGTATTGTTGCCGGACTATTGCCGCGTTGGACTGCAATTCCGCACTGGTGGATCGCGTTCAGCTTCCAGGTGTCATCCAACCAGATAGAAGGAGGAGACCAGATCGCGGCGATAACGACCCTGCTACTCATACCTGTCGCTCTCCAGGACTCCAGGTGGTCTCACTGGTCCAACCGAGATGTGAGAATGAATGAGCACGGTCGTCTAATAGCGCATTTCTTTCTTACTGCTATCCGACTCCAGGCGGCGATTATATACTTGGCGTCCGGTGCTGCGAAATTTGGCCAGGAGCAATGGCAGGACGGCACGGCGATGTACTACTGGCTGAACCATGCCACATTTGGTGCTCCTGAGTGGCAGCAAGTTGTGTACCAGCCAATATTGACGAACGCAACCCTAGTGTCTGTCATAACCTGGGGGGTGCCGGCTCTCGAGATAATTGTTGCTATGGCACTGTTTGCGGGACCTGGAGTGCGGCGGGTGTTGTTTGTCCTGATTGCTCTCATGCACGTCGGTATCGCTGTAAGCCTCGGCTTGGTCTCATTTGCAATTGTTATGGTGGCGCTTGACGCGCTCTATCTGCTCCCCATGGCTCGCTCGAAGCGAGAATCGGCAAACCGCGTGCAGGAAGGAATCGTGGGTAGCAGCTCAGATCGTGTCGCGCGGGTCGACGTCTGAGCGCTTATTTTCCCGATTGATGTAGTGCTGACTCACAAGCATGCTGATCCCGACTAATACTGGTATAGCACCGTCAGGGCGCCCTCGGAACATGGTCACAATGCCGCCAATGATGAACGCTCCCGCCATGAGCCAGATGACCGGAGTAATCTTCGATAGGTAGTATAGATACATATGACTAGTCTGTCACACATCCACGCCTAGCGCATTACGGAGGTAGGGACGGGGTGTATCACCGGCCTAGTCGTTCTGCCGTGTGAGAGTTGGCTATATAGAACCACTGCGCGTGAGAGCGACTCTCATGCGCTCGCGCCTCTCCTGCAATGGCGGCGCCGGCACAGTGTGTGCGGTGTAACGTCCTGATGCCCGGGTGAATACCGCCGGCGGTTTCACGGTTGGAAGCGTGCATAGCCAGGACATCGCTCTGCGCTGGCTCCTCGAACAGCATGACGGACCGTGCCCCTTGGGGTGCGGTCCGTCGTCGTCTGACCGCGCAGTGGCGCTACCGTGCTAGTGCATGACGACCAGCGCAATTCGCACGCCGCAGCCCAAGCCCTTGTTCTCGCGCCGGTTCCTGGCGAGCGTGACTCTCGCCAGCGGCGCCGGGCAGGTCGTGGGCTTCGGCCTCCCGCTGTTCGCCGGAGCCGTGCTCGGTCTCTCGGCCGCACAGACCGGCGCGCTCCTGGCCGCGGGCCTCGCGACGTCGTTCGTGCTCCGCCCACTCGGCGGCGTCGCCGCGGACCGCTACGACCGGACCGCGATCGCAGCGGCCTCCGCCCTCGTGGTCGGTGCCGGCTACGCGCTCGTCGCGACCGCCGGCACCTTCCTCGTCGTCCTCGCGGGCGTGCTCGTCTCTCGGGCCGGCGGGGCGTTCCTGTGGGTCGCGCTGCGCGCGACTGCCGGCGCCCGGCACCAGGCGGATCCGCGAGCGTTCTCCCGGCTTATGTCGGCTGAGGAGCTCGGGGCGTGGGTCGTCCTCGCGCCGGCGATCGCGCTCCTCGCCGCTGCCGGCTACGCGCCGACCTTCGCTGCGGCCGCGGCGTGTGCGCTCGTCACCGGGGTGCTCCTCGCCTCGAGCAGACGCCGCACGTCGACGCGGGGGAGTGGCGACGTCGACGCCCCCCTGGCGGTGCCGCGCGTCGACGCCGGCGGCGCCGTCGTGCGCGAGCTCGCGCGCCGGCTGCAGCCGCTTCTGGTCGTGGTGACGGTCATCGGGACCGCGGAGGCCGCGATCGGGTTGCTCCTGATGCTGCACCTGCAGCGTGAGCTCGGCCTCGGGCCGCTCGCCATTGCGTGGGTGTCGCTCCCGGGCGGGATCGCCCTCGCGATCGCCCCGCCCCACCTGCACCGGCTCACGGTCCGCTACGGACGCACGCCCGTCCTCCTCGGCGCGGCCATCACCGGTGCCGCGTTCGCCGGCGGCCTCGCGCTCTCCCGGGATCCCGTGACGATCGCCGTCCTCTGGATCCTGTCCGCTCTCGCGCTGGCCGCGATCCTGCCAATCGAGCAGGCCGCCCTCACCGAGGCCGCCGGCCCTGCCCGCCTCGGGCGCGCGCTGGGCCTCTACGAGGCCACCACGCTCCTCGCCGCCGCCCTCGGCAGCCTCGCCGCCGGGATCCTCTACGACGCCGTCCCGTGGCCGGTCGCGTGCGCAACGTCGGCGGCCGTGATCCTTGCCGGCGGGCTCCTACTCCCGCGGATCATCCGCCGGCTTGCGCCGGCGTCGGCCGTCGGCTGAGGCACCAACGACGGGAGGGCCGACCCATGCCGGGTCGGCCCTCTCGTGCGTGCTCTTGGCTCTAGCTGTTCGCGCGGTACTCCTCGAGCAGGTCCGCGGAGATGCGGCCACGCTCGGAGACCTTGTGGCCGTGCTCGCGCAGCCATTCACGCGCGGCGCTGAGGTCCTGCTTCGGGCTTGAGCCGGCCGAGCGGCGGGGTGCCTTCCCGGAGGTGGCGCGGCCGACGCGGCGGCCCTTCTCGATGTAGTCATCGAGCGCGGTACGCAGCTTGGCGGCGTTGTCGTCGCTGAGGTCGATCTCGTAGTTCACGCCATCGAGCGCGAATGGGACGGTCTCGCCCTGGCCCTCGTCGATCTGCGTGCCGTCGATGTCGTCAACGAGCGTGGTAACTACTTTGCGGGCCATCTAATTTCCTCCCCATACGGATTCAGCGCGGTAACGATGCGCTAAATCACACGATACATGCCCAGGTCCGTCCAGTGCACATTTGGCGGTCGTGATTTACCTGTCGCATTCGTTTTGAGTCAGGGGAGCGGGGTGATGAGGTCAGCGCGGTTGTTCTTGACGCTGTTCACGTCTCGGGAAACCGCATAGTGCTCGAGGTCGTGCGCGACCTGGAGCGACTCACGGTCAAGGAGCTTGAGCACGTCCTCCGCTGGTAGATGATCGCCGAGCCAGTCGTCGTATGCGTCCGGGGTGAGGCAGGCCGGCATCCGGTCGTGAACCTCGCCCGGCGCCACGTGCGCGTCCCGTGTGATGATCGCCATCGAGAGCCGCCACTTGTCCGGGTCGTCCTCGTCCTTGGCCGGATCCGGCCAGGCGGAAACGATGCCGGCCATCGCGATCGCGGCGTCCGGCTGGTGAATGAAGTGCGGCTGCTTGCCTGTCTCCGTCACCACCCACTCGTAGTACCCGGCCGCCGGGATGATCGCCCGCGCCGTCGCGAACGACTTCCGGAACATCGGCGACGTCGACACCGTCTCGATGCGCGCGTTGATCGGCTGCGGTCGCTGCTTCGTGAAGTCCTTCGCCCACCCGGGCACATAGCCCCAGTGCACGGCCGGCACCGACCGCTCACCCTCGCGCTCACGCACGAGCGCGACATCGCGGGTCGGCGCGACGTTGAAGTCATCCCGCAGCGGATCGAACCCGTCCAACAGATCGGGCAGGAGATCCCCCGAGGCCCGTGTCACTACGAAGCGTCCGCACATACGGCGAGTCTTGTCCCTCTCGTGGGGGAATGCGACCGGTTGAGCCGTGTACGTAGGTGGAATCGCGGGGGAGACTCATGCTTGACGGCACCATTCGGCGGTCACTTTGCAGCGGAGAGGGCGGCATGAGCGGGCGGAAAGCGAAGGCATCGAGAGCGCAGGCGCGACTCGAGGCGGAGCGCGGTCGCAGCCGCGGGGGAGGGGGGAGTGCCGCGGCGACCCTGGATCCCGAGGTTGGGCCGATCCCGCTCGCGTCGGACATCTCGCCCTACCTCGGCGACGGGGCGGCAGCGAAGGCGTTTCGTGACGGCGCCGTCGCGCTCATCGAGCTCGGCCAGCGGGAGCACGCCTACTTTGGGAGAGAACCAGCACGCGTGACGGCCGCGGAGGACGCCGACGGTCGGGACATCCTCGTCACATCGGACGAGCTTCCGGAGGAGTGGACGGAGCTGTTCGCGCGCTCGATCATGTGGCTGCGCACGTCTCTGGACTACCTCGCGTACGAGCTCACGATGGCGCACACCCCGGACGCGGATCCGCGCTCGATCGGCTTCCCGATCAGCAGGAGACCGTGGGACGCCAAGGCCAAGGCCCGAGAGAAGATCGCGGGCATGTCTCCGCAGGCGCAGCAGATCATCGAGGAGCTGCAGCCGTACAACTTCCCCGAGGAGGACAGGCCGCATCACCCGCTGATCGTGCTCGACGAGCTCCGACAGCTCTACGCGCACCGACGACCGGCAGTGATGCTGACAGCCGTCCAGTCGACCTCGGCGCTGACGCATCCCGTCTTGATGCGCGGCAACGTGAAGGTCGACATAGGCCGGCCGGTGTTCGAGAGCGACACTCCCTTCGCCACCCCGTGCCTGCCGTCCAGCAACCCTTTCCGAGGCACGGACTACGCGGGCGGTCCGGAGCGGGAGTACCCGACGTGGGAGCAGGTCAACTTCGACGTGTGCATGGGCCCAGACACGGCTATCTCGGACGGCACCCGAATTCATCAGATGATGAATCACCTCTACGACCAGATCCAGGAGCACGTCCTCGCACCGCTCCTCGGCGTGCAGATGCCCCGGGGCTGACGAGCGCCGACGCGCTAGCGCGCTTATCAACGGGCCGGGGGAGTGGCGGGTATCCCCAGGAGGGTGATCGACCAACTACATCTGCGCCCTCATGCTGTGTCCCCTGTTCGGGTTACTATTCCGTGCAAAAGGGGGTAACTCGTCATGGTTGGTGTCATTCTCAGTGTGGTCTTGGAGCTCGTGGTACTCACGGCGGTCGCGATGATCCTGCGTCGATGCTGGCGCCGGTCTGATCACTCCATGCAGACGGCGTCGGTCTTGCTCTGCGGGGCAGGCTTTTTGGTGACGTTCTTCGGTGGCGTGGTGGCGACCCCTGTCCCGCCGATGATGTTCGTTGCGTTCGGCTTGGGATCGGTCATGGTCGTGACCGCCACGGTGCTCTCGCTCGTGCAGTGGGCCGTTGATCGCATCCGCACGCGGCGAGGTGCCCGGCTGTCTCTGCTGATGGGTTACCCGCCGGAGCCCAATCCCCTCGGGGGAGGCTGGGCGTTCGTGCTCGGTCTGCTGACCGCATCAGCGTCCATGGCGGCCGCCTTCGTAGCGACGTTCGTCGTGACGTGGACAGCTGCGATGACATCCCTTGCCGCGGGAGGCCCCGGCGAGTTGCAGGGCGTGCCGACGCAGACCTCGATCACGATCGCGGCCGCTGCCGTCGCGCTCGGCTTGCTCGTAGGCTTCGGCGCCTGGGCGGCCGGCCAGCGCGAGCTCCGTCGGTGGGAGGACCTCACAGCAGGCATCGAATACCGCGTCCGAACCGCCGTCAGGCGCGCGACGGCCGCTGTGTCCGATGAGCGCGAAACCGTGCGCCGCTGACGGCGGCGGTCGGCCGGTCTCAGGCGAGGCCCGGGGGATTCGTCACCGGACCAATCTGATGAGGCACGGGCTCATGGGCAGCTCATCTTCACGACAGTGGGCCTAGCGGGATGGTCGCGTGCTCCTCTGATGCCGAAAACGAAGGGATCGGGAGCGTTCGGGTATGCCCCCCAATCGCTCAAGGTCCACAACGGGGGTCTATGAGTGGACGAATCCCCATGCAACCCTCGGATCATGATGTGGAAAACCCCGCCGGACCGGCCCCGCGGCCCGCACGAGAACACCGCTTGGAAGATCCCCGTCGACAACACGAGCCGCAGTGTGAAGGACGGGCTACCTCTACAGAGCACCCCCGTCACGGATCTGTTCGTCGCTCCAGCCGGTTGGAGCGCCGAACGCTGCACGCAGGGCCACTTCCTCCCGGAGTCGTATCCGGCGCATAGCGCTCAGTGGACAATGTGCGAATGCGGAGCGCCCAGGGATGATGAGCGATATGCAGTTCGTTACTCGAGCATAGAGCTGCTGCGAAATGCTACACACGCGCAGCAATCTATCTGGTGGCACCTGTCAACGTCGTCGAATCTTTTTGTCAATGATCTGGAAAAGTATATGCACTGGGGCGAATTCGACACGGTAATGCATCATTTCGTTGCATACAACAGGCCGTCTAAGCGCGACGAAAATCGGATGCTCTACCTCTACTCGGCGATGCTTTTGCCCGATCGGCACGTGGCTGTCGAGGTGATCGTGGAGAATGAAGGGGCCACCCAGCATGACGACCTCAAGCGCGCCTACGACCGAAGCGGACCGACTCGTTACTTGAACGTTCGGGAACGGCCTGGGTCCGTAAGTCTGGTAGCACGGAAGCGCGACTTCCTTGTCCATCAAGCCTTCGATCTGGAGCAACATGACGAAACGGTAATCAAGCTCCCCTGACCGCAGAGAGCGCGCCTTGGGCGGGTCCTCAAAGAGCCGCGAAGGTACGTCTGGATAGCCGGTTCCCCGCCGGACACACCTTTCCGTAGGCTGTCGCCGTGCTGCACCTCCTCATTGACACTTCCACGTACCTCGACCTTGCCAAGCGCCGAGACGGGCAGCGGTGGATCGTTGCCCTGCGGGTACTGATCCAGCAAGGACAAGTGAAGCTCCTGGTCCCGCGAGTCGTCATTGAGGAGTTTGACCGCAATGAGGCTCGTGTGCAGACCGCTATGACGTCGAGCATCGCGTCACGGTTCAAGGAGATTCGCCACGATCTCGTGACCTACGGCAGCGACGACGATGCTCACGCCATAGAGGTCATCGAGGACCTCAGCCGACACCTCCCACTCGTCGGCGCGATGACGACCAGGAACTTCGAGGAGCTGCGGGAACTCCTCATGGCCGGCCAGATCGTTGAGCCCTCTCGGGTCGAGATGAGCCGCGTCGTCGGGCGCGGATTGAAGAAGGCCGCGCCCTTCCACAGCGGGAAGAACAGCGTCGCGGACGCCGTCATCCTCGAGCTCTACCGGACGGCGACGCAGGCAGCGGACCTCGCGCTGCACCCGCACGCGTTCGTCACCACCAACCACACCGACTTCTCTCAGACCAATGGTGATCGGCGAGAGCCGCACAACGACATCGCGGATGCGTTCGACGAAGTGGGTAGCCGCTACGCGCTCGGGGTAGACGGCCTCGACACGGTCCTGCGCGACCACTTCGGTGAAGAGCTAGCGGAGCTCTTTGAGGAGACCGACTTCCAAGAAGAGCCCCGCCGCCTGGACGAGATCGTCGCGGCAGAGACAGAGATGTTCGACCGCATCTGGTACCACCGGTCGTTGCAGCACGACTACCGGGCCGAACGAGATGGCGACGCGGCGGAGCTCGAACGTGGCCAGGCCATCGCCGGCCCCGCCCGCGCGCTCGTCGAGGCCGCGTACACCGAGCCCGGGCAACTCGGTCCGTACACGGACTTCGAACTCGGCATGCTGCACGGAAAGCTGAGCGCCCTGCGCTGGGTGCTCGGCAGCGAGTGGGACTTCCTGGACACCTGACCCACAGCACACGGACCGGTGCCTCGGGATATCACTCTGAGGTGGTCAGTTCGCGTGGTGATGGTGCGTCCGTTGCGGGCGCTGTCATGATGAGGAAATGGGATTCCTTGATCGTGTGTTCGGCCGTTCCAGTGGGCAATCTGCTGTCGATGATGGCGTGGAAGGCCTGGCCAAGCTGAGCGGAACAACGACGACTTGCCGGGCTGCCATCACTGCGCTCGTGGAGCGGCACGGCACGGCGGACGGTGGGTATCTCGAGCTACCGGCGTCGCTCCAGCGTGAGCCGAACAACCCTGTCGACCGCAACGCGGTGGCCGTCATGGTCGAGGGGGAGCGCGTGGGGTACCTCCCCGGATTCTCGACGCCGGCGGCCCAACTCTCAACGGTCGGTTCACGGCGCGCCCGCGTGCAGATCTTCACGGAGGCGCTCCCGAAGGGCCTCCGCGCCGAGGCATGGGTGTGGATCGGCGCCCGAAGCCCTCAGTGGGACTGGTCGGAGTCGAAGCGCCCTCCGATGTCGTCGAAAGCGAAGGCTGAGGCCGAGCACGCTGAACGGCGGAACTCGATCCGCGAGGGACTGAACGATGACGATGCCCGCGCTCACGAGCTCCGGGCGGGCATGGTCAACGGCGTGCACTTCCTCGAACTCGTTGAACCGATCAAGCAGTTGAAGCGCGAAGGCCGCCTCGAGGAGGCGCTGGTGCTCTGCTACGCCGCGATCGAAGGCGCAGAAGGCGGGCGCGCCGGCCGGGAGCCTGCGCCCGCATACACGGAGCACGCAGCGATCATCCTTCGGAAGCTCGGCCGCAAGGACGAGGAAGTTCTGGTCCTGAAGCGATGGCTTGCGCTCTGCCCGCCGGAGCACCGTGACGGTAGTCGGATCGGTCAACGGCTCGCCAAGCTGGGCTGAGTGGGGTCCACGCCAGGGGAGGGCGGGCAGAACGCTCCCTGCGGCCTTCACGTCCGACCAAGAGCCACAATCGGACATAATATATATTATCGGCTGTGACGTACTTGATCCAAACTCGGGGGGAATCGCTCGCGAACTGGCGTGGCGATGCGGATCCGTGTGGAGATGTTGGCCGTGTATCTGCCAGGAGCCCCAGGGCGAATCATGGCCCTGGTCAGCTAATGGGTTGTCACCGGCGGGGCGAGCGGAACCAGCCGAAGAGTGGCCTACGACGGGTGCCGGTCGTCTTCGGGACAGGGGGCCTAAGGAGCTGGTCGCTCTCACGACTGGCCTGAACCTGTCTCTCGGACCACTGTGCGGACCACAGCACCCGACCGTTCTTGATCCAGTAGTGCGATCGGCAAGGAAAGCTCCAGTTCCCGATTGAGGGTGCCAACCCGACGGCCACACCATTGAAATTCATGGACCACTCGGCCGGTGCCAGAGGAGTGACCACTTTTACCCCGCAACCACAGGCGCACAAATGCACTGCGGTAGCGTATTCGGTCGAGACGAACAGGATTCCCTCCGGGAGGGTCGTCGGGATCTCCTCGACAAACTGATACTTGTAATCGACTATTTTCATTCGGGGTCCTCGTTGGCGATAACGTTGCTGTCAAGCATGTAAGTGCCCGCGTCTGTCGGGTCCAGGTCGAGGTAGAACCCAAGTGTCTTCTTGAACCGAATCACGGCAAGAGCGGCGTTCAGTGCGTTCAGGTCGGCAATCTGTATATTGTGTGTATAAGCGTTGTCGGAGTTGACGCCGAATGGGATCCGACTTCTTGCCGCGGATCGACTGTCAGGATCATTGCGGCTAAGAGTAGTGCGCACAAGGCCGCCGAGTGCTCCTTCGGAGTCGTAGATCCCCATACCGACATCGATGAATGCAACGCCTAACGCCTCGAGGTATGAAATAACGACCTCCTTGGCGGGGCCGTCGTCAATGGCAAGGAATACAAACTGCAACCCGTCAAGGATGAACAGGTTGTCCGCCTTCACGTGGACAGGATGGGCGAAGATCCCCGAGCGCATCGACTCGTACTGGGCGGTCAGATAGTCCACCTTGTACGGGCGCTCCCGCAACTGCTCCAGGCTGGCAGCCCCCGGTGCTCGAAATGCGTTGTGCTGTTCAAAGGTGTCTCCATCAAACAGGTGCAACTCAGTGACTGGGGTCTTGGCGAGCAGATCCAGGATGTACGCTCCGGTACCGCCCAGACCGATGATGCCGACCGGGCCGATGGCGAGTTTCGCAGAGATAGCGGCGATCCCGGCACGAGAGGAGGCGGTGTCGAAATACGTAAAGACGCTGGTGTCGTCCTCATCAGTCACAGGTGCAAACGTCTGTGCGGTCACGGTCGGGTCGATCACGTGCGCCTGCTGAATCAGGATTGCCGCGTACGTGCTCATTTGCGCGTGATAGTCGGGGTACTGCCCCGACGGCATAGGCTTGTGGGAGAAAAGAAAGTTGACATGGACTCGTGGAGTCAACTCTGCGTCATACGCAGAGTTGATCAGGGCACTCAGCGGAGCGCCGGTGGACGTGCAGGGTGTGCCGCCGACGAAGTATGCGACGTGCGTGTTGGGCGTTCCAACGGCATCATCCTGGATGTTGAGAACTGAGACGAGGGAGCCGTAGGCGACCTGCAGGGCTGAGGTGACGTATGGGATGTGCCCGACCACGAGATGCCCGTCAATGACGGACACCTCATAGCCTTCGTCACGAAGCATCTGCAGGTCAGTACTACGACTTATCAGTCGCTGTGACATTGAAGATGGTTCCATTCTTGATCGTCACACCCTCGCCGGCGCGCAGGGTCCCAGTAGTGCGCGGGGCTACGGCGCGGCTGTAGCCGACTGTGAACAGGAGCTGAGCACCGGCCGGCGGTTCGGGGTAAGCAATCGTTACGACAGCATCGAACGACACTGTCGAGTCGGATACGGTGTGCTTGGTGCCGTTAACGACAATCTGGAAGAGGGTCGAAAGGGGGTTCTTGGTGAAGAACCGTTCTCCATGCGCAATCAGGACGATCTCATCCTCGGTAATGGGGTCATCGAGATTATCGACGATGTCCCGATACAGACGGTGGTCCTTGGGAATGGCCGGAGAGGTGAGGGTGCGGAGCTGCTTCTCCGACACCGCGCCTGCGGGAACGCGGTAGGGCGAGGCGTTAATGTAAATGGTAACGGGCTGATTGGTGAAGAAACGCAGGTCACTATCAATGGTAAGGGTGGAGTGAGGCGGGACGGGAACGTCCTGAGCGTCGGGAAGGTCGAGCCAGAGATCGATGGCTACAGGTGTGGTCAGCTCGCGCAGCTCCTGACCTGTGATGTCGCCATGCGGCACGGCGTAGTCGATTCCATCGATGGTGATGTCCGCGACGTGCGGATCGGGCGTGGTGTTCATGCTGCTCCAGACCGGGCACCCTGTGTGCCCACACCAGAGGCAGACGACGTATCTTTGCCCTCTTGGTCAGACGGCGCAATCGATGCATACGCCGGCGGTGGAGGACTGTTGCGACCCGCCTTTGAGGAGGAAGCACTCCGTGCATTGGAACTCCGCCGGTGCGGCGACCGAGCACTCGCACCGTTGGCAGGTGGGGCAGTGCGGGCTGCCGCAGACCACGCACAGATCACTCGGACCGGCTCGGAATTCTGCTGAGCACCCGAGGTGTACGCACAAGTAGGAGCGGCCGTAGGGGACGCCGTCTCGCCGTGCGACCGACATGGTCCAGGGCACGCGCTCGGTTGCGGCAACGACGATGTACCCGCTACCGGCGGGGGCGGCCTGCATGTAGTACGTATCGCCTGCGAGGACGGAGTTGTAGGCAAACTGCCCACGCGCGGTCACAGCCGTTGCCCCCTGCTCCCGACCGATGGCCTCCCAGATCGCGGTTGTCTTTTGGTCACTGTTCCGGGCAGGTCGGATCGCAGTGTTGGAGGTTGCGAAAGAGACATCTCCGTTGCTGCTGAGGACCAGGACGTGCGCGTCTCCTTCAATTTGGCTGCGTGCGCGCATTGCCACCGCGGAGCGGGAGACAGTGCGCAACGTTCGCCACAGCTGCGCGACGGCTTCCGCGGACGGAGTGCGTTCCCCCAATATGGCTGACGCAGCCGCTTCGGGGATGAGGACAGTCGCGGCGAACGCATCGCACGCTTCCTCCTCGAGCGCTCTACCCCCGTCGCTGCGTTCTAATAGCGTATCAACGAGGCCTTCATCCGTAAGTTGGACATGATGGCCTAGCTCGTGTAATGCGGTAAAGTTCATCCGCTGCCGGGTTTCCGAGTATGCCACACCGATGCGTGGCGGAGTTTCCTCGCCGCGGTAAAGGCCGTCCACATCGCATCGCTCGTCTGACGCCGTGCGGGAACGTTCCAAGTCAAACAGTTCCACCTCGGGCCACTGCCTTAACCACTCAATTGGATTTCGGCGGACCTTGTCGAGAGCGACACCCTCGCGAGTAAGAAATGAGTCAATCATACGGTCAACATGTGAGGGCGCCGCGAGGCGGGCCCGAATTCGGGCGGACCTGAGCGACTCAGGCATTGTCGCTCAATTCGGATCGAAGATAACTGTCAATTCGTGCGCGCACGCTTTCGGGCGCGCTGTCGTTTCCTTGTCGTGCAGCTAAGGCGAATGCCCCGTAGGCGACAGAACGCCACGTGTCTGAATCGGTCTTCTGAAGCTGACGAGCGAGCGCTTTGATCGGAGCGCGGTATGAATTGGCCCGAAGCGCCTGTTGCCACATCGCGGGCAGGGTTGGGTTAGATTCGAGAAGTTCGTCTGCTGATAACGGTACCGATCGGGCAAGGGCCTCTGCCTGTTCGGGTGTGATGGGGCGGGCGTTGCGGAGGATCTGTGCGGCGACGGTCAGCGGTTCGTTTAACGCGATCGCAATCTGGCCGGCAGTAACTCCGACCGCTTGCAGGCGTTCGCGGAGTGTACCGTTACCTTCGCCGTGCGATGACCATTCACTGAGTCTGTCCAATGGTTCTGTTAGCTCGTACTCGAGCCCTGGGTCTATAACGGCGAAATCGACCTCAGAATTCGGCAAATCCAAAGATCCGAACAACGCATCTAAGGTGAGTGGTGCAATTGATCGTACATGCCTCCGCCAAACTAACGCGACGCAACCCGCAAAGATTGTTAGTTCGTCGTCCTCAAACGCTACGGGGTCGAAGTCAGTAATTAGTGGGGCAACCTGCACGGAGGCGTCCTGAGTCGACAACACAACAACGAGCGACGCGACAGCGTCCCAAGACGCTCGCCAAACCTGCCCCGGTGCGGCAGGTGCGTTCTCTTGCGAACGTGGAATATGCACTCTCGTACCCATCGCAAGTAGGTCGTCAAGTGTGAGGGGGGGGAGATCTGTCATTGCACCCTCCAGATGTTTGGTGATCTCATTAGGTCAGACGACCTAACTCGCGCCAGCGCCGGTCGTGCACCATCGCATTACTTGGGTCACTGCATCCCGCCCATTGTCACTACCCGAATAGACGCGCAATCTGACGAATAGCTCGTCTTGAGCGGGGCTCGAGCGAGACGTCTCTGCGGCAACTGAGAAGTTGCGTAGTATGTCGATTTCCTCCACGGAGAGGGCGTCGTAGATGCGACGTGCCAAGACGGCGACGTCATCCTCCGGGTCAATACTTAGCGCCCTCGTGTCCGAGTCAGCAGAAGTCGGTGTGGTTGGGCCTGCCGCGTCGAGGGCGAAGTGGTGGTACAGGAATCGGGCAAGCAGCTGGGCGCGGATTGCGCCCGCAGCACGTGTTATCGATTCGAAACTCATCATCACAATGCTCCGCCGGGCTGCCGCTGGTGTTGGACCAGCCGTATTCAGTCGGTCGATCGGCGCGACTCGCACTGATGCAGTTAACCGAATCAGTTCGGCGATGTCTCCAGTCCAGATTGCGTCCCCATTGGATGGAACGCTCCAGCCCTCTTCCCCAGCAAGTAACCGATCCGCTTGTGTGAATCGGTCGTCTTTGGTGAGCAGTGTCCGTAGACGGCGACGTAAGCGACCGACCGGCGTAGCTTTCGCCTCGTCGATTAGCAGACGCCGGATGGACACGAGTAGCAGCCGCTCCAGCGAAGCATCGGAGGTTGCTGACAGGGCGCAGTTGACGACGACGCCGGTGCCGCGTGAGGTACTCAACATGCTTCCTACGTAGTCGATCACGGCTTGATCGGTCCATCGCGGGTGCCCTAGCGGTGGCGGAAAGGAGTTGGTTCTACCGATCTGCCCTACCAGTCGAATGAGCAGCCTAACCGTCGCCGGGCCAATCGTCCCGGGTCCGCTCAGCTCTGCAATTGCGGACATCGACTCGACCTTCGCCTGCACTAGCGGACACTTGTGTCTTCAATGTACTGCGGAGATACACTGACTTTACCAATGTCACGCTAACTGGGGTCAGCCCGAGGGCGGTGGCCGCTGCCGCGCTACGGTGTGCTGAGCGCCGGCGGGCTCAGGTGTCTTCGTCGCCGTTGATCTGTCGCCGGATGAAGGCGTCCATGTTCGGGACGGTGAAGCTGACGTATCCGCGGCGTTCGGGGTAGATGATGCCCTTCTCGATCAGGGACTGACGCACGGGGCTCAGGGACGCTGCGGGCTTGGCCAGGGCAGCGGCGATCGCGGACGTGCTGGCCGTGCTCCCTCCTAGCTCGGCGATCTGGCGGAGGTACTCGCGTTCGAGGGGTGTCGTGCGGTCCCATCGGGCGGGGAAGAAGCCTTGGTCGAGGTCGGCGTTGCCTTCCTCGATGCCCGCGATAGCCACCTCGGCGTCGATGTTGCGGTCGGGCGCGAGCTCCCACACGGCCTTGCCGTACGTCTGCAGGAAGAACGGGTACCCGTTGGCGGCGCCGAGGATCTCTTGGAGCGCTTCGGGGGTGAACTTGGCCCCGAACTTCTCGGCGGGCTTGGACAGGGCGATGGCAGCGTCGCCGGGTGGGAGTGCGCCGACTTCTCGGATCGTGAACCGTTCGGCGTAGGAGCGGGACTCGGCCAAGGTGCGGCGGAGCGTGGAGAGGCCGGCGCCGACGATGTAGAAGGGCCAGTCGTTCTGGCCAGCTCGGTGCTGGACGGCAAGCAGAGCTGTCAGGAGGTCCGGGTCGAGGTCTTGCATCTCGTCGATGAAGATCGCGAACGCGCTGTTGTTCTTCCGGAGCGGGAGGGCGAGGTCTGAGACGAGCTCCTCGAGGTCAACTTCGATGAGCCCGGAGTTGGCGCGGTGGGGTGAGGGCTCAACTCCGAGGGAGATGCCGCTGCCGGCGATGGTGGCGGAGAACGAGGTCACGCTCGACAGGGCGGTCTTCACTTCCTCGGCAGCGTGGCGGAAGCGCATCATCTTCCGTCCCGCCATGGCAATGCCCCGCGCGAGGGACTGCCTGGCAATCAGCTTCCCGGCCTCCCCCGGTCGGGCTTCTAGCTGGACGGTCACCCACCCGGCGCTCTCGACGATGTGCTGGAGCCGCAGCAAGAGGACGGTCTTGCCCACGCCGCGCAGCCCGTAGAGGATCAGCCCGCCGTCGTTGCGGCGGACGCGGCTGTGGGCGACCATCAGGTCGACGAGGTCGATCTCGGCCTGCCGACCGACGAGCTCGGGTGGCGTGATGCCGGCGCCGGGCCGGAACGGATTGATCAGTGGGTCCACGCCCTCACTCTACGAGAATCTAGGCATCTATGCCGGATCGACTAGATACCGCTATAGATCTGCCGAATCGGCGCCGCGGGCTGTGGTTAGAAGGGTGCGAGTTCGTCGAGTCGGTTCTTGTGGATCTTCTGTCCGAGGAAGGAACGGACTCTTGGCCAGCGCCCGTCGATCGGCTCGAGCTTCGCCGAGTCGCTTGTATCGCAGGGCTCGCCCGGGGGTGCGCTGCAGCCGAGGCAGGCGTGATCCGTCACCGCTCGTGCGTACAGTGCGCCGATGCTGGCCTTCTCGTCGGTGGTCAGGTGTCGCCAGCATGCGGGACCCGGTGCGTCTCGGGGCAGAGTGACGACGTGCACTTGGCAGTCGTTGCTTCGGCCGCAGAGGACCTGGGCGACCGCGTCGAGCTTGGTTCGAACGGCGGCTTCGGTGGCGCGGTTCGCCTCGAGCTGCTGCGCGTAGGGCCTGCCTTCCCGGTTGCCGCCGGCCCTGACCTGTTCGATGAGGTCGCGCGGGGTCAGCTCGTCGGTCCAGCGCTTTCCACGTGGGGTGAGTTCGGGCACGAGCCAGTTCTCGGTGAGCATCTCCTCCGCGAAGCTCACCTCCAGCGCGATCTGCTCGAGGTTCTCCCGGAGCTGAAGGAGGTCGTGTATCGCGTATGGGCGTCGTAGCCGGGAGGCCAGGAAGAACTCACACGACGCAGCTTCCAGCTGGTCGAGGGCGGCCTCCACCGCGTCGGCGGCCGCCTGGAAGCGCGCGCCCAGCTCGTGCTGCGGAGCGGCTTGCCTCGTGGCCCTGTCTCCGGCGGATGTGGTCTTCTTTCGTCGACTGGCTCGGCCCATGCAGCGAGGGTGCCGAACGCGTCGAGGTCGCGCGGGTGACGATCAACAGGGCCCGGAGGGGCTGGAGCTGGGCCCAGCAGTACAGTGCTCTCTTCGGGTTGCGCCTGGAGTCTGGTGAGGGAGAGCGATGTCGCTCCTGCTGCACGTGTACGTCTACCGCGAAGGCCGCTACTGGATCGTCGTCATCCCCGCGCTGGGCGCGGTCACGCAAGCGCGATCGACAGACGAGATCCGCGTCATGGCGCGCGAGTGCGCGGCACTCATTCTCGATGTCCCCCTCGAGCGGGTTCGGATCGGCGCCGTGCGCCGGCTGTCCCGCGTGCAGGTACAGGCTCTGCCCCGGCGGGAGCCCATGGCGCAGATCGGTCCTGGTGGCAGGCGAGGATGGGGCAGGAGGGGGTAAGCGCCTGGTGTTCCAGGGTGAGGTGCTGCCGGTGACGGAGATCATCCGTCTCGCCGAGCAGGCGCCGGCTGCGCCAGTTAGCTCGGCGGGCGTGCTCCACACGGCCGCGGGCAACGCCCTGGACGCGACCGAGCTCGTCTCCGAGGGCCAGCCGCCGACGGCTGGGTGGCGCTTCGGCGTGCTGCAGACCCTCGACGACTACACATCGACATGTCGCCGCGGCGTAGTCGCGCTGGGCGCGGGCGTGTTCACGGATCCGCCGGCGCCGACAGGATCCATCGAGCTCGACGCGGCGTTCGCGGCGCTGGCGGAGTACCTCGCCGAGCGGGACGGGTGGACTCCCCCGGCCTGGACCTCCGACGCGTGTCGCTCTGTCGCACCGGTTCTGTGGTGGGCGTCGACGCCGAGCATCTACCGCGAGATCGCGCTCGAGGAGAGCCCGCGTCCGTTCCGTGAGCGTGACATCTCGCTCAGCGGCCTCGCGCGAGCGTGAGCTCGGCCTCTACCAACGCCCCCTGTCGGGCTCCTCGGCTACGATTTCGAGATGGTCCGAAATAGGCGCGAGGGTTCCGACTCCCGGTGCTGTCAGCCGAGCCCTGCCGGGTACGTGTGGCGCGACTACCGCGACAACGCCCATGCATCCGTGGCTGAGGTCGAGGCCTGGCTCAGTACGCTCGCTCCCTTCGCCCGAGCGCACGAAGAGGGCGTACTCGAGGACCTCATGGAAGCGGCGGCGCGGGGCGAACTGGAGGACTCCGGAGACGAGAAGACTCCAATCAAGCCCGTTGTCCTCGATCCGGAGATCTTCGAGCTCCGGCACACTGCTCTGTCCAAGGCGCTGAGGTTCTACCACGGGGAGCCTGCGAGCTTGAGCACGATCCTGGTCCGCCTGCACGAGCACATCAAGACCACCACTGAGGAGCAGCAGACCGAGATCGAGTTTGCCGCAGATCGCTTCGACGCCGGGCGCCCCTCGTCTTGGGTGTAACCCGATTACACAACTCGCAGGTTGTGGTCGTAGGCTCCATCTCATGTCCCTGCTCCAGACGATGACGTCGCCTCTCGCTCTCCAGAGGGCGAAGGCTCGCGCCAAGCTGCTCGCACGTGAAGATCGCCTCCTCAAGGCTGAACTTGTGCGTATGCGCCAGGAGGCCGGCCTCACGCAAGCGATGGTCGGGGAGCTGATGGGAACGAGCCAGCAGGCGGTCAACAAGATCGAACGCTACGACTCCGACCCCAAGCTCTCGACCCTCCGTCGCTACGCCAACGCGGTCGGTGTGCTGGTCGAACACCGAGCCACCAAGGATGTGGGGCAGTCCATCGGCGCTGCATCTGCCACGCGTTGGGGGTCCCCTTCTCGAATCACTTCCAAGACCTTCGTCACGGAGTTGGTGGTTCGGTCGATGACGACAGCGGGCTGGACGGGCTCAAAGTCTGCTGACCTTCCCGTCCCGGCACGGGCAGCCTGACACCGCCGTGGTCGATCTGTCGCCGCAAGAGATTGAGCTTGTCATGGCCCTCCGTGCCAGCTCCAAGCTCGAGTCGGTCGAGTGCCACGAGATGTCAGCGAAGAGGAACGATCATCCCCCGGAGCCAGATGCTCCCGAGGAAGGCAACGTCAACATCGCAGCCCAGTACAGGCACGACGAGGGCAGCTTCGGGGTTCGCCTCATCGCCCATGTGACCATCCCAATCGGCGAGGTAACGGTCAGCATCGCCGGTGAGTACTCGCTCATAGAGGAGTGCGCCCCCTCAACGCGAACCGTCCAGCAGTTCTGCAACGAAGTGGCCATCATGTCCGTCTTCCCCTACCTCCGAGAAGCGGTCTCGACGGTCTCCGGGCGCGTGTTCGGCAACCCCCTGTACCTGCCCATTGTCGACCGCGGCGAGATCGTGCTCGACGTCGAGGAAGTCTCGGCGTAAGTCGGCACTCTCTGCCGGCTCAGCTCGTAGGTTCAGACCTTGGTTTGCGGCTTCGAGCAGGCACACTTTCCACGCGCAGAGCCCAGGAACGCCGTACAATTGAGGGTGAGTAGGGGGTCTCATGAGCACCAAGATCACGCGACGTAGTGCGTCGACGGTCGACGTCGAGCAGGGCATGGCGCTTGTCGAGAAGGCACAGCAGCTCGCCGGTCACTTCCCTAACGCCGAGGCGCTCGACCGCGCTGGTCGCGTCCTCGAGGGGACGATGACCGAGGACGAGGCTCGCGCGGAGGTCGCAGCGAAGTACGGGTTCCCCCTCCGCCAGCGCTGAGCGCCGGCGTCGCCCTGACGACCGCATGAGCGTCGACGACAAGTACACGTACCCGGGCAGCGGCGGCGTCCTCATCAACGCGGCGGGCATCCGCGACCATGCGCAGCTCGACGAGGCGATGAACGACGTCGCATCGTTCGTGCTCGCGAAGATCTACACCGAGCCCACCCCGGAGCGGCTGGACCTCGAGTACCTCCGTGGCATCCACGTGCGCATGTTCGGGGATCTCCTCCCGGAGATCGCCGGCCGGATCCGCGACGTCGACGTCCAGGCGACGGGCACCGGGATCCCGTACTGCAGGCCCGACTTCATCGAGGCCAACCTCGACACCTTGTTCCGCAAGCTCGAGCGCGAGGACTACCTCACCGGACTCGACGTCGACACGTTCAGCGAGCGTCTCGCCGACCGGTGGGGTGAACTCTCCGCGATCCACCCCTGGCGCGACGGCAACACCCGCAGCCAGTCCATGTACGTGGCCGCGCTCGCGCAGCGGGCCGGCCACCCGATCGACTGGGCGAGCATCGACGTCGACGAGCTCCGCCACCACCGCCTGCAGGCGATCGCAGGCACCGACCGCCCCCTCGCCGCCTACCTCCGTGCGCACTTGATCGACACCGCGCCGACTCGGGGCCCCGAGGGCGCGGCGCCGCTCAGCGCGGCGCGCACCGCTGGCCGCGAGCAGGGGCCGGCGCGCGACGCCGGCGAGGCGCCGGCGTACAGCCGACGCGAGCTCGCCGAGCGCGAGATGCTCCGCACGGCGGGGATCGACCCGGACGAACGCAGTACGCCGCAGCGCGGCTCGTCGTCGACGAGCGCGGGATCGCACGAGCCTCACCGTGCTCGCGGGGACGATGGCCTCGAGCGATAGCCGTCGCTCAACGGCGGCGAGCCGCGGTGCCGGCAGGCCGGCAGGCCGGCCCGTGATCCGGGCGGTTCCGCTGCGCGGTGCCGCCCGCCTCAGCGGCGGCCGGGACCCCGCTAGTCGGCGCTCGGCATCCAGTGCGGCAGCTCGGAGAGCTGCAGAGTGCTCGCGCCGTATCGCGCCGTGGTGCGGACCACGACCATCACACTGCCGCCCTCCTCGCCCGCCGAGACGGAATGCTCGACATTGGTGACCACCGACTGATCGACCAGGCCGAGACGCAATACGTCAAAGACGGCACGAAACGACTCGTGATGGAGAGCCACTACCTCCCCCATGCGTGGGAGCGCCTCCGACTTCAAATCCCATAGCATTGCCCAGCCGATGGTATTATCCGGCTCCGTTGAACTGATGCTCTTGACGACATGCAGGCGTAGATTCCAGGTAATCATCGTCACAGTGTGTCGGACCCTGCGCTGCCGCGGGGTGCGTGACCACAGCCTGAGCGGAGCCGCTGCGCGGCACCGTCCACCTGATCGGTGCCGCTGCGCTGAGGGGTTGGCCTGAGCTGTGCCGCTGCGCGGCGCCCTCTGCCTGATCTGAGCCGCTGCGCGGCGCTGTGTGGGCCCTGGCGGGCCCGTCTTTTTGCCGTGAAGCCTTCGGCGGCTCGGTCGCTGCGCTCCCTCGTAGCCACCTGCGGGCGTAGCGCAAGCGGCTACGCCGCCGGCTCCTCCGAGATTTTCGGGACGCGGTCGCAAGCTCCCTTATTTCGCCCCGAAATTCTCTCCCCCACCGCCCTGACGGGTTGCACTACGCCCTCCGGTCGCTAAGGCGTAAAAACGCCTTCACGGCAAAAAAACGAGTGGAAGAGAGAACACACGTGACGATTACCGAGAACACCACCAGCACCAACGGGGTCACCGAGTACCTGGACCCGAACACGCTCATCATCGAGGAGAACGTGCGCCCCAGCGCGGACCTGACTCGGGAGTTCGTGCAGAGCATCACGGCGAACGGCGTCCTGACGCCCGTCATCGCACGGCGCGACGCCGAGGGGCGCGTGCTCGTCCGTGCCGGACAGCGCCGCACCCTTGGCGCGCGCGAGGCAGGCGTGGCCACGATCCCCGTTCACGTCATCGACGCGGACGAGGCCGTCTCGGACCGGATCGTGCAGCAGCTCGTGGAGAACGACCAGCGCACCGGGCTGACGGACGTGGACCGCGCGGTCGCGTTCAAGCAGCTCTCCTTGGAGGGCATGAGCATGGCCACGATCTCCAAGCGCACCGGTACCGGGCCGCGAGTGGTGAAGAAGACGCTGAGGGTCGCGAACACGCCGTCGGCGGCCGCGGCGCTCACGGATCACCAGCTTACCTTGGATCAGGCCGCCGCGCTCGTTGAGTTCGACGAGTACCCGGCGATCCAGTCTCGCCTGATCGAGACGGCGCGCACGCGCCCGGCGCAGTTCGATCACGAGCTGCGGTTCTCACAGCAGGAGCGGGCACGGAAGCAGGCCGTCCAGGCAGTGGCCGCCGACCACGAGAGCCGCGGCTACGTGATCGTGGATCCCCAGAACCCCGAGCACGCGGACTTCGTGCCGGTGCGTGATCTCGTGACGGTCGAAGGCGGCGAGGCGCTCCTGACCCCGGAGAAGATGGATGCGCTCGACGGTCGCGGGGTGCGCGTGGTCGCCTACCTTCGCGAGCCGGAGGCGGTGTACTACCTCCGCGACCCCGAGGCCGTCGGCTACCGCCGAGACGAGGCCACAGGGACGCCCACGAGCCCGGCCACGGGCGCGGGTTCCCAGTCGGAGGAGCAGAAGGCCGAACGCCGCCGGGTCATCGCCAACAACAAGGCATGGGCCGCTGCCGAGAGCGTGCGGCGCGAATTCGTCGCCGCGCTCGTCACCCGAAAGGCGCTCCCGAAGGACGCCGCACAGGTCATCGCGGCCGGGCTCACGACCCACCGTCATCAGGTCGGGAGAGCCGTCGAAGAGGGCAGCCAGCTCGCTCACGAGTTCCTCAGCGTGGAGCGCGAATACGGATACCACGGTGACGCGCTCGGCAAGCTGCTGGCCGCGACGCCCACGAAGGCGCAGCACGTCGCCCTCGCCGTCGTCCTCGGTGGCATGGAGGGCGCGATGAGCCGCGAGTCGTGGCGCAGCGTCTCGGCCCCGGACGCTGCGTACCTCCGTCAGCTCGCCGCGTGGGGGTACACGCTCAGCGAGGTTGAGCAGATCATCCCCGATGCCGACGACGCAAGCCGCGCCCAGCGCGACGCAGACGACGCCGACGAGTCGGCCGTCGCCGTGGTGGACACGACCGAGCTCGAGGCGGACACGGAAGGCTCCGGACTGGACACGGCGGCCGTAGAGGACGGCCCCGAGGCGATCGCGGATCCCGTCGAGGACCCGGAGGCTGACCCGGACCTCGTCGCGTAGCCGCAGCGGGGCGCTCCTCCCCCGGGAGCGTCCCGCCCCGGCCGGGCAGCACGGCCGCCGCGGGCGCCCGGCGAGGGGCGATCCCCTCGCGCTCCCCCGTCGACGGCGCACAGCGCCTCAGCGGGGGCGGGGCGGTCACATCGGGATCCGCAGCCCGCCCGCCGCCTGGATCGCGATGTACAGCCACGCGAAGAGCCCCACGCACACAGCCACGAGCACCAGGAGCACCCCGCCGACGACGCCGAGGACCGTCCTGGCACGGAAGCAGATGACCGCGAGGACCGCGATCAACACCTCGAACACCACGAACACCGCGAACACGATGCCGCCGAGCATCAGCGCTCCCCCAGCACGGCCCCGATGCCGTCCATGAGCGTGCGCGACCCCCACCCGAGCAAGCCGACGTCGAACATCCGCGCCGTGAAGAACAGCCGTTGATCCTCGGAGTCCCGGGCGATGTACGCGACGACGTCGCCGCCGTGCACCACCTCGAGCTCCGCGTGCCGGTCGTAGCGCTCGAACTGCTCGAGCGTCGACACCCGCCCCGACGCCTGGACCACGAGCGCGAGTCCCCGGTACGCCACGTGCACCGGCTCCTCGCGGATCCGCTGCACCTGGTCGTCCGTCATGAGGTAGTCCACGCCGACGACCATACGGCCGCCGGCACCGCCGGCTCCCGTCGGCGTCGACGCGATGGACTCCCCCGTCGGCGTCGTCCTGTGGAGGGGCCGGTGGTGCGCCGCGTGGTGGCGCGCGGGGCTCGGCCGCGCTGGTCGCTGCGCTCCATCGGAGCCGCTGCGCGGCACAGCCACGGACCCTGCGGGCCCGTTCTGATGCCGTGAAGCCTTCGGCAGTGTGCGGTCGGCCGGCTTCCGCGCAAGCGGCTGCGCCGCCGGCTCCTCCGAGATTTTCGGGACGCGGTCGCAAGCTCCCTTATTTCGCCCCGAAATTCTCTCCCCCACCGCCCTAACGGGTTGCACTCCATCCGACCTCCCTAGAAGGCGACAAGCGCCTTCACGGCAAAAGAACGAGGAGGAGAGGAAGAGAGATATGGCTATCAGCACCGTCTCACGTCGGAAGACCACGGCCCCGCGGATGAGCCCCGAGGAGCGCAAGGCCCAGGCCGAGGCGCTGCACGCGAGCATCGCGGCCCAGATCGATGCGCTGCGCGACAGCGACGAATGGCGCCGCTACCTCGACCGGGTGCGCGACTTCCACCAGTACAGCATCGGGAATCTGCTGCTCATCATGCAGCAGTGCCCTCACGCCCGCGCCGTCGCCGGATTCCGGCAGTGGCAGGCCCGCGGCCGCCAGGTGCGGAAGGGAGAAAGGGCTATCCGTATCTTCGGGTTCAGCCAGAAGAAGATCACCGAGGAGGACGCACACGGCGAGGAGGCCGAACGGCGTATCCCCCGGTTCCCCGTCCTCTCCGTCTTCGACGTGAGCCAGACGGACGCGATCGACGGCGTCGAGGACGTCGAGCTCGTGCACGATCTCACCGGAGCCACCGATCACGGCGTCATGGACGCCCTCACGGTGTTCCTGGCTGCCGAGGGGTGGACGGTCGCCCGCGAGCGCCTGGACGGTGAGAAGAAGGGCTACGCCCGCCCCAGCGACCGATCCGTCGTCGTCGAGGTCGACGTCGCACCCGAACAGGCCGCCAAGACCCTGATCCACGAGACCGCCCACGTCGTCCTCGGCCACACCGACGACCTCGCCGGATACCAGGAGCACCGCGGAGTGATGGAGACCGAGGCCGAGTCCGTCGCCTACGTCGTGGCCGGGATGCTCGGCTTCGACACCAGCGCCTACAGCATCGGCTACATCGCCGGATGGGCCGACGGCGACCCCGAACGCGTCAAGAGCGCCGCCGCCCGCGTCCTCGCCGCCGCACACCGCATCGCCGCCGTCCTCGACCCGGACGACCCCCACGACACCCCCATCGCGGCATAACCTGCGCTCCCGGCCGGACCGCGAGGTCCGGCCGGGAGCGCCTCGGCCGCGGCCACCTCGTGCGCAACCAGACCCAGACGCCCGGCGTAGGCCACCGAGAGCGCGGTAGCCGCTCCGCGGCGGGCAGCGACGACCTGGTGAGAAGTGCGCAGCAGGCTCCCCGAGAGCGGCTGTCCGTTCGCGAAAGCATGGGACCAGAGCGCTTATGGATTTCCAGCCCTCCCGCAGCCATTCACCCCCCAACGTCACCCCCAATGGGCCCCGCGTCGGCCCCAGATTAATTCGACAGATGCGCGAATAACAGTCCCCTGTACTACGCAGCGCACTGTGTAAGACCTCGCGTTAATGCTCTACGGGGCCCGCTCGCGACAGCGCCACATATGTATTTCAAGCACGTGGGAAATAGGGAAGATTCCCGAGAAAAAGGGTCCCAAAGTATTGCCTTCAGTGCCGCCGATGCCGTATTGTTCTATATATGGAAAGCAACCGCAGCGGCAACGACGAGAACGGAGCTCCGATGAACACCACCAGCGCCAACGACCAGAACCTCGCACAGGCCGTCGGTACCTCGACCGTCGACGAATATGTCGTTCCGGTCGACCCGATGGACCTTCTCCAGTGCGATAGCTGCCAGTAGGAATCTCTTTTCTAGGAGACGTTGTCATGGATACGCAGAAGCTGTCATCCGAGCAGGAGCTCGCATTCGACCTCGGCCGCGAGATCGGAATCATCGAGGGACGAGCCGCCATGGAAGACCTCGCCGACCGGTACTACCGCGCCGCGTACGGCGACGAGCGCCGCCCGCAGAACCGGGCCATCGTCACCCGCGAGGAGCTGGAGGAGCGACGCCGAGCCGCGTGGGAGGCCGCGCAGCCCATCACCGTCGACGACGCCCTCCGATCCTGGGGAATCGACCCCGCATCGCGGCACGTGACCCCCAGCGCTCCCGCCCCGACCTCGGCGGCCTCCGCCCCGTCGGCTGCACCGTCCACCGCACCGTCCGGCACTACCCCCACGAACAGGAGCCGCACCATGAGCCACATCAGCCGAACCGGCAACCTCGCCGGCAAGCCTGTCCTCCGCCAGGGACCCAAGGGTCCTTACACCTACGCCGCCGTCATTGTGAACGACCGGTTCCAGGACGAGAACGGAACCTGGGTCCAGGGCCCGGCGATCCGGTACGAGCTCGCCGTCAGCGGGCCCCAGGCTCCCGCACTCGTCGCGACCGCGGAGGCTTGCGGCAACATCCGTGTCACGTTCAGCGGCTCCTACACGGTGCGCGAGTTCCACGGAGACAAGGGCACGATCCTGCAGCACAAGGTGTTCGTCGACGAGATCGGCGCCAGCTTCTTCGGCCAGGACGTCACCGTCGCCCGACGCACCGCGTCCACAACCACGAGTGAGGCGTAGAAATGCTCGACTCACTGACCGGAAGCGATGAGGGCAGCACGCCCGACACGGACGAGGACACCCAGCTCGTCATCGACGTCTACGGCGCCTACGAGACCGCCAGGAGCGGCGCCCGCCACGCCATCGAGCACCGGCAGGCCGCGAACGCCGCTGCCGACGAGATGGCGCCCGCGACCGAGTGGGTCGTGATGAACGCCTCCTGGATCGGTCTGTTCCCCGTGCAGGGCGCCCTCTGCGGGGCCGTTGAGACTCTCCAGGGGCGAGGCGTCACGTCCGACGCCGTGACTCCCGCGCCGGCCGCAGGGGCCGGCCGCTGGACCGATGCGGCCCGCGACCACGCCACCGCCGTCCGATGGGTCGTCGAAGCGCTCGAGCGCAACAGCGACGCCCGCGACATCGATCTCATGGTCGCCGAGACCCTCGAGACCGCGGGGCTGGCCGGTGACCTGCGGGTCCGTGAACTGGTGGTCGAGATCATCGACGTCGCCAGCGCAGCGGCGAGCTGGGCACGGGGCGACCAGTGAGGGTCCGCGCGCGCCGCCTGTACCTTCTCGCTGCTCTGGTGGTGGGTCTCGGCAGTCTCGCGGCCGGCTACTACGCCGTCGACTTCGTGTTCCCCGACGCGAAGGCCGACGAGACGACGCCAGCAGCGAGCGGGGCACCCGCGGCCGCCTCGAGTGGCCCGGTCGTCGACGCTCTCACCTCCGCCGGCCTCGTCCATGGAGGGACGGTCGACGCGGCCGCGGTAGGGGCCCTCGTCGACGCGCTCCCCGCCGACACGCGCGTGAGGACGCCCAACTACGACCGGGCGGCCTACGGGCCCTCCTGGGCGGACACCGACCACAACGGATGCGATCAGCGAAACGACGTCCTGGCGCGCGACCTCACCGCGGTCATGTACACGAAGAGCGATCCCGGCTGCACCGTGGCCACCGGGCACCTGGCCGACGCCTACACGGGGCGCAGCATCGACTTCGTCCGCGGGAAGGCCACGAGCACGGCCGTGCAGATCGACCACCTCGTCCCCCTCGGGTGGGCCTGGCAGCACGGCGCCGCCGGCTGGACCGGTGAGCGGCGCGAGCAGCTCGCGACCGACTTCAACAACCTCCAGGCCGTCGACGGGCCCACCAACGAGGCCAAGTCCGACCAGGGCCCCGCGACGTGGCTCCCACCGGAAGCCGGCTACGACTGCCTCTACGTGACCCGCTTCGCGTACGTGCTCCACACGTACGCGCTCACGATCGACGACGCCGACCGCACCGCGATCGACCGCACCCTCACCACCTGCAACTGACCACGCGACAGCGCCGACCCTCCCGGGTGAGCCATGCCGCCGCCTACTGACGAACGGAGCATCATGAACACCATCGACCGATCCCCGGCGGACCTCGCCGACGCGCTGACCTTCGGCGTCACCGGCGACAACCCGGACGCACACGCAGCGCGCAGCGCGGCGGCGCAGGCCGCAGTGACCCGACACTCGGAGGAGCTGGACCGGGCGTATGCGTCGGCCGGTGGTCAAGTCGACCCGTGGTCCGCGCCACCGTTCGGCGCGGACCTCGTCATCGGCGCGGGCGGCGATCTCGACGCCGTCCTCGCCTCGCCGGCGTTCGTCCCGGAGGTGCAGCGCGAGATGGGACTCGCGGCACACGACGAGTTCGTGAACGACGAGGACGGCGCGCGCTGGGTGCAGTTCTCCCCCACCGCCGGACACATCGACGAGGCACACGAGGGTGCGCGTGCGATCGCTGCCCAGCTGATCGAGCGTGGCGACGCGAGCCCCGACGCCGTCGTCGGTGCAGGTCGTGCGCACGGCGATCGCCTCATGCTCACCGCGGAACAGCGGACGACGATGCTTGAGGGCATCCGCGAGATCGGCGAGGCGGCGGGAGACGCCGACGGCCGATTCGCGTCCGTCGCGGGATATGTCGAGCGGTACAGCGAGCTCCCGAAGCGTGCGGATCTACGCGAGGCGCTCGCGACCGTGTTCGAGGGGCAGTTCTGGACCGTCGATGCTCCCGGGATGCCCGAGCATCTCCGCGACGTCGTCGGCGAGATGAGGCTCGACGCATCGCAGCCGGACTCCCCCGATGCACGCTCCGCGATAGGAGCGGACCGTGCGGGCACCCCGGTGAACGAGTCACAGCCGGCTGTCGCCGGGTACAGCCGACGTGAGCTCGCCGAGCGGGAGATGCTTCGCGCGGCAGGCATCGACCCGAACGGATGCACTCCGCAGGCCGTGGCGAGCTCGCCGGCGATGATGCCGCAGCCCGAGGTGCAGCGCTCACGCGGCGATGACTCCCTCGCACGCTGAGAGCCACGGGGCCGGCCGTCTGCGCGTCGTCGAGACGTCGCGCAGGCGGCCGGCCCCTGTGTCGTGCTGCCGCGCCCACGCTTCGCGCGGTCTTGCCGAGGACGCCTGTCTAGACATCGCGGAGACGCCCGTACCGGTGGGTCATCGGCGACAGCCTCCGCCCCGCGCTGCTCGGGCACGCTCCCGCGCCGACCGAGGGACGCGGTGAGGCAGCGGTGAACATCTCCGAACACGACCGCTTCTGGCGGTACGTCGTCAAGGGGCCCGAGCCGGACGACTGCTGGCTCTGGACAGGTGCGGTCTCGGATGACGGCTACGGCCGCTTCTGGGTGGCCGTGGAGGGCGGCGGGCAGCGCGCCGTCCGCCCGACGCGATTCGCGTACGAGGAGATGACGGGCGACATCCTGCCGTCCTCGACGCTGCTGCTGCACGCGTGCGACGTGCCGCTGTGCGTGCACGTTGACCACGACCCGCAGCGGTCACACCTCACACCCGGCACGCACCGCGAGAACATGCTCGACCGGGCGCAGAAGGGCCGCCACGTCAACCAGTGGACCGCAGTGCACTACCGGGGTCTCCCCCGCGCTGAGCGCGTCCGCCGCTCACGCGAGCTCCGCGACGCGGTCCGCGATCACGGCTGGGACCGCACGCTCATCCACCGCGCGCTGAACGGAATCGACCCCGACCAGCCGATGCTCTGGTGATCCGGAAGTGAACCAAGCGCCTACTACGCGAACGCAGGCTCGGCCGTGTGCTCCGTCGCCTCGCTCGTCGACGCATCGTCGGCCGGCTGCCCGACGCTCACCCCGGCGCCAGCGGGCGCCTTCGCAACCTCCCGGACCGGGATGCCGAGCCGCTTGGCGACCTCGCTGCGGGTGATGCCCTCGGCGAGCATCCGCGTCATCACCTCCGTCGCCTCGCGGCGCGCCGCGGACGTCTCCATGTCGGCCCGCGCGCGGATCTCGGCGATCTGCCGAGCTGCCTCCGCGTCGATCTCGTCGATGCCATCGACGGCGACGAAGTAGTCCACGGCGAGCTCCTCGAGCGCGGCCTCGCGGCGGCGGAACTCCGCCGCCTGCTCTGTCGCTCGCTCGCGTGCCGCCTTCCTCGCAGCCGACGCCTTCCCGGACTTCCGAACCTCAGACATGCCGTCTCCATCCCGTGATCGCACCACGAGCGGTCGCGCCCCCGGTCGGCAGGAATCCTAACGCCCAACAGCGACGGCGTGCGGAGCTCCCACGGTCGCGCTGCGTGGCGGCGCTGCGCGCGTTCGGTGACGGCCGGCGACCCCTCCGGCGGGGCAAGTCGCTGCGCTCCATGCCCACCTCGCGGTCTTCGCCCGTCAACCGCGCTCACTCCGACTCCAACTCCGCTGCGCTCCGTCTCCGTCTGCGTTCCCGGCCACCTCTGCTCCTTCCTCTCCTCACTCGTTCCTCGCTCGTCGTTCCAATCACAGATCTGTCACACCTCAGGCATTACAAATGAGTGAGGTACGCTCGACCTATGTTTCAGATGCGATCGCTGACTCTCTCCGGGTTCGCCCAGGGGTGTCCCACGCCGCGCGCAGGTGAAAGTGAGGGCACCTGGATCGGTGGAACCCCGACCGGCGTTGACCCGTCCGGGCCGCTGTCGCCGTCGCAGTTTCGCGACATCGCGGCTCGCGCGACTGATCCTGTCACCGCGTCGCCGGCGCTCCTGGAGCTCACGTTCGACGTCCCTCGCTCGGTGTCCGTCCTCTGGGCCACGCAGTCGGAGGAGATCCGTGTACTGCTGACGGAGACCGTTCTCCGCGCCGTCGACGACACGTTGCAGATGCTCGACTCGTCGTGGGTTTTCGCTCGCCGTGGTGCTGGCGACGTTGCCCAGATCGACGTGGCCTCCCCCATAGCGGGGTGCGCGTTTCTGCACTACTTCGACCGTCAGGGGAAGCCGGCCCTGCATGTCCATGTCGACGTCATCAACGCGGTGCTCGGCTCGGATGGGCAGGTCTCGGGCATGGATGTGACCACCTTCCGATCCGCGGACGAGCTGGCTCACGCGAGGTACGCGTCGTCCCTCATGTCCGGACTGCGTGAGCTCGTTGGCGTCGAATCCGAGATCTCCTACGGAGACGACCGCCGCACGCACTTCGAGGTTGCCGGTGTCGACCCGGCGCTGATCTGGGATCTGCCCCGGGTACCCATGACTCCCCAGGATCCACGCTCATGACGGTCTCCGCTACGCGACTATGCCGACTTTGCGAGCGCCCCGGGCGACGTTCCGCATGATGACGATGCACGTCCTCTCCGCCGGGGATGGGTACACCTACTACACGAGCGAGGTCGCCACCGGCGACGCGAAGCGTGATCGCGACCGCGAGCTCGGCGACTACTACACCGTCGACGGCAACCCTCCCGGACGGTGGATGGGTCGCGGCGCCGACGTCCTCGGCGTCTCGGGGACGGTCACCGAGGAGCAGATGAAGGCCCTCTACGGTGAGGGTCTGCACCCGGATGCGGATCGCATCATCGCCGATGCCCTCGCCGAGGGTGTGTCCGCGAAGGAGGCGCAGCAGCGTGCCAAGCTCGGCCGCTCCTACTACGCCTACCGTGCAGGCCCTGCCACTCTGCAGGGGCGGGTCCAAGCCGGCTACGACACGTTCCAGCGGCTCAACGGCCACGAACCTGACGCCGAGGAACGCCGCCTCATCCGCGCCCGCGAGGGCGCTCAGGCGTTCCGAGACGCGAAGGGCCGCGAGCCGGCGGACAAGGAGGAGCTCGGCAAGTTCATCACCGCCGCCACCCGCCCCGACCAGACCGCGGTCGCCGGATTCGACCTCGTGTGCTCCCCGTCAAAGAGCGTCTCCGTCCTCTGGGCACTCGGCGACACTGAGACCCGGAAGGCCATCGAGGCCGCGCAGGAGCAGGCCGTGCGTGACACGATCGGCTACCTCGAGCGCGAGGCCATCGCGACCCGCGCCGGCACCAACGGGGTCGCGCAGATCGAGGTGGAAGGCGGCATCGCGGCGACCGTGTTCCGCCACTACGACTCGCGCAACGGCGACCCGCATCTCCACGACCACGTCGTGGTCGCGAACAAGGTCAAGGGCGTCGACGGGAAGTGGCGCACCATCGACTCCAAGCTCCTGCACCGGATGAACGTGCCGGCGTCGGAGTTCTACAACGCCGCCGTCATGTCCGAGGTGTGCCGCCGGCTCGGGGTCGCCACGACCGCCCGGGTCCCCTCCCCCGGTAAGCGGCCGGTGATGGAGATCGCGGGCGTCGACCCGGACCTGATCGACACGTTCTCCTCCCGCTCCGCCTCCATCCGGGCCACGACCGAGCGGCTCGTAGAGGAGTACCAGCGCGACCACGGCCGTGCCCCGGACGCGAAGACGCTCATCGCCATCGCGCAGCAGGCGACGTTGGAGACGCGCCCGCAGAAGGACCACGTCCGCTCTCCCCAGGCCATCCACGGGGCCGCTGTCGCCCGCGTCGGCGCCGCCCGCGCCGCCGGCCTCGTCGACGCCGCGCGCGCCCTCGCGCCCACGAACAAGGAGGCCGCGAGCGTCGACGTCGTCGAGATCACCGCGCAGGTGCTCCGCACGGTGGAAGAGCATCACGCGGTGTGGGGCGCGCACGTCGTCGAGTCCGAAGCACGCCGGCATCTCGCCGCCCTGATCCCCGACCAGAGCGTCGCGGAACCCCTGGTGCAGCAGGTCACCCGGGCCGCCCTGGGCGGATCGGTGACGCTCACTCCCCCGTCCCCGCATGGCGCCTTCACGCCGCTCACGCGGTCGGACGGGTCGAGCATCTACGACCACAAGGGCAAGACCCTGTTCACGTCGACGCGGATCCTCGACGCCGAGGACCAGCTCCTCGACGCCGCCCGCGCCCGCACCGTCTCCCCCGTCAGCCGTGACACGTTCGAGCGCACGGCCGCCCAGCACACCGGCCCGCTCGACGCCGGCCAACGAGATCTCGCGCGCGAGTTCGCGACCTCGGACCGCGAGCTCGTGGTCGGCATCGGGCCCGCCGGAGCAGGCAAGACGACAGCGCTGCGCCTGGCCGCGACCGCGCTCGAGGACGGCGGCCGCCGCATGATCGGCCTCGCCCCCTCCGCCCCCGCTGCGTCCGTGATCGCGGAAGCGGTCGGCATCGAGGCGACCACCATCCACGGGTTCCTGACCGCCCACGCGCAGGCGGAGCTACCCGCGAAGTACGAGATCCACGCCGGCGACGTCCTGGTCGTCGACGAGGCCGGCATGGCCGGCACCCAGCGCCTCGCCGCCCTGCACACCATCGCCCGCGAGTACGGCGCGCACGTGCGCCTCATCGGGGACGACCGGCAGCTCTCTGCCGTCGAGGCCGGTGGGGCGCTGCGCCTGATCGACCGCGAGGTGGGGTCCGTGCGCCTCGAGCACGTCCACCGCTTCCAGGACGCCGACGAAGCAGAGGCGTCGCTGCACCTGCGCGACCCGCTGCGACCCGGCGACCCGTTCGCCTGGTACCAAGCGAACGATCGCGTCATCGGCGGCGACGTCGACCGGATGACCGACGCCGTGTTCGCCGGCTGGCAGACAGACACCGACGCCGGTCTTCGCTCACTCATGCTCGCCCCCACCGGCGCCACCGTCACCGAGCTCAACGCCCGCGCCCAGGCCCACCGCATCGCCGCCGGCACCGTCACCGGCACCCACTCAGTGAAGCTCCGCGACGACCTCTCCGCGCACGTCGGCGACGTCATCGCGACCCGGCGCAACGAGTCGCTGCTGCGGATCCAGAACGGCCGCGACCGGGTTAAGAACGGCGACCTCTGGCAGGTCACCCGCATCGGCGCCGACGGATCCCTCGACGTCGTCCACCGCGACCACGCCGCACCCGTCACGCTGCCCGCCGGGTACGTGCGCGAGCACGTCGAGCTCGGCTACGCCCGCACCATCAGCCGCTCCCAGGGCCTCACCGCGGACACCAGCCACGTCCTGGGCGATGAGAGCATGACCCGCGAGACCGCCTACACCGGCCTCACCCGCGGCAAGCAGTCCAACCGGCTCTACCTCGAGGTCGCGGACGGGGCCGCCGTCGGTGATGCGCTCGAGCAGATCGCGGCCCGCTCCGACGCGATGCTCTCCGCGCACGAGACCATCCGCGCGGAACAGGACCGCGTCGACGACCTCGTCACCCTCATCGACCAGCACGCCGACGTCGCCGAGCGCGCCGGCGAGATCCGCTACGGCCGGATCGCCGAGGTCGCCCTCGGGACCAGCCTCGCCACCACCCTGCAGTCGCGGGAGAGCTGGGGCGCCGTCGCCGCCGCGCTCCGGCACGCCGAGGACTACGGGTTCAGCCCCGTCGACACCCTCCGCGTCGCCTACGAGCAGCGCGAGCTCGGCACAGCAGACGACGTGCCGGCGGTGCTGTCCTGGCGCATCGAACGCGCCCTCGAGAAGATCGACGCCCCGAGGCGCTCCGTCATGGACCTGCCCGACGTCGACGGCGTCGCCGCGTGGATCGCCGACGCCCGACTGCAGGACAACGACCTGGTGCCCGAGGACTGGCGCGAGCACCTGCAGGAGCGCCACCACTACATCGGCGTCCGCCTCAAGGAGCGCGGCGCCGCCCTCGCGGCCGACCGCCCCGCCTGGACCCACGCGCTCGGCGCCGTCCCCTCGCACCCCACGCGCATGGTCGCCTGGCACCAGCTCGCCGCCGAGGTCGACGTCCTCCGCACCAAGTACCGCGTCGACCCCGCCGAGCCGATGGCCATCCCTGTGACGCTGCGCGGGAACGAGATCGCCGACCGACTGCAGAAGCGCGTCACGGCCATGCACAAGGTGTCCCTGCTCCTCACCGCCGAACCGATCGCCCTGGACACCCGCCAGCGGTACGCGGCGCACTTCACCGCCCGCGTCGACGACGTCCGTGCGACGCTCGCCAAGCCGGTAGCCCTCACCGCGGCCGCGGCCGCGATCGCGCAGCAGGCTCCCGCCGTCGTAGCGACGGCGACAGCCGTGGCCACAGAGCTCGCCACGGAGTCCACTCCGCAGGCGCCCACCGTCGAGACCGCACCCGCGGCCACGACCGATACCGAGACCACGAGCGTGGCCACGGCGTCCCCCACCACCGAACAGGAAGGAACCACCATGAGCGACCCACTCGACGAGACCCTCGAACACGTTGGCCGGCACGTGGGACGAACCACGCAGACCGTCACCTCGGAGATCAGCCGGCAGATCCAACGCGCCAACGACGAACGGCGCCGGCAGCTGCAGGACGCCCAGCGCAAGGCAGAGCGCGACCGCGAACAGGCGGTCCGCGAAGCACAGCGCAAGGCCGATCGGGAGCGGGAGAAGGCCGAGCAGGCCGCGGCGCGGGACCAGGAGAAGGCAGAGCAGGCCGCGGCGCGGGAGCAGGAGCGCGCCGACCGGCTCGAGGCCCGCTACGGCCGCCCCGACGCCGCACTCGAGGAGGCTGCCGCTCTGGCGACCGCGGCCGCGGCCGCGGACGCGATCGGCGCCGCCGGCCGCGATGACGTCGCCGGGATCGAGGACCGGACGGCGACCGACTCGGCGGCGATCACCTCCGACGGACGCGACGCGACGCAGGCGGAGACAGAGGCGATCGACTCCGATGCGCAGAGCGACGGCGCCGGGTACACGAGCCGCGAGCTCGAGGAGCGCGACATGCTCCGCGATGCGGGCATCGACCCCGACGAGCGGTCCACCGACGTCGGTTCCGACAGCTCGTGGACGGACCAGCCGGCGGCACCGGAGATCTCGCGCGGTGACGACGGCCTGGAGCGCTGACGCGGGCACGGAGAAGGCCGGGCGCCCCAGGGGTGCCCGGCCTTCTCCGTGCCCGCGTCAGATGAGGGGGACGTCCGCGGGCGGCATCTCCGGCACGATCGTGAGCGGCTCGCCGTTGTTGTCGGCGAGGTGCCCCGCGGCGTTGCAGGCCCGGAAGGGGCCGTAGGTCTTGTCGAAGATGATGCGAGCGTGGTGGTCCCAGTGCTGCACCCACCATGCCGACTGCGCGAGCCGGTCGTCCGGCATGCGCTTCGTCGCCTCGAGGTAGCCCTTCCAGGACACGTAGAACCGCTCGACGACTTCCGGGTGCTTCCACCACTCCGGGCACCACCCCGGCTTCTGCCGCACCGGCACCCCGAACGCCTCGACACGGCTCAGCTGCAGCGCGATCCACTCGAGGAAGAGCGTCCGGTCGTCCTTCTTCGGCTTCTTCGGCCGCGGTGGCGCCTTCTGCTCCTCTGCGTCGACCACCTCGCCGGTCGACTCGTCCGCAGGCGGCATGCCCTCGTCCTCGGGGGGCGGGGGTGCGTCGTGATCGTCCAGAGGCGGCGAATCGTCGCCCCAGTCCGGCTCGGGCACCTCGGGCCACCGTGTCGGGTCAAACGGCGTCGACATGCTCGGACCTCTCCGTGATCGCCGCCGGCTCAGCCGCCGGCCTCTTCGGCTTCTTCGGCTTCACGATCTTGCCGTTGACCACCTCCTGCCCGTTGATCATGGCCATGAGCACCTTGTCCTCGAAGCACGGCCGGATGCGGACGAGAACCGGTCCGACGTCAGAGGCGTCGAACACGGCCCGCCACTTCGGCAGGTGCGCCAACACGTCTGCTGGCAGGATCGGCTTCGACCTGGACGTGCGCGACTTCGTGCTGCCGTTGCGGCCGGAGGAGGTGTTCGTCGTCCACTCCTCGTAGTTGCCGATGCTCTCGCTGAACCGCTTGAGGAACGGCGACTGGGTGGACTCGCCGCCCCCGTAGACGCGGATCGAGGACGTGCTCCACAGCGCGTCGGCGCCGTCGTTGCCGAACGTGCGGACGATCTGGCCCCACGACTGGAAGTACATGCCGAGGATGAGGCCCAGGGAGCCGTAAAACGACACCAGCTCCGGCAGTTCCGGCCATCGGACGATGTTCGCGACCTCGTCGAGCTCGAACACGACAGGGACGCGGATCCGCCCCCCGTCCGCGGACGCGGCGCGCTCCCCCGCGCGCGCGATCGACCTCACGAGAGCGGCCACGAATGCGCCACCGGATCCCGCGCCATTGCGGGAGATCAGCACGGCCGTATCGTTGCTCCGCACGAACGCATCCGCGTCGAACCGCCGCACTCCCGGCGCGTTGGTCCAGGCGAGCAGCTTGTCGTTGGCGAAGGCCGACGCCATGCGCTGCGCGGTGGCGTAGACGCTGCCGCGCGTCTTATCCGGCTGCCCCTGCAGCCCGAGCAGTGCCGCCGCCGGCCCCGACTGCCCGTGCTTCTGCATGACCGCGCGGAGCTCGTCGTGCTCCTGCTGCGTGATCCACGTGTACACCTGGGCGTCGCCCTTGCCCTCGAGACGCGCGGCGAGCAGCGCGTAGGCGAACAGGTCGCGACCCTGTGAGTCGAACTGCGCGTCGCTCTTGCTGTCGCCGTCTTTCGTGCTGGCCTCGAAGATCGCCGCGATCTCCTGCGCGGTCGTGAGGTCGGTGACGTCGTCCAGCGGGTCGTAGACGAAGTCCGGCCGCGCGTCCTGCCGGTAGACCTGCATCGGGTCGTACACCCACTGCTCGCCCGCGCGCTGGCGGCCGGCGAGTACCTCCTTCACTCCATCGACCTTGTTCGACGTCATCACCGCCGCACCGGGCGCCTCGAGCATGTGGCGGACCACGGATCCGGTGGTCTTCCCGCGGCCGGGCCCGAAGATGTAGATCGCGACGTCGCGCCACCCCTGCCACACCCACGTCGCGCCGGCACCGACGAGCGTCCCGATCTTCTGCCCGGGCGGGAGATCCTCGACTAGAGGGTGCAGGTCCTTCCGTGTCGCCTTCAACCGCGCCGGGTACAACACCGGAGACAGCCGGTTGCCGGCACGGAGGTGACGCTGCATCCGGTCCACGGGATGGCTTCCGTGCATGCGGATCAGAGCGAGCACGGCCGCCGCGAGGACCAGCACCACCAGGACGATGAGCAGCGGTGTCCCCCACCACGGCCACCGGAACTGCTCGAATGCCGTCTGAATAGGGTCAGGCGCGGGCGTGTTCATCAGTGGTTCTCCTGTCGGGCGTGGGCATCGTCGAGGAGCTGCCGTACGCGGCGCCGCGAGAGCCCCGCCGCTTCCGCGGCGCCCTTCTGCCCGAGGACGGCGACGGAGGCGACGATCGCTTCGTCTCGCTCCCGGCGTGCCGTCCTGTAGGCGTCGGCGACCTCCTGGACGGACTCCGCTGTCGCGGTGATCGCGCGGCCGATCCCGGCCATGCTCACCACCTCCGCTCGGTCCGCGTCGTCGACGTGCGCTGCCGCTCGTCCATCTGCCACCAGATCGCGATCGTCACGAGCGCGAGGACGCCGGCGAGGAGCGTTCCGGTGAACACGTACCCGGAGGGTGCCCACGCGGCTTCCCAGGCGCCTGCTGCCGCCTCCGGGCCCATGTCCGGCACGACGAGGGAAACGGCACTGGCGAACAGCAGGGCGAGGATCCACAGCCCCACCCCGAGGAGGAACCCAGCGGTGGTGTTGCGGATCAGGAGAGGGCCCCGACGGCGCCACCGCCGCGGAGGCGCATTCGTGTGCAGTCGTCCATCGCTCATCGTGTGCTCCTTCGTTCGGTCGGTGGTGCTGATGGTCAGAGGTCGTCGACGGGACGCCAGACCTCGGCGTTCGGGGTGCCCCAGACGGTCTGGATCTTCACGACGTCGCCGACCTTGGGCGCGGCGATCATCATGTTCCCGCCGAGGCTGATGCCGACGTGCCACACGTCGTTGCCGCCCCAGAAAATGAGGTCTCCGGGCTGGACCTCGGACAGCGGGTGCATCTGGCCGCGCGCGACGCCGTTGCGCCACTGCGTGGTCGACGAGTGCCCGTCGTCGATGTTGATGCCGATCTGCCCGTAGGCGACCTTCGTAAGCCCGGAGCAGTCCCAGACGTTGGGCCCGGCTCCTCCGAGGACGTAGGATTTCCCGAGCTGCTGCTTCGCGAACGCGATGACCTGGTTGATCTCGGCCGCGTGGGGACCGGTCGCGGGCTGCTCACCGTCCGCGAGAGCGCCCGGGTCCGCCGTACCACCCGCTCCCCCACCGGGCGTGCAAGTCGCGCCCTCATCCGTCTGCGCGACGGTGGAAACCGTCACCCCGGAGAGGGCGTTCATCATCTCCACCGCGTTGGCCGCCTTCGTCGCGTAGGCGTCAGGGAACGCCGATCGCTCAACCGCCTGCGCGGCCTCGCCCGGGCTCTTGCTCGCCCACCCGGGGACCTGCACGAGCCGCTCATAGAACAGGTTGATCGCGTAGCTGATGTCGGTGACCTGCGCGAGAGTGCCCCATCCCTGGGAGGGACGCATCTGGAACAGCCCCGCCGAGTCGCGGTCCCCGCCGGGGTAGTTGTTCAGCGTGGACTCGGTCATCGCAGCCATGAGCGCCGTCTGCTGGGCCTGTTGCGTGAGCCCGCGATCCTTCCCGATGGAGATGATGGCGGCCGCGTTCTTCACCTGGTCGCCGGAGTACGGGCCGACCCGCGCCGGCAGCTCGCCGGACTGCACCGACACCGCACTCCCCGAGACGACGCCGGCCGATCCGCAGGTCGCGGCCTGAGCATCGCCGCCGCCGGTGATGACCGTGAACAGGACCACGACGAGCACCACGATGCCAACGAGCGGTGCGAGTGCAATGACACCGATCATTCCTGCCTTGCCGCCCACGGTCTCAACTCCCCGCGTCGATGTAGGACACCAGCCAGGGGGCCTGCTCGGTGCCGCGGTGCAGCGTGACCGTCACGGGCCCGCCGGTCGAAGCGGTGAACTGATACGCCTGGTCCGTCGACGTCTGCTGATCCCCGACTGGGGCGCCGTCGTCGAGCACGCCCGCGCACGGGACGTTCGCCGGCGAGACCGCGGCGTAGAGCTGTGTGGCATCCGCCGTCAGGTACGGGCTGAGGGACCGCTGCCACGCGGTCGGGGCCGCATCCGGCTGGCAGAATGAGTCCGCAACGTGGAATGCCAGCTCCGCTGTCGCCGGCTCCGCTGAGGGGGTCGCGTCCGGCGTCGACGCTGCCGCGGTCGCCTCGTCGCTGCGGCGTGAGAGGTGCGAGGCGACCACGGCGATCGCGACGGCGATCGCCAGGAGACCGATCACCACGATCGCGATCACGAGACGCTTCCGGGTCATGGGGTGTTCACAGCCCCTTTGCGACGGCAGCGCCGGCAGCGAGCCACGCCCGCTGCGTGACGGCGCGGAGCGCGCCGTGGTTGAGCACACCGGCGCCGAGCGCCGGGTCGTACGGGATGGTGACGACGTCGCCGGCAAGCTCCTGGAACCCGCGGGCCATCTTCGTCAGCTCCGCATCCGGCAGGTCGTGCTTGTGCTTGCTCACGATCACGACTGCCTTGTCCGCGAGCCGCGTGAAGTGGCCACCGCGATCGTGCAAGCCCTCGAGGAGGAGTGCTGCCGACTCGGCCGCCTTGGCCTCGCCAATGGTCGGCACGACGATCTGGTCGGCGCGCTCGATGGCGCGCAGCCACATCGGGTCGGTCTCGTCGTTGCCGGAGTCGATGAGCACGAGCCGGTAGAACTTGGCGGCGACCGCGTGGATCAGGTCGACCGTGGTGTCGTCGAAGCGCTGCTGGGTGGCGAGCACCTCGGGCTTCGAGCGGAGCACGTCGTAGCGGTCG
>Ga0265780_10000454_pt1 | contig 63656 bp, 59 predicted proteins | sample P1T30metagenome_FD_192432 | JGI IMG/M metagenome (GOLD analysis project Ga0265780, IMG submission 192432) | Plant litter microbial communities from East Loma Ridge, Irvine, California - P1 T30 | ecosystem: Environmental > Terrestrial > Plant litter > Unclassified | place: USA: California... | reverse complement strand
GATGTCTGAAGCTGTGAGCTGAACCGAATGGCAGCCCGCGCGCAACATGCAATAAGTGTCGCAGGTATGCGGGAAGATTCTTGCCAGCTGAAAGAAACTCTGAATCTGCATGAAAATCGACTAGCCGGGGCATTAGGCAGATTTGGACTGCCAGTGCTGCATCGCCACAGCCATTCAGAATGTCTCGAACCCATTGATGAGTGAAGGGCACTTTCAACGTATGGACGAAATCGATAGCTTTGGATGTGTCCGCTAGACATACATGCTGTTTGTCCAGAAGCCAAGAGACGCTCTTAGTGAAACGGGCAAGCTGCGGAGCATCCAGAAGAGTACGCGAGAACTGTGCGCATATCTGCATGTCGTCTCCGTCTGTGATTTTGAACGAAGAGTAAAGAAAGGGGACTGATAACCTGTTGAAGCGGCGATTTACAACACCGAGAGCATGGAGCATGGCCTGTCGTTTGGAAAAGCCATTCATTACTGCGATTATCAAGATGAGTAGCTCGTCTGGTAAGTCGTTGATGTTCGTGCGTAATCTGTCGCGCCTTTGTCGTCGCGCCGGCGGCGCAATGTAGATGGATTCACCCACCGCTTTGCGCTTTGCTTGTGCCCTTGTAAACACCATGGTCGTCCACGATTGCAGTTCACGCTGTAGTGTGGTGCGCGCAGCGGGAAAAGATGCGAGGTTCAGTATGTTTTGATCAGGCTAGCGTGACATGCTAGCGCGATTGTGTAGCGCGAGAGCACGTGATGCCAAGACAACCACGCCTTCTACACCTGGAGTGCAGCCTTCTTTAGAACCACCACAACCAACCATAACTCCTTCTTGGGCAAATGCTTGACCAGAAATCTAATATGTAGAGGTTCATTCTCTCTGCGTGGTGCTGGCGAAACATGAAACACGACTATAACGAGGGGTAGGCGCTGCGAACTGGTTGGCTCACAGTGCGACCTTGCACTGCCGCGAACATCCTTGATCTACGCTCAGCCTTGTGTCAGGCATGCCAAAACATGGCCGCCCTGAGGCTGCTTCGCCTTCCTTTACTTCACATTCTGCGCTTCGGTGAAGCGTAATTTTCGAAATGTGGTCTGCGACTTTACTGCTATTATTCGCGCTGCAAGTCGCCGGGCGTGGCAGCGACGTTTGGTTGCGCGCGCTACCCAACTGCTGGCAGAGATGCTTCGCCAATACCGAAGATGGCTGCACATCCAGCTCATGTAGGCTGCGCTTCAATCGCACAAAAAGACGCGCTGACATGATTACAGGTGTATGCAGTACATCTGAGGATAGCGAATCATACTTGTCAAAGGCAGTATCTTGCGCTGTACAGAAATGCGACGCTGAGGAATTCGCACTTGAGCTAGCCCTCGGGCCTCTTCAGCTTTTATGCCTTGGTCTGGGACGTCCTATATCCAAGGACGTTATGGACGAGGCATACGCCGCAGCGTCCGGCACCACGCCGAACCCTACAAATAGCAAGAAGCCAGACCAGACAACGTCAAAGGCGCGCAGCGAAGCACTCGAGCTGACCAGCGTCATACGGTCAACCTTGACACAGACGACAACCGACAGCAATGGCAATACTCTGCAGGTTGTTGTACCGATTGCGATCGGTCCATCAGGCATTGTTACTGGCTCGTTCTCAACTTCAACACTGAGCGGACAAGCAACAACAACAAGCGCAACCACACCTATGAGTCCATTGGCAGAACCCTCTCTGCCCGAACTCAGCTTGTTTTCACCGTTGACACCGACCGCAGCCCCTCAGCGGACGGGTACGGGGAGCTCCCGTGGGGGCAATGGCAGTCCATTTGATATGGCAGGCACTGCAAGTAAATGGACCATTTCCATACCTCTGCTTGGCCTCGGTGCTCTCGCAGTGCGCCTGTTGAGGATATGAGGCACGCACATAGCCGTGGTATTCATAGAAATGGACGAGACACGAGTTGATACCAAAGCAAAGCACGGCCCATTATGTAGCGACGTTTTCTGATAATTGGAGTCGAGAGCATGCACATGTGGGTCCGCCGGGCGGTCTGAGCCATGTATCCACCTCACGTCGCACGTTCTCAAACGCGCAACACTGCGCCGCAGCGGCTGTTCATGACGTGTACAGCCCGATGCCAAGCGCACTGCTGAGCTTTTGGCCTTGACATATTTATCGTCCACTTTGCCTCGCAAGGAGCACCATACTCCGGAGTATAGAACCCTCCGACTCCGTACTACGAAGTCTCGGAGGACTTGCGCAATTGTGGGTTCTGCCTGTCAGTGCACGTTCAGCCGCCTCGGCCGAGTCGATCGCGGACCCTCCGACTTTGGTACTCGCCCTGCCCTAAGTGGGTTTCAGCAAATCACTGCGCCTGGATTTCTTCACTACGCCGAGGCATCTTCTTACCAGAAGCCAAGCTTCTTCTGAAAGCGTTGCTCTCGGAGCACGCGAACAAGGTCTATCAAAGCATTGGTGCGTCATTTGTTTCGACGTGGCATGAGAGAAAACTCTGAAATATAGCATATCTAAGCGCATCTCCCATCACAATTCATGCTTCTTCAACACCTAACATCTTGCCTTTTCAACATCACTTGATTGTCATCTAGATCCTTTGTTAATTTTACCTAATCATGGACAGCAACATGGCGCACGCAGCTATTCCCGGGCCTCCTGGGTTGCCAATCGTGGGCAACATTTCAGATGTGAGTACATGTGATGCTTGCATCTAAGCACTCCCAGCACCCATGTATTCGAAACAAATAGATCTCGCGCAATGAAGTCGAACTTATTGCTCCTTGATATGCAGACGAGGTCAAGTGCTGACGAGGACGATAGATTGACCCAGAAAACCCAATCCAAAGTCTAATGACCATATCCGCCAAGTATGGACCACTCTGGAGATTCAGTTTGGCAGGGAAAGAGCGTATTGTCGTTGGGTCGCAATCCCTCATGAATGAGATTTCTGACGAAGAGCGATTTTCCAAAATCGTAGCAACAGCCCTCGAGCAAGTAAGGAACGCTGTACACGATGGTTTATTTACAGCATACGGAGAACATGAACTGAATTGGGGTATTGCGCACAGGGTCTTGATGCCTCAGCTAGGCCCACTGTCGATCCGAAATATGTTTGGTGAGATGCACGACATCGCCTCGCAACTCGTGATGAAATGGGGACGCCACGGACCTGAACACAAGATACACGTTGTGGACGACTTTACCCGGCTGACTTTAGACACGATTGCGTTGTGCGCCATGGACTACCGTTTCAACTCATACTACTACCAATCGATGCATCCCTTCGTTGATGCCATGTCAGACTTCCTGAAGGTCAGTGGCGACCGAGCCCGAAGAGATCCGATATCACAAATGTTCTATCGCGCAGAGACCGCAAAGTACTGGGAGGACGTCAAATTAATGCGGAAAACGAGCATGGAAGTCATCAAAATTAGGAGAGAGAACCCCACAGAGAAGAACGATCTTCTGAATGGTATGCTGAACGGAGTGGACCCCAAGACGGGAGAGAAGATGAGCGACGAAAGCATCATGGACAACATGATTACCTTTTTGATCGCCGGCCATGAGACGACGTCTGGACTTCTATCGTTCACGTTCTACTATCTGCTCAAGAACCCAGCTGCCTACGAGAAAGCACAACAAGAGGTAGATTCCGTCATTGGAAAGGGTCCGATTACCGTGGATCATTTGTCGAAAGTGCCATTCCTTAACGCAGTGCTCCGAGAATCCCTTCGTCTTTCGCCAACTGCACCATCAATTGGTTTGACAGCAAAAGAGGATACTCTACTTGGTGGCAAATATCCTATCAAAGCAGGCGCGCAGATCATCACCCTTTTCTCCATGATCCATCGCGATCCACTTGCCTACGGAGAAGACGCAGAAGAGTTTCGACCTGAGCGCATGTTGGATGAAGAATTCGACCGCCGAAACAAGGAGTTTCCCAACTGCTGGAAGCCTTTCGGAAACGGAATGCGAGCTTGTATTGGACGTCCATTTGCATGGCAAGAGGCGCTGCTCGTGCTCGCAATTCTCCTGCAGAACTTCAACTTCTCCATGGACGATGCGTCATATCAACTGCAGATCAAGCAAACTCTTACCATGAAGCCCAAGGACTTTTACATGCGCGCACATTTACGAAATGGCGTGTCGGCTACTAGCCTGGAGCGAGCGCTTCAATCTGCTACTCTGCAAGAGCCTCCACCAGCTAATGGCGGCCAAGCGGTCAGGAAAGAAAAGGCGAACAAGGGAAAGCCGATCGCTATCTACTACGGTTCCAATACCGGCACATGCGAAGCTCTTGCGAACCATCTTGCGAGCGATGCTGCAAACCACGGCTTCAGGGCTGATGTTGTAGAGATTCTCGATACAGCGCGCGAGAACTTGCCTACAGACAAACCGGTTGTAATGGTCACTGCCTCATATGAGGGTCAGCCTGCAGACAATGCAGCTCACTTTGTCAATTGGGTCGGCACGCTCAAAGATAAGGAGCTGGAGAATGTCTCGTATGCTGTTTTCGGATGCGGTCACCGCGACTGGGCCAAGACTTTCCACAGAGTTCCAAAGTACCTGAACACAACGCTCGAGGAACGTGGTGCTACAAAGCTAGTTGAGATGGGCACCACAGATGCCGCCTCAGGAGACATTTTCACAGACTTTGAGACTTGGGAAGACAAAATTTTCTGGCCCGCTCTACGTGAGAAGTACGGCTCATCCGAGGTCGAAGGCGAAGGCTCGATGGAAGCTACTCTGGACGTGGACATCAGCACACCTCGATCAACTATTTTGCGCCAAGACGTTCGCGAGGCGCGTGTAGAGGAGGTCCAGGTCTTGAGTGCAAATGGTGTTGCTGAAAAGAGGCACATTGAGATCAGCTTGCCATCGGACATGTCATACTCTGCGGGAGATTACTTGGCGATATTACCGCTCAACCCAAAGGAGAATGTCCGCCGAGCCACCAAGTACTTTGGTCTATCGTGGGACAGCATGCTGACGATTCAGTCCGCTGGCCCAACCACCTTGCCCACCGATACTCCCATTAGTGCTGTTGATGTCTTCGGTGCGTATGTGGAGCTTGCTCAACCAGCCAGCAAGCGCAACATTCTCGCTCTCCTCGACGCTACTCGCGACGAAGAGACAAAGACGCAACTCTCGCGTCTCGCTGATGCTGCTTTTTCGGAGGAGATCACCGCAAAGCGAGTCTCTGTGCTCGATCTTCTTGAGCGCTTCCCATCTGTTCAGCTCCCACTTGGCGTCTTCTTGAAGATGCAGCCACCAATGCGAGTCCGCCAGTACAGTATCTCTTCATCACCACTCTGGAACCCGAACAACGTTACCCTGACATATGCCGTTGTCGATCAACCCGCACTCAGCGGCCAAGGACGCTACGTCGGTGTCGCAACCAACTACCTCTCCCAGCTCGCACCAGGCGACAAACTGCACGTCAGCGTCCGCTCATCACACCAAGCTTTCCATCTCCCCAAGGACGGAAAATCCATCCCAATCATCTGTATCGCCGCGGGTACCGGCCTCGCTCCTTTCCGCGGCTTCATCCAAGAGCGCGCCGCCCAACTCGCCGCCGGCCGCACCCTCGCCCCCGCGCTCCTCTTCTACGGCTGCCGCGCTCCCGACAGCGACCTCTTATACTCGGACCTGCTTAAGAAATGGGAACAGCTCGGTGCTGTATCCCTACGCTTTGCATTCTCGCGCCAGCCCGAAGCCTCTAAGGTTGCAAGTACGTGCAAGATCGCGTGTATCACAACCGCGCCGAGATCATAGAGCTGTTCAACCAGGGTGCGAAGTTGTTTGTGTGTGGAAGTCGGGAGGTGGGAGATGGAGCGCAAGAGGCGTTGATCAAGATTGCAAAGGAGAAGTTCAAGAGCGAGGAGGGGAGTGAGGCGGATGATAAGAAGGCTAGGGAGTGGTTTGAGGGTTTGAGTAATGAGAGGTTTGCGACAGATGTTTTTGCTTGAGTCGACATGGTAGATTGGCGTTGCTTTGGATGGAAGGCATTTGGAAAGTTTCGTACGGATGAATTAGTTCTAGAAATCAAGGCTCTTTTGTACTGTTCTCATCATTTCGGGTACAAGTTGCTGTCGGCAAGACAGGTCATACCGGTGAAGTGGAGCTAGGTGGGGCTTTAGGCTACAATGTCGATCTATACTAATTTAGCTCTACTACTGTGCTGTCTAGATAAGAACTACTGCATGCAAGACCATGGCACGACTTCACCGACAAGCCAGCAGTCAAGCCAGCAGTATCCTTTCCCGTTCTTCGTGTATCATTGCCTTGACATAAATTCACAGTGTGCTGCTCTTGACAACTCGCATTACACCACTCTTGTTCCTCCGTCCGGCCATTTATTCAGACTACCTTTTTTCATTCTTTGGCTGACATCTTCACCATAGCAATGGCAACCGAATCAAAACTTCTCTCGCAGACGTTGCAGTCTATCACAAAGACTAAGATGCGCGAGCAAGACAAACGCCGCCAACCTTTGAAGCGAGCAAATTGAGGCTTTTCAAATCATCAACTGAACTCACGAACAACCTTGAGCGGGTGCAAGCACTACTCAATGGCTACAAAGAACTGGCTTGCAGGACTAAAGGTGTTGCTCACGTGGATCAAGACCGCGAAGACATGATGAAGAACGTTGCGCAGTATATTGAACAAGCTCGTCATGACCCCTCCGTCTCCTCTGAAACGATTGTTGGCATCGAACGCACTTTGCAGAAAAAGCTTGAGCAAGAAGGCCAGCGACTCGAGTTTGCAAATCTTTACTACCGCCTCTTAGCTGAGTGGACAGATGCTAGCAGCAAGCCGATGGAGCAGTCTGAAGAGAAGGAAGCCGAGCTCGACGGTTCATTCGAGCATGTGCAAAAGTACGACTTACAGAAGCTCACAGAGAAATTCGCCAATGTCGTCTTCAACCCGCTAGAGACGGATGAGGTCGAGATTGACAATTACTTGAATGGTCTGTTCGAAGACGACCATGCGCAGAAACTCTTGGAAAACATGCGCCGGGACAACGGATCATTTGCTTCGCGTTTAAAAATGGAAGCGAAACCTTTTGATCCCGATACGCTGAAAAATGCATCAAAGCGCTGCTAAGCAACAATCTTCTAAACGACGATGCAAAATCGACGCTCTCTGAATTTGCCACGAATGAAGTTGTCCTCGGTGAAATCGCAGATGTTCTCAACCTCCGATTCGCTGATCTCGATAACTGGTCATGGCAGGCGGAAGATGAGGGCATGTACTATGAGCCACGACGCCAGCTCAACGGGAAGTACCGTATTATGATGGACATGGACATCTTACAGGCAATATTTCTGCACTATATCGCAATAAGCTGGTGTACGCACCTCAAGTCGAAGTTCGAGTATCTAGTGAGAGACGCGAAGTTCTGGCGTCAGGGCCAGGGCATGTCTGAACAAGAGAAAGCGAGGTACTCCTTCTTCACCGACAGAGAGCCGCATGACGACGGTATGCAATACCGGGAAAGGAAAAAGTTCGTTAAACAGTATTTGAACTCCTCACTTCCCTGCTCCTTGGATGAGGGAGGGGATCCTTACGGCGAGGACGCTGATGCTGGTGGAGCACGTAAATCCAATCAGCCCAAGACTGGCTTGGCTCTAAGACAGTCGTTCTTGCAGCAGCTCGCAACTAATGTAATCATTCGCTGTGAACTACACGGCGAAGTGGCAGTCGTGCGGTCTGATTTGCAATGGTATGCGACTGGTCTCCCGCACTCGACGCTATGGGCGGTCCTGCGCTTTTGGGGCATTCCGGATGACTTCATCGCCTTGTTCAAGAAGTATGCCGAAGCACCCCTAAGAATGACAGCAACTCCGGGCGAAAACGTGCGCACACGCCGCCGCGGCATCCCGATCACCGATGCGTTTGAGACGCTTTTCGGGGAAATTGTGCTATTTTGCATGGACGTTGCAGTCAATCGCCTCTCGGGAATGACCATGATACGCTTCCACGACGATCTATACCTTCATGGTGCACCAAAGCAAACCGCTGATGCATGGAAGACGATTGAGAGTTTCGTCAAGGTCCTCGGGCTCGATATAAATACCAGCAAGACTGGCTCCGTGTACATCAGTGACGGAGCCAAGGATACCGCGATAGCTGCCACATTACCCGAGGGACCTGTCGGCATGGGCATGCTGCAATTGAACGATAAAGGCGACTGGAGCATCGACCAAGACCAGGTCGCTGCACATACCCGACAGCTACGTAAACAGCTAGGACAATGTACCAGCATAATGTCCTGGGTCCAAACATGGAACGCCTGCATGGGCAGGTTCTTCCAAGATACGTTCGGCAAGCCAGCAAACTGCTTTGGACAGGCGCACATCAAATCCATACTCGATACCCACACAAAGATACAGTCGCAGTTGTTCGATGGCTATGGTGGAAGCTGTACACAGTACCTTCGCCAGCAGCTCGAATCGCGATTTGGCGTCGCCAATATCCCGGATTCATTCTTCTTCCTGCTCGAGGAGCTTGGGGGTCTCGGTATAGCGAATCCGTTCATCCCGTTCTTGGCCGCCAAACACTGCGTTCAGGAAACTCCGAGGCAGCTTGTGACTGCATTTCAAGAGCAAGAGAGGACCTTGTACAAGGAATTCGCCGACGAGTTTGCCACGCTTTCGGAATCGGATAAGCAACGCAGATATCGCGCGTCATTTGTGGACATCAAAGACAGTGCGTCTGTCCTCGAGGAGCCGTTCTTCAGCATTGAGGAATACCGCGCTCATCGTGAGATGCACTCGTTCTCCTTACTCTGCACATATGAGGACTTGCTGCAAGAACCCGATGTGGAAGATGTGAGGCTCACCAGTGACATGAAGCCATGGTTCGAGGAGCTGAAGCATACGCATGGTCGGGGCTGGAAGGACCTCAACGGCGCAGAACGATGGACCATGAATCTGTATGCGAACGAGTTGAGGGATAAATTTGGGGCGCTGAGTGTGATGGACAAGAATTTGCTTCCAAGTGGGGTGCTGAAGATGTTGAAGGAAAGGAAAGTCACGTGGCAGATGGTGATTTGGGAGTAGAAGCTATATAGTGTACCTGACGTGCTGCGGTGAATGGCTGATGTCACGTTGTCCCTAGCGCGCCGCGCGAATTAGGCCTCGGCTGTTCCTGAGAAGTAGCTGCTACCTCCAATAGTAGTTTCATCTACCTCTGCCCACACCATCAGAATTCCATCGACTCAGATACTTCAATAGATACAGCGGTCGCAGTCACAGTCGTCTTTTGTGCGGGTCCACCCTGCCAAAGTACGTATGCAGTAATCGCGTCGTTGCGAGCTACCCATTTCTTCGCGTCTATAAACCACACGTCCACCAACAAGATGGCGTCGCACCCAAACGACAACGAGAGCTCGCCGCTCTTGGCTGAAAGCACAAGTGCTGGCCATGTTGGGCGAGATGGCAATCCGCACGACCTCAACACATCTAACAAAACTCTTGCCCTTCAGATAGGAGCCACGATGGTATCTTTCTCCACACTCGGGCTTTTCAATTCATCCATCGGTGCAGTCCTGCCTCCAATCAGGCATCACTACAGCCTCACAGACCTGCATGTTTCTTTCCTTTTCCTTGCTGGTCCACTGGGCTACATCTTCGCGGCTCAATGCAGCGACATCATCCATCATCGCTTCGGGCAACGCGGCATTGCGATCACTGGACCGATCTTCCAAATCCTTGCTAATCTGATGATTGCTTTGCATCCGCGATTTGGATGGGTACTCGTCGCTTTTGGCCTCCAGGGAATTGGAGCCGGTTTACTGGATGGAAGCTGGTGTGCTTGGGCTGGCAACATGGAGAAAGCAAACACTATATCTGGCATACTCCACGGGAGTTACAGTGTAGGAGGAGCTGCTGGGCCTTTTCTCGCGACCGTCATTACAACCAGTAATCGGCCTTGGCACCTTTGGTACTGGGTTTTGGTAAGTCTCGCTCAGTCTGTCACATAGGAGGGAGCTGATCAATAGTTTAGCTCATACAGTCAGTTGCTGAGCTGCTGATCCTGAACCTTGCCTTCTGGGAACAAACCGGATCTGTATACCGCCAAAGCAAACAGACATATTTGCTTGCCAGTAAGGTCGACGCAAAAGCTATCTTCCGACATCGCGCGACATGGCTTTGCGGTGCCTATTTCCTCACGTATGTCGGCACAGAGACGGCAATATCTGGTTGGGTCGTTTCTTTCATGCTACGCAACCGCGCATCGACTCCATACTTGGCAAGCATGGCTTCCTCTGGCTATTGGATCGGCATGGCGGTCGGTCGGTTAGTGTTGGGCTTTGGTACCGACCGAATAGGCGTGCGGCGCGCAGCGGTGCTTTACTTCCTATGCGCAGGAGCATTCGAAGTACTGTTTGCAGTGCTGACATCTCCAATCGCTTCGGTGGTGCTGATGACTCTATTGGGTTTCGTCATGGGCCCACTTTTCCCCTCCGGCGTCGTTGTCCTGACACGCTTACTGCCAAGCGAACTGCATATCGCAGCAGTCTCCTTCGTTTCTTCACTTGGCCAAGTTGGAGGCGCTTTTCTTCCGTTTGCTATTGGAGCGGTTGTTGAGAGTCTGGGCATTGGTGTCTTCCGATATGCTATTCTTGTTCAAACTGCCCTTTCATTAGGCGTTTGGTTAGCATTCGCTAGAGTACGGACGACTGCTCCTAGTCAACGCAATAGCCAAGAGACGTCAAGAGAAGATTGAGCAATGCTCGATCTTGTTCATCCTAGATGCTCGCCAAAGTTTATGAGTACCGCCGAGATGCGCAGCCTGCTTACCTAAATCGGGTCGGAGCTGAGGAATCAGCGTCCTGATTTGGAGAGAACTCGTTCTAGACCGCCGCGATCGCATATATATGAGGGGTACTCATGAATATACATACCTAGGGAGTCAGAAGCCTTGGCGGTACGTTTTCCACGAAGCATTTCCACCAACCTGTATTCGGGCTTACTTTGCTCGATGTGAGCCAGCAGTGGAGCGAGCTATCACGCATTCAGCCTGTACGAAAGAGTGTGCATATTGCGTTGCACAAGCTCTAAGCGAGGTGTCATACGAGCTCTGGCAACACTTTTGGCTAAGCCAGCTCATCGAAAGGCAACCATCCCTCATTTTTTTCAAGGCGACGAGACGGCCACAATGTCGTTGTGAAAAAGGAATTGGAGAGCCTGCCGAATTCATCAAGATTCATAGCATATCTATGAAGCTCCTAGTTCTGCAACTATGCCGTAACCCACCGTGTACCGCCTCGAAAATTGGCATTCTATCTTACCCACCTAGCAAGGTTCATGAACGACTTTTGCGGTAGTGGCTGGCGGACCGATAGGTCAGCTGCCGATCTTTTCTCATTAAGTTTACCTGCGTGCCGGGTAAAGCGATGAAATACAGTAACGAATGCTTGGCTACACTCAATGACAGGTACCGTCATGCAAGAGGAGCCTATTTCCAGAGAAAAACATGCGTATGCAGATATTGCTAGCACGGAGACGAGGCCACACGGCTCAAAAGAGCGAATGTCTGACGTCAATGGCGTAGCCATGGTAGTCACAACACTATCATGCAGGCAGTACAACATGTCATGGATGCGCTTCCGGCACTTTTCAGGACTTTAGGGCCTGTTATGGTGGAGATAGTCTTATACTATCAGGTGGACTGAGGCTGCAGCCATGTAAGTAGCTGACAGACGACACAATAATCCCTGAACCTGGACAGCGCATCTGAGGTTAACCCAGCCTGAATACACGTAGGTCACAAACCATAATTAGGAACTTCGGATATGCCTTCGACGTCACGGGTAAGGTCAGCTCTAGAATTGTGGACACAAATGAGACTTGTATCGTCGCACTTCACTGTACCACATCGCACAAGTCTCATCTTCCTCGCAAACCACTATGAAAGTCGCCCCTTTCACTGGGTTCATTGGCCTGCTGGCTGCAGGCTATGTCTCGGCGGACTCTTGCTCCTCCATCGCAGCACTTGGCTACATCAATGTGACTGGGCCGCTGAACCTAGCCTACATTGAGGAGCAAACTCAGTATTGGTCTTCGTCATGTTCTGCCCTTTTACCATCCTGCATTATATTTCCAAAGACCGTGGAAGAGGTTGCTACTGCTGTTGGCATCATCGCCAACACAACCGAACGCTTTGCAGTCAAGAGTGGCGGTCATAGCCCAAACAATGGCTGGAGCAGTGTCAGTGGAGGCCCACTGCTTGCGCTGGAACACCTCGATCAAGCTGTCCTCGATCCTGCAACTGGTGTCGTGGATGTGGGCCCCGGCAACAGACTAGATGGCATTGCTGCCAAGTTACAAGGCAGTGGCTGGACCTTCGTTGGTGGACGCATCGGGAACACTGGAGTGGGCGGTCTGGTCCTTGGTGGTGGACTTTCCTACATGTCGACTCAATATGGATGGGCGGCTTCCTCCGTGCTGGAATACGAGATTGTTTTTGCGAATGGAACTATGGGCAAGATCAATGGCGATAACTATCCGGACATATTCACGACGCTCAAGGGAAGTGGCAATAACGTCGGTGTAATCACCAACTACCGACTTCAGGCGCATCGTCAGGGTCTCATCTGGGGCGGCAATTTGGTCTTCCTACGCACGCCTGAGAAGGACAAGAAGTTGCTTAAGGCGGTGCGTGACTTTACCGAGTACAACGAGGATGAGAAAGCTGCCGTGATTGTCACTGCCGAACGTGCGAATATAAACGTGGTTGACTCATGGATCATATTCCTGTTCTATGACGGCCCAACGCCTCCTTCCGGCACATTCGACAACTTCATCGACGTCAACCCCCTTCTTGATACCACTCGTACCCGCACATATGCCGACCTCATGGCCTTGAGCAATTGGGTCATTGTCAAAGCTTCTGTCGTCGACATTGCGACCGAGACCATCCCCATTCCCTCGGCTGAAAACGCAGTAGAGGTCATGGAGACGCTGCACAACCACTGGCGCAACATTTCTGAAACTACATTGCTAGTCCCCGGCATCGTCGCTTCAATCGCATGGCAGCCATTCCAAAAGAAAATCGCACAAAAAGCACGCGCGCTAAGTCCAGATCTCATCGACACGGACGACTCGGTTGACCGCATCATTATCGAGATGAACTATGCCTTCATCCCACAGAATCTGTATGAACAGATGGCGGTCACTATGGAGGCTACGTACACGGGTGTTCGCAATCGAGTGTTGGCATGGCAGGAGAAAGGCACGCTGCCGCAGGCTTATCTCCCGCTGTTTATGAACTATGCCTTCTATCGTCAGGACTACTTTGGGAGGCTGAAGCCAGAGAGTCGCGCGTTGGCGAGGCGCGTGTCTGAAGAGGTGGATCCGAAAGGCTTTTTCAGGGATCGAACGGGTGGCTGGAAGCCTTGAGCTTTGCACACTTTCATGTTCTCGGCGACCTGCGAACATCCCAACCTGTGTCCATTAGGCTAGAGGCGCAATTAGCTCTGCGCGATGCTGAGGTTTACATAATCTCATAATGTTGGAGTATTGTCCGAGAGCTTGTATTAACTCTTCATGACTTGAATGTGCTTTTAACTCCACATTATTTGTACTTGTGCAACTACCAGGTCAGAATTACGAATCCCAATTTGTTTCAACATTGAGTTACTACTATAAATCAGCTGAACAAAACTTGGAAGATACTACCACGTTTTAGTGAACAATTTTGCGAACCAGACATCACTGGAGACAAAATCGACCTTGTACACCCAGAGCCCTCATTTTTTGTGTATATACTGGTCATGTTTTAAAAAGAAGGTTTCATGAATCATGTCTTATCTTCGTCATTACTCTACATCCTTCTACTCCTGCTTTCGCACTCTAGGCCCTGGCCCGCATCGGACCAATCCGACTAGTTCTTTACTTATAACTTCCACCAACAGGGCCCTTCAATCCAAAGCAGTTCGCAAAATACGTCACCGTAGCGCTCCAATCGCTGAACAACCCTTTAACACCAATCTGGTTCGCCAACACGTCTAACAAGACGTAATACTGTCCATCATAGCTCGTCACATTCGCGATGCTCTCGAAGTAATACTCTTTCCTCGACTTGACCGTTGCAAGTGGTCCAGAGCGCTCGAACGTCCACGCGATGATGTCCATGCCGTTGGCTTTAATGGCGTTGGCGTACTCAGATGGAACGATGGTGTTGTTGGGTCCTGGACTGACGAGCATAGGTATTGAAGGGCCGATGATGTTCACACCAGCGGCGCGCGCGATTGATAGATTCTTCATACCCGCAGCGATGTCTTCGGGCGTATCAAACTCTTGCAAATAGATCGCCTGTCTACCGAAGTCGTGGTCGTTCTTTAGCCAATGCACAATATCGTCGTAAGTGAAGGATTGGGGCCAGACGCGATCGCAACTGATGCCTTTTGCGCGGAAGGCATCGATGAAATCTTGGGCGTATTGTTGTTGAGTGTAGCCTTTGTAGGGCATGGGGAATGGAGGCGTTTTAAGCTCGGGTGTGAAGTTGCGATAGCCGGGTTGAGCGTCGACGAAGTCGATGTATTGGTTTAAGGTGAGTACTTTGCCGCATGTGTCGTACAGTTCTGTGCGCCAGATTGGTGTGCCGGCTTGGTAGGCCTGGGGTGTGACGGCGGAGGCATTGAAGCCATCTTGTTTGCCGCAGAGTGTGCTGACTGCTTGATGTTAGTAGATAAATCAGATCAGATGTGTGCCATCATGCATACATTCAGCCATAGTAATATCCGACGTGCAGCACAGAGCATTTGCTGGTGACGTTGCGTTTGCTGGGGTGAATGGTTGCGAGCACTTCTTTGCAAGTTTAGGGCGCAGAAGAATGTCGGTGGTAGTATGCAGGTCGCACGAAGAGTGACGGCATACGAGGCCGCGGTCAGATGTGAATGATACATCGCACTCTAAGATTCCAGCGCCCATGCGAGCACCGGCTTCCTCCGACTGGACAGTCTCTTCGGGAAATTGGAGTGTGCCACCGCCACGGTGACCAATGCTAAAATCGCTGATCGTGACTGGCTTATTCTCGCAAGACTGAAGTTTGTACTTCAATGGTCCATCTGTCATGTTGTTGATGATGTAGTAGGGACGCGGTCCGAGAGAAACAAGGTATGGGCCTTCATGTTTCTGGCTCGTTGGATATGCGACAGTTGCGACCGCGAAGGTCAATGGAATAATTAACTTCATGATTTGGGGATTTGCGATGTTCCCAAAGAACCAACTGGGGAGTTCCTGGATATCACATCCCCGCTAAAGCTTCGAGAAGAGGCGGTTTTATAGGTAACCATTCTGACGGCTCCCCGGAGATTTGGTAACGAGTCTTGCAACTCAACATCCTGCCATGGTCACTTATTGCAGGGACTAGATGGTATCTGGCCAAACAGAGATGGAAGTGCTGAGATGAACACAGGAGCTTGCGGGAGCTTAAGCCTAATTAGCTTGCTAGTACAAAAGCTTGACATTTCCTCTAGTCTCGTTACGGGGACTCTCAGGTCTGGAATGATAAGGAACATGACCAGAAACACGTGGGTGGGCGACAGCTGAACAGATGGAAAAGTGTGGAAGAGTTCATGTACCAATGAGACTCGCACGTGGGGGTATTTGGTATCGGCTTACAGGGATGACATCACCATTTACTCCAACACCATCCGTGCGGTACGGCAGGGAGCTAGGATACGGCTAGACCTTCCATAAAATCGCGCAGACGTTTGCGGACGTTTATTATGAGATCTCTATGCTTTGGCGTGTAAGCATACAAATATCTTAAGGATTAGCTCTTGCATACAATGCTAGCCTCTCATCGTTCGGTACCACAGGAGTACAATTGGCTATTGACTACATGATGGCAACATCCATCTACGCTTATACATTAAAGATGCCTTCCTTTGATGGACGAGCGTTCCCATTGATATCATTCACAGCAGATGGAACCTCAATCGATCCACTCGTAATTTTTGTACCAGATGGGAGCGCATGATGCGCTGAAGGCAGCTCAGGATGGTGTTGATCAAGAGCGCTGTCCAGTTGATCTGGATGTATGCCGAACCATATCCATATTGCATATTCCGCTGGCACCTGTAGCTTTACGCGATCCGCGCGATCAAGATCCTTGTGATTAAGAGCTTTTCGCAGAGACGACCATGTTGATATGCCCACCCACGACTCCGTTCCGGGATCACAGAATTGAAGCGCTGTCGATGGAAGCGTGGTCTTGGCAACTGTAGCTCCATGGTGCGCCTCGAGTCTGATCTCGAAAGGCTCAGCTGCGGGCTTGTCGAGAGGATACGCTAGTGCGTGGAGGCATCCATGCTCCGTGGGACCGTTAGCACGAGCGTTGGTGCAGATTAGAATGTTGTTGCGGGTACATCTCAGTGCAGGAGCCCGACGACAGTCTGAGAACTGGCATTTTGTCCTTCTGGTGAAACGAGACGTTAGTGAGGTCGTGGGACTTGCCCGCCGCACTGGTATCCGAACTTGATAATCCGGTCGTGATTTCAGTGCATCAGCAAGAACCCAGGGACTGATGCCATGGCTTTGAGGGTTGGCTCCTTCACTTGAAGCGGGCGTGCCGAGGAGGGCAATTCGCAGAATGTCGACAAGCTCTGGCGATTGCCAAGCATCGAAGTATTCTCCAACTCTCCAAAATAGGTCCGCAGTGCTTTCTCCATAGTCAACTTGGAAATTATGATTTCCAGAAATTAGCCCAAGCAGACTGTAAATGCGATCCCGCTCGTCTGCGCACTCTGCTCTTCTGTGCATATGGACCAGGTCCCAAAAGTCTTGACGACTACGCTCATGCCGCAGCCAATCAATAGTTGCTACCTCCTTATGAGGCTTACCCCATTGATCGAGCCAGAATACCCATAGCTGAGCTGCCGACTCTTGATCAAGGTGTTCAAGGTCTGTAGTCCTCGCCACAGCACGACCTAGTAACCGATAGTCTATCGTAACATTTGGCAAAACCACTTTCAGATTCCTTGCAAGGAGCACTTCTTGTACAATCCATGCCCGGTATCAGTAAGGATCAAATCGTATCTTTTTCCATTGTTCGCGTAAGGTTGTGGGGCACTCGTTCCAGATCTCGGACTCGAGCCATTCGCCAAGCTCACGACCGGACTTGTACTTTTGCCCTAGCCAGATGTACAATTCTTTTGCTTTGATATATATGTCGCCCATCTGCTGAACCTGATGGCTGCGCTCCTCCAGAGAATCTTGGTCGATGCAAATGGAGTCGATCCAGAGTGCCTCAGTGAGACCAGAATCTGACCTTGAATGGGACACATAGACCTCGTCGAGGAACGCATGTAGGTTTCTTCCTACATGGAATAATTTACCATCAACCAGGACTTCATGTCGCTGTAATTGATCGCCCCAACGGTAAGACAAACAGCGATACGATGCGCTATCAATCTCGTCATGCCACAGTGATAGCTGCAAATAGCCTTCGTTGGAGCGATCAGGTCGTATTTTGATGAGGCGAAAGGATCTACTTGTCCGGTTCAGCGGCTCGTGCTTAAAAGGTTTTCTGACACTACATTCTCCATGTTTCGCTAATGTGGGAGTTGGGAAGCCTATCACCATTGCATGGCTAGGCGAATTTGGTGTTCAAGGCGCCGGTGATTTTGCAGTGTCGTGCGCGGTCAGCGAAAAAGCGCAGAACTGTAGATTAGGTAGGAATAGTATAGCCGTTTTTGCACTTGCTGTAGAGTAGTGCGCTTTAGGTTCGCTATCTAAGCGCTGGTGCACATGTGGTCATGTTGAGAAAGTTTCGTGGAACAAATGATGATACGTGCAACGGAGCAGGTGCAAGAGGCTTTCCCCACACCGTACGCCGTACACACCCGCATAGACGTGCAGGCGCTTACCTATCAACACAGCCCGAGCTTGCGTCACCAAGAGCACGACTCTACATGACGGGACATTGCACAATTCGCTTTGCGAAGCCCGTGAGGCTACGTTGTGAACATATTATTTACGAATTTTGAAGTTCACAATGCCAGGCTTTCTCGGACTATGACGTTTGCGATCATTCTTCATCAGAGCCCCGGACGAACTCCTCAAAGCCATCTTCGTCTCCATCAATCTCCTCAGGCATATGTAAAATGACAGACGATCTACTAGAAGGTGAGAAGCAAGATGACCTGCTTGAAGCAGTCATCAGTAACTTCAGCGCTGCACCGTCATCCTCCTTTTGCTTCTTGTTGAACACCTTGATCAACCTCTTGATCTTGCTGATGAACTGTAAAATTTCCTCTTCATATTCATCGTCGTAGAAGTCAACTGAGTCGACCATGATGAAGATTGCGCTATAGCTTCGCCTGATGTTCCGAAGCAATTGAGCAAGACTGGAAAGGTATGTGTCATAATCATCGGCCTGCATATTCTGCACATCTTGCACGCCCAGAAACGACAACAGCGGACTTCCGTTGGCGTCCACACTGTCGTCTCGTTCATTCAGTGCAAGGGCCTGGCCGAACATCGTCTTGGCCATGATGGCTGGTCCTGAGCTTTCATCGTTGGTGTGCAAGCCGCAGAAGAATGTGAGCGTCAGAGTATTAGGCAGTTTCTGAATGCTCTCACTCAGAAGAGTGATGAAATAAGATGCCGGTGTCATCTTATCAAAGTCACCGTGTCCTTGGATAAAAAGTGCAGCAGAACGGCCGGAACTCATCCAGTGTTGGAACTCATTTGTTTTGCCGATATACCCGGAGCGACCTTGGAATCTGAGCGACTCGTCAAGGCCGAAAGCCAAGACCGTTCTTAGGTCGTTGTTGTGTTCGGCCTGAGTCACGTTGAGGTCCAGGGCTGTCATGAGGGTTCTTGGAGTGTTTGACGTCCGATGCAGCAGATTGGAGAGTCTCTTGATTTCTTCATCTGCCGAGTCTGTGAGTCATAGAGAGACGCTACTCATGTCGATATGCTGACCTTTTTCTTTAGTCTCTGCTTCGTGCTCTTGTATCATCTTCACGCGCAACAGCCTCCCTTCCGCGACTTCCTTATGCCCTTTGATCGTTATGAGCAAATTATTAGCCTTGCCGTTCTTTTCGTGACTTACATTGCGCATTTTTGGCCTGGTCCATCAGGAGTTCCATGATCATATCCGTCCTTCTTGTAAGCGTTTCCGCTTTTTGTGTCAGTGTATGCATGCCAGCGTTTGTGTCGAGTCCTACTTCAAGACTCAGTTTTGCTCTTGCAGCAAGATACAGAGATGCTTCTTTCATGAACTTCTGTTTCGAGTATTCGATTTTTTTGATGTGCAGATCAATGGACTGGCCGTAGGCCTCGTTTTTGAATAGGCTGTCGACCACTCGCTCTTGAAAAATAGGTTAGAAGGCTGTTTGTATCTTTTTCAGGAGACATACATACTTGTAGATCTTTGGCCATACCAGCGGATGACGTCTTCAAGTGCCATAAGAAGGTGAACGTGGATCTCATTGATGCAGACGCGTAAAGAATTGTTGCCCTGGTAAAGGTTGCTGTACTTTTCGCACTCGACGACAATATCCGGTACCTCCTCCAACAAGACTGCCATTTTCTCACGCAGCTCCTTGTGCCCCATCATCGCCTTAAATATATCGATCAGTTGTGTGATTTTGAATGAATCGGGCTATCATTACCGTCAGGATCAACGTCAATCCACCACAAAGAGTCTTGTAGTTGCCGTCTGGGAGAAGTCCCACAAAAGCTTTGATAGAAGCGCTATGGTCGCCAAATTTCCGGAATGCACTTCGAAACTTTCCTGATTTAGTATCGCGACTTTCGTATTGCTTCGCTGCCAAGTCCATCGTTCTCATCACCTCCTCCCAATTGTCGCAAGCTCCCAAACTGAAGTTTTTGATCACAGGATTCTGTGGCTCCTTTGACTTGAGCATATTGATAGCATTACCAAAAGTTTCCGCCGTCTTGATGAGGTGCATGTTGCTCTCCTCCAACTCCACATCTGTCAGAGACATTGCATCGTGAGCATGAGGCAGCAATACGGTCTTCGCAACAAACTTTTGGCGTTTCACGTCAAACACGCATGGAAGTTCACCGGCGGGATCGCGGAGGTCGGTCTCGCGGTTTTCGATGAAGTCCACTGCCAACGGCTGTTGGGAAGGGCCAGGAAAGGAATCAAAGCTGCGCTGGGTCATAGTTGCTAGTACGATCTCGGGAGTAAGTAAGGCAAACTATAGATCAGTATTTAAGAAGTCAGGAAATAGGTAGAGAGTATGGAGTACAGCTGAGGCACAGTCTCGTTAGGCTGGGGGAAAGCAAAGTATCGGAAAATCGAGAGGCTCGCGAGGCTGAGAACTGTTGTGCATCACCAATGACTGTGTGATCTGATTCATTCGTACAATCCTATGCAGTGAGCCTGCCTAACCAACTCCGGTGATTCCTGCCACAGAATGCTGACAATCCTTCATACGTACCCAGGCGCGTGGGTGTCCCGTTTCAAGTCGCTAAAATTGGGGGCGACGCTGTAACAAATCTGGATTTGCGCTTCCACACCATCGCTTATGATCACAGCCAAACATGGACCCATGTCCCACCACGTAATGGCGATACGGGGTGATCTGCCTATTTTTGTCAGTCTAGGTTGCCTTGGGGGCGGGATTGTGAGTGGTGCACTCCGCTTATCTTGAGCCCCCAACTCTTCGAGATGCAGGCTAAAGTGGGCCCTGGCCTATCAAACGCAATTCTTGCCCGCAAAACGCCCTGGTTATGGTTACAACTACTAGGGTCAATGGTGCATCAAATTTAGAGCGTGCTTACTTGCATCATGCAACAAGCTCGGAATCCGCAGGAGCTGCATCAGTATCTGTTGACCGGTCAAACCTTGTGGACATTTTATTCTATAGCTTACGACCGCTTCTCCGCTCGTATGTCATCTACTACTTGTTAGCATATCTCGCATTTCTATTCGGATTGTGCTACTCTCGATCTGCAAACCCACAACTATTGAGTGCACTTGTCGAAACAATTGAGATGGCTCTGCTCGACGAGTTCGACGTACAGATTGACCCGAACAGTGTGGGTGGCCCAGTCAGTTAGTATAATCACACTCCTTCAATATGTTTTGCTCTCAAATGATCACTGATGTGGAAGCTAGATGAACCTGAAGTCTCAATGAAGGCAAATGATGAAGCCCCGGAATTTGAGGCTGTGGCTTTTCACAACCATGTGACAGCATCTGGCTCAGGTGATGGAGGCTCATGCAAAGAGGCAACAACGCCGTGCGTTTATGATTCTAAACTAGAAGAAGAAGAAAAGGTAAATGGAGACAAGGAGGCTCTAGAGGGCAAAAGCAGAAATGGCGAAGATGGAGAAGATGATAAAGACAGCATGAGCGATGGTGAAGATAGCATGAGCGATGGTGATGATGTTGAGCAAGCTGAGGAGTACTATAGATTGAAGGACGTGGAGCGCGAAAGAAAGAAGGACCACGACAATCAAGGCAACGAACAAAGTGTTGACGATAGGATGAAAGAGTTGAGGACAAGACATCAAGACCTGGAGCAACGTATCAAGCTTGCACCAAAAAGGATGAAGCAGTACAATCAGTATACCAGGATCCTTGAGGAGCGAATCGGTCTTTTGGAAGAGCGATGCATCGCGTTCGACAAAAAGATAGTGGAGGAAGCTGGGATCTTTGTGCCGCCTGTCTTGCCCGAGGCAAAACCACCACCAATCTCGACTCTTAATCCCGATCTCGGCTTCAAGTTCTGGCAGGACTTCTCCAGCAAAGAAACAGCTACGAACATCATTGATGTGCTTGTCGGAGAACCAGCGGTGCCGAGATCGGAGATGATCCGGCGGAAAAAGGCCTCAACTCGGGGAGGACAGGAAGCAATGAGTGTGTTGGAGGACAAAATGAGCGCAAACCATGTGGATATATCTGACGGAAGAAACTTAGACGAGGAAGTCGCCAACTTTAGGGGGAAACAACTACCCGAGCGAGTCCGCTTTAATGTCTCTTCGATACCACGGTTATTCTGGAAATCCTGTAACGGTGAAGCATGGGACGACACAATGCTTCGTCCATTCAAACATCTTATCCGGAAAGCAGATGAGATTCAAGATGTCCTGTCTTCCATGCAGCAGGTTCTCATAGTCATGTTCCGTGAGCGCGCGGCGTCACTACAGGATGAGAGTAGTCAGGTTCCGAAGCCAAACGAAAGAGTCCTTAATGTCGGTGAAAACACAACCGATGCCGAAGGAAATAAAGAGTCCAAAGAGACAGACTCCATCACAAAAGCCGAGTGGGAATCCATAGTGAAGGATTTCAACCTATACCATTGCGAGGACTGTGTGGACGCAATGGCACTGGAATGGCCGAACAAATCCGCTTTTGACCGTTCTTGCGATAGCGTCCGCAACTTGATTGACAGCATCATACTACCTGTTCACCTGAAGTTTCGTGAGCGGTCGTCACCAAGCATACTTTTCCAAGACTTGTGGCATCTTTTCCAGACCGACGATCTGATAGTGGACCGGATGCATACACAAAGTGCAGGGACTTCTTTGTCCAATGTCAAATGCCGGAGAGTGCTTATAACTCGTGGCGGCCGGCGTGTCTTACATCCCAGCTTTCCTCCACCACTCATTCCCTGGGCGGGGTCTTTCCTAGAGAAAGAAGAAGAGCCTTTAGCGCCGATCAACGGCATAAACGTGTTCGCTATCTATGCTTACTATCTGGATTTCGATGGGTCAGTCTGGCGGCCTGTGCGAGAACGATTCATTATTCATCCGTATAGTGGAGAGCGCAAGATCACGGATCTTGACGTCTACCCAATCAAATACGCGTATAAAACGGAAGAGAAGCTTCAAGCAAGAGGCAAGAGATTTCATGATCTTGTAACGGCAAAAACTGTCCCATATGTCGATTGCACAGGTATTGACCTCGACACCAAGGAAGACATCAATGACAAAGTCATTGTCGACTTCAGAAGCTATTTCAATTCCGAAATGACTGAGCTTGACCCATTCAATCCTCCTGGCGCTATGAACATATCAGAGACTAGCGATTGTTATGCAGGACTAGAATGCTCATCGGCTGGCATGACCGAGTCTAGATGCCCCCACCGAAAGCAAAGGATAAGTCCTGATCAGACTTCCGACCTGGAAGTCTATCAAGCTTTTGTGTATGGGAAGGTTGAGTTTAACTCTGTTCCTTATGATCTCAAACTCTGGGTACCTGATTTTGCCATCTGCCACTACCGGATCTTTGCTTACAAGCTGCAATCTCGCGATTGGGGTACGTAGATTGTGGCTTTTAATCATTTCGACCGAATGCTGACAGAACGCAGTACAGGTAGAAGTGCAGAGCCTCCAGGCCCCAAAAGAAAGAGACATGAGCCAGGGCTTCGATTTGCTTGTGCTGCCTGAGGATCATAAGCAAATCATCGAATCTCAGGTCCGAGAACACTTCCGCAAAAGGGGTCAACAAGGCCTGAGAGGAGGCGATACTGAAGACATAGACCTTGTAAGGGGTAAAGGGCAGGGCCTGATCATCTTGCTACACGGTACTGATTCAAGTCTTAACATATTACTCTACTGGTCTAACTCCATCCAGGCGCACCAGGGGTCGGCAAGACTTGCACTGCCGAATGCATCGCCGAATTGATGGGAAAACCACTCTATCCCATCACATGCGGAGATCTTGGCAGTACTGCACAGGACGTCGAGGTAAATCTCCGGAAGCACTTCACGCTTGCTAGCAAATGGGACTGCGTGATGCTGCTTGATGAAGCAGATGTATTCCTCGCAAAAAGGAAGAGCGATGATCTCGAGCGCAACAGTATTGTCTCTGTATTCCTGCGCATGCTTGAGTATTACAAGGGTCTTCTCTTCCTGACCACTAACCGAGTGGGCTCTTTTGACGAAGCCTTCAAATCACGTGTTCATATCTCATTGTTCTGTAAGTACAAACTCCTATCGCCACCCCAGCAAACCACGATCACCACAGCGATTACCAAAAGTAACTGCACAAATCATCACTACTCATGAAAGCCACAAACGACCATCCTGTGCGATATACATCACTACTAACAAACCAAAATAGATCCAAACTTCGACAAAGAAACCACAATCCAAGTCTGGAAGACCTTCATCAAACAGGCCAAGAAAAAGCTCGAAAGTGAAGGTCGCAAGAACGTCACTGTCGATTACAAGCAAATCAAGAAATTCGCCAAAACCCATTGGGAAGAAAACCCCAAAGCACGGTGGAACGGCCGGCAGATCCGCAACGCCTTCCACACCGCCGTCGCCATGGCCGAGTTCCAGGCGCGCGAGAAGGAAAAGGGCGAAGGCTACGATGCGGATAAGGACGTCAAAATTACCATTGGTCGCGAGCAGTTTGAGAAGATTGCGAAGACGGCGAAGGAGTTTGATGATTATATGACGGAGACCATGGGCGATACGTACGATGGCAAGGCGTCGAGGACGGGGATGAGAAAGAAGGAAAGAGAGGCGGAGAGGAAGAGGGAGAGAGAGAGGGAGGATGCAAAGGCCAGAGAGAAGAAGGGGAAGGCGTCAAAGAAGAAGGACGATTCGAGTGACGATAGCGATAGCTCAGAGGAAGACATGAAGGAGAAGGGTGGGGCGAAGAAGGGGAAGGGGAAGGGGAAGAAGAAGGATGAGACGGAGAGTGAGGACAGCGACTCTGATTCTGAGTAAGATATCAATGGTCTCGGGTTGTCGGAGAATGCGGGTCAGGATGTTTCATGTAGTGAATTGCAGTCTTGATTTTCTATCACGCATGATCGCTGCGCTATCGCAAACGATGAGCAGCATGATTGTGACCATGCCACAGTCATGCAAGTCGCAAACTGAATGACTTTTCATACACCTTTCCAGAGCGTGAAGGCGAGATGAGGCCATACTCCATAGCAGGTACCCTTTTCTAAGGTTGCTCCCACACGATAGCAGCCTCTTCAAAACATTTCCTGTGCAAAATCTCTTGTTTGAAGTCTGTACAATGTTCTCAAATGCTGCGTTGAGCTACATTAAGCAAAGAATACAGTGTCTTACAATACACAATATCAGCTCAAACAATTTGCCATCGCGCGATATCAACGGTCTCGTCCGCACTGGGGTATAGTATAAACCCTCTGCGTCATTCAATTTTGACAAACGAAAGTGAAGGCGATTCTTGTGAGAATTGTGAATCAACGGCTTTTGGTTGTCCATACAAAACGACACAGATGGATCACACGCTTCTGAAGTTCACGATGCGACACGGTACTAAGCGCACGCTACGCTTGACTCGAAGCACATAGCCTAAACAAATGCAATACCTAGTTGGTAATAGCTGCACCTCTTCCCAAGTTCACGGAAGCACTTTACAGCTCAGATACCAGATATGCTATACAAATAGCAGTATCTCTCAGCATTTCAGCAACTAGTTACATTGAATATACACAAGTGTCTTCTAGTTACTAGATTTCTACATTAATTTCTCTTTCATCATCCTATTTGTATAAACGCGACTTACGCATATTATAGTCTCGAAATTCTACAAACTCGGACTAACTGTTAAATCGGACCTTAGAATTGCCAGCTCTCGTTTCATAGCATACGGTAAACGACAGAATAGTGATGGCAGCATTAGTTGTTCTCATCTTGCACCCTAAGTGCAAGCTAACGTCTATTACTACCCATATATTATTACTATTTTGCCCAGTACCTCGCCAATGGATTAAATATTGAATTATTCGTAAGCAAGTTAATCCTTATAGCAAAAGTTTGGGGCAACATGCGTGTTACAAAGTATAATCTATCTTACTGACTTTGCGTGAAAGCAGTTTGCAGGCATTCAAAAAGATTTCGCACCCGATCTATTCAGAGCAGTAGAGCTTACAAGCAAGGTTTGCGGTAAAGGCACTGCTTGTCAAGATTACGCTTTGTATTCTAGCTCACTGTATAGCTGTTTTTGTGTAGCTTACTTGAGCTCTTCGCTAGCAATTGTCGTCGCAGCATTTCACAGATTGAAAGCATGTTTACTGCGGAGCATGGTGAGACAAACTGCACAATGCTGCTATAACAATGCCTAAGATAGTCTTGACACAAAGTAGCGCTGAAACAAGGAATGCAGAGTACATGTCTATGAAGAAACTAGGAGGAGAGTTGTTGGACAGAGAGGTGAATAAGACAATTAATCATACATCGATTGTGAAAAGTATTTTGCCATGTTGTTTGTGCAGTGATGAGCTTCACATTGCTTTAGTCATTGCATAACCCGGTAATAAGTAAGCTACAGCGCTACCGGTCCCTATTACTATTGCGCGGAGCCATGAACCACAATATTCGAATTCTTGCATGACTTCAAGACACCTACCGATTCAGTGTGACTCGTCAAGTCCTCATCGCATGTAAGCATAAAGTCTATACAAGGTTCCCCGCCACCCCGCGCGGAACATGCCAATACTTCACCATGCATGCAGGCTACCTTTCTTGGGCTTGTACATGATGCAGCTACACTGGTCCGGGAGAGCAATCCGTCTCGAGGCAGATGGTCCAGGTCATGACGGCTGCTACTCAAGTAGGCTGGTCGAAACCCCTGGAAATTCCAAAGCATTGGAAACTTGGACAGATATTAATGCACTCTGGTGCACTTGCATTATGACGAGGAGCCAAGTCTCAGACGTGGTGATCATTCTCGCTCTTGTACGTATTATCGAATCGTCTTACCATGTATCATGGTCGGCGAATAGCATACCGCAAAAAGGACGTCCAAACCCAGCGCCCTGAAGCGCGTCGTCGGGAATGAGTGGAGATAAAAGAAGCTCGAGATGGACTGTCGAATCGGTGTCTCGTCTACTGTGGGGCGGGACCTCCCGTGCCCTGTCTGCCGCATTGCAGGAAATTCCAGCAATCCACTTCAACCACCTCTTTCATCGACGAGCATGCATTTTCGCGCGGGCAAGAGAGGGGATTTCGGTACACGGCACGAACCTCTCCACCGTTGGCCTTTAGCCGGCTGGTTTGGGACGCGTCTGGTGTCGTTACCCCACACGATGCTGCAGGGAAGGCTCTGCGGAAGCGGGCAGAAGTTTGCAGTGCATAAGCGAAGACGCGCTTGCATGGTGGGCAAATCAGTTCTGTCACATGCGGGAGCAAGCTGACGCCATTATGGCGACTATTTGCGCTGAGGGGTGAAAGCGACGCGTTGCAATTGCAGTTGGCGGTTGGCGAGCAGGATAATATGCATTTGAAGATGATAGTGGTGAAGTGAAGTGGCGGGTGGCCGAAAGGGGACATTGGCCTTGGCGCGATGACGTTGGGTCGCCGTTTTGAGGAGCACTGGAGGGCTGTCGAGGTTCTCGAAGCCGGATCCAGCAAACTTTTTCCAGTTTCACGCCAAAGCGTTGAATGCTAGTCTACAATCACCCTGACCTGACAGACTTTCTCGTCATCATGCTTGCTGCAGTGAATAGCAGGCTTGCCCCCGCCAACTGCCGCACCTCAACGCGCTCTGGCCATATCAAATCACGGATCCACTCCGGTGCTGTTCCACGCTTCCGCTACCGCTACCCACGGAACTGTATTTCACCCTCGAGCACCCTCTTCACCCGCTGAGCTCTACTAAACCGAGCTTCCCCAGGTCAAGGCGATGCTGCGCCCAACTACTTAGTTGCGCCTTCCCCATTCTTTTCCCGTGGTAGCAGGAGCAATGCCGCGCCTACCCAACCGCGACGCTGAACAGCAACTGCCCTTCACCGGCGAGCATGTCGACGACACCGACTTCTCACATGACCTGTCCCAAGCAGAAAATGGAGGCGCACATGCACGCACCCGTTCCATAAGATCGCAGTCTATCACGGCACAGTCGCTGTCGGGATCGTATTCGCGCAACCCAGTGCGGTCCTTTGCGCATCAGACGTCGCATAGCTTTGCTGGTTGGACCACACCTCCCCCCACATCCGAGCAATCATTGACGATATCAGATACTCCCCAGTACTCATCACAGGGTGTGCGCGAGAGAAGCGCCCAATTGGCTTCATATGCCCTCGACGCCGAAGAGTACCAAGATCGACCGCACCGCCAAAGCTTCGCCGATAACGACGCTGCTTCAGGAAGACATGCAGCTCTACTATCAGACTATCCTGGGGGCAGGGCGTCACCTGACTCGGCTTGGGCAGACACGATAGACGAGGACAGCGAGCCAGAGACGCCGGAGACGGTCATTGGGCCAGACGGACACGATCGCAGCTTCTTGACTCCATCCTCGTGGACAGGACATGATGTGCAGTCACGGGATGCACACAGAGCATCGCATCTGCCAAACGTGCGGGTGCAGGATACAGAGCGGACGCCTCTCCTCCCAGTGCCAAGACTATCACGGCTAGAGTCGCAGCCCAAACAGACGTCCAAGCAGGACCCAACGCCGTCATATTCTACCGCCTCAGGCATGTCCGACCGAGTCAAGGAAACCTTCTTCACTGGGCGAGAGCATCTTGTTGACTTCCGCCGAAACTTGACCAACCCGAAAAACTATACCAAGCATGCTCTCGCTTCGACCGCACTGACCAGTCTGGCCATGACATCAGCTGTCTTTCTCGGCCTATTGCTGAACTTGCTGGATGCTCTGTCATACGGATACATCCTGTTCCCGCTAGGCGCTCCCATCTTCAGCCAGACTGGACCAGACGGCATCTCCATCTTTTTCGTGAGCTGCATCGTCTCCCAGCTGTGCTATTCGCTAGGCCTGTCTTCCTTCAAGGGCGGTGTCGGCTCCGAGATGATTGAAGTTGTGCCCTTCTTCCACAAGATGGCGTACTCCATCATGGGACGGATGGACGGTCAACCGCCCGAAGCCATCATCGCCACCACCATTGTAGCCTACTGCACCAGCTCCGTTCTCACTGGACTTATCTTCTTGGGTCTCGGTTCTTTCAAGCTCGGCAATCTGGTCAGCTTCTTTCCCCGCCACATTCTCATTGGCTGCATCGGAGGTGTCGGATTTTTCTTGGTGGTCACTGGCTTCGAGGTTTCCGCACGCATAGAGGGCAACCTCAACTATGATCTGGAGACATTGCAAAAGCTTTTATCTGCCGATACTTGGTATTTGTGGTGTCTGCCTCTGTTCCTCGCAATCTCCATCATGCTGCTTCAGCGCATGGTCAAGAGTCCGTTCGTACTACCAGCGTTCTTCGTTTGCGTCTTTGCAATCTTCTACATCATCGTCGAGGGCATTTTCCGCATGGATCTCGAGGTTGTTCGCAATGCTGGTTGGATCTTCGAGCGGCCTGAGGCCGGTGTCCAGTTCTACAGATTCTATTCCTATTTCAGTAAGTGCATGTCTAGGACCATTGACCGGCGAGTACTAACAGTTATTTGCAGAGTTTGGCAGCATCGATTTTGGCGCACTGGCCAGCACCATTCCCACAATGTTCGCGCTTTCATTTTTCGGTATCATTCACGTCCCGATCAATGTGCCGGCATTGGGCGCAGCAGTCAAGGAAGACAATCTCAATGTGAATCGTGAGCTCATCGCTCACGGCATCTCCAACACTTTGTCTGGACTTGTTGGAAGCATCCAGGTATGTATCCCTTATATTTTATCATAGCCCCACAGAAACTAACATATCCTCAGAACTACCTTGTCTACGCAAACAGCGTCATGTTCATCAACAATGGAGGTGACAGCCGAACTGCCGGTCTTCTGCTGGCTGCAGCAACAACTGCAGTATGGATCGCTGGTCCAGCAATGATTGGCTATATCCCGATTTGCCTCGTCGGCTCCCTCATCTTCCTCCTTGGCATCGATCTCATGAAGGAGGCGCTGTGGGACACTTGGGGCAAGTGCCACAAGTTCGAGTACCTGACAATTCTTGCAATCGTGCTGATCATGGGCGTCTACGATTTCGTTGTCGGCATCCTTGTTGGTATCGTTCTTGCTTGTGTCAGCTACGTGGTTCAGAGCTCCCGTCACCCAGCCCTGCGAGCATCCTATAGCGGCGTTGTCGCAGAGTCGACAGTACGACGACCTCGTGCAGATGTCCGTTACCTAAACAAGGTTCGCGGTCAAATCCACGTGATGAAGCTTGGTGGCTTTCTTTTCTTCGGCACTATCGTATCTGTCGAGGAAGACATGCGTGCGCTAATTCAGGAAGATACTTTTCAAGAGCAACCCGTCAGCTTCATCATCGTCGACTTTACGCACGTTACAGATGTCGATTTCTCCAGTTCAGAAGGCTTCCAGCGCATCAACCGCATCCTCTCACGGAAGAACGTCAAGATGGTCCTCTCCGGCGTCTCCTTTGCTAACCCAGTCGGGCGTGCCTTGCGCAGCGTGGGTCTCCTGGATGAAGAAGAAGGCAACGAGGAATGTCCCCCACCCCAAGTCTTCGAAGACCTCAACACGGCCCTGGAATCCTGCGAAAACGAGCTCCTCGAAGTCTTCCACAAGCACTGCAACTCGGCCTCCAAGCGCCAACAAACCACCCCACCCATGAGCATCAACGGCGCCTCCAACGCCTCGGAGCAAATCCCCACCGGCGGCACACCCACCTCCTCCTTTGGCGCCAGCTCGCTCAATCCCGCCTTCTCGTCCCCCCGCCGCGGCGCCCGCCTTGTTGCTGCACGCTCTACCATGCGTGAAGCCCACACCGCTCACGACACCCTCTCCATCCCGTCCACCGAAACTTCCTCCTCTGCCCAGCCCCCTCCATCCCGCTGGAAAAACTTCTCCCAGCCCCTCAAAATCATCCTCCAAACCTTCGAAGACATATCCCCCAAGAACGAAGACTTCTGGCACACCGTCGCCCCCTACTTCGAGCGCAGAGAGTATCCCGCCGGCACCGTACTATACTCGCGCGGCGACGACCCAGACGGCTTTTACATTCTTGAAAAGGGACGGTTCCGCACCGAGTACTCGCTCGACCAGGGCAGTTTCTTCGAAGTTATTCTGCCGGGCACGACGTGTGGCGAACTCCCGTTTTTCAGCGAGACGGATCGCACGGGCACGGTTGCGGTCGAGGAGGATAGTGTGGCGTGGTTGATGACGCGCGAGAGGTACAGGGAGCTTGAGGGCAAGGATCCGGCGGTTAGCAGTGAATTACTCAAGGTAGGCTTGAAGTTGACGAAGGAGAGGATGGATGCGATTACGAGTTATGTGCTTGTCACTGCGTCGTAGGAGGACATGGATGGGGAGGTAAACATTGAACTTCTTGTACAATTCTTTGGGGAAGGGAGAGGGTTTGGAGATAATAAGTAGACGGGATAGAACAGGAAAATTGGGGGTGTTGTTTGACTTTAGTATGTGTAGCATTTGGATTAGATTAGCATGGGGTTTGGAGGTTATTTGTAAGCAACTATAAGAAGTTTTTTTAAATAGTTGAGATAGGTGTTGTTGATTTTAATATTCGTTTAATTTCTTTTATATTGCGTATTGAGACAGTAAAAACCTTTGTTATACTTCTTTTTTACCTTACTTAAAGAAGAAAGCGCCACTTCGCTCCGTTTCTCGCTAATAAGATTGATCGTTAACATCTTCTAGAGCAGTATAGCTAGGAGCTATCAGCTCATGCGCATCTTTACTGCTAATCTCTAGAACCTTTTAAAAAGAGTAGACGTCTTCGTTACAGCTATATGCTAACATCTTAACATTGCTAGCAGATAGACTTTATTTACTAGATAACAAAGGAGTTCTTAAAGCTTATATTACAGGTACAATAAATCGAACGCTCGCAGCAAGGACAATCTGCGTCGATTCGCTTAATCCGACGTGGCTGGCTCTAGCGTCCCAAAAGGCGGTTATCTAGAGTTGAGTTGCAAACGTTGTGGACAACTAGCGCAATCTAGGCTCGCGTCTGCAAGGTGATCTTTTGTCGATCGATGGGCGTAAGGTGGTAGTGGCTCTCAGCTGCAGTTGATAAGTAGCTATGCTATCTCAACGTCTTCCATGCCTGACACATCTTGCTGCCTTAGTGTTATCGCTCGAGTCTGAATTTGTTTCTGTCTTCTCTGAGAGACGCTGTATGGATTGACAGAACGTACTCAACTACTTCATGCCTACTTCTAATACCCGTTTGATCCTCGTCTTCGAATAGCAAGCTTCTGCCAGAGAAAGATGGCACTCGACGGATCTATTGTCGCAGCCATCGTAACGGGCATAGCTGCCTTACTTGCCGCGCTGGCGACTGCTTGGATGTCCGGATGGAACGAACATCGAACCCAAGCTCGCGCGAACAAGAAAGCGCTAGCTCGATACTCAGTGCCCCTCATCATCGCAGCATGGGACCTAGCCAACTGGTTCTTCGACATTCTGGATGAAGACAACTACAGTCCAAAGCGTTGCGCAGCCTACGGCGACGGATGGAACAGCGAGTTCACGTCTTACCTGATCGGCTCGTACTTTGCTGGCGTCCATATCGTTCGCGAAATGACACACTTCTTCGCACACATCACGGGCAAAGAGGCTGAGAATTTAAAGAGACTTCTTTGTAAGATACAAGACGAGTTCATCTCCATGGACTACGAGGGGCGGGAAAGCCGGGAGATGCGATGGTTCGAAGGCGACATATTGGCTGCTCAGGAACACCTCACCGAAGTCGTTGAACACAAGGGTACCGAGGCTGCTGAAACCACCCGAGAGCTGCGAGTAATTGGGTGGACCGAGTTTCAGAAGAAATACAAGCCAGCCTCTGACTCGAAGCATGGAGACCCGCCGGGTTTGCACAAGCTCTTTGAATGGTACGAGGACGAATTCCAGCGCATTGTGTACCGTCGATTCCGAAGCTTGTATACCAGTAGATGGCCGACGGAACCCAATCCCCAAGCTTACAAGACCAAGAGAGACTACATCATCAACCAAGAAGAAGGCCAGAAGACCGAATTAGAAAGGAAAAGATTGCAAGAAGCTCGGGGTCACGATGATGTCAAGGTAGGCAAGATGACATTGAAGGAGAATTCCGAGCACGAGCAGAAGCTGAAGAAACTGGACGAAGACGAGAAGTCCATCGCAACCGAGCATCAAGAGTACCCCCAATTGACCGTCATAGTGCCCGACCATCGAATAAGGCGTCTCCAGCATCTGCTCATGGACCTTGTCGAAGTGCTCGATGCCTTCACTACGATGAAACTCAACCGCCCAGTGCGCAAGTGCACAATGCGTACGGAAAACCGCGTACCCATTGGAGCGAGCAATCCGCTGGATCTGGAGTCTGGGCATCGCATTCCTTGCGACTGTAGCTCGCATGAATGCAATCCAGAACAAGAGGATTTCATAGACCGACACCTTCCAGCAAAGAAGGCTGCGAATCGCACAGCGCGGCGCGAACCAGCACAAGACCACCAGATTGAGTCGAGGATAACACCAAGAAGGACGGGTGTCGTCGACGCGGAGAAAGGCATCACCTAGTAACGAAAGGAAAAGGTTTTTGCTAGCTTCATCAACGTTATTACCACTAATCTTGATGTCAGCAAAAGCAACCATGCATTAGCTGATCTAGAATAAGAAGGTATTTTCACCGATGCCCCATCTGCCTCCATTCGTTGCCGAAAGCTGTACGCTGCAAGCGTCATCGTACATACAGGTGCAAAACGACGGGCTGCCGTTTTAGCCTGTCTTGTTCAGCCTTGTGCACCCCTGACTTACCAGGTTTCGTGTCCATGTGCACTGCTCGTGCCCCGCTCTCCCCTCTCACAATGTCTTTCACTTCCCCATCGCTTTATGGCTTGCCAGTCAACTTGGCATTATGATCGACGACAATTCAGAAAGTGCAGGACGTCGCTACTGCCAAATCCGTTATTGGAAAGATGCATCACAGGGGCTGAGAAGTTTGCCTCGCTTCGTTTACAAGTCGCTTCTAGATAGGTGCATTCGCATCATTGAACTTCAGCCCGGCAGCTGATCGGACTTTTTTCGTGCACGATTCATTGTTCGCTCGCTCGATGAACCATTTGAGTATGATGCCCTGTCGTACATGTGGGCGACGCAGCACCAGTTGATCGTGTCATCGTGGACGGTGCGGTGATACCGATCGCTTGGAACCTTGCGAGGGCGCTGGAGTACCTACGCGACTATATGAGCCCGAGTCCTCTCAGAATGTGGATTGACGCCATTTGCATCGACCAACAAGATAATGTTGAGCGGGCCATGCAAGTCGGTATGATGCGGCTGTTGTATAGGAAAGCTGAGTGTGTTCGCGTCTGGGTCTACGCACCTGATCTGGATGAGAAAAGCAAAGCATTAGCTGCGTTGCAAACATTTGAAATACAGGACAGTGAGCACCACTTTGAAATCGGCGATGATCCTGACTTTTGGGATCCCGTCGTGACTATCTTGCAAAATGAATACTGGGATCGAGCATGGATGTACGTATTTGTATGCAAAAATCTCAGACGGAAACGTCGACTAATCTGATTCACTATGACGTGGTAGACAGCAAGAGATTGTGAACGCGCGTTGGCTCTCACTACACTGTATGACCGCCTCGGTAGCCGGTACGGCTGTTTTCAAATTCTTTGATGCTATACTTTCGCATATTCAGGCAAGTCACAAGCCTACATTCACCTTTCACCGCTATAGAAGACTACTGGGTCGACAATCGGTCCCATCTAGCGATGAGATGTTTGCTCTTCATGGTGAAGCACGAGTACAAAACATACTGATTGACCTCCTTTACCATAACTGTAATTTACTTTTATCAAGAGACCATGATCGTCTTTACGCCATCATGCACCTGGCTCAAAATTATCAAGATGGAGACATCGCAGTTGACTACACTAACAGCTTGAAGCAGGTCATGCTCGATGTCGCTACTCATCACATTTCACGACATGAAAATCTTGCATTTCTGCTATATAAGTACCAAAGCAGTGAGGATGATTTGGGTTATACCAAAGGCTTAGCTTGGCCCTCTTGGATCTCAGGATTCTGGTTCAATGGTGGAAGGCATAGTGCTTCAAGTGATTTCAGAAACAAAGATCGGATATACAGCAAATGCGGCCTCAGCCCACTCGACGGGAGGACGATGCGGTTACGTGTTCGTGGGGCGAGGATCGACCTCTTACGGCAGGTCTTCGACCTCGAGCGCGGGTTTGATAAGATTACTGTCATGCAATTCTGGACTTCGACACTCGGCCGACACTTACAGCCATACATGCCTGAAAATGCAGCGAGTTTGCCATCGGAACTGTACCAAACCATGGGCAGTCATTTTTGGGCCAAAAGTGCCAGCCATGAATGTTTAAAGGGCGCTCTCGCATATCTGCACAAACTCAGTCAAGTCGCAGAGTTCGCTAATCTCATCATTCTCGCCGACGACACAGCCCTACTACCGGGTTGGGGTCAAACCATGTACGCAATGATGGAGGAGTTCTTGATGCACGCTTTGAGCTATGGTTTTGCCCTGACAGAGAGGAAATTCTTGGCCCTCCTTCCCAAGTGTAATGCAAAAGAAATTGACGAGAGTTGGATGGTGCTTGGATGTTCTCGACCAATCGTTCTGCGACGGCAAGGCGATGAAGCATATTCGCATCTTTGCGCAGCAAGTATTCCCGGTCTCACAGACTTGCTCAAGGAGCATGAAGACTTCGCAAAGTTCACAATGGAAACTCAGCCTGGTGAAAAGATCGGCGAGTGAATGATGGAGGATATTGAAATTGCATGAGTGGCTTGGAAATCATTGGCATCGCCGAAATGCGGAGATTTCGATGCAAAAAGATTCCAGAATCAACTTCTCTCCCATCTGAGGCAGAGTTCTAACTTGCGTTGGGGCCTGAACGATGACTCTCAAGTCTTTTGGGCTGTATGTGGTCGCACGGACATAGCTCAGAGAATCTTCTAAGCAGATCTTCAACAAATGCGAACTTCGTCGAAAATCAATTATTGGCATATGTTTCAATGTAGAGCTACACTACAGGCACGGATGTGTTCCTGGATTACGAACTGCAACTCTTCGACCTTCCATTGCGTTTTAATTCAATATTTTATTCATTTACACTATTTGATTATCCTATCGATCGCTACGTCAATGAGACACCTCGTCTCTACCGCACACTAGATCTTCATCTGACCAAGAACAAAACTGCGTATGTCATGGGCGATCGCGTGACAGTCGCGGAAATTGCCATCTGGCCGTGAATTGCTGCACACAGTAAGCCAACTAATACCTCGAGTCACATTAATACTGACATGGATTGGAAGATTTCTCGGGACTTCCCTCGCTCGCAGCATATCCTGAGACCACAAAGTGGTTCGACAAGCTTATTCAGAGACCTGGTTTCAAAGCCGGGCGCAATGTCCCACGTCCGCATTTGCATATCATGCTGAATTGTCTCGGCGAAGATGAGCTTGACAAGGTCGCTGAACATGGGAGGAAATTGCAGGAAGAGGCGAAAGAGAAAGAGCCTGCTTTGCGAGGAGAACGGGATGCATTATGAAACTAGGAAATGATGGCTCAGCCCTGTATATCATGGTCGTTACGGTCCCAACGAGCATACTTTTCTCTTCACCCTCATGCAAGGATTCACAATCAGTCTCTATTTCCATCAGACTCCCAGACAAGGTTTTGCATTTGCATCTTTCATTTTCTCCGCTTGTATTATTTTGGCCTTCCCACTCTTCATATGCATACGCTCATAGTACTGCCGCGTAGCCTCCTGTATTCTAATTGCTGGCGGGAGAGTCTGTAACGATTCGTTCCCATGGTTGTGCCGGCGAATCGCAAAGAACAATGCCACTGTCGCGAGGATCCAAAGACCAACAAGTAATTTAATTACTATCCTAGCGGCTTCGTTGGCTGAAGATGGTACCCAGCTTGCTTTGATGGTGTCGTATTGGAATTGCGCACGAGCGAGGCGAGTGAAAAGGGTAAGGATGAAGAGAGAGTGCATCATGAGCGTGAAACAGGACAAGTTGAAGTTTGAATTATATTGAAATAAACAAACAAATGATCTAAATCGATTACCGAACTGGAATGCCATGATGTTAAAGTACCTTTCTGGATCAGGCAACCCAAAGCTTTTGCATTGTGACTCGCGGCTACTGGAGCGAGAATCGCTCGCTGTGAAACGATCTGCAAACCAAGTCGCTGTTTTTTAGTAGCACCGAGAATATAGATTTCTCCTTCGGCAAGACTTCCATCCAACCCAAGGTTAAATCTCTTGCAAAACGATTAAAAGAGCTGTTTACGTATCTCAGGCGGCCGTTTTGCGCTTCTTTGTTTAGCGGTCCGGCCAACTCAGCGACTTGAAAACCTCGACACCCTCGCAATGCCAAATTATGCATGAAACATGTAAGCCACTGGCGAACCCGCAGATTAGATAATGCCATCCTTCATCTTGCCATGTTTGCCCTTGCCTCGCTCCCCATCAGCTCACTAGGCAGCTGCTGCATTTCCACAAGCCCCAAACCCCCTTCCATTTCGCCAACCTGCTGCCTTGCATCTTTTTCGCTCTTTCCATGCGCATACTCATCGTAGTTTACAGGAAATGCCTGCCCGTCTAGCTTCTTATGCCTACTTCTACGCATCGCCAGAAGCACCGCTGCGACGAGGAGCAAGAGCCCAGCAACCGCGCCGACGACGATGCCAGCGATTGCCCCGCCTGCTATACCACCCTCCATCTCCGTACCAGGCATGGGCGAAGATGAAGCCGGAGCTATTGCCGAACTCTCGCTCGACGAAGCACTCATCACCAGCGATGAAGTTGCCACAACGCTCGACGAAACATTGTTGTTCACCGCGCCAAACACCAGCGGCAAAGTGATGACGCCAACGCCCGTTTCGCAACACGCTCGGCTCGTCCCGCAGCACCACCTGTCTCCATCCGCTCTGTTATTGCACGATGTCATCTGCGTGTTCCCGCTCGCGGACCGCGTCTGCTCGCAGATAGCCAGACACCTGCCCGACGTGAAATTCGCATCGGTGCAGAAATTCGCGAAGAAACTGCGTGACGCTGGTCAATTGCCGCGTGTAGAGATGGGACTATGCTACGTACGAGAGACTCGGGCCGCCTGACTTGAGAGATCTGTTCTGGCACAGACCGTTGGGCAGGCATTCGTCTTTTGTGTCGCCTTTTGATCGGTCGCCGCCGGCGGGATTGGCGCGGTTGGTTGCGCAACATATGGTTGATGGACCGCCGGATGTGCAGGGCTGGAAGGCGCTGAAATAAGAGCCGTCGGACGGGAGGGCATTACCGTCTGGGGAATAGCATTGGGACTGGGCGTGTGCGATGGAGAGAATGGAGAGAATGAGGAGCATGCGCATCATGAGTGTAAAGTGTTGAAGAGAAGATGCGATTCTGGGGATATGGAAAGTTGCTTGGGAAAGTTTTAGGAGGTAGAAAAAGGTTCGAGAGACAGAAAGAGCTGGAGAATGTAAGTAGCCCTAAATGGTACCTTGCCCTGAGCGTGTACAGCCCCCAATGTATATACCGGGGCCGATAACCGCGCTATGGACCGAGCGAGGAGCATTTTTCAGCCAAGAGCTGGATACATCCGATTGTATTTTTAGATGCTGACGGCTTACAACCTCATGTGTTACCGAGGCGAAAGGTTCTGCGCTTCCTCCCGTGGCTGAGTTAGTAGAGGGAGGGCCCACGCTCATCGCATTCCCGAGCTAGTGACGTGACTGCCATGTCCTGTCTAGCATTCAAAAAAGAATCAGGGGTAAATGAGCGCGCCATATTATACATGGCCTACATTGATCGGTGTAAGACGACTTACTGGAATGCAGGGCATTGCTCTCATGACACCTAAAAGCTTGTGTTCTCAGCCCTGCTTTGATTCATGACGAGAGACCCAACAAATAAGCTGCCCAGAGTTGATCAGCGAATCTGACATGATCTTGTGGTGCCATTATGCTCGGGTAAATCCACACTCGTCATCCGAAGGCGGCTGCGGCTGCTGAAGCGAGAATCGCTCATTGCGAGCCGATCTTCTTCGGTAGAAACTACTAGCGCCAAACGTTTATTCTTATATTAATACTGTCGGGCTCCTGTTCTCGCAATGATTAAAGTCAGAAGGTGGACATGTCCGGCCTCTCTCTCAGTGCGAGATCGAAGTACTTACGACGATGAATGATTCACGTAGCTATGCAAGTGCCCAAAACGACAGTATATTTGCGACCTTGCCAATATACTTGCCTTATCTTCAGGGCATCAAGTTTTCCCCTGAAAACTCGACTCAGCCTGAACTGCTTTCGCAGCGTAGAGACTACGCCCATTTTTGTGTTTGCCTTGATCAAAAGAAGTCATAATAAGCTTCAGAGCCTTTGCAGAGCACCGAGCTCTTTCTCTGGTCAAGTTGCGAAAAGTCGCAAGTGTGGTTAATCGTCCTGGGTGAGGGTTTTGAAAGACCGCAAGGCCAGCACATGACTGTTGCGGGTATGCCATCCAACTAATCTAAGCGATGCTGACGTCCTGTAGCACACGGAGGCAGTGTACTGGCAGCAGCCAATGACCTTTGTAGCCAGCGCAGTGAGGCGGCTGAGCAATCGATCGCTGACTGCGCCTCAGTGCCTCACACCTGCGATTTTTATAAAACTCGCGCGCCCCTCTGGATAATTGAACCCCTGCATTTCTTCGTTATTCGATTCATTAATCCAGCGCTGCACCGATATGGCAGATGACAGCCCCCTTTCAATCGTCGCAAACATTATTGGCATCACAACTTTCGTTCTCGCAATTGCAGCCGCAGTATACGCACGATGGCTCTGGTTGAAGTCGCGCATGGCAAGGCCATATGATTCAATTGCAGAAGAGTGCCAAAGAGTCGGGTATTATATTTCGGAAACCAGAATGCTATACGAGGAGGTCGACTTCATTCCATCGCCATTGTTATGCCGACTCATTGCCGAGGTGTACGTGTGTCAGATCGAGCTTTCTACGGAATGGTCAAGTTGTTATTGGGCACCAGATTATCGATAGGGACACTGGGGAGAGTAAATAAAGCGAAGTTTGTTGAGACATGCGGCGGAATGGAATACAAGATGGGAGTGCTAGGTCGTTGCAGCACACCAAACAGTCCAAGAACAACATCAAGGACAACCGTACCTATTCCGCAGAAAGGGAAATCTTGGTGTAACACCAATGCACCCACGCCCATGATCAATACTTATTCGCAGATCTGATGTGAGAGGTGTTATCGCGCGTCAACGACAAGCAATCCGGATATTTCGGCGCCGAAGACCGCATCAGCAGCCCCGCTACCCCACGCGGAGACTTGCACATCACTCACATACTTATCACATGGCCAAACTGCGCTTTGAACATGATGGTTTGATTGGGAAATGCCAGCACCTGTACTATATGCGAGCCCTGTGTGAGCGGGTATTGTATATTGCGCCGTCCAGAAAGAAAAAAGCCGAAAACGCCTGCGATGCGCACAAGCTGGAGGAAAAGAAAAGAAAAGAAAAGAAAAGGGCGCCACACGAGCAAGATCATCGCTATCGCTTGCTGGTCAAGACCAAATCGACAGCTGCGCTCGCCAATCTCTGAACATCGTCTAGGCTGTTCTTGCAATCCACAATGTCCACGTCCTTGAGTTGCTTGCACTCGGCCTCATCCGGCTCTTCTAGCGCAGCGAACTGGCTGTCCACCATCGCGTCCTTGAAGTAGTGTCCTTGGCGTGCGCGCACGCGAGCGAGGAGAGTGGCTTTGTCGGCGCGGAGGTATACGAAATGGACGTTTGCGTTGGGCGACTCGTCGTAGAGGCGTGCGGTGCGGATGACGTCGCGGTATTTCTTCTTGAGTGCGCTGCAGGTCACGACGACGCCCCTGGATCCGTCCTTGAGGGCGGCGAGGGCTTGGTCACGCAGGAGGATGAGCCAGTCCCAGCGGTCGGCGTCGTTGAGGGGGATGCCGGCGGCCATTTTCTCAATGTTGGCTTGTGGGTGGAACTGAGAATGTTAGCGGATTGTAGTGGTTAGCATGGAAAAGGTGCTCACCTCGTCGCCTTCAATGTAGTCGAAGCCATATCGGTCGGAGAGGTACTTTGCGATGGTGCTCTTTCCGCAGCCTGCTGGCCCCGTCACGATGAGGATGTGGTGTTGACTGGTGATTGACATGGCGGCGGGGCTTGTGTCGTCCAGCGAGGTTGACGAGATTGAGGGTGATGCTGTATTTGACATTGGGGGCGTGAGAGGTGTGGTATATGGTACTGGCGCTGCTTGCTCGAAAGTTTGCAACATGATTGCTGTACGGTGAAGAAGCAAACAAGACAGAGACGGATTCACAAAGGTGGTACGGCGCGGGTGTTTGAGGTGGAGGTTCAAGCACAAAGGGCCGGGACTCGTGTCGAGTAATATATAGCGTTGGGCTTCGGATGTAACCAAGACTATTACACGGGCAGTAAGCAATAACGGCGGACCAGCGTATTGGGGCAGGCAGCGTTTAAGAGGTGGGTGCCTCGTGTGGAAATTCCTCCCGCACAGATGCCGGCGCATGACGGCAAGGGCGGGATCATAGTTTGGAGCAAAGTCCTGGTAGCCAAGCTTTGATGTCACAACCACGATCGTGTCTAAATCAGCGTCGATTGGACAGTGCCGGCTGAGACTAGCCAACGTCCAGTGGGAGATGAGACGGTTCCGGCAGGCTGCCAATGGGAACAGAGCCTGAGGGGGTCTGGGCTGAGAAGCGAGAAGCGAGAAGCGAGAAGCGAGAAGCGAGAGAGATGCGTGTCAAGTTGTCGGCGTTTGAAGAATGATGCGTAGTGCGTGGGATGATGCCAGTGGTGGATCCGGCAAGGCGTCACATCGATGGGCTCCCCGCACTTTGTACCCCAGTCAGTATCAGGTACTGGTGCAGCACGACGTCCTGGCACCGGAAATGCGGCGCCGCGTTCCGAGTGTGCGGCTAGACTCTAGAGGCAAGTCAGAAAGAAGAGAGGCTCTGCGACAGTGCAGCACCTTGTTGAGAGCGCCGCCTGTTCAGTAGGGGGTGGTGTAGCTGTTGAATAATGGCGCGTGGGGGTCACACGAAGCCACTGGAAAATCTTCGGGCCGGCCATGGGCGAGCGCGGTCGAGGCGGCCGCGTAGGGACAGCAGAGTCAGCTCGCTCGCGGAAGAGATGACACGGCACATGGTCTAGTAGGAGTAATGCTAGAGTAATGCGCGCCGAGACTGCATTTGGTCGTGTGCACCTCGCCGTTCCAAGTATAGCCCGGAGCTCTCGCTGCAGGCTGGATGCGCGTCGCGTGCATCTCCGCTGTGTCCCACTGAATCAGGCGTACCAGGGAACTGTAATCAAACGCGGTAACAAACTGACGTGGACGTGGACGGACAGGGCAAGGAGCGGTTGTTTGATTGTTTGATCAAAGGGCCGGCCATGTAACCTTGGACCTTGCTGGAGATTCGTAGGGCTGCGGGGAAGAAGTCGTCCAGTCGGGGAAGAAGGCGCCAAGCCACGTTCCTGCCACTTCGGGGTGAAGCTATGGCACTCTCCGCCAAGACCCGCCGACCGCATCGCATCCAAGAACGCGCCCGGCCGTCGGAAGCAGAGCAGCCCACCAAGCCCACCATGTCCTACTTCTTCTCCACCCCCGTCGACATTGACATTGTGCTCGAAGACCTCGACGACCGCTCCGCCGTTGACGTCAAGCTCGACAAGAACCGCAAAGAGAAGGTGCCGCTGTATCTCGATGGCGAGTCGGTGAAGGGCCAGGTCACGGTGCGGCCAAAAGATGGCAAGCGCCTGGAGCACACTGGAATCAAGGTCCAGTTCATAGGCACAATTGGTGGGTAACCGAAGTAGAGCTGTATAGGCGCGATTAGGCTGACACGTGAACCCCAGAGATGTTCTTCGACCGCGGCAACCACCACGAATTCCTCTCCCTTGGCCAGGAACTAGCAGCGCCCGGCGAGCTGCAGCACCCTCAGACCTTTGAGTTCAACTTCAAGAATGTCGAGAAGCAGTACGAGTCCTACAATGGCATCAACGTCAAGCTGCGGTACTTTGTACGCGTCACTGTCTCACGGAGGATGGCCGACGTCGTTCGCGAGAAAGACCTCTGGGTCTACTCGTACAGGATACCCCCGGAGACCAACAGCAGTATCAAGATGGATGTCGGTATCGAAGACTGCTTGCACATTGAGTTTGAGTACTCCAAATCGAAGTACCACTTGAAGGACGTCATAGTCGGCAGGATATACTTCCTTCTTGTGCGGTTAAAGATCAAGCACATGGAACTCTCAATCATCCGGAGAGAGACTACAGGCGCCGCGCCCAATCAGTACAATGAGAGCGAGACGCTGGTGCGCTTTGAGATTATGGACGGGTCGCCATCGCGAGGTGCGCCACGCAGTGCCCTTCTCTTGCGCCTTGACTGACGTAATAACAGGAGAGACGATTCCTATCCGGCTGTTCCTCGGCGGCTTCGACCTTACACCTACCTTCCGTGAAGTCAACAAGAAGTACTCCACGAGATACTACTTGAGCTTAGTGCTCATCGACGAAGGTATGCAATCGGGCGTGGCCGATGAGACGACAGCAATACTGACATCGTACAGACGCCCGACGTTATTTCAAGCAGTCCGAGATTGTCCTGTTCCGACAAGCACCCGAAGGCCTGACTCTGGCGCAAGAGCAGAACAAGTTGATGGCAGTGTCATAGATTTCGAAGCAACATGAGTGCTGCAAGGATAGACATGACACATCAACACAGGCCACGAGCGTCTAGCTTTCTTCGAGAGAAGCGGACATCAGAGCTCACAGTGCAGCGTCTATTGCCTAGGCCACGCTTCTCCGGCATACCGGGGTTGAATGGGTAAGATGCGCATAGGTATACCACAACAGCGAATCTATAACAAGTAATCAACCAGACCACGGCTTCAGCAAACGAGGCAATTCTTCCCGACCACTCTCCAAACTTCATTTTGTGGGTCCAAAGGTTTTCGTGACCTTTGCATGCATCGGGTTCGTCGGCCCAGCGCGCTAGCAAAGAATGCCAGCAGGCCACGAGGTCTTGCCCGAGTCATGTTGCCGAAGTGCTGCCGATCTCACGATCGGAGAGGAGAGCCGTGGCTTCCTCACCACCCAACTTCTGTGGTTCTTCAGCCACTAGAGCTCACCTGCATCCATACTCCACGATACTCGCCACCGAACCACGAGATTCTGTGGAAAGCCCTCGCGAGTGTGGCTCAATGCATTGTTTCTTAACACAGCAAGCCTATTTGCTTCTTGGGAGCACTTAAGACTTTTCTTCCTGCTGCAGTGAAGATCAGGTCCTTCCGCGGAAGACGATGAGTTACATGTGAAGAAATGACAGGGAACGCAGCAACTCTTTTGTAATGCACGGTAATGCGGCTGCAGGCGTCGTGGCGTCGAGAACACCATGATCGAAATTTGCGGAGAGCATCAGCGATATTCGCACACGACTCACCTCCTTACGGACTGAGCGTCAGCACACGCAACGGTAATTGGATACCATCCTGGAAGAGTCGCCGTAATGTGGCTCGAGAATTTTCAGCGTGCGACCTGTTTGAGAAAAACTTATGGGTAACAGTACAGACTAGGTAAATTTTGCCAGGCCTATGACATCACGCATGCAATTCTTCGCTTTCCCATCATGGCGCATCCGCAAATTCATCTTGGCAACTATCAGACGAGTATATACTCAAGAGCCGTACCGCTTGCTGAAGACTATAGATATCACCCAGGTTTATTCTCTCTCATAAGATTCGAAAACACTAAACATGTCTCAGTCACAGCCGCCCACACCAAATGGTTAGTACCCACCATTGAAGAATTATATCTCACAACGACCAATACTTTTTTCAGCAATGCTCCCGTTCTGACATTGCACAGAGCTGACGCCGCTTCTAGAACCACAAAACGGTAGCCAAGTGCACCGCCCTGATTTGAGCCGTCAACAAACAGCATCAGATGTACGACCCCAAATCCAACATGGCCACTCTACGGCGACCAGTATTGGAAGGCACGACACTGTCCGTTCAAACAATAAACAATCACCCTCGGCACCTACTCGCAACAACACAACATCACGGAGACCGCTGCAAAGAAACGGCACCACCAGGACGAACAGGACGAATAAAACAAATAGAACGAATCAGACTGGAGGACTGCTCGATGCGCAAGAGCGTGTTGAGAGACGACAGGAGCCGACTGTGGATATTGCGAATGATTACTTCACGCTCAATCCATGGTACAACCAACAAAAGGCCAACCCTGTCTTCGGAATGGCAGCGCCGCTTCCTCGCACCGTACGCAAGGGAATGTGGTGGGGAAGAGGCGATTTGAAGAAATCGCTCTACAAGGTCGACGAAGAACAGGAAGACGATGGCATCGACAGAAACGATGCGTTGGACTTTGGGAAAGACACAGGTCGGTGCTGCCTTACATGAATCAAGACATGAGCTAATTATATGTGCAGAGGACATTGATATTGACTCTGATGAGACACAAATAAGCCCACAACACCACGAGTCACAGGGTAGTGGCGACCCAGAACGCATACGCACGACGATAGAAGGACGCAAAGTCAACATGCGCCGCGTGCCCACCGCAGAAGCGAACGAGATGCAATCTGCTCAGCCATCCAGACAGAATACCAATCCGCCCAGCCAACCACCCAGACGAGACACCAACTCGAGCAACCGTGCTCCAGTTAACGAGCACGGCCTGGCCTACAGCGACAACAACGAAGGCAATCAACGGCACCAATTCGGCCTCGCAGACGGGCTTCCGCCACTACAAGAACTCGATTCCCACTCGACCACACAGTCGGAAAAAGACGACAAAGAGACGCAAAAGCGCCAGCACGACGCCGAGCAAGACTACTACAACCAATACCGCAACCCCATCGCGCGCCTCCGCGCCCAGTACCCGCAAGCCCCCGCCGAATTCCTCGCGACCTTCGTCTACCTCTTCCTCGGCATCTGCGTCAACCTGTCCGTCGCAACCTCGTCGTCCGCAACCGGCAGTTTCGAAACGCAAGCCTGGGGCTGGGGCTTCGCCGTCATGATCGGCATCTACCTGGCCGGCGGCGTATCCGGCGCACACCTCTCGCCCACCATCTCCCTCTCGCTGACCCTCTACCGCGGCTTTCCCTGGCGCATGGCCGTCGTGTACATTGCGTGCCAGATGCTCGCCGGCCTGTGCGCCGGCGCCCTCGCATACGGGCTATACGTCGACGCGATCCGCGCCGTGGACCCGGGTCTAACGCTGCATCTCACGGGCAAAGCGCTATTCCCCCAGGGCCCGAGTTTCAGCACCGCGTCGGGTTTCTGCAATGATTTCGTGTACATGGCCGTGTGGGTGTGTACGGCCTTTGCGCTCGGTGACGACCAGAATAGTCCGCCGGGGCAGGGCATGACGGCGCTCATCTTCGGGCTCAACGGCTTCCTGACCATGGTTGCGCTGGGATACAACACGGGGCTGGGCATTTCTCCAGCGAGGGATTTGGGGCCGAGGTTGGTGGGCTTGTGGGCGGGGTATGAGAGTGCGTTTGAGGGCGCGTATTGGGCGTATGGGCCGTGGGGAGCGAGTATTGCGGGCGCGCTGTTTGGCGGGCTGATGTATGATTTGTTCATTTTTGTGGGCGGGGAGAGTCCTGTGAATTATCGGTGGCCGGCGAAGGGGGATGTTGTGTGGAGGGCGGAGAAGACGGCCGAGGGGGTAAAGGATCGGATTTCAAGGGTTGTGTAGAGCGAGGTGTAGCAAAGGGGGAGGAATGGAACAGATGTAGATTATCTCCAAGAAATCGGCTGAGAAGGGTGGTTCGGCCAAGTCATGGCCACTGTTGTGAAGATGAAAGCCATGGTGAAAAGCTTCAATCGGTCTATTTCTTTAATCAGTGGAATACAATGGGATCCCGGAACAAGCCAAACGCCCGTACGCACCAAACCACCTTCCCTGTCTTTCAATCACAATCACATCACACCCCCTCCGCCTCGCACACGCTCCCACTCCGGCTCAAAACCGTGCCCAACCCGCGATGCACCTCGACCTGAAACGCGCGATGCGCCACCCTCTCGCCATCGACACTAACATAGCCGTCGCGCCCGCGCATGACCAAGCGATACGCACTGACCTTTTGGTAGTCGACATGCGGCATGTCGAAAAACGAGTTAGTTTCAACCGCGCTCATGGTGCGGATGGCGGCGCGGGCGGGCAAGTCGCCGCGGATGCGCACGAGGTCGAGACAGCCGTCGGCGGGCAGGGCGGCGGGGAAGAAGTTTGCGGCGGGGGACATGTAGGGCATGTTGCCGGCGTAAAAGGTGCCGAGGTGGGGGTGGGGGATCAAGTGCCAGTCCTCGGGGAGGGCGTCGTTGACGGTGCCGTATTGGAGGGGCGGGAGGCCCGTGGTGGAGTCGGGCGTCGGGCGCGCATCGGGGCCGCGGGGCTGCGAGGCGCCGGTGCGGTAGGCTTCGCGCACAGAGGCTTTGGTGGCGTGCTCGACTTTGACGGCCATGTCGGCTGGGTAGACTTTCTTGTTGAATATGCGCACGAGGATGCCCCATGTGAAGCGCGCGCTGCCCATCCAGCGCAGGTGCTCGGTGGCGAGGTCGGCTTCGGCGACGATGCCGACGGTCTGGGAGAGGAAGGAGAGGGTGCGAGTGGTGCCCTGGGTGATGGAAGACAGGTCGAGGGGCGTGCGCAGGCCCTTGACCATGGCGAGGGCGGCGAGGCTGGGGTTGTTGGTGCCGTTGAAGTTGAGGCTGGCGGCGTTGCCTGAGCCGCAGGGGAGCTGGACGACGGCCATGTTGTGGAGGGCGAGGGCGGCGTCGGATCGCTTGCCGAGGCCGTTGAAGACTTCGTAGGGGATGCCGTCGCCCGAGCAGCACGCGACCACGTCGTAGGCGTTGATGTCGAGCCTCTGCGCAATCTCGATGCCGTGCCCATTGTGTTCCGTCTTTTGCACGTCCAGCTCGCAGCGTGCGGCAGCCAGGATAGGGGCAATCATCTTGTGATAAGTCTTGACCGCACCGCCCTGTCCTCCAAACGGATTCACCAGCACCTTGATGCGCTTCTGGCGCTGCGAGGCTCCATATGCGCGGCCCAGCAGCTTTTCAATCCATGCCTCGGCGAGCTTGCTGTCTGGCTTGTCTAGTTTATAGCTCACCATGGCGGGTCGAACCGACTTGTTCGCGACAGTCTGCGCATACTGGATCGTCACGTTGCCGTCGTCCGAGTGCTCGGCCCAAAGAATGTTGTACAAGGGTATCGAGTGCGTCGATTTCTTCTCTGCAACCATGAGCGACTATATATTATGGCGGCTCCGTGCCTCATACTGCCTGCAAGAGAGAACCCACAACAGCTTGCGCTTTTGCTGGCTGGCAGCTCTTCGTCTGTCGCAGATTAGATTATGCTTCTTGAATCTAGTGACATCACCCACCCAACACTATCAGAGAATCCGTCCCCAGCGTCAGCGAGGCATTCCGGCCCACAGCGAGCGTGTCTGACACATGATCGGATGCCTGCGGAGGTGGTTGCGGCGTCGCAGCGAGTGAAGGGTCGCGAAACGGGTCCTCGCTTCCAGTAGTAACAGCCATAATTATGAAGGAAAGTTATAGAAGCGCAGCGAGCATGGTTAACAAGTACAACAACGAGCGACGACGGTCAGGCGAGGCGTGTCAGGCTATCGTTCACGCCGTCCAGCACGTACCGACGTTGAATGCTGACGGAGAATTCCGAAAATGGAATCAACGCCGCTTGGGCCCTGCATGCCGAGGCACATCTTCCCGCTGCACATCCCCCATACGCGTCGCAATATATTGAAGTTCCAATTCATTCAAGTCTACTCCCTGTGGCGCTATCCCAGTCCACCTTCCCCTGCACTTTTCCTCCCTGCATCCTTGCCTTGCGTAAGCTTCTCTATAGACTACTACCGTTGCGACATTATGATATCCATGGCTTCATCAACACGTCCATTATGCCACACCAACCTTGTTGAGACCCTTCAACGATCCGAGACTCAGCGCCAGTCCCTGCGATCTGCTTCTTATGCGCACAAACCCCGTGATTGGGCCGCTGGTGCCCTCTTGTTCTATGCTCAAGTTGGCCAGAGCGTCCTCGCCTGGATTATGTTAGCAGAGTGTTTATAAAGGAACCCAGAGTATGACTTGCCGAAAACGCTCCTGGCGTACAGGTTGGCCGACAGGAATTGGCAGTCGCCCTTCATCGATGCCTCGGGCGTAAGGCAGCTCATGTTGGTGGATGCCATGAGCTGCTTCAAGAACTCCCGCAGTGTCTTGGCCTTGGAGTTGATGTTGACCTTGTTCTCCCATTCGAATTCCGTCCACATGGTTCGGAACTGCGTCTCTGTGCACTGCGCCGGCTTGATGTAGTCCATGATGTCGACGTGAACATCATTGAGAATGACCACGTTGGAGTCGACGCCCTTTTCGCCCTCGTACAGAATGTTGCCGAAGATGACACCCGTGTCAGTCGACGAAACCTTGATGGTTGCCTGGATGTTGATAAAGTCGTGCGGGCCGACGTTTTGCGTTGGTGGGCGCTCAACAACCTTGAGGTCACCAAGTGTTGCAAACTCGACTGTGAGATTTTGCAGTGTCTCGGTCGTTTGGTTCACGAGAAGCACGTCAAGCACAATGTCAAATTGGTGCACCTGCACATGTTAGCACATTAAATGTATTTTGTAACAGATCACGTACCTTGACGTAGGCCTCGGCGTAGACAGAGTCGGAGAAACCGGTAAGCTGGACAACACGGCTGAGCTTCGAAGTCATGTCTTCCGTCGCCGTGTCGCCACCAGTCGCCCTCTCAAGATCTTGCTCAATCTCGTCGCTGCTGTCCGCGTCCTTTTTCTTGAGCTGGCGGATGTTGAACGAGTCATCGACATTGACAGCCGACTTTGCCCTTTCTGAAGCTTCCTTTGCTGCCCGCTTCTTCTCCTCTGTTTGTACCATGGCCGCAAAGGACTTCCGAGTGTCTTCCAAGAAGACTGTCTCCAGCTCCTTTCTTTGCGAAAACTCTGAGAGTGATCTAACACACGACATGACACGGTCGATTGAGTCTTCGTCTATCAAAGTCTTGACAAATTGAGATTGGCCAACACGGATGATTGAGATCATAATCAGCATCGCCTCGGCGCGCAGTGCATTTGTGCGGGCTGCATCCTTTGAGATCTCCGCGTGTCGCATGACGAGCTTTGTCAGTGTGCTGGACAGTACTGTCGCGAGGTAGTAGTCTCCATCAAGGACCAATTGGCGTAGCGGTGGCTTTTGCGAGTTTTTGACAGCTTCCAGTTTGGCCTTTGCTGCCGCTGACGATGTCAGCGCACTTTCGGTCGCGTATGTGCCGTCGGCGAGGACTTTGCGTGAGCCGGTGGGCGCGGCGGGTTTTCCATTTCCATTGACTTGCTCAGCCTCTTTGCCTTCTGAAGTGTCGTCGAGCAACCTTTGCTCCGAAGCCAAGATGGGAATCTCGCCGAGTGAAGAGCGGATGCCTTTCCAGGCATCACGAATATCCTTGGCGTCGAGAGAATATTCTCCGATGATCCAGAGGACGCCACGGTACACTTTTCCAGCACGGACCTCGCCCAAGGTCGACACCAAGCGCTCAATGATGGATTGGCGCAAATCGGGGAAGCGCTCAACGACTTCCTTGACGAACGAAATAACATCGACTGCTGAGGCATTGCTGTTCACGTCGGAAATGAAGTCCATCAGGGATCCTACGACGCTGGCGGCAACTTCAGGGAACTTGATAGCCGCGGAGTGGATCGAAGAGATGAGTAGGGAGCGGTACTCGGAGTTCTTTTCGTACTGCTCGTCGACAGTCTTCATGAGCTCCTTTTTCAAAAGAAGGACAACCTCCTCAACATTGCGGCTGGAAATCATCTCCATTGCAATGTTGAGAGACTTTTTCCGCACATCCAGATCCGTGCTTGAAAGGACGCGCAGCACCTCCATTGTCAAGTCGTCCAAGACTCCCTCATTCTTTTGGCGCAACTGGTCCACACGCTCCAGAACGATGAGTTTGACGTTGTTGTCCGGCTCCTTGATCGCGAGCTCGACAAACTTTCCTGCAGCTGCCTTTACCGCGACAGGGTTGCTTGTGAGGGTGGTGAGGGCGTGCGCTGACTCGTATATGACGGTTGAGACTTGCGACTCGAGGAGGTCAAAGATGAGGCGGAGGTATCGTGCCTTGTTGCTTGGGTTTACGAGGGCGTCCTTGCGGATGAACTCGAGCTCTGCGAGGAGTAAGAGCTCTTCGTGGTTCGGGATGGAGTCGAATACGGTGCTCAGGTACTCTAGCGATTTCTCGTGGCTGACCGAGACGAGAGCAGCGAAAGCGTTGCGCTTGCACGTCGGGTCGTTCTCATCCTCCAAAAAGGTTGTCAACATGTCAGGAGCATCTGGCATGAGCTCGGGAAGATGTGTAAAGATGCTAGCTACGGCAAAGGTAGCGTTCTTTCGGACGTATGCGTGTCGGTGTGTAAGACATTGGCGGACGGGTTCTGTTGGTTGTTAGCATGGCTGAATTGTCGCAGTAGGGCTCTAGCTTACGCAGCAATGGCTCTACAAGTTCAGCGTCTCGTAGCTTTGTGCTGTGTATAGTTAGCCATGGCCCAGCTGTATTTTCGGAGTTGCATACACGAATCGCAATGTGTTTCCTCGTACGTATTCGTTGGGCGCTTGCAGGTCGAAACGGATGGCATTGCTATTTGGCAGTCAGCACGATGTTCAAACATGTCATATCGACACCCACCAGACCAGAATCCACTCCTGCCGTAGCTTTCCTTGTGCGTCATGCTTTGGGCACACCTCGAAGAAGAAGTACATGAGCTTCTTCAATGGCTTCGACTTGCTTGGCATGACGAATCGGATAATGTGCATGAGGAGCCCTGTTTGCGGGTCGCCATTGAGCATTATGGAGAGGATCTTCTTCTGCGAAGGTGTCAGACGGCCGTATATGTCAACAAGGCGGGGCAGCCGCAACGGCATGAGCGCACCATGGTTTCAATCTTCTGCTCGTCGTTGCCCTTTTCCAGAGCCTGCTTGAACTCGTTCTGTGACGGAACATCGGCCGCATTGTCCTGGTGTACCTGTTGCGTACCATCAGCTCCCTGGGCTCATCATGCGCTGCGGGCATTGCATACAAGACTGTACGAGTTCTCGAGAAACGTCGCCATGTTGGATGAAGCGTAGTCACGTGTGACAAGACTAATTGCTATCCCCGGTAATAGCTACAAGAGCTGCGTGGCCTCCAGTGTCCCTCAGCCTGCGATTCCTCAAACCTCCAGGGCAGGTGGGATGCTACGTGTACGGTTCGGGGGAACAGCGGAGATGATGTCGGCGATTGAGTGGAGCTGCGGGGAGGGGAGGGGAGGGGAGGTGAAGGATGGCGATTGCCCTGCGCTACGAATGGCTTCTACGGGTTCGGAGGTGCCGTCTTCACTTGGGCGTGCTCGTGGTTTAGGTGTCTGTTCGAGGGAATCTAGCTCGCTAAATGTGGACCCCTGCCCGCCGCCGAGGATCGCCCGAGCGCGAGAACCTCAGCAGCGAAAGCGCGTCGCAACACAAGCCTGGGGAAAATATTTGCAACCGCGACATCAACCAAACTACCTATTGTGACTTTGAAGAAAACAGTCACCATGAGCGGAAATGAGCCATTCTACCTGCGATACTAGTGCGTCTGTTATGGGAGAAATTCTCGTCTGTATGAGCCTCGGTGCTAACTTCACACAGCTCAGGTCATCAAGGTCGCTTCGGTCATGAGTTTTTGGGTGAGTTTGCTGTGCCGAATCTGTAGCCCAGGCGCTGACGATCATCAAGAGTTTGATTTCCGGGTACTGGGAGACGGACGCAGCGCTTCAGCACGATATGCGAACAACTCCAACTACCGCAACGACTCTCTCATTCGCAAAGAGAGTAAGTTTTGTTCCAAAAGTCCCATGCGCCGTGCTGATATGTGCAGTGTGTGTGAGCGATGCACTAGTTGCAGAGATTAAGCGCATCGTCAAGGAGAGCGAGATCCTAAAGTAAGTCTGCGAGATGCATGACTGTAGGTTGGCAAGCTGACCACCGCCATAGGGAAGACGACACAAAATGGCCACAGAAGAACAAGGACGGCCGACAAGAACTTGAGATTCGCCTCGGAAGCGAACACATCTCCTTCGAGGTATGCAATTTCCTTGTCCAAGAGGAAGCGACACTGACAGGATTAGACTGCCAAAATCGGCTCGTTGCAAGATGTGCAAGACTCGTCTGATCCAGAAGGACTGCGCGTCTTCTACTACCTGGTACAGGACCTGAAGGCTTTGGTCTTTTCATTGATATCCCTCCACTTCAAGGTATGAATCCTGCACCTTGAAGCGATCCGATTGCGCTCACACAGTCACAGATCAAGCCAATCTAAATGGCGACGTAAAGTACGAGGCGTCGAAGCCCTGGCTTCTGGTTGCGGTAGAGTTGAGCACGAGGACATTTGCGGTCCTGGAAAAGCCCACAGACTATTGGCGGGGCATGGTGTCTGGAGTCTGACAACGGTTCGTGGGGTATTTACAGCCACTGCGATTCGTAGGGTTGTGGCTCCGGCTGAAAGCCCATAGTACAAGCTGAGAGACTTTGTGGGGTAGAACACTTGATGTTGATCATGTCGTTGTTCATGCAAATGGAGCATAGCCAGGCCCATCGGTAGCATATGCTACTTCAAAGTCTAGACAAATGGATCCAAGCCAGAGGCGAGTTACACGATTCTCCTACGATCAAGTCTTGATACGAGCCTCTAGCGCCTTATCCGGCCCAAGAGAGACTAGCGCGTCCATCCCCGCAAAAGTCTGGAAGACAGGCAGTGACAGCGAGCTCAGCAGATCGAGGACCCACTCTTTGCCCCAAGACACCACCGACATCAACACGAAGTCTCCATGGCTCACTGCACCCATCGCCACGCGTTCTAATACCGACTATTCTATATTGTAATCGCCCAACCGCCTTCCCTTCGTCCCATGTGTAATTAAACGCTTTTCCAATCGTGACTGTCGCATCTCTACCCGCCGGACCATGCCGACGCCCGATGATGCTATTCCCTCGCCAGTGGAGCACGAGAGCACTGCTTCCCGCACAACATGCCCACCCGACGAAGCGCGCATCGCCAACGCAAATGAATTGAATGCGTCCCCACGATTCAATGATGGCAGCAATGTCGGCCCTACCATTGACGTACCGATGCAACTACCAACGCCGCCTCTGCAAGACACTTCCGCACACGCGCCGCCATCTTCAGGTTCAGACTCACATAGTAAACCCTCGAGTGCACGGATAGAAGCACCAAACAGAGATACGCCGACGCCCATGACTGCCACAGATGACGGCGCAGAGGAGCAGCGCACATCCCAGGCCTCACCGCTCGCGCCTGGTCCTGCACCGCTCTTCTCCAACCATTTGACCTCTCCGTTTCCTGCGCAAAGAGTGCGTCATCCTCGTAATTAGAGCTGTGTTAAGATTTCACTGACGCCTCACGCAGTACGTTCCCAACAGCTCCTCCTCGCTTCTCCGACCCGGCAGCCGCTTCAAGGGAAGCCAAACCTCGGACCGCCAACAATATGAAGTTGAAGTCGAGGTCAAACATGTCGACATGCGCGAGTCGTTCATGTGTGGTTATCTCCGCATCAAAGGTGTGCCGGAAAGATGACAATAGTAGCAGCAACGACTGACACGGCACTAGGTTTAACAGAAGACCACCCAAGTCTGACCACGTACTTTGAGGGCGAAATCATCGGCAGCAAATACTCATTCATAACACAACACCCGGAATGGGGCTCCAACGAGAAGGTCGACAGGCAACACTGGGCCCGCTTTCCGGCATACAAGCCCCTCTCTAAATATTGTTCAAGGCCAGACCTCATAACGAAGGACTGGATGCAGAAGGAGCATCTATTCATGCGCTGGAAAGAGTACTTCCTGGTGCCAGACCACCGAGTGCGCACCATCAGCGGCGCGAGTTTCGAGGGCTTCTACTACATCTCATTCAACCAGGTGTCGGGTGGAATCGAGGGTATTTATTTCCATGCTAAGAGCGAGAAGTGAGTCTGCCCATAACCTCCCATGCGCAAAAGCTGACAATCCCAGATTCCAGAAACTGCAATTAGAACACGTGCAGGACTTTGGGTGTCAGGGCGCATTTGAATTCCGATGATCATGACTTGAACGATTAGCGTACGGATTGAGCATGTGGGCGCAACCTTGGGAGTTGCTTTCTTGTATCCTACTTTGGGTCCCGGTCTTTTTACGCAGTGTGCAATGGAAGGCCGTTGGATTTTAGTCCAAAAGTGCAACTACGTCATTTTGGTAGTCTGACCAGATGTGGAGCGCTTGTCGAACCTCCACATGGCCGTGAGACCGTGGACCCTGGAAGCTAGCGGAAAAGCTTGACTCCACAATTAGCCTTGCGAATATCTCACCAAACTTCTTTTGACTACTTGCACCTTACCTCTCGGCTTCACTGACCATGCCACACGCACCTGCAAAGCGTCAAAAGCGCGAAGAGTACAAGAATGCACTGCACGAGGATGAGAGCAATGCTGCCTTGCCGAAGAAGAAATTCTACAGGCAGCGCGCACACGCCAACCCGTTTTCGGACCACTCATTGACATAGTAGGTTTGATCGACGTCAATTCTCGAATCTGTATTGATTTTCATAGCCCCAAGAGCCCGGCCGATATGGACTGGGCATCGCTATACCCTGCATATGCCGTCGTGAAGCGAGAGCTAAAGAGTGGCGGCGAAGTAGAAGAGTCGACACCAATGAATGAGGAAGAGCAGCGCAAGCTAAAGGCAATAACGAAAAACGTCGAAATCGCAGACATTGGATGCGGCTTTGGCGGACTGCTATTCGCGCTCGCACCAAAATTCCCAGACACATTGATGTTAGGTATGTCGCATTCTCCCCACAGCACCACCACATCCATCATCTACAAACCACCCACTAACCTACCCCAGGCATGGAAATCCGCACCTCGGTGACAGAATACGTGCAAGAAAAAGTCCGCGCCCTACGCCTGCAAAACGCCCAAGCCCAGCTCTACCAAAACGCCTCCTGCCTGCGCGCCAACACCATGAAATTCCTACCCAACTTCTTCTCCAAGTCCCAGCTCTCAAAGATCTTCCTCTGCTTCCCCGACCCGCACTTCAAGCAGCGCAAGCACAAGGCGCGCATCGTGTCCTACACGCTCAACTCCGAGTACGCATACGTGCTGCGGCCCGGCGGCGTGGTGTATACGATCACCGACGTCAAGGACTTGCATGAGTGGATGGTGGGGCATTTTGAGAAGCATCCGAGTTTTGAGCGGTGTGAGGGGGCGTTTGAGGAGGAGGGCGAGGGCATGGATGAGGGGGTGAGGATTATGCGGACGGAGACGGAGGAGGGGAAGAAGGTTACGCGAAATGGCGGGATGAAGTATGTGGCGTGTTTCAGGAGGGTGGAGGATCCAGAGTGGCCGTGAAGGTGATGCTGAAGACATTGATGATCCATTGCGCACAAGATTGGGTCACGTGTGCTTTACCGTCTGCCAGGAGATATCCTAACTAGCTCTTATCTCATAAATCTTAACGCCCTGCTTACTCTAGCGGCGCTAAAGCGCTGCTAAGACGCTAAAATCTTCTGCACTAATTAGAAGTTCTATAAACTTCTGCATTCTTCTATACTAATTAGAGATTACTAATATAAGATTTTAGCAAAGCATAAGCAGAGCGTTTAAGAAAATTTAGTTTCTTATTTAGTAATACTTTAATAAAAATACTAGTTTTATCTCTATAATCTTAGTAACTACTTTATTATTCTATAATCTTAATTTTTATAACTTAGTATATTTTATATAGCTTATAATTCTTATCTTTCTTATATATTTAAATTCCTGCTATAGTAGCTCTAAAATAGTAAAGTATATTATTAAAAAGTAGAAGCTCTTCTACTTTATTAGCATAAATATATACTAGTCTATACTTCTACTACTACTCTCTATAGTATACTTAGCTAACTTATATATTTCTTGCTAATTCTTCTGCGTTCTTCTGCAAACTTCTATAAACTTCTATAAACTTCTATAAACTTCTATAAACTTCTATAAAGTAGTATTTATTCTTAGTTATTTTATACTAATAGCTTACGCTCTATATAGTAATAATATAGAAAGAGAGTATAAAAAAAGTAGCTATAAGCGCAAGAAAGAAGCTCTAAAATAAAAGAGTCTAAAGATAGCAAAGAGAGATAGTTAGAGTAAATATATAAAGGCGCGCTAGAAGTTTCTAAGATCTTAGCTATCTAATAAAGATTAGATTTAAGCTTAGCTTTACTAAGTACTTTATATAGAACTAGAGGCGCTGCTTAAGCTTATTAAGTTAGCTTATAGTTATATATTTATTTATCTCTAGAAGAATATTATATAAGTATACCTTAGAAAGATTCTATTCTAAAAGCGTTAGAATACTTATACTCTGCAGCTATAGTAGGTATATATGCTGCGTTAGCTTATATATAAGCATAGCAATATTTTTCTTATTACCTATACTAGATTTAGAAAGAGCTTTATCTTCTATGCGTATAGTATATTAATATAGAAGATAACGCTTTAGCTTATCCTGCTTATAAAGCTAAGTAATAAGTAGCTTAGTAATATTAACTAGTTTACTAGTATATATTCTTATTTCTTAGATATAAAGACTTAAGAAGAAAAGAAAAATATTCTCTAGCATATTAAGAATAGAGAGTATACGTATATCTTACTTAGCTCTAAGTAAGTATCTAGCTGCTAGTTTTATTAAGTAATTTAGTTACTAGCGCTATAGGCTTATATTAGTTTAGTTGCTATTAATAAGTGCTATCTAGTAATATTCTAAGATAAGTTTTACTTTATCTTTACTTAGATTAGAGAGCTACGTACTATCCTCTATAAGAATATTATATAGTTTAGTTATTTAGCTACGTTAGATATATTAAGTAAGAAGTAAGTACTAAGAATAGCTAAGTTTTAAAAAGTTAGCAACTCTATATATTAGATAGAAGTAATTTATATGTTAATTAATTAGCCTAATATTACGCTTAGTCTAGTGCTTATTCTATAGAAGAAGTTATTATTTTAGAACTTATTATACTTCCTGCTTACTAATACTATAACTAATAGCTAAGTAATACTAGAAAAGATACTAAAGACTATTATATTTATTAATAGGCAGGCGCAGATTCTAGATACTACTTAGTAAGTTATAGCAGAGTTACTACAGCTTAGTAATAAGTATATAAGATACTTATAGTCTAGTAATAAAAGCGTATACTACGTTGTTAACTTCTTTACGTCTTATATTGCTAAGTTTAACTGCAACTATATCTATAAGGTATTCTGCAGTTCTACTTCTTATATCTATATTATTATTGTAATAATAAGCTTAGGCATAAGAATTAATCTTCTAAATATTATAAGAGTTATTATTTATAAGTTTTCTATTACTTTAAGTGCTAGTAATCTCTAGCAGCATATTAGCAGAGCAGCTTAGTAGAAGAGTTATATAGGCGAGGCTTATATACTTTTGCTTTACTAGGTATTTAATATTAAGAGTAAATATAAGCTAGATACTATACTGCTAATAAAGCGTACAGAGCTAGTAAGACTATTACGCTCTAAAAAAACTTCCTATAATTAGCTACTTTAGGACTATATAGTCTTATAAAGAAGTCTCTTATCTTAAAGTAAGACGCTTAGTAATATTATAGATACTAAGAATAGTTTCTAGAATATATTAGCTTCTATAAGCAATAATAAGGCCTCTAATACTAAGCCTATAACTTAGAGTATATTATAGAGTTAGCTAAAGTATTAGACTAAGGCTAAGATAGAATAGCGCAGTTGCCTAAATAGTCTATAGTTTAATATTATTAATAGTATATGCTATTAAGAGAGCTTTCTAGAGAATTTAGAAGAAAATAAGTTTCTAGTAGAGAAGAGAGTACTAGTACCTTTAGAGCGCTGTTACTTAGTATATAATTCTTAGTTACTTCTAATACTTACTTTCTTACTAGTTTACTTAGTATCTTTAAGCGCTTCTAAGAAGAGTTAGTATACCTTCTATATACTCTAATAACTAGACGCTTTTGCAGTGCAGTAAGTAATAAAGTTAATTAGTAGCGCTTATAAGAGAAGTCTATTCCTACTAGCTATATATATAGAATATACTTACTAGTTAGAGCTAGTAGTTACTCTTCTTAATAGAGTACTAGCTATATCTAATAATAATCTCTTAGCCTTTAAAGCTATATATAATACTATCTTATTGCTAGCAGAATAGAAGCATAGTAGAGACCTTTATAAATATACTACGTTAATAGCAGCGTTACTTAGCGTGCAGAATAGCAGTATATAGAATTTTATAGCATATTCTATAGATATCTAATAGGCTTATTAAGATAAATAAGTAAGTTATACTGCTAGCAGTAGTTAAGAAGTACTTAAAGCTTTGTTAAGTCTAGTTTTATTAGAAGCTGCTTACTAACTATAAGATAACTAATAAGTAATAGAGACTATAGATACTAATAGTAAGATATCTGTAGTAGATATAGTTAACTCTAGTATTATCTTATAGTTACTAAGTCTACCTATAGTACTATCTATACGTCTATTAACTCTAGCGACCTTAGCAACTCTAGCAACTCTAGCGATCTTAGCAACTCTAAGTATGCTACTTATAAGCAAGAGTACTACTCTAAGTAAGCGAGCTCTTAACGATAGTAGGCTATCTTATTTAGCTTTAAGATAGTAAGTAGATATAGCAGAAATAGTTATAGTATTAGAGTATACTACTATCTTAACCTTTATACCTTACTCTTCTTATAGATAAATTTAGACTCTAATACTAAAGAGATAGAAAAACTATTAGTAGTTTTTATTATATAAGTTATCTATTTAATAATATTTATCTCTTATTTACTTTATATCTAATTAGTGCAGAAGTTTATAGATAATTTCTTATTAGTAAAGAAGTTTATAGAAGTTTATAGAAGTTTATAGAATATTAAGTAAAGTTATATTTAGTGTTTATAGTAAAAGTAAAAGTCTATTATTATAAGCATATTAGCAAATTTTTAGAACTTTTTAGACTTAATTATAATACTAATACCTATATCTATATATAAACGTTTTTTTAAAAAAAATTATCTTATAATATAGCTGCTTATACCTTTGCCTATATTATCTATATAAATATAGAGCGCGTTAAGCTCTATAAGAGTAATATGCTTATAAAGGTTAGCGCGCTCTTGCGTTATACGCGCATCTAGCTAAGATTAGATATAGAGTATAAGCTTACTGCTGCGTAAGCAATCTAGAGCAAACTTATATATATTATTATTAATTAAATATTATAGGCCTGCTGCCTTGCCTGCTGCGCCTGCTATCTTACTTACTACTACTATAGTACTTGCGCAGCAGGATAAAGAAGTTCTATAGAGTATATTTATTCTATTCTTTCTTCTACCTCTTACTTCTTCTTTGCTATTAACGCCTTTAATATATAAGTACTAGAGAAAGAAGAATAAAAATATTAAGATAGATTTTAGTAGAGAGGAGAAGAAGAAAAAGAAGAGAAATTAGATATAGAGTAGAGAGATAAAGAAGAAGGAGAATAATAGTAGAGTTAGGTCTTCTTAATCTACCTTCTCTATCTAGTAAGTATACTACTATTATAAAGTTAACTTTATTACTAATAACTATTATAGGTTACTATTAACTCTAATAGCTTTCTTAGCTTCTATCTTATAGATAGGTACTCTTACTTACTATATATAGTTTAATTTAGCGCTAGTAGTATATCTGCTCTAAGCTTCTATACCTAGAGTCTCTAAAACTATTACGTAGCACCTATATATTAAATAGAAATAGTAGTATAGTACTACTAAGGCATAATACTAAGCGCTAGAGAAGAAGAACTAAGCTAAATTAGACTAAGTTAGTCTAATTATAGAGACTATGCTAGGTAAGTAGCTTTCTAGTAATTAGCATTATTCTAGCTATTAGAGAAATAGGTAGAAGTGCTAAGTCTTCTTAAGATTTAGCCTTTTAAAGGTTAGCTATACTATAAGAATATGCGCTTGCTATAAGTTCTCTATTATTTGTAGTAAGTATTCTGTTAGTAGCTACTATCTACTAGCTACTAAGTTAACTTTAGTCTCTAGTAATAGGCTATTAGCTTCTAAGCCTTAGCCTTTCGTTTCTTCTAGAAGTATATATTTAATACTATATAAGAGTGCAGTTATAGCAGCTAGAAGTTTCTATGCTTTCTAGAATTCTAATTAGCTCTAGCTAGTTAAAGTAGTCTATATAGGCGAATAACCTAAGTGTCTATAATAGTTCTAGAGGTAGGTTTTAGCTAATATGCTGCAGTTATATTTCTGCTTACAGAACGCAGTAAGTTTATCTATTTAATAGAGAGCTCTAAAGTTAGTTTAAGATCTTAGATTATTAATAAAGGATCTAGTTAATAATCTTCTTATATTTGTAATACTTATAATGCTTATAATGCTTATAATACTTATATTATACTTAACTATACGTTAGGTAGACCTTCTACTAAGAACAGCTTTATATATACTTATCGTAGAACTTAAGAAGCTTATAAGCGTCTCTAGTAGTATGTTAAAGAGTATAGTAATAACTGTGTTATAGAGCTTATAAGCGTCTCTAGTAATGCGTTAGAGAGTATAGTAATAACTATAGCCTAGAGCTTAATTATGCTGTTTTCTTTGCTAAGCTCTGCAGAGTAGCTAAGGTTAATAATATATGCATAACTGTTAGCACTACTTACTATCTTCTTTGCTAAGCTCTGCAGAGTAGCTAAAGTTAATAATATATGTATAACTATTAGCACTGCTTGCTAGCAGCGTCTTGCTAAGCTCTGCAAAGTAGCTAAGATTAATAATATATATATAACTGTTAGCACTGCTTGCTAGCAGCGTCTTGCTAAGCTCTGCAAAGTAGCTAAGGTTAATAATATATATATAGCTGTTAGCACTGCTTACTAGCAGCGTCTTATAATTATTAATATAGGAGACTTAGCTAAATATGCTCTAGATAGATACTAGTCTAATATGCTAAGTTATAGCAGTTTAGTTAAGCTATTAGCTAGAAAAATAGTCTGCTATATTAGGTTAGATAGGCTCTACTCTTAGCTAGTCTATAGTAGTAAAGATATAGAGTAATAAGTAAGAGGTAAGGAAGAGAGACGCTATTAATATATTTCTTATACTGTAGGTAGTTAGCAGGAAGAATACGCTCTGCTATCTTTAGCTTCTTTTAGGCGAGAGAAAGAGCTATAGTTACTTTAGCTATAATCTTATTAGTAGTGCGCTTAGTCTTACTAAAGATCTATATTATAAAGTTAAATAGCGCGTAGTTCTTATAATTAAAGCTAAGCGTAGCTGCTGCTGTTTAGAGATAGTATATATCTAAGCTATCTATACTAGAGAGCAAGAATAGGCATAGCTAAGAAGATACTTATTATATATATAATCTTCGTAAGTTATACTATTTTAGTAATAATTTTAGTAAGAGTAAGCTTAATTATAGTAGTTTCTATCTTTATAATATTAAAAGATATACTCTAGATTACTATTTAGGTAAATAGATAAACAGTTAAGATATAAGACTTAATAGTTATTAGAGAGATAAGAGATTCTATCTCTATAAGCTTATTAGATAGTCTATATAAAGCAAACTTAGTCTATATAAAGCAAACTTAGGCAATCTATATAAAGCGTCTTTAGACTATAGTACTCTAACGCTAAGAAAAGATAGCAGGCTAATACTAATAGATTTATTATCTCTAGTAGAGTCTAGAAGATAAAGATATTACCTATATCTTCTCTCTAAGCGCTGCTTATATAACTTAGAAGAAGAGATAGCTTAGCTTACTTAGTAACTATAAGAACTGCTACTGCTCTGCGCAGCCTACGTAGGATAGGTATATAGCTATTAATACTCTAGCTACTAATAAGAACTTAGGCTTCTCTTCTAAGTCTGCTCTATCTACTATCTCTTCTAGCTTACTAATTAATACTACTTATAGATATAGCATTAAAGAAGGCGTAAGAAGTTAGCAAGAGTATACTAGATATAAGAAAGAATAGTAGTAAGCTAAATTTAGGTAGTAGCACGCAATCTAGAGAGAGAGAGAGCGCTCTGTTAACTTAACCTAGCTATCTTCTTCTAACTTCTATATCTACTTATAGATATATCTAATTCTTCTTATCTTGCTTCTTATTCTACTTCTTTATTAACTTGCTTAGAACCTCTATTTTTACCTTTTATACTTCTTTAGTTTTACTTACTAGCTTAAGCAGAACTAGCAGCGTTAAAGTAGATAGAACAGCGTAGCGTTGCGTATATAGCAGATACAGACTAGAAGAGTATAGAAGTATAGAAAGTTAGTAAGAGTATATTATATATAAGATAGAATAGTAGTAAGCTTAGCTTAGAAGTTAGTAAACGAGAGTTCTTAAAGATAGGCTATTAGATAGGCTTGCAGTTCTAGCTATTAGCTCTAGTAGTATCTAAGAAATTATTATAGTATAGATCTAGGCTGCTAAGAAGTAAGCTTGCAGTTCTAGTTGTTAGCTCTAGTAGTATCTAAGAAATTATTATAGTATAAACCTAGGCTACTAAGAAGTATAGCCTTATAGCTAAGTTACTATTTAGGCAAATAGATAAATAGTTAAGATATAAGACTTAATAGTTAT